>Ga0075479_10001259_pt1 | contig 11439 bp, 7 predicted proteins | sample DEB08_DNA_8_FD_76341 | JGI IMG/M metagenome (GOLD analysis project Ga0075479, IMG submission 76341) | Aqueous microbial communities from the Delaware River and Bay under freshwater to marine salinity gradient to study organic matter... | ecosystem: Environmental > Aquatic > Marine > Coastal ... | reverse complement strand
AAGGTCTCTTCGTGTGTGGTTCTCATTCCACTCAGCGTTTATCTGTACAACCGTAACGTCTTCGGCTGGCAGAGAGCTTAGCTTTACTGCCGCTCCAGTCCCGAGTGCAGCTGATGCTATAGCCAGTATTGCAATGGTCTTGTTCATTTAGTACTTAATTCGTAGAGCCTTTGTTCAATCAAATCCAGCTTCTGCCCATTCTCCTCCACTTGCTCTTGGGTGTTGATAATGGTTTCTCTTATTAGTTGGTCTTTAAGGTCGTATTCAGTTCTCGACACCTCAGGCTTGGGCAACTTTTTAGCCAACTCTATGTCAGCTTGCAGCGCAAACCACATCCCGCATAGCGAAACTACAAAAGATATAATTACCACTATGGTTTTGATGTCGAGAGTGAACTCGGTCTTGTCGTCAATTTTCATTGTTGGCTTGATCTTAGTAAGATTTCTTGGGTCTAAACTTGCCACCACTATTCATCTTCAAAACGCGAAGGTTTCCGCCATACTTAAACTCTCCCCTTTCGATCGTTTTAATCATGTCAAAGTGTGGCATGAGAATCTGAGGCACATCTTCCAACTGCTTAGTTGAGAAGTCATACGACTTAACAGTCTTTGTTTTTGTTTCTGGAAGCCCCAAAGATTTAAGCTTTGCGTCAATCTTACTCTTAATCTCAGCAACCTCGGCAGCCGTACCGTTGGCCCTTCCGTCAACAATGGCTACCTGTCTTGGCTCAATGCCAAACGCTTGAGCAAAGGCGTTAGGGTGTTGACCTAGCTCATTGAGTTTAATAAACTCAACATTGCTTAAATCGGGCTTAGCCTTTCCCTTCTCGATATAGCTAAGTGGGAATACGTATGAGTCGCTGCTCAGGTCGTTTACGCTTCCGAATTGAACGCGACCACCCTTAGGCACTTGCTTGATGGTTTCGGCCAAAAGCAGACCTCGTTGAGATGGACTCTTGGTTTCTTCGAGAAGGGCCACAAGGGTAAAGTTGTTTGGTGATTCCTCAACAAGAGAGATGTAGTCATCGTTGTCGGGGCTTCTGTAAACCATACCGTCTCTGCCAGCATCTCTTCCGTACTGCAATTCAAATTTTCCAATCTTCTGCTTTGGACCAACGCTAGATTTAGCTGAATACTTAGATTTGCTGCCAGCATCAGAAGACTTAAGGTACCTTGCGGTTTCGTCTAGCCTGTTGATCTCCTCCCTGCTGAACATTGGAAAACCGCTGATTTCGCTAGACATCTCTTGAAGAGCATCAGCAAGCTCCTTTCTTGATTGATCGCTCATGTTTGCAATCTGGGGCGCATTGATAGATATCAGTTCTTCTGCACTTCCACTAACATCGTCCACCGCGTCAAGGATCTTTTCAAGATTTACGATCTGACTCGGTCTAATAAATTGAGGCAATGCGTCTTTAATCATGCTTAGATTGCCGGGCACAAACGCAAGTCCAGCAGCCATAGCTAGTTCAGCACCGCTACCCGCCTCAGCCATGGCCTTAACATCCCCTACTGGGGACAAAAACTCAGCTATAGGGGCGTATGACTGAATTGCACCAGAGGGAAGATCTTGTGTCTCTCTCAGGTACTGAGCATCCTCCTCAGTCATTGGCTCGCCAAACATTTTAGCAAATCCAGTGTAGGCCGACCTTGATTGATCAATCATGGCGTCTTCTGGAGACGTATAAACTGGGCGCTGCATAGAAACACCCGTTGATGATGCCGCTGAAGGTTCGGTGGCCATAGGCATAGGCGGAGGCATGCGTCTCTGAGCTTCTTTCTGAACCTCTTGTTGCTCCAACATACGCAGTAAATCATTAACCCTGCCGCCTTCTTGATATCTTCTTTTTAGTCTCATCTTTTAGCCTTCTCGATGGTTCTTCCAGCGAAATATGCACCAAATGCTGTTAGCATTAAAATCTCCAACAAAGATACATAACTATCCTTCACGTTAAAGGGAAGGTCGTCTAAGCTGTCCAGCACCATCGTCACCATGAACATCGCCATAAGGCATATAAGAGTTACAGGACGAATCAGTTTTGCTAGCTTTACATCGCCACTCATATCAGCCTTCCACCGCTCGCTTACGTTGTTCTGAAACTGCACCTCGGCTTCGAGAACTGCCTTTGCCTCGGCTGGATCAACGCTGCCATCTATGTCGAGAAGGTTCTTTACGATTCCAAGCCCTCCGCTATCAGGAAGCAGTTCTCCTACTGTGTCGAGAACCTTTGGTGCTTTGTCTTTCAGCCACTTGCCTAGGTTAGTGTCCTTAATCTTTTTCTTCTCCTCCATTGTTATGGTCTTGGTGGGGTTAGTGGTTTGTATACTCCAGCGAAGATGCCCTCTGCTTGGCGCTCGCTAACCCTAGCGTACTGCCTCATGGTAGCGATGATTTCACCTTTGCTTACGCCAAGCCTGTTTGCTGCCATAGCATACTTGTGCATCTCTTCTTGTATAGCTCGGTTGGCTTCGTAGGCTTGGTTTTCGTCACTGTATTTCAGTGAGTTAGCATCCGACAGTCTCTCTTTGAACTTAACCATCTTGAATCCAAGCTGCTGGTTGACGTCAACGTTGTAAGGCTTGAACCCTGTGAGCTGTCCAGTAATCTCGACTGGATCTGCACCACTGTCGTAGACCTTTCGCAATGACGTGATTGTTCCGGGCTCTACAACTTCGTACATATAAGACATTACGTCCTGAATCTGCTGAGCCTGTGGTGACTCTGGATTGTATATAGGCTTACCGTAGTCATTCACGTTTCTGCTGACGTTTACAAGTCTTCTGGTTAGGATTTCTTCCCCAACAAATGGCTCTATCACCGTGAACAGCCCCTTGGCAAAAGAGTCGATACCATCCTCGCCCCTCATAAAGGCATTCCCGATCTTATCGAAGTGACCGTAAGGGTCTGACGATGAAAAGTCTATGTATGAGAACTTACCGTCTTGAAGGTCGTATGGTATAATTTTAGAGTTCTGGCTCCAAGGGGCCATGAACATTCTCAAGTCCTCCTGTCTTTGCTGTTCTTGTTCGTTGTCGAGAAGCTCACCAGCCGCCCCCATGATGCCAGCCCCAACTGTAGTTCCAGCCATACCAGTAACAGCGTTCTTCATGCCCACGTATGTGGTCACACCAGCCATGCGCTTAGCACCGATTGCTCTAATCTTTGGATTGTCTGACGCCATCTCAGACTTAGCCTGAGCCATAGTGTTCCATGCAACCCTATACGATTCAGCTTGGAACGATACAAAGTTCCCCATGATCGGGAATCTACGAATCATCTGAACAGCTTCAGGAACTCTGCTGTATGTGGGGTACGTATTCTTCACCAGCTCAGCCACATAGCCGTCTAGTTCAGCCCTCTCTTGTTCGTTGAGTTGCTCTGGTGACTTTCCGAACATAGCCTCAGAGTACCTGTTGCTCTCGTTTTCAAATGCAACAATCTTAAAGAAGTCGTCCTCCGCTTGATACAAGTCTTCAACTTTCTTTGCGCCAACACGAGCCTTTCTCAAGGCTTTGTCTTTGAGGCTAAGTCCTTTATCGTTCATACGGCGAGCAAGAGCATCATCCATTTTGGCGTCCTTAAACATGTCTCTGATCTCACCTACTGCCGCGCTTTGCTTTACAATACCTAGCTCTATATACCTGTTCATGCGAGCCTGAAACTCTTTAGATCCTCCAGACAAATCAGCCTTAAGAGCTTGATATGCTGTGTTCATCTGGGTCAGGTCGGTGTGTCCGTTAGCCCACATGAAACCAAGGTTACCGACCACGTTCTTCGAGTGTGTCGCAACAGACCCAATAGTCTTAGCCCACTTAACAGTACCTATAGCTTTCATGTATGTCTGCATAAACGCTGTCATCTGCTCTCCAGACTTGTTAAACTCTGCAGCTATCTCTGGAGTAGTGTACAGTCCATTGAGAGGTGCCATAGCTTCGCTGTTTTCGGAAGCTATCTGTGCAGTGTATGGTCCATTGGGCTTGTCAAACAAGAACACACCCTTGCCGTTCTCTTTCACCTTGTTCAAGAACCTAGCCGACTCTGCAGTCTGCGTCATCTTGAGGACAGAGGCCGCAAAGTTCTGTGCCGGGTCGGTGTACTCCCCCATCAACGCACGAATCTCCTTGGGGATATCTTTGCGTTCCTTAAGGATGTTGGTGTTCTTGCTATCGCTAGCGGCAGTAACAAAAGCCTTAGCGTCTTCGGGGCTAAGATACTTATCAATGTAACCGTCAACGACTGACTCAAGGTATGCCTCCGCATCCAACCCTTGTGGGTTCTTGGTGGCGTCAAGGTAGTCCCTGCCTGCCTGAGAACGCTCTCTTTCCCTGATTATATTCTTGGCAGCGGTGATTTTTTCCTGACCAACCTGATCTTTCCAGTTCTTGTTGGTGAAAACCTCGTAAGATCTAGTTAGGTACTGACCAAGATTGGAGATCACGTTATCTATCTGTGAGTCTGGTACAACGCCAAGGTTGATGAGGTCGATAGACAACTTGTCAATCTGATTTCTCATCTCCTGAGCCAACCCAGCAAACTCCTCTGGCAAACGATTCAGTCCCTCTCCTCCTCGCAAGGCGTCATCAAAGTCCGCAAGCAATACATCTTCGTCACCCTTGAATCTCTTGAGAAGCCTGTTGAACTCTCGTACGTGCTGCTGCGCTACATTAGCTGACTTAGCAATGTTTGCTTCTCTCTGCTCTCTGTCTCGGAACATGCTGCGAGGCATAAACCCACGAGCAGAAAACCAACGCCTACGAATACCCTCACCCAAATTCTTCAGGCCCTTACCCTTTACGTATACCCCCTCCTTTTCAAGGGCTTCTCTGTGAGCCTTAGGGTTTTCAACAGGTCCAGCTCTTACTGGGGAGACTGGTTCTGGGACAGGCTGCGTAGGTGCTTGCTCAGATACTTGAGCTGCTTGCTCCTCGGCAACTGGCGTAGCTTCTGTAGGTTGGCCAGCGAGTTCTTGTTCTTTTCTTCTGACGTATTCATCATGTTCTCTTTGGAATTCTTCATCTTGTGCTAGTGCTTCGTTTACTGCTTGCTCTTGCTGTGGGGTCTGAGCTTGGTCCAGAAGGATTTGATATGCAGCGTCTTGTGCATCCTGTCCTTCAAGCATAATGGTTTTGCCATCAGCGTCCTTAAGTGATACGCGAGTGACATTTCCACTATCATCATATTCAATGCCGCGAGTAGGGATATCACGCTGAATCCCATACTCATTACCATCGTATATAAGGGTTCCGTCAGGAGTGACTTCAACACCAGCTTTATCCTCTGCAAGGTTAAGTTCTGATATTGGTTTGTCCATAACCTCAGCGGCATTGCCGAGGTCAATGATTCGCTCGTCAGTTTCAATTACAACTCTGTCACCAAACTCTGCATCGCGTCTGAGTTCACCACGAGTTCCATCTTCCATGACTACAATTCGACCAAGCTGATCCGATACGGACGGAGATTCAACCGTCTCAGTAGAAGCAGTTACTTGATCGTCGTATCTAGCATTGATCGTTTCGATCTGACCCTCTACGTTCTTGAGTCTGCGCTTAGCTGTAGCCGTGGTCTTACCTTCAAGCTGCTGTCTTTCGTACTCAAGGTTGACAAGCAGTCTTCTGTCTTGTTCAGAAAATTCAGACGGTATGTCTTTGGAAATCTGATACTTACGTCCGCGCTCTTCAAGCATGGCTTGAACCTCTGGGTCGTTGTTAATCTCTATGTTGACGCTGCCCATCTCCTCGTCCGTCACGTCAGCAAGCAACTCCATAAGTGTCTTTCTTGTGACAGCGCCTCCGTTTACCTTGTACTCTCCTTTTGGTGCCTCAGTGTTGAGCTGATCGAGGACATCCTGCTGCTCTTGCTTACCCTCAACTGGACGTGGCTTACCTTCCACCACGTCCTGCACCTTAGCACTTGCGAGAGTAAATGGCGTTTGAACCACACCGGGACCAGCCTCCATCAAACCCTCTACAACGCTTGGCTCTTGTCCAGACAGCACCTGAGCGCTCATCTCACCTCCAAATCCAGTAGCCGCCTCACCAGTAGCCGTAACTCCAGTTGTCGCAAACGCAGATCTACCTGCTTGCTTCATGGCCTTGGCACCTCTTGCAAGAGCGGCACCACCAAAAGCATCGACGGCCCACACTGTTCCCCCACGAACAGCAGACCGCTTACGAAGTTGACGCATTTTATTTTCGTCCATCAAGATTGGAGCTACGTTTTCATAAGTAAACTCTGCTCCATCCAACTCCTCACGAATAAAATCTACGAATGACATGGCCACCTCAACCGTTGCTCCTGCAGCGCCAAAGGCAAATGGCAAGCTAGTAGCCGCGCCTACAGCAGCCCCTACTGGGGCGGTTACGGGAGCCAGCGGCCCACCTCCAAGACCAACTGCTGCACCGCCTGCGGTGCCACCAGTAAGTATGGCGAGAGCATTAGTGGCTGAAGTCTTGTTCATCATGCCAGAGGAAGAGCTAAGAAGAACTTCTCCCATGGCCTGAGGGTGCTTGTATGTAGCTGAAAGCCAGCCCCATGCACCACCACCATTCTTGTCCATAGTTGCGTAGAAGGATTCTGTCTCGTCAGACTTACCTATATCCCTCATTCTATAGTCATACTCATTGACGTCCTCAACGAGTTGCTTAATAGATTCTTCGTTTATGGCCATATCTCCAACAGCCATAGCGTATGGTATGGGAACAAGTTCTCCAGTAGCCTGACCCTGCCCCCAAGCTCTGGCCATGTCGTCAAAGACATCGCCAATCCTTCCCATCCTGTTTACAAGATCGCCAAATTCACCGTCAAGGTACTGAGTCTCAGTTCCTTCAACGGTTACGTCATCAAAGACCCTCCCTTCAGACTGCGTTACTGTAGGAGAATCCGAATATTTACTTGACCTTAACTGACCCTTCGTCCCCTCGTAATACACACCATTCATGGTGAATCCGTAGGTGACTGGCTTATCTACCTGTGAGCCAACTGAATCCGAATCTCCACTCGCGACTGCTTGTGTCGGAACTGTATCTGAGGTAGAAACCGTAGAAACCTCTTCCGAAACTGGCGCCGAGACTGGTTGTGGAGGCAGTTCGGCTTTTTCTTTTTTTTTTACGTCGAAGAACTGAGCGTAGAAATCGTCAGCGCTCTTCGTGTACAAGCCCTTAGAGACTACTGCGTCATACAGATTCTTCTGTGATTCAGGTGTAGAGAACTGAATGGCAAAATCTTCGTAGGATTTGGTGTACAATCCCTGCTCATTCAAACCTTTGTATAGGTTTTGGTGAGCCTGATTAAACGTGGGTTTTTTTGTTGGATCGGTCATTACCTATTATAAATCGTCAAACAATCCTCCGCTCTGAGCCGCTTGTTGAGTCTGATTGGCCGCATCATTCTCGGCGTTTTCGCGCTCTGCCTGTGGGCCAAATACAATTCCAGACTGCAATCCCTCAAGAGTAATGTTGGGGTCTCTGTACGTCCTTCTAATGGATTGCAAAATACTCTGTACTGCCTCTCTGTCCCTAAACTCATCAAGAACAATGGTCTTGACTTTATCATACTGTGAGCCAGTTTGTTTCACCGAGAGATCCGTAAGCACAATCTTGCCGTTTGGAAGGAATCCAATCTCTTTTGGTTGAATCTCAAACTGAACTGGTTCCAATGCCATATCCCCAAGAGCATATGCAAGTTGATCGATTTGACGCTTGAGTGACTGAGCTTCGGAAGACTCCTTATCTCTGATAGCGTCGTACTCATCATTAAGATCCGCAAGTTTGCGGTTCTCCTCTCCTGCACGTGGGTTATCAATGATGATTGTCTCTTTCTTCTTGTCAAGAGCAGACAACACGTACGAACTACCCTTAACTCCGCCGTACATTTCAAAGTCCTCTATAGGCACAAGAACTCCGTCCTCATCGGTCTCCATGAGCTCTCCAGTCCTAAGGTACTCAACGCTGTCAAGCACGAATGAACGCTTGCTGTCAAAGTCTGATCTGTAAATTTCAGCATCTCTGTCAGAGGACGTGGGTTTAGCCTCCTCCTTTTCATCTGGGTACCGTGATGCCTCTGCCATCTGCTTGACGAGCTCGTTGTTGATGTCCGAGATGTATTGAGAGTTCATTTGGTATGCCTGACTGTTGATTTCGCCCTGAATGTAAGATGTCACCAACGACTCATTGTCTCTCATCGCGTCTGTAAACAAGTTTGCCACAGCCCATGCTCTTGCAGAAGCGGAGTCTTCGTTGTCAACACCTCCCTCAACGATACCTCGCGAAACTCTGTACGCTTCGTCGCGGTCCCAAATTTTTTTGTTATAGGTACGAAGAGAGTCTCTAATTACCCCCTCGCCAATCTGAATCGCACTCCTACCATATCGAGCCTGTGTTGGAACGGTGAAGGTGGCTGGGTTGGCCCAAGTGTCCCAGCTAGTGATATCTGACCAATCACCAGTTGGTTCTCCAGTTTCTGGGTCAATAGACTTATACATGACGGTTCCGTCAGCCCCCATTTGAGTCACAATGTTTGTCCCCTCAAAGGCCTGTTGAGCCTGAATCATAGACTGAGGAGATGCAGCAGACTGCATATAAACTGGAAGCTCCTCGTTAAACTTGGCTGCTGAAGAAGCATCAGTAGCAACTTTATTGTACGTCTCTCTGCTGCTTTGAACCTCATCGCTGTTGTGTGCAGCGTAAGTGTTGAACCAGTTTGCAATATCCTGTACAGCTCTGCGTGCAGCGACGGGATCGTCAATAGCAAAGTTGTTTATTTCTTCAAGCTTCTGGTTGTAGTATGTCTTGAAGTGATCGCGCAAAGGCGGGATAAGCTTAGACACATCATACCCCTCTGTTTCAGCAAGCAACTTGTCAGCCGCCTTCTGACGAGCGTTCATCTGATCGACAACTGCCTTCTTCTGTGCGGCCTTAGCCGCCTCCTGCGCTTTAAGGTTGTTAAGAAGACCAGACATATCTGTCTTCCCCACAGACTTAAGCGGTGCTGTATACGCTACTGGCATTACTCTAGTTCAATTTCCACTTGAGGTACTTGGAACTGTGGCTCATCGAAGTGACTCATCTTTTCCAAAGCCGCAAGAAGTTCTTTAGGTGGGTTTTGCATCTTAGCAACGGCGTCCTTGAGTATCTTGAATGCCGCCATTGTGCTCTCCGTCTGCTCGGGGTTAAGAACTGCTTCGTCACCCGTAAGCTCTGCCTCCTTCTCTCCAGTTTCTTCGTCAACCAAAGCCTTCTTGTTGGTGTCGTGGTTAAACTCACCTCCAGTCACATAGATCTGATCGTTGAGCATACCGCCATTTTTCTTTATCATCTTAAGGCCGAGCTGCTGAGCAGTGTACGGGTTGTCCCCACTTGGCGCCCCATATCCAGAAAGGCTTAACCCAGTATCAACAGCCGATCCAAATGCCCCAATACCCTCTTGAATAGCTTCTGTTCCAGCAGCATAGCCCAAGCTGGCTGCTGTCTGACCCTCTCTACGAAGCTGCTCTTGAAGAGCCCTATCAACACCAATGTTCAGGTCTGAAACCTTCTGCTCTCTAGCGATGTTAGCCTGACTGTACCCTTCAGCCAAATCAGCAAGGCGCTTATCGGCTTCTGTAGCCTGCTTTGCTGCAGAAAACTCTGACTGAGCAAGCTGTTGGCTAAGGGAAGGTGCTACATTAGCGATAGTTTGACCAGCCCTTGTGGGGTCCATAACGCCAGAGGCAATAGACTGCTGAGCAAGAGCTAGGTTCTGCTCTCTGAGATTTTTGATAGACTCAGCCGCCTGAATCTTTTGGGCCTCAGCGAGGTCTCTTGATTCTTGGGTGATGCCAAGCTGGGGACCAACCTGATAGTCAAGCTCATCGAGGCGCTTCATTGCGTCCTCGGCAATCTTTTCTCCAGCGAGCCTTTGCTTCTTGGCTCTGCTTCCTTTTACTGCGGCCTTGCCACCCTCAACAGCGAGTGTTGTGCCCGCCGCGATTAGTGCTGCTGTTATTAATGGCATAATGCAAATATAGTTATTATCACTTAGAGTGGTCTAAGTCAGTTGGTTCATAATTAACGTTGAGTGAGTACAGCTCGAAGTTTTCGCTTCCAAGGTTTATAACAGATTCCGCGTACTGACCCCTCAAAAAGTCTCCATTAATTTCTGGATCTGTAATTGCAAATACAGATACAATCCCTTCATTTGCAGTAACCTGAGCGCCAAGGGTGTTTAACGCGGGCAAAGTAGACTTAAATACAAGCCCTTGTTTTGTCAAGACGCTTTCTTCCCCACCAGCAACCTCAGAGGCCTTGGGGATGTTTATTCCCGAATTAATAGTATAGTAGTCTGCTGTAGTTGACAAATTTAAAATTTGTCCATCAGGACTGATGATGACTGGATTGTTTCCGTTTCCGAACAGAAAAGCAAGTTTTGTGTTACCCTGAACAGAAGGTGCCGCTCCATACATTCCGTCAAAAGCATATAGATCGTCAAATGCTCCTCCAATAGTCAAAAACTCTGTGTCTTTATGAATTTGACCCAAAAACTTCATGTTTACATTAGCCTTAATTCTTGTGTCTCTTGGCATGTGGCCGTACAAAATACCCCCCTTATTAGATAAAGTTCCAACGGTAATACTTCTGGGTGGCTGGTTGGGCTGTAGTGTTTCGCTAGTAGAAAAGGTATGAAGTGAGCCAGTTAGGTTTTCACTCCCTTCTACGCTAAACGTCTTGTATAGTTTGTTCTGCGACGGGTTGTCGTTAAAAGATACCGCAATGACGGATGGATATACCGAGCCATAAAAACTGTTATTTGAGCTGTTGGTGTGGTGCTCCCAAGCTACGATATCGTCAGTAGCCTCGATCCTATTGCGCGAAGAAAAAAACTGCTTGTCAATAGAAGCATAGTTAGAGGACTCGTAATCGTACTTAGACGTCCAAATATTTTTCTTGTCGTTAAATCCTATTGTTTTTTTCATGGATGTTTTTAATTCACAAGTCCAAGTTCAAAAAGTTGCGTATCTGGGTTAAATGTAATCACTTTGTTAGCAGGAATGTATGAACTTAGAGCGTTAGTAAGCGCAGTAATAAACTGAGGCGTTGAAGTACCTTCACTAAACTCGTAATTAAAAGTTCCAACATTTGACTCTGAGAAATTGGCAAAAGGTCTGTCTCCAACATATGCTGTAGTTGAATCTGCCACATCATCTATAGTAACTGTTGGAATAAATTCTTGTCCAAAGGCCGACAAGAATTTGAGCAAGTCATTCGTAGTAACTGACCCGTCGCCAGTGAGGTCAGAGGTTTGGTTTTTTATTAGATCATCTGAGCTAGGAACTATTCCGCTTGAAATGTTAAAGGAATAATTAACTTCACCCGAAGGATTATTTGCTGTGCTAGCAAACGACCTCCTCACAGCAAAATCGTAGTTTGCAAGAGTTGAAGCAATAGCTGTATTAATTGATGAGTT
>Ga0075479_10001254_pt1 | contig 11478 bp, 19 predicted proteins | sample DEB08_DNA_8_FD_76341 | JGI IMG/M metagenome (GOLD analysis project Ga0075479, IMG submission 76341) | Aqueous microbial communities from the Delaware River and Bay under freshwater to marine salinity gradient to study organic matter... | ecosystem: Environmental > Aquatic > Marine > Coastal ... | reverse complement strand
AGTTTCTCTAACTTCATTTTTTCTAAGTCACCGTTATTTAGATAATGAGCATACTCTTCTTCAATTTTTTTGTCTAAATTTCTGTGTATGTCTTCTAAATGTTTTAAGTGATTTGTTAAACTTTCAACAGTACTCACTACTTCCACCATTCCTCATAAGGAAATACTACCCAGGGATTGTTTCCTGCTTCTAATTCTCTACCAACATAATCAACACCACCAAATTTACTTTCTGCTTTACTAAACAGTGTAGCACATCTTACATCATGTGCAAGTGTTGAGGGTGCCTCTATCTCTCCTGAAATTACTTCAAAAATTGCTTTTAAAGTAGACCCTGTATCATTTATATCGTCTATTACTAAAATATTATCACCTACATGTTTATTGATAATATGCCTAAGTGTTTTGTCATCTTTAATATTTCCATCTCTTTGTTGCCATCTTATACCTTCAAAAGGAACACCAAAGTAATGACTTAACATAACGCCTGGAATAAAACCGCCTCTACCGGGACCTATTATTACATCAGGTTTAAATCCATCAACAACCATTTGTTGAATGATACTATTTAGGTCTTTTTGTAAATTATCGAAAGAATAATATAGTTTTTCCATAATATTAGTATAACAAAATTTTATGTATTGTCAAGTTATTTTATTTTACTTTTTTGAAATTCAATTTCATCTTTAACAATATCGACAATATTGTATTGAGGTTCCCAACCTAAAAGATCTTGTGATTTAGAAATGTTTGCATCAGTTTTTGTAGCATCGCCGTTTCTTCTAGGTCCTATTTCAACATTTACAGTTGTATCTAATTGTTTTTCAACTTCAGCAATAACTTGTTTAATACTTTGCGGAGACCCACCTCCTATATTAAAAGTATTACTTGTTGCTTTATCGAAAAGATAATTTATAGCGGCAATATGGGCACTAGCAATATCAAATACGTGAGTATAATCTCTAACATTAGTACCATCTATTGTGTCATAATCATCCCCATTAATAGTAAATGTTTCGCCCTTTAATGCTTTTTCTACAAGAATAGGTAAAATGTGTTCCTTAGGTTCTATTTGGTAGCCTAAACCTTGATAACTTCCAGCGGCACAAAAATATCTCAAACTTATATGATTAAATTCGTATACTTTAGAGAAATCTTTTAAAATATCTTCTACCATAACTTTAGTTCTACCATATGGTGTTTTTGGAAAGGTCGGGTCATCTTCAGAATTTAATAAAAATTCAGAATCTCCGTATACTGAACTTGAACTACTAAACACAAAATTTTTGACACCTGCCTTGGTTGCATTGTTTAATAATGCTATTGTGTTAGCAACATTATTATAATAATAACCGGCAGGATCTAAAATACTTTTAGGAACACTGTGATCTGCGGCTAAATGTATTATAGCATCAGGTTGTGTTAATTGTATAACACCTTTTAATTGATGATTATCTATATCGAAAGGATATTGAGTCACACCTTCCATAGGTCTCTTTACTCTATCTATATTAATAACATTATAACCACTTTCAACTAAAAGTTTACAAGTAACACTTCCTATAAAACCGCTACCTCCTGTTACTAATATTGTTTTTTGATTTTCTTTTTTCATATTAATTTCCTTTGATAATGTCGTAAAGTGCTCTTCCATTAAAAAATGTATCTAACATTTTTACTTGTTCAGTACACTTTTCTTCAAGATCACTACCTAGTAGATTATGTAAAAATTCTACTACATCGTGTTTGTTTTCCAAATAACTGAACCAATCTTGTGTCCATTCACTTGGATATTTAAAGTCATTCAAATACATTTCTGAATAACTTAGTCTGTCTGGCACCATTGGTACTGAACCTACCAATGCACCTTCAAAACAACTAATGCCTAGTGTCTCTTGTAAATTAGCACTAAACACAACCTTACTTCTACTTAACAGCATATGGTATTCTTCTTTAGTAAGATTTCTTTCTTGTGCTATAACAAAGTCAACATCAGTAAATTCTTTTGCTAAATCTTTAAATATATCTAATTGCTTTTCAGGAGCAATTCTATGTGGGAATAACACAATATCCATTTTGTTAGTTGGAATGTCATATTCTCTTAAAAGGGGTTCCATATATTCCATAGGCCAGCCTACTCGATGTATCTTAGATTTATCTGCATCCGGAAATGCTTCTAAGAACATGTCTATATGGAATTGTGTTGCAAAGAAATTATGATCAAATACATTGAACATACTTTCCTCTGCCAGTCTGCACCATGGAGCATCTCCTATAAGTCTTCCTAAAAAGTCTGCAGGATCATAACTACCAGCATGCCACATACCACCTATCTTGATGTTGACACCCAACAGTTCAGCCATATATTTTAACTGAATTACTGTTGGGTTCCAAGCATCGGTATAAAGAAAATAATCACCATCTTGTACTTTGCCTTTAGCAAACATTTGACTTATTGTTTTAAGTTGTTCGCTCTTCCAGTAGTTAGTACCACTAAAATTTAGAAAAGCACCTGGTGTAGTATCTTGTGGAGCATCATTAGGACCTGTAATAACTTTTACATCTAAACCAGCATTAGCCATTTGCTTGGGCAAATGTTCTTTCCACTGAGCAGTGTATCTAGTTTCTACAGGCTCTAACTCTACAATATATACAGTCATTTTTTATTTTCTTCTAATCCGCCATAATCTACTGTGTGAGTAATTTCGTCATCAAGATCTTGTGCATAGTCTTGTAACTTATCTGCCTCTTCTTTAGATATTTTGATAGGTTGTCTTTCTTTTTCCATTACATTGAGTTTTTCTTGTCTTGGATTTCGCCTCTTCTTGCTTTACATAATTTTGTAATTTCCATTAGAGCCTTTCTTGCTCTAGCGGCTGATGCCTTAACACCATTAATTTCAAATTTATCTTGTTCTGTTTGATATTCTTCAAACAATGCTTTAAGTTTTAAATGTGTTTCCATTTATTTCTCCTTTATTTTAAACTTTCAAATACATCTGCTATTGCATCTGTATCCTCAAAACTTGGACCATCCAGATCTTCTACTGGATATTCCATTTCGCAACCGTTTTCATTATCTTCGGCTACCGAAATCTTTATGTATCTACCAGGATATCTATCCTGAATTTGTTGTGCTAAATCATCTGCAATCATTTCGCACGATTTAAAGTCTAGTTGGATAATTCCATCACCATAAAGGCTTTCCAACCATCTTTTAAACTGTATAAATTCTATTTCTCTATCTGCATGATAGATTTCAATCCACACTTTAAAGTGAAAGATGTGTCTATGTGGATATCCTAAAAAACTAACATCATATTCGTCGCCAGTTGCTAGTTTAGGATCTTCTAGTGCCGCAGGATATTTGTGAATACCTTCTTTACTAAATGTTACCCAAATACTTCTCATACAATTCTCCTTACACTATGTTTGTTGCTTGTGGTCCTTTCGCACCTTCAACAACATCAAATGTAACCGCTTGATCTTCATTAAGTGATTTGTATCCGTCACCTGCTATTGCTGTATGATGTGCGAACACATCTTTACTGCCATCGTCTGGTGCTATAAATCCAAATCCTTTACCTGAATCAAACCATTTTACTTTTCCTGTCGCCATTCTATTTTCCTCTTTTTGAAGTCTTACCTTCGTTATTAAATTCTAAAGGTACTTCCTTCAAAACTACATGTCCATATGGACAATGTTCTTTCATTATTTTTCCTTATTCTCAACGGTCAATTCTAATCCATTAGAAACAAGCCATTCAGTATCTTCATAACACCAACCTGCTTCTTCTAATGCCCAATGACCATCTTCTTCCATAATGTTCTCTGCTTCTTCTACAAGTTCAGCATCAGCAGGCCCTACAAATTTCCAATCATTTGTGTGTCCTTGACCAGACTCCACAAATTCCCAATCAGGATACATATTCATATCAACACAATCATCATCAATTGGTGGAAGTACATCATGCATTTGTTCCTCAGTACCAACAAAAACCCATTCGCCACCGGTGTACCCTTCTGTGTACTCAAATACTGTACCGTCTTTTTCGTAGATAACTCTTTCCACTAAACTCTTTTTATTTCTGGGTTTTAAAATATATGTTTTTTCACTCATCATACCAATCCATTAGTCTATTAGTAATAATAGCATTAAAATTAATTTTTGTCAACATATCAAAACTTAAATTTAAAATTAAATGTTAAAATATCCTCAACTTCATAATCTTCAGTATGCTCATTAGATATACTAAGACTAAAGTCATCTGTAACTTGATATTCTAATTCTGTTTCTATACGAATATATTTTTCTTCACTAGTTTCGTATAAGGCTTTATTGGTTATGTTAATACGGTCGGATAGCATATAAGAAATCCATAAACTGTTTCTTAATATAGTTTCGTTAGAATCACTTTTAAGATATGCAACTGTAACTTCATTACTAATTTTCCATTTATCAGACCTATAAAGTTTTCTACCGTAACCAAAACCTAATACTGTTCTTATATCGTAATCTCTGAAATAATCATAATCTACTTGAATTACACCTAATACATAACTTTTATCGTCGAGATCTTTATTAAGTTTAAATTGTGAATAAACTGTTTGCTCATCTATATCATTATCTTCTAATGCATAGTAAATATCGCCCTCTATTACATATTGCCAACCATTGAATTCTTCTCTGTGATCTATATCTAAGTTAATAGTAATTTCTTCATCACCGTTAAAAAATTCTCCGCCGCCGCTAAGTTCAGTTTGTGCCTGTACTTTTTGAGACATGAAAAATGCAAGTATAAAAAATACACCTACAATCGCTAAAGTTAATTTTTTAATTCTGCTCATTTTCTTTTTTTATAGGTTGATCATAGTAATCAGTAATTCCTGCACGTTGTCTGGCTTTCTTTTCACTAACTAAAATACTGCTACCAACTGCAAAAACAAATGCTCCTGCAACTAACAATATTCCAACTATAAAACTAATTACTTCTTCCATTTGGGTCCTCTAAAATATCATGCGGTGAATTCATTTCCATATCCATTACATCTTCCTCAGTGACATCGCACCAATTACAGGGTTCTCCTCTAAGTGTTGCTGTCATACCTGATTTTATGCAATTATGTGTCCACATTTTACTAGGCATTTTAAATTTTTTCTAGTTCCTCTACTATTTCTTCTGGGACATCTACCTTATTTTTTATTAATAATTTAAATATTAAAACTAATAAATCTCTAAAATCCTCTTCATACTCAAAGTCGCTATCAAAAGACGCAAATGTTTCTATATCGTCCTCGTCTGTTGTTTTAAATTCTATTTTCATTCTACTGGCTTATCGCCTCCATCTGTGTATTTAGACCAAGGAATAAAATGTTCCTTATCTAATACATCTTGTAACTGCATTGACCAAGTACCTTCATTAGTCTTGTCAAATCCTTTGTCAGCAACTTTAAATGCTGTATTGAAATTATATTTAGACGAATTAGGCAAAACAGCAACAATAACAGGTATAAAATTACTAAATTCGTGTAATCCCATTTTATAAATGTCTTCTGCATACTTTACTGCAAATTCTAAAGTTACCTTTACGCCATTTTCCAATACATGTAAAAGTAGTTCTTCCCATAATTTCCACTGATCAAATCGTTCAGGATCAAAGTAACATATATGTATATGTGTACATTTTTCATTTAATGCTCTGCTTAGTATTTCATCTACTGGCTGATATCCTGCTACAAACAAAGTAGTCTCACCGTGTGCAACCGTGTTGTCTACTTCTTGACCTACAAAGAATTTTACATCATTAAAATTAGGTTTATCCTTCACCTTCAAATTCTCCTGTCATTATTTCATGATTCATATCACCATCTCTATCGCCTTCGATATATTCTTCCTGCTCAAAGAAACTACCAAATGAATTACTCTTACCTGCTTGCCAGCCGTTTTGTGTAATCTCATCTAAGAATAATTTATTCTCATCTAACATTTTGTACGGATTTGGATTTGCAGGATCTAATAGTTCTTCTACAAACTTATCAAACATTAATATAATACCTGGTACATGAGGACTTCTCTCATTTGTACTAGATGTTTTCTTTTCACCTGTTCTATACTCTCTCCAATCACATGATGTTCTATGTTTTTCAACATCAGCAAGTCTGTTTGCTTCTATAAAGGCTTCTATGTGATTGTGTACACTATGCCCCATATATAAACTATAACTTAAAGTGTCCCAACTAGTTCTTGATTCTTTACCTGCTTTATTAAGATCTCCATGTCCTTGTACACAAATATCTCCAACTTTTAATCTATCCATAATAGGACCTTTAAACGGCATTGGCATAGTTGAACCTTTAAGATCTTTATTGTCTATAGCCTTATCCATAAAGTAACCAAAACGTTTCTTATCAAAGAAGTTGTAAGTATATGTTTGTCCATATGCTGTATTAACAAAAGGAGATGCCGCATCGTAACTAATTTGTATATTAGGACTGTCATGTTTTCTTAACTGCCTTTGTATGCTAGTTAAGTAACAACCCCAATGCAGTTTACCAGTACCTAAACAATGTATCCAGCCTTTACCTTCTAACAGACCTCTTTCGCGAAGTTGTAAGAGTCTTTTTAGTAGTTGTTCCATTTGTCCAATGTTAATACCAGCCATTGCATAACCTTCTAAGGTCCTTGCTTCATCTCCATAATGTTCTTTAACAAACTTAGGATCACTAAATGGCGTAACTAAATCAAACCATTCTTGTGCCGAGGCATCATCTGCCCCACTTAAAACATTTAAAAACTTAGTTGCACCTGGTACTCTGTTTTTAACAAAGTAATCTAAATTATACATACTCATATCAATTGTTTCTTTAACATCAGTAAGTCCAGTCTTTTTATTATAAGGAGGTATAGCCGCGAATGCTGGAAAGTCTAACGTCATACTCCAGTCTGCTGTATACTCCATCCAACGCAACATCTTCTCACACAGGGCTTCTCTGGCCTTGCTATCCGGCTTAATTGCATCTTTCCAGTCCAGTTTTATAACACCCTTAGCAACCTGAAAGCCACCTGAGTCACCTAGTATTACTGTTTTAGATCTATCTCTTTTCTGAATCATTGCTTCATGTATATCAGTTTTATCTAAATCTAACTGGGCATGACCGGCTGAATACAAACCATATGGATAATAAAAATAACCTTTTTCCTCATCTAAGAAATTAAGACCTTGTAGACCGTTTTCAAATCCTTCAGGACATCTCATAGTGTCTACCTCTGCTTCATACTTTGCCAACTGCCTAGTATAAAAGGCACTGATAGCCGGTAAGTATAATGCGTAGTCTTCTGTTTTCTTATCAAAGTTCATAATTTAACTCTTCGCTGGTAGCAAATATGTGTATTTCGCAATACCTGAATCAACTATAATCTGTAATAGTCCTTCATCATTAATGCTCATCACAACATTACTTGAATCACTTAATCTTAATATTCTTAGTACAATATCTAAAGGCCATCTCCAGTCTTTAGTTATAGCACCATCAATGTCATTACTGATAAGAATCTTAGTTCTATCACTAACACCATCACCTATATGAAAATATAACTCAGTACCATCTGTTTTAGGACTAAAGTTTGCTTCATATGTTCCTAACACACTATTAAAGTATGATAAGTCAGACAAGTTCTTTTTAGTTGGAACTATGTTTACATCAAACTCAGCACCTTTAAACTTTATGCTTTTTAATTGTTGATTAATAACATCTGCTAACATAAATCTATAGTTTGCATCGTTACCTTCTTTACTTACAAAGGAAACCTCAACAGGAACCTCATCACCATTACGATCTTGCGTAACTACTTTAACAGTAGCATCTTCATCATCAAAACCTGGATATTGTAAGTAGCCTTGTAACACACCCATTCTGCTTAAACCAACAGTTGCGTCTACAAAGTCTGGGACAGGATTATGTGTTTCACCTTTAAAGATAACAGTTTTATCTGCATCCACAGTTTCCACTACAGTTTTATCAACCTCTCCAGTTATTTTTACCATTTCAAAAATGCCTAAACCATGTGTATGTTTTAGAACATCTTTAAATACATCTTTTATTGCCATAATTATTCTCCGCGATATAATTTATTATACATTACTATTTAGAAAAGTCAATTGCTTTTTCACCTTTTTTTTAGATTAAAATTCAAAGAACGTAGATAATGTTTTACTTTGTGTTGTTTTATCTAGATCAAATCCCATAGGACCAATCACATTCTTTATCTTTTTATCCAAAATTGTTTCTTCCATTGCTTCTTCATCAAAAGGTAACTCTTTGAACCACTTGGGTAAGTTGAGTTCATCTGTTGGATAGGCTACACTAGTATAACCCATAGGATTATTTTTAAGTTTACAAACAATAACTTTCATACTATCAGTAACAGGCAAACTGTAACTATCACTATTTGCTTGTTTTAAGTTATTCCAGTTTACACTTGCCCTAACATGTCCTGGAATCATTGAATTTTTACCTTCATTCTCTAATGCTTCTAACTTATGTAGACTATGACTACTGGCGACTCTTGCCTGTGCATTCATCTTTTGTGTATACATAGTTACATTATTTGCTCTTTTAGGAGTTCCTTTTTCCCAAGCAGGCAAATTTTTAAAATATTCTTTAAAATCCATAATTTTATTTAGAACTTCATCTTCTGTTTTACCATCCAAGCAATCAAATAAAACATCTTCTAAAAAGTCCTGTATAAATTCAGGAGTATCTGAACGTTTAATTTCTAAACCCATTGCTTTTAGTTTGCCGCCTTCTGGTTGCCAACCTTCTATATCTAAACATAGTATTGCATATCTTTTCTTGGTTAAGAACAAACCAGACTTACCAACTACTTCTCTACCAGCAATCATTACAGCACCTTTATCCAAAGGCACATTAAAAGTATCTTTTAAATACTGTGGGAAAGTGTCACTTACTGTATCTGAAATATGATCATATAATTTAATTGCACTATCCATATTCAACTCTTCACCTTCTGGGAGAGCAGGCACGGCACTAAAATATACAGAGTCTGTATCACCATATACAATACAATCTCCTTCATAATCATACTTACCTGTAAGCATACGATTTGTTTCTGCCGCCATATGTTGTGTAATACTTCTACCAGTAAGTGTAGTAGACTGACCTATACGTTTATCATAAAATCTACAACCTGGATTTAGTATCGCACCATATAAACTGTTAAGGATAATCTTTTTAACTAACTGTCTTTTATCATAAAAAGCCTTTTCAGCATCTGTAGTTGCTAACTTTTTCTTAGCCTGTAATTCTTGTCTTTCTGAGTACCAACGTTCTAGTAGTCCAGGCACAACACCTTGTACATCTGTTTTAAACAAAGTACCATTAGCACTTATATTCCAAGGTTGCCCACTATTAAATACTAAATTATATACATCAGCACCTGTAACTTTATGTGTTGAACCATCTTCCATATCCAAATCCATAACATGATCAACATCTTTATTTTTTACAAATTCAAATTCATTAGTAGCAAACTTACCATGCCAAGCATCTGCAAAACTTCTCTTTTCCAATTTTTGTGCATTTGCTATTTCTTCATCTGTATAGTCTAAACGTAACTGTCCAACAATAGTTTCAGGTGCCATATTTAATGCTCTAAACACACTAGGATATAGACTGTTTAAGTCCATACTGCCTACCCATTCATGATAACCTTTTTTAGGAGTTGCCACAAAGGCACCTGCGGCTGTATCACGTTCACGTTCTCCTTTTGCTTTATCAGGAACAACCATGCCACGCCTGTGTGCTTCATTTATAATTGCTTGTTCTGTTGTTGCAACAGCACCCATTGTTACGGGAAGTAATACAGTATTTTCATGTGATATAATATTTGCTAAGTCTATAAATTGCAACTTTTTATCCATTTTATCTAACAACATAACATCTTGTATATTATATTCCAAGAACTTTAGGAAGTCATGATTGTAAAGTCTGTCTAAACTTCCCTCATATACAACCTTCTTTTCACCTATCTCCATCTCACCGATATAGTCCAATCTATAACTATGTCTTTCTTCATAGTTGTATTTTCTATATAATTCCAAATAGTCTAAGTGTACACGCCCTACTAAATCAAAACTTTGTGTTTCTTTACCGTATTGCACAAACTTTCTTTCTTTAGGAAGTTTTTTAAGTAAACACATACGTCTTGTTTCTGCCTTACCCATAGTTCTAATAATCCTATTAATAGTATAAGGAATATCATAAGACTCGCTGTTCCAACCACTTAGTACATCTGCATCTTCTATAACGTTAAGAAAAACATCTAACATTTCTTTTTCTGTTCTAAATAATTTTACTTCTGGCAAGGGACTTGCTACTTCATGTGCTTGTTCCCAGGAAAGTGTTTTAGGAGGGACTGCTAAACAGATCATGGCATCCATCCATTGTAAATATATACCAATGGACGTAATAGGAGAAAAGGCATCTTCTGGTGTACTATACCCACGTTGTGGATCAAAGTCTACCTCAATATCAAAAAATGCTGTTTGTAATTTAGGAGGTTCAACATTTAAATAGTCTCGTTCTAGAACCTTCTGTACGGGTCGTATATCACTTTCATATAGGCCGTTGTGTTTACATATACCCAAGTTCTTTTTAAAATCTTTAAGACTATTACATCTTACTTCAGTGACGTTGTCACCGAATATGCTTTTATGTTTACCGTTAGGATCGCCGTAATAAAAATTGTGTTCTGGTTTAACTTCTTTAATTATACGTTTGCCGTCTACACGTTCAACAACAATAACAACATCTTTGCCCTGTTCATAAAATGCGTCTACATAACTCATAGAAATCTTACCTTTATCATATTGCTATTATACAGCATTATGACTCTTTTGTCAATTGTTTATAGTGTTTTACCTACTGCTTCTAGGATAGTTTCAAGTTCATCAAATTTATCATATTCATCTTGAAACTTGGCTTTGTGAGCAAGTTTGATCGCTTTCATTAATACTGCAGGTTTTAAATCCATTTCTTCTGCTATTGCTTTAACGGTTTCTCTTAAACCCGTATTAAGAGCGTCTACTTCATAGAGGACTTGATCGCCCTCTGTAATTAATTTTTTTAGTCTTGCTATTTCTTCTTGATTGAAAACTTTGTTAAATGCCATTCTTACTACCTCGAATCTATATTTATATTTACATCTAGTTGCTGTAGTATAACAGGATTCTTGGTATTGTCAAGATCTATTTCTAAAGTAAATACAGATTTAAATCCAGGGAAGTTCTCAAATGATATTGCTTCTAAAATTTCTCTGTTTGTTATTCTATTACCTTTATCATCATATGCCACATACTGATCTCCAGTATAGTGAACTTCTACGATCATACAAGTTCGCCCCAGCCTAAAAGTGCTGAAACATTAACACCATTACTAGCAGGACTGGCTACCACTGTGA
>Ga0075479_10001252_pt1 | contig 11483 bp, 9 predicted proteins | sample DEB08_DNA_8_FD_76341 | JGI IMG/M metagenome (GOLD analysis project Ga0075479, IMG submission 76341) | Aqueous microbial communities from the Delaware River and Bay under freshwater to marine salinity gradient to study organic matter... | ecosystem: Environmental > Aquatic > Marine > Coastal ... | reverse complement strand
ATGTCAATAGGATTAGAATAAAGGCAATGCTATGAATTATATTTGTGAACTGGTTTAAAGTTATCGGGTCTGAGATTTTAGTAATTTAAATACTTATATTATTATTATACAGCAATAAAATAATATTATACAGTATCAGTGTATTCATAAAACTTGTTAATTATTTGTATATGATGAAATTCCTCGGGAATAAAATGAATAAAAAGACACTAAACAAATATCATTATTTTCGTAAGGTATTTACGCTTATTGAATTATTGGTGGTAATTTCAATAATTGGAATTTTAGCAACTTTATTAATGCCGAGTTTGCAGAAAGCCAGAGAAAAAACTAAAGCTGCTGTTTGTAAAAGTCAGCAGAAACAAATTTACATTGGAATGGTTTTATACAGTGATGTAAATTCAGAATATTTACCTTTCGTGAGAGTTGATAGCCCCAATGCACATTCTAAGCCCTGGCATTGGTCAATTGCGCCTTATTTAGAAGTTGATCGCGAAGAAAATAACGAACAACGCGAAATTATAGTCAATTTAGAATACAATGTTTTTAAATGCCCCAGTAATGATAGTATCACCAATTATGGGTCTGAGGCTAACTTTACGGGTTATTCCATGCCGTACTGGGCAGGAAATGGCTTTCAGCAATTAAGTGATTCTCGTTTTGATCCAGTATTAATTCCAAATGTATCCTCTCCAACAGATGCGTTACTTCTTGGAGAAAGTCCTTCTTACTATTTTAATGGAGGATATACATTTAGCAGCTATTACTATCATATAACAAAATGGAATCGGCTATTTGTCGATGGAAGTGTAAATGAAGGTTTTCAGACCCTTGGTTTTAGGGAAGTTCAAGGGATCGCATATTATTGGAAGAGATGGTCTTTCGACAAAGGGTACTGATAAGAGTTAAAACACGTAATTTTGAATCTAAAATTAGAGGAGCCCATATGTTAAAGTCACTTTACATAACTTTTATATTGCTAATAAGCACATCTACTCTAAATGCAGCAGATAAGCACTTATTTATTCTTTCTGGCCAATCAAACATGAAATACCTTGACCCCAATATATCCTTTGTACCTACTGTAGAAACTGCTTTTGGTAAAAGTAACGTTGTTGTGGTGCATGATGCTCATGGAGGACAACCTATACGCCGCTGGTATAAAAATTGGACTTCTTCAAAAGGAGAAAAGCCCACTGTTGCAGGAAATCTCTATGTTCGATTGATGAGAAAAGTTAAACCTATTTTAAAACAAAATAAGTTTAAGTCGGTAAGCTTTATATGGATGCAAGGAGAAGCAGATGCAAAAGAAAAGCATGGTGATGTCTACGCTGATAGTTTAAAGGGTTTAGTGAAGCAACTACAGAAAGATATCGGACGTAAGAATATTAATATCATTATAGGCCGTCTCAGTGATTGTGATCTTACTAATAAACATTTCCCTCACTGGACAATGATACGAGATATTCAGGTTGATTTCGCTGAGAAAAACCCACGTAGTGCTTGGGTCAATACAGATGACCTAAATGAAGGTAAAAACAAGCAAGGGCGTGAAATCAAAAATAATCTTCATTATTCTGTTGAGGGCTATAAAAAACTTGGTGCGCGATTCGCAGAAACATCAATCGAGCTTATAAAAAAGCATGATCAATAGAAAGGATTAATCAAATAAAAATTGGCTGGCATAAATTATCATTTATTTGTAGATTCTGTTAATGTCCCGTTTATTAATTGTTGAAATTGCAGTTAGTATCGAAAGTATAAAAAAGCAAGAGTTATTGTTCGAGTAGATTTCTTCTAATTTTGATCAATACTTTTCTTTTTATTCTCACTAATGGGCCGGCTTGTTAGAAAAGTATCAAACTAGAAAGGAGAACCGCAAGTAATTAAGTCAAATTCCATAATTATCTCAATTGATAATGTCCTTCACCAATCCAGCAAGGCTTACGATATAAAAATTACAGTTGCAGCCAAATAAATGAAAGTTTTGTCTTTTGTACTTATTTCACTTTAAGGGCTTTAACCGAATAATGGCGGTTTTTATATTCACCAACACGACCCATTCTGGGGTGAGAAATAAGGAAGTTCTGATTGTCGATGAGATTAAATATGTAGTGTGTCGTACCTTTGGGAAGTTCTGCACTTATCCGCCCATGACCGACTTTAGCTTCAATTCTGTACCATTCTTCTGAATCTTGACCGCCATTAGTTGTGTACATAAGGTAGGCATTTTGAATAGTATTTTTACGTTCTTTGAATTTCAATGAAACGCTATTTCCTGACTGTTCTGAACTCTGAACAAGAATTGTAGAATTTAAATTTGATTTATAGTGATGGGAGTAAGGGTTTTTGTAAGGGTAGTCGGCATCCATTTCGTCGAGCTTCTTTTGAAGAATTAAATTCATTTCTTTCGCTTTTTCAGGAAATACCGCAACAAGGTTTTTACTTTCTTCAATATCGACTCTTTTACCGGATTGATCATAAAGCTTATATAGCTCAAGCTTTGGCTTATTGGGAAGATAATTTCGGATAATTTTCCAACCGTCGATACGTAAAGTTGAATGCATAGAGGCACTGTTCGGGAAGTGATGCATTACAAAATTTCGAGTCTTGCCGTCTGGTGATTTCACCAGTGCGGGGTTTTTAGGATCTTTGGATAGAAGCTCAGAAAGGTCAGATCCGTCAAAGGTAATTTCGTCCGGTTTTTTTGTTTTAGTCCAGGAAAGGATTGTCGGGAAGAAGTCCATTCCATTAGCCAGGACATCAGTCTGAATATTTTTGGGGATTCCTGGGCCGGATATTAGAAGAGGAACGCGAATCCCCCCTTCCTGTGCATTGATTTTCCCTTTATCTAACGGGTAATTGTCAGTTATTATTTCTCCGGGGTGGCCCTCCATTCCTCCGTTATCAGAAGTAAAGATGATATAGGTATTGTCAATTAATTTATGGCCTGGCCAGCGTGGATCTTCTGTTTCTTTGAGATAAGTAAATAATTGGCCAACATAGTAATCAAGCATTTCAACCATGGCTGCGTAGTAGGGGTTTTGTTGACCTGGTAATTTCCAGCCTTTCGGATCTTTAGGGAAATCAATACCAAGTTTCTTACAGTATTTTTCGAGAAGTGTACGGCTGCGGGTGTGGATGGGGGTGTGAACCAGCCATGTAGCATAATAAAGAAAGAAGGGTTTGTCTTTATTCTCTTTAAGAAAGGTTAAAGCATCATCATTGTTTTGATGAAATGGAAAACCGTTTTTGTCTAACCTATATGGATCATTTTTATCTTTTGTCGCAAACTCTGTAAGTCGATTTGATCTCCTGAATGTAGCACCTCGTGTACTACGCGTAAAATCAAAACCATGATCCTTAGGTTGAGGATAAGAATGATGATCAATAGCAATGTGCCATTTTCCTACATGGCCGGATACATAGCCATTTGTTTTTAACAACTCCGGGATAATTGTTTCTGAAACTGGCAGACGCCCACGATACCATGGGGCGATCATTGACCAGCCTCTCTCGTGGTTTGGAATTGGCGGAGCTCCACCGACAACGTGTGGTCTTTTAAGTCGGGCTGGGTGCTTCCCAGCCAAAATGGCACCTCGTGAAGGAGCGCAAGTAGGGGCTGGAGAGTAGGCCTGCCAAAAGAGTACTCCATCTTGCGCTAATTGGTCTAAGTTTGGAGTTTCATAGGGAGATGGTTTATCTATGTCGTAGCATTTGACATCTTGCCACCCAAGGTCGTCTGTTAAGATTAGAAGAACATTTGGTTTGGGGCGCTCAGTGGCCATAGAAATGGTGGTGAATACAGTTAAAAACAATGTGAAAAATTTCATGTAAAAATCCGACTTTTTTATAATAAACAAACGCAATTGAAGCCTGTTACAAGTTTAGAAAAAAACGCTTAAAAAGTCGACTATTATTCATATTTCATAACAGTTTACACAGAGTCTGCCTAAGTTCATTTATGTTTTCGTTAGTGACCTGATTTCCCCAGAGTATGTCCTGCTTTACATTTATTTTGATTGATTGTAAAAAACTGAGACAACTAGGTTTTTAACAAGTTAAATACTTCGAAACCTCTTTGAAATAAATCTTTTATGTCTTTGACTGCTATCTTTTTTATTTGAGGCCTTAGACCTGCAGTACCCCCCATGGCAACTTTTCTGCCTTTCCTCATAATTCCAACCATCAAAGAGTTAGAACTGGCATCCACAGCCCAATTGCCTGAACGCTCAAAAAAGTTAATAAAATTACTATTAAATGTACTCCTGATGGCGTCCTCATCATGCCCATACAAGTCGTACTTTTGAGAAAAATATGAGTGAGAATCGAAAAAGATGTCTTTGCATTCTTTCTTTACAGATGGTTGAATTGCACCTTTGAGCCGTAAACTGAAAAAGGGAAGGTTCAAACTCTCTGATTGAAAGATGATAACTGTCTGCGAGCAGACACTACCTGACCTTTCTGGATTACTGCTCTTCAACGTGAAGGTATGATCGAAAATTGCTAAATTAATTCCCTTGACTTCACCATAAATTATATTTTTCACGCTCTGATCTTTTCTTTGGAACTGTGCTAAGTGATTAATAGACTTAATGAAGTCCCCGCTTTCATCAGAGCATTTACCATCGAAAGATAAGTTCATACAGTCGGCCAACTGATTGAAAGCTTTCTTACGCTTTCCTTCATAGAGAATAGCGATACCGATTGCTGCAAAAAACAATCCAATAATACCTACTGCTAAAATTGCTTCCATGATGGCACTACTGATCTACTTATTCTGAGTAACTTCTGATGTGAAAATTCCTTCTTTTCCACCTACTCCAAGAGTCAAGGTTTGTCCATTTTTCAGGTCATAATGTAGGTAACTTACTGCACTTCCTGTTACGCGATCCGGATTACCAAACCTTTCATAAATTGCATCAAAAGCTGGATCTCTAGGAAGTTCCCGTTTTCCAAACTTGCTATCAGCCTCAACTTCAATGTGATTTTCTTCATTTGTTCCTTGGCACCCTAAAAGTCCAATGCTCGTAATCAAAATCAATATTACTGTTGCTGTTTTTTTCATTGTTGTTTTCCCCCACTAGGCATTAAGAATTTTGATCAATTTAACAAATTCTAATTGATCCTCATATATATCTAATTAGAAATCTTAATGGATTCTATACAGAACGTACTAAATAATCTCTCAGAAATCAGATGTAGAAGATCTCCAACCTCTTGAAACGATGATTTTGATCAATGATGGCTCATCCAGTTGAATATCGAGGAGATTATTGTATGTGAAAGGATAAAAGCATGTACTTTTGGAGGAAGTATTTTTGAATTTTCAAAAATATACTTTTATAAGTCGTTTTTATGAGACTATTCAATATTACCCTGGTTATAAATCTCTCTGATTTCCTCAAGGCCCAAAGCTCGTTTGAATATCAGAAATTCATCCATCAAGCCATGTAGGTTCTGAGCTTTTCCTCGCTTTAAAGCATCTCTATATAAATTGCCTAACTCAGCTTCTCCAATTTCAAGAGAATCATATTTAACTCTATTAGTGATTTCCTTGATCTGTCGCCCATTACGGAAAAATGTGATTGTATTCTTATTAATACTTACTGCCAGGTGGAACCAGATACCACGCATACCTGGATCCCAGACTTTGGGTGATACAAAAGAATGATCAAAATCTAATGGCCTTACAATTCCATCAGGGCGGGTCAAATTGAATAGCATACGGCCGCTGCTTAAAAGGAACCATCCGGGAGTTCCTTTACTCCTTTTATGACTTTGCAAAATAGTGCTGTAAGATTTATCCGTGCTTTCGATATTCAGCCAGCACATCATAGTCAACTCTGGAACCCTCTCTGGAAGATTGATCTTTACACGGCTGTTTACTCTGTTGAAAAGAAAAGCGCTATTATTCATGCTGATTTTATCCGTCGTAAATCGTCCTGGGACTCTGGTGGTTGCCCTGGCTTCGCCGAAGGAATCAATTGAGGCATTAGCCTTTTTGTTAGGTAAAGTAAAGCCCCACCGTCTTTCATTAAAGAAATAATAATAAGCCATCAGATCAGGATGATCCTGCAGGCCTTTAGCATAGTCCATCCAGCGCACATAGGCCTTATTTTTCAAACCTCGGGTAATGAGTATAAGCTCATCTTTATTTTTGAACTTTTCTGATACAAACTCAGCTTCTTTTACTTCAGAAGCTTCAACTGAAACTGACTGACCAGCTGTCATCGAGCGCAGATCCCTGTTTTCTTTTACCAGTTTGACCTCACCGTCAAAGACCTGAACATTCATTTTTCCATCAGTAACTTCTACACCGAACTCTGTTCCTAGATCGACAACATCTAATTGCTCAGTTTTTATAGTAAATCCATGGGCCGATTCCGGAATATTGGCCCGCAACTTTCCGGCTTTTACTTGCATATTCATTTCATTAACAATTTGAAATTCAGCAGGGCCTTCAATCACAACTTCAGCACCATTATCAAATTCAAGATTCAAAAAGCCTGCTTTGAGTTTGACCAATTGGTCATTCAAGTAGCTGCCATTGTCGAATACCTCACCATCCCATTTCACATTTGCAGCCATGGTAATTCTCGCCAGCCCTGTTTCCATAGGGATCTCTGCAACTGCTACATCATCTGTCTGCTTTTTGGGTAAGCTCAATACAAAAATCAGTATGGCACAAGCGGCAACTGCAGTCCACAGGAGTATAGGAAAGCGGGTTACTTTTGTATTTTCAGTAGTCACCTTTTCCCACTCACCTTCCCATGCTTCATCAGCAGATGAGTCCGAAAGGTTTTCTAGAGCGTGACTCATGTCGTTATAGGCAATGTAAGCTTTTAAAACCTCAGGGTCTTCGACTAGGCGGTTTTGTAAATAATTAAAATCTTCAGATGAGATTGTCTCATTTTCCAGCTCTTCGAAAAGTCTCCATTCTTCCGGTCTATTCATTGGAGCCTCCTGACTTGGCTAATTCACTGTTAATGCAGTCAAAGAGTAGAACTCTCAAACGGCTGACTGTCTTATAAACTGCTGCCGAAGACTTGCCTAGTTTTTCCGCCAGGTTCTTCATTGATGAGTTCGGCTGATATGCCATAATAATTAAATTTCGCTTAGCTTCAGGAAGCTTGTGGATACAGCCCTGCATGGCCTGATGACGTCTTTGAGAGAGTTCCGACTGTTCTTCAACTTCCTCAGCAATGACCTCTAAAACCTTTTCATTGAACTGAAGTCTGTCATGCTTTTTATTGCGATAATAATGGTAGACTTTAAAGCGGCTGATGACATAGGCCCATTTTAGAAAATTAGTTTCTGGATCAAAGGTAGAAAACTTCTTCCATAACGTGACGCTGATTTCCTGCATGACATCATCGAGATCACTGCTTGAAGTTAACAATTTACGAACAAAGCTTCGCAAATAACTTTCGTTATTCGTCAATAGCTTTACAAACAGCTCGTAATTATCTTCCTTGTCCATAAGAATACTCTTAAATTAACCTCTACACCTTCATTATCACACTAAGCAGAAAAAGTTGACATTCGCTTCTCTGTCTCCTAGCAAACACCTAAGCTATTATATGTTATTTCTTATTCTTTTTCTCGCTCTGCTTTCTTTCCTTTTTCGTTGGAGGCAGAGATTTTAGATAGGGAGCCAGCCACTCTGGAGGATTAGAATTCTCTTCTTTACCAAACACCAATAAAGGCTGATCTATTGTCTTGGTTATATTAGTATGTGTTTCAGGAGTTCTTCTTTCCTTGGTGAGATCAATGAGACGTTGATGTAGAGATTTATAAACCTCTGGATGGGTTGAAGCAATGTCCTTTTTTTCTGTCGGATCTTTCTCAACATTGAAAAGCTCTTTACCCACTAGTTTATAAGCACCTTTGCGAATAGACATGACTCCGGTATCGCAATGCTCCCCAGGCAGAGAATGTACAACTTCCGAGCGAGGTGAAGACTGATTTTTACTAATAACACTCCACATATCCATACCGTCGAGTGGGAGTGGCTGCTTGAGTGAACCGCCAGCAATATTGACCAGCGTTGGGTAAAGGTCAACGACGTGCATCATTCCTCCTACCTTTTGATTTGCAGGAATCTTTCCAGGCCAGCGCATAAGTAGAGAAACACGAACTCCTCCTTCATATGTTTCACCTTTGCCGCCGCGATAAGGAGGATTTGTTTTTCTTCCACCGTTATCGGTAAAGTAGAGGACTATGGTATTATCCAGCTGATCTTTAGCCTCAAGAGCCTTAAGCATTGATCCAATAGCCTGGTCCATAGAGTCAAGCATAGCATATTTTTTCATCTCAAAATTGCCTTCTCCTTTACGACCCTCAACCTCTTTTTCGTACTTCTTAATCAATTCAGCAGGTGCTTCATCCGGACCGTGAACACCGTTAAAAGGAACGTAGGCGAAGAAAGGTTTTTTGAAGTCATGATTTTTGACCACCTTTACGAATTCATTGGCTATCAAATCTGTCGAGTAGCCTTCTTCGCGTAAAATCTTTTCATTGCGGTGCCAGTCATAGAAACGTTCGCGGCATTTTGACCAATAACCGATAAGTGCCCCATAGAGGCCGTACTGATAATCAAAACCGCGCTGCATCGGCAGGTGCTTTTTGTGCCAGTTACCCAAATGCCATTTACCAATAATAGCAGTGTAATATCCAGCTTCCTTAAGAGCATTCGCCATAGTTCGTTCATCAGTCAGCATACCAGCAACATCATTGCCGTGAGAACGTTCTTCCATACCGTTACGAAAAGGATATCTGCCAGTAAGTAAGGCAGCTCGGGTTGGTGAACAGACGGCGTGGACGTAGAACTGCGTCATGTGGCTTCCTTCACGAGCCAGTCGATCAAGGCTTGGAGTCTCAACCGGACCACCATTAAATCCAGGGAAATGATGATGCATATCATCTGCTAAAATAATGACAATATTCGGCTGTTTCGCAGTGACAATACCTGTGATAAGAAATGTGAACAGAATAAGCTTAATCTTCACAACTGACTCCTTAACTGAATAGTGCCATTTCCGGTTTGCCTTTATGAGCAATTTTGAACGGACGCCCCTGGGCTGTAATAGTTTTGCTGTAATCCAGGCCCATAGCAGTTGCGATCGTTGCATTCAGGCCTTCGGGACTCATTTTATCTTCAATAACTCTAGCACAGTTTGCATCAGTTTTACCATGAACGTAGCCACGCTTTACTGGTCCTCCGGCCATAAGACAGCTAAAGGCAGTTGGATAATGAACCCGGCCATTACGAACATCCAGATTAGGACCGCGACCAAACTCTGTGACGACACAGACCATAGTCCGGTCAAGCATTCCCCTTTGGGAAAGGTCAGTAATTAAAGCTGATAAACTATCATCTAGAATTTTTGCTGATGTCGGGAAATATTCGTTATCATAGATGTCGTAGTGATGATCCCAAGTTCCCATAGTTACATCAATAAAACGTACTTTCTTTTCTGCCAGTCGACGTGCCAGTAGACAGGCTTTGCCAAAGTCAGTATCTCCATAAGAATCCAATACAGATTTCTTTTCTTTATTAATATCAAAGACTTCCAGCTCTTTACTCTTCATAAGTTTGACAGCACCCTCATAGGACTCTGTATAAGACTTTATATTATCCGTCTTGTAAGTGTTGCCGAAATTTGCATTCACCTTTCTGAGTAAAGCCATATTATGCTCAAAATCTTTTTGTGACATTCCGTTTAGTTTGGAATTTTGCAGACCTAAAGCCGGGTCACCAATTGGTAATGCACTGTGTTTGGCTTCAAAATAGCCTCGACCAAGGCTTTGACCTGGATTTATCTTTATGAACGGTGGAATATCCTTGGAATAAGAGGGAAGATATTTACTCACCCAGGCGCCAAGATGAGGATGCTTGATAGTTCCTCTCATCTCATAACTTGTGTTCATCAGATACTGAGCCTGTTCATGAGCTGCAGTTCCTGTAGACATAGAGTTAATAACACACATCTTATTCATGACTTTGGCCATTTTGGGAAAGTATTTACTGACTCGATAACCGTTTAGACTGGTCTTAATAGCACCGGCGCCTTTTCCACCTGCAAAATCAGGCTTAATATCAAAACTGTCAATTTGACTCAACCCACCTTTTAAGAAGATATAAATAACTGAGTCTACTTTTGATTTAACGGAAACTTTCTGCTGACCGAGCAAGTTGTTATTTAAACCCGATATAGCATTAACACCTAGGTAAGCTGCTGCTGCCTGAGCCATAAAATGACGTCTGCTTAATTCATCTTTTTTGAATAAATTCATCTTAGCTGCTCTTAGTATTTAAATTTAAATTCATTGCTGTTCATCAGGATCCAGGCTAAGTGCTTCAGCCCATCCTGGTTCTTACCTGAAACCAAGCTTGAGAAGTCCCGCAGTTCTGTTGATGTGGGTTTTCTTGTAAGAATAGCGAGGAAAGCATTAGTGATTTTATCCGTGCTGCTTTTCCCTGATTTAATGTCCCTCATCAGCTGAAACCTTTGAGAGTTTGTTATTTCACTGACAATTTTATTCATTAAAAGCATGGCTTGTGGTGCAGATGACTCAAGACTTTTAGAGTCGATAAGTTCACGGGAAGATTGTCCCAATTCTCGCAATGGCGAACCGGGTCTCATAGGCTGGGCTAATTCTGATGCTCTCGGGTTCCTTAATACTCTAACAGAGTTCCCACCTTTACGCTTCTTCTTTTTGTCAGTATTTGCTGATGGCTCAGCTTTGGGTGATTTACCAGACAGCTTTTGGCTGTATTTGGCAGCAGCGGATTCAAGGTTTTTAAAATAATCTCTCCAGAACGGAAGTTTATTCGGAATTAAATTTATTATCTGCTGAGACGTCTTATTTTTGTGCAGTTCATAAAAATACTGATAGCTATCCAGCTTAACTGAGAAATCTAAGGTCTTATCAATATTACCGAGCTTTAGAACTTGAAAGGAGTCCCATATTTGTTCTGCACTAAGACGTCTCACCAGTGGGGCTTGATTATAGTTTTTCTCTTTTTTCGCATAATTAATCTCAGTTGAACGACTCTTAGTCTGATAGAGTTTTGTTAAGTAAAGAACCTTCTCAAATTTCTTAAGATCAAATTTTAGATATTGCATCTGTTTGATTAATTCAGCGGTCAAATACTTATTGGGACCTTCTGACTTAAGTCCTATTTCCAGGAGAGAGTCACCAATAAGCGGCGCACCCATAGCTTTATCCCACATTCTATTCACAATAGTCTTCGTGAACATAGGATTTTGTTTAGATGTTAACCACTTAGAGAAAACTTCTCTTGAATTAATATCAGCCAAGCTCCCCGCGACCTTTCCTTTAGGTGTTTTTTTCGGAATAGCCGGCTGTTTTTTCAAACTTACTTTTGGACCAAAAGGCACATCTGCCCGGACATAGTCATATGGTTTGTGATCCTCATAACTGTAATCCGAAGGAAGCTGAATAAGTCCAGTTCC
>Ga0075479_10001241_pt1 | contig 11525 bp, 10 predicted proteins | sample DEB08_DNA_8_FD_76341 | JGI IMG/M metagenome (GOLD analysis project Ga0075479, IMG submission 76341) | Aqueous microbial communities from the Delaware River and Bay under freshwater to marine salinity gradient to study organic matter... | ecosystem: Environmental > Aquatic > Marine > Coastal ... | reverse complement strand
CGGGACGTCCGGCGCGCGATGCAGCATACCTGCTGCCGCTGCTGGGAATGATCTTCCTCGTGATTCTCGCATCACACGAACTGCCTGCTGCAGCGATTGTGGCCTGTGCCGCTGGCGGAATTGCAGCACAGGAATGGTATCGCCGCAGCTTTTCACAATCCTACACCGTGAACTCTTCAGAATTGCTGTTCTCACGTGGAGGTCGAGCGCTGACTGTTCTGTCGATGGCTGTCCTTGGTTTTGCGGTGGTCACATCGCGACTGCCGGGAGCGGCCCCACTGGGAATTGGATTTGACCCGGAAACTCGGATTACCGTCGAAACTCTGACTCGACAGATCGAGAAACTGCCGGAAGAGGCTCGCATTCTGCATACTCGTCTGGACCAGGGGGATCTGTTGATCTGGAGTGGACGGAAAAGCTTCGTCGACAGTCGTGTTGTTCCATTCACCTCTGCCACTCGACCGATTCTGCAGGCTCACGACAACGTCCGTCGGGCCCTGACAAACCGCGACTTGCCACCGACCTCCTCAGACCCGAAAGTCAAAGAACAGTTCGAAAAGGAGCAACAGCGGAAACAGCTGGAAGCCAGAGAAACCCTTGAGGAATTCCAGATCTCACACATGATGGTCCGTCTCGCTCCGCCGGGAAATCCGGACTACGTCTCAATGCTTGCCCTCAATGCCAGCGGGATGTTTGTCCCCGTCAGCATTGAAGCCTCCGCCGCTGTGCTGGAACGCCTGAATCCTCAGGAATCACCAGACTCCATTGTTGAGCGGATTCCGCGTTTTCCGGAGATGGCCTTTCGTGACGTGGAGCCTTTGGATCTGGGTATTCGACAGTTTGCTGTGCCTCGGGGATTCTACGATCGCTACATCTATCGCACGCGTCCGGTTACCACGGAACAACGCAGACTGGCCCAGCATTACATGGCACTTGCCAATAATGCCCCGGAACGTCTCGAAGATGCCATGTCAGGCATCGCCCTGCTGACGATGGCGATTCGCAACCTGAACCTGAATCTGCAGGAGAATCCGGACGAGGTCGAGTCCTATGTCATGCTTGGACAAAGCTATTACCGTCTGATCGGGTTGGAGCAATTCGTCAACGGCGGCGAAATCAGCGCGCGGCTCCGGCAAACCCGCTATTTCCAGTCGGTCGCTGCTTTTCGTCAGGCGGCGAAAGCTGACCCGCTCGACATTCGGGCCTGGGAAGGTCTGATGAACGCCTACGAAAGCATGAACCGTCAGGACCTGATGCTCGATTCCCTCGATCAATGGCTGGATCTGTCGGAATCGCACACAGTTGCCCTCTCTCAGCGGGAGCAGTTCGAAGCGTTCCGCACCCGGATGTACGCTCGCAGGCGAGAGATTGAGGACATGCTTGCCGAATCTGAAGGTCCGCTGCAGCAGCAAATCGACGCCCAACTGGAGCAGGCCGAGCAGGCCTTCGCTCAGAACTCAGATGGCATGGCGGTTGACCCTGAACTGGTCGATCAGCAGGCCGCTCGCGGCGCGATTCTCAGCGCCATGATCTACAACTCCGCCGGACTCCCCAAACGTGCTCTGGCCTCACTTCGGGAATCAGAGGGAACTGTCCGCAACGATCCCCTTGGAACGGTCATGCTGGGACAGTTGCTTCTGGAAACAGGTGAACTGGAAGATGCTCACCAACTGCTGCTTGGCATCAGTCAACAGGCACTGAAGCAGCCCGAAGCATTCCTTGGTACGGAATGGCAGTTGCCGGTTGCCATTTCGCAACTGGGTGTCTGCGACTACACCCTGGCTGCCGAGACGTGGGCGGGACAAATGGAGATGATTGAACAGCAGGTCAATCAGCCGACCGCGTTGCTGTCCGCCTTATACTCCCAGCCGCTGATGTCTGATGCAAACTTCCAGATGAATGCTCCACTGCCGGTCTGGCCATTCAATCACCTGCAGATCCTGTCCTCGCTCGTCTCGGATACGAATGAGTCAGCTGCAGATCTCGCTCTGATGCAGGCCATCGTCCACCTCGAGCAGGCAAAGCTTCAGGAAGCTCAGAATATTCTGCAGCGAATCTGTGTGGAGTTTGGTGAAACACAATCGCGACGACTGGCTCTGATTTACTTTAGCATGGTCAACCCCAACGCAGCTGATGTCATGGAACCACTGAATGTGTCGCCATGGGAGGAGTTCGAATACCCGGATGAACCGCGACCGCCAGCCCCCCCTCCTGGCGCTGTCAATTCCGCGGGTGGACTTCCGGCTGCGGATCCAACCAGCCCTCCTGCCGGCCTGCTGCCACAGTAAGAAATCCGGGATGACCACCCCATGATCGCTCCGACAGACATCTGCCTTGTCGGAGCGATCCTGCTTTCACAACCACACTTCCGCACCGGCTCACGCCGGAAGAAGACATCCTTGATGCCAGCCATCTGCGTATTTTGCGGTTCTCGTCCCGGCAATAATCCCGGTTTTCTGGCGGCAGCTGAAGAACTGGGCGACTGGATCAGCGCCAACAACTGGACTCTGGTCTACGGGGGTGGCAGTACCGGAATGATGGGGCAGATTGCGGATACCGTGCTTGATACCGGTGGTCAGATCATTGGCGTCATCACCACTCAGCTTGCCCAGCCTGACCTGATGCATCACCAGGTGCGTGACATGCGTATCGTCTCCAATATGCACGAACGAAAAGCGCTGATGCACCAGCTGGCCGATGTGTACGTCACCCTCCCCGGCGCTCTGGGAACCATGGAAGAGTTTTTCGAGGCAGCGACCTGGGCACAGCTGAACATCCACTCCCGCCCCGTGGCAATACTCAACACCGACGGCGTCTATAACCCGTTGGTGAAACTTCTGGACAGCATGGTCGACGCTGATTTCCTCGCCTCGGGCTGTCGTCGCAGGATTGAGGTATTCGACACACCGGGCGAACTGACACAGTGGTTACAGAACCTGCCGGTCAGAGATTCGCCACCTCCCTCCAGTCACTGATTACATTCGCTGCAACAGCCCCCGGCCGTGGGTTTCGCTGGCACCGAGTGATCGGTAAGCTCTCCCATCCGGTCGATGATCGGCTCAATGGCAACTTCAGACTCTTTTGTGAACGGCGGAGAAATCGTCCATGTCCGTGTACCTTGGAATCGACATTGGAACCAGCGGCACGAAAACACTGGCCATGCGGGAAGATGGCGAAATTCTGGCGTCCGCAACCGTCGAATATCCACTCAGCAGTCCGCGGCCGGGGTGGTCGGAACAGGCTCCGGAAGACTGGTGGAAAGCCAGTGCGGCATCAGTTCGAAAAGTGATGAAGGCGGCCGGACTGAAACCGGACGAGGTCGCCGGCATTGGACTCAGTGGACAGATGCATGGCAGCGTCTTTCTCGATCGAGATCACAATGTCGTGCGCCCGGCTCTGCTCTGGAACGATCAGCGTACAGCTGCGGAATGTGAGGAAATCGAACGTCTTGCCGGTGGCCGAACGGAATTGATTCGGATGGTCGCCAACCCGGCCCTGACCGGATTTACAGCACCCAAAATCCTCTGGCTCAGAAACAACGAGAAGCGAAAGTTTGACCGCACCACGAAAGTACTGCTGCCGAAAGACTATGTACGATTCTGCATGACAGGTGAGTTCGCGTCGGAGGTCAGTGATGCCTCCGGAACTCTGTTACTGGACGTGGTCAATCGCTGCTGGTCGACAGAATTACTGCAAAAACTGGACATCTGTGCCGATCTGCTGCCTCCCGTCTTTGAAAGCGAAGAGGTCACCGGGGTGCTGACGTCATCAGCGGCAACCGCTATGGGGCTCAAAGCCGGCATCCCGGTGGTTGGTGGGGCCGGGGATCAGGCCGCAAGTGCAATCGGAAATGGAATCGTTCGCGGCGGCATTGTTTCGGCAACCATGGGAACCAGTGGAGTTGTCTTCGCTCACAGCGACGAGGTTCAGGTGGATCCGGCCGGTCGTCTGCATACGTTTTGCCATGCAGTCCGTGGAAAGTGGCATGTCATGGGCTGTGTTCTTTCCGCCGGTGGCAGTCTGCAATGGTTCCGAAATCAGCTGTGCCAGCAGGAGGTTGCGGCTGCTAAACGCCGGAAGATTGATCCGTACGAACTCATCACGGAGCAGGCAGAGTCGGCTCCCGCAGGCAGTGAAGGTCTGTTTTTCCTTCCCTATCTGACCGGTGAACGCACCCCGCATGCAGATCCTCACGCCCGCGGTTCGTGGATCGGGCTCAGCCTGAGACACAGCAAGGGACATATGGCACGATCGGTCATGGAAGGTGCAACCTTCGCCATGCGAGACTCGCTGGAGGTCATTGAAGAAATGAACATCCCGGTGCGGGAGGTTCGCGCCTCGGGCGGCGGTGCCCGAAGTGAGTTCTGGCGCTCAATGCAGGCCGATATCTACGGCAAGCAGGTTGTCACGATTAACGCATCAGAGGGTCCGGCCTACGGTGTCGCTCTGTTGGCCGCAGCCGGAACTGGAGCGTACAAATCGGTGGAGCAGGCTTGCCGTGCCACGATTTCTGTCGTTACAAAAACCCGTCCGCAGGCCAAAACCCGCAAGGTCTATGACAAAGCTTTTCCTGTCTATCAGCAGCTTTACCGCTCGCTCAGGGACGACTTTGCAGCGATCAGCGAGCTGGTTTGAACACCGTTCCACCTGGCAGACAGGTCGAAAAACACTGGCAATGTTTGCTGACAGGCCAGACGTTACCGATGGCAGTTTTTGGATTCTGAACGCAGACTGCAATTTCGGCAGTCCGGTTTTGATTTCGCTGCCCGAAACACTACTCTCGTAATCCTGTGGCCGGACACGGCCGTGTAACCGCTGCGAGTTTATCTTTTCCACCAAACAGGGCTACATGACAGAACCCAAGAACGACACGTCCGACCTGACGACGATTCCTGTTCGTGTGCTGATCGTTGATGACGATGAAAGTCACGCAGAGGCCGTTGCGGATGCGCTGCAGCGAATTAACTGCGACTGCCGCGTTGCAGGTTCCGGAGAGCTCGGTGCCAGCCTGATCAATTCTGAGGCATGGGATGTTGTCGTCACCGACCTCCGTATGGGAGAAATCGACGGTCTGGAGATTCTCCGTTTGACGAAGGAGGAGCTCCCCGAAGCAGAAGTCATCGTTCTGACAGGTCACGGTTCCATCCATTCCGCTGTGACTGCGATGCAGCACGGAGCCTACACCTATCTGACAAAACCGCTGGACATTGGTGAACTGCGGGCTGCTGTTGAAAAAGCATCAGCCCGGCTGAGACTGATTCGACGAAATGCCGAACTGCGGCGTTCGCTGGATGAGCGTTTTGGATTCGAAGGTGTCATCGGCTCCAGTCCGCAAATGAAATCGATTGTGGAGATTCTGAAGAACGTCTCCCCGACCGACACAACAGTGCTGATCGAGGGCGAAAATGGCACAGGAAAGGAACTTGTCGCCAGAGCTCTGCATCAAAATAGTCCGCGAAAATCCAAGCCATTCGTCCCGCTGAATATTTCAGCACTTCCAGACAGCATCCTCGAAAGTGAACTGTTCGGACATGAAGCCGGTGCCTTTACAGGCGCACAGGGGCGACGAATCGGAAAGTTTGAGCATGCGAATGGAGGCACTCTCTTCCTTGACGAAGTGGGCGAGATGCCCATGGATACGCAGGTGAAACTCCTGCGTGTTCTGGAGGAGCGGCGGATTACACGGCTGGGGGCCAATGAAGAATTCCCGATCAACGTCCGACTCGTTGCCGCCACTAACGCAGACCTGAAGAAACATGTCGCCGACGGAAAATTTCGCGAAGACCTGTACTACCGCCTGAATGTTGTCTCCATTTATCTGCCTCCGCTGCGCGAACGGCAGGGCGACATCCCATTGCTGATGGAGCACTTCCTGCGGGATATGTGCCGGAAAACTGACCGAGAAGTCCAGGGGTTTTCACGCAGCGCACGAAAGGCACTTTTCGCCTATCAATGGCCTGGAAATATCCGGCAACTCCGCAATGTGATCGAACGAATGCTGGTTCTCGATTCTGACGGTCTCCTCGACGTCGACGGGCTGCCGCCTGAAATTGCGGAACTGGTTCGTGACCAGTCACCAGACGCTGATCACGAAGTCTCCTCAGGTGCTGATTCCCTGATTGGCCGCCCGATGACTGAGGTGGAAAAATACTACATCGAGAGATCACTGGAGTTGACCGATGGAAACCGCGAAGAGGCTGCCAGGCTGCTGGAGATCGGTGAACGCACCCTCTACCGCAAGATTAAAGAATACGATCTGCGGAAGTGAGCAGTTCGATCGTCATTCCCGGAAATGCGTCGCCTGCAGTAATCTGCAATCAGAGAAATCCTGAGCTGCTGCGGGGCCCAATGCCAATCCGTGGCTCCGGCCGCTCCGCTCTTCCAGCCGTCCCTGTGCTCCGATCCGACCGCCGAAAAATCAACGAAACGGCGACTCTAATGGAATTGTGCGGCGTCGCGGCAGCGATCGCCTCGGCAGGACTGATTCCGGACCGGCAGGAATTCCCTGCAACACTCGCTGCTCCGCTGCTCGTCTTGCTGAGGACCGAGGCCGCTCAAACCCTCGCGGACCGGCTCCGGTATCAGGGCCGACATCCGGATCGGAAAATGGGTACTGCTGCTGCCACGCAGCGATTTCCGCTGCAGGCCAGTCTGTGTGCCACGCAGGAAGACGCGTTGTACGAGGATCGAGGCACCCTGCTGCCACAAATGACAGGGCGCAGCATGCCAGCATGGTCCGGACGGACCATCTGATTCTCTGCAGGTCTGTCATCAGCAATCGTCGGTGCACACTTTCCCCTCACTATTCGCAACGAAGCATAACGGCAGATTCTGCCGAACAGCAACAGCAGTTTCCGCTCCGGCAAATACGCCTGCGCACCACAAAGTCAGATGTCATCGCCACCGCGATGGGATTCAGACAGCCCTATTCAGACTCGCTGGCGGCCCAGAGGTCTCGGATTCGTCTCAACCGGCGATAAACAGTTGCCCGCGAGCAATCCATCGTGACCGCGGCCTCGTCCGGGGTTTCTCCCTGCAGCAGCAACTCCGCCGTTTGCTGAAGAATCGGCTCCTGCTTCAGAGTCTCCATCAGACCGCCGTGCAGTTCCGCAAGCAGCGCCGTGTCGTCATCATCGGGGGTCCCTGCAAGACCGTCGCTGACTTCGCCGTTTCCAAGATCGAAGAGGGATTCACCGCGTACACGGCCCTCGTTCTCACGCAATGTTGTGCGTCGGCGAATTTCATTGGAGGCTCGCTGCTTCAGACGCGCACACAGCAGTCGCCACACATCATGGCGGCTTTGCAGTGGTGGCAGTCCGCCCTCTGAAGCTCGCTGTAGAAACTGCTGCAGAACCTCTGCTGCCAGATCCTCACCGTCCATCACACGCTGAAATCGATCTGGAAGAAATCGCGCACCAAGACGGCTCAGTCGCTGGAAATACACGCGAAAAATGTCCGCCACAACACCATCGTCGCCCGACTGCAAACGGGCAATCCACTGAGTGATCTGACCGGACTCCGACCGCTGCTCTCTGCTCATTGCAGTTCCAAAACTAAACGGAACAACGCCCGCGTCGGCTTACCCCGGCGAACTGACGTCACGCGTAACCCGGGTGCCAATTCGCTCTCCGGCAATCACGCGGGCAATATTTCCGACACGCTTGTAGTCGAACACCATGATGTCGATGTTGTGTTCCATGCAATGGTGCATGGCCTGAGCATCCATCACCTGCAGATTCTGATCCAGAACATCTCGGAAGCTGATTTCGGAGTACCGGATTGCATGCGGGTTCTTCAGCGGATCATCTGAGTAGACACCGTCGACTTTGGTCCCCTTCAGAACAACCTCAGCATCCAGTTCGCGCGCTCTCAGGGCGGCAGCCGTATCCGTGGTGACGAACGGACTGCCGGTCCCGGCCGCGAGAATAACAACGCGTCCCTTCTCCAGGTGCCGCAGACATCGGCGGCGGATAAACGGCTCTGCCACACCCTCCATTCGAATTGCACTCTGCAGCCGCGTCTGAACACCGGCACTTTCCAATGCATCCTGAAGAGCCAGCCCGTTGATGACGGTGGCCAGCATCCCCATATAGTGCGCTGTGGAAGGGACAATCGTACGGCTGACTTCGGCAAACTGCTTTCCGCGGAGAATGTTACCTCCACCGCAGACAATCGCCAGTTGAACACCATCCTGAACAACATCGCGGATCTGTTCGGCAACGGAGGACAAGTCCTGCATACTGATGCCCGACTCACCTTCGCGGCAGAAACTCTCCCCGCTAATTTTCAGCAGGACACGACGATAAGGCCTGCGATCGGCGGAAGCAGTCATCTGCAATACTCCGTAACAACGAATCGAGTCGGTGTTCAAACCAATTACACAAAAAGGTCGGAAGCAGGTCAAACAACCGCTCCCGACCCGTGTTCTTCATTTGACAGTCTGAATCACTCGGCAGCACCAACCTGCCAGCGAATGAACGAGACTGGTTCAAACCCGCCTTCAGACAACGCCTGAGCGACAGTCTTCTTGTCGTCCTTCGCAAACTTCTGCAGGCTCAGTACCCCCTGCTCTTCGAGGAAGACGCCCATTCGCCCGTCAACAATCTTGTCAATGATATTCTCCGGCTTGCCGCTCGCCCGAGCCTCTTCGGACAGTCGAGCACGCTCGGCATCGACCTTAGACTGGTCGACTTCTTCTGGTACAGCGAACACCGGTTGCAGGGCCGCAACGTGCATGGCAACATCCCGAAGAATGTCCTGACTTGCAGAGTCGCCTTTTGCCGTGAACAGAACACCAATCTTGTAGTCGTGATGCACATATCCACCAACCGGTCCGGTAACCCGAGCAATCCGGTTGATCACGATCTTTTCGCGAATCTTGTTCACGATCTCTTCATACCAGTCCTGAAAGCTCTGGCTCCCGCCTTCCGGAGTCTGCGCCAGCAGTGATTCCACGCTGTCTGCACCGGATCCGTTCAACAGCGTTTCAACCATTTTCTGACCGAAATCGCCCAACACTTCGCCAGTTGCGACAGGAGCCGATTCGCATTGAATCTCCACCATTGCAGCTTCGGAGCCATCAGCGCGACTGGCAATGAAGATCCGTCCTTCTGCGGTCGCGTTATCAGCACGCTTCTCCTGAACTTTCTTGAACATCTGCTTCAGGATTTCGATCGCCTTCGCTTCGTCGCCACCGGCTTCAGTCAATGCTTTCTTGCATTCCATCATTGGCAAGTCTGTCTTATCCCGAAGCGACTTGACCGCTGCTGCTGTAATTCCGGACATTGGTTTCTCCCACTGATTTCAAATTCAGCCGCTCCACGCCGGAAGCGGGCAAACGATGTCTGAATATGCTCTGATGACAGGGACTGTCTGCCAGGCAAAAACCGTTGCCCGACATCTGCTGAATTCAGCAGGGTCTCTGTTCCGTGACTCCAGCCGCCTGCGGTACAACTCCGCCGCGACATTTCCCGTGTCGATTTTTCTGAGGTGCCATAGCGACACTCCATGGTCACGCCAGCGTCACCTTGTTGCGATCCTGTTGAAGCCACCACAAGTGTCGCCCCAAACTCGCGAGGCCAGAAAGCAACGGCAGAACCGGTCAGGCCTGCAAGTGGACTTCTGCGGAACGCGAGGTAATGCGTGAATGTCTGCAACCGGAACAGGCTGCGGACAAACCCAAACACACACGCTCGGTCATCAGCAGCTGTCACCGCCTGTCAGCTGTCACCGCCTGTCAGACTGGTACGACTCACAAACAGTCACACGCCGAAACACGGCCGCACTTCACACTGCTGAACTTCAATTGAACTGCGAACTGCATTCCCGCAGAAATCTGCAGCATCTGCCAGCAGACTCAAAAGGCACAACACTTGCCACAGCCGAAACGCGAAACTGCACCAGCAAAAGTTGCCGTCAAGTGCAGCGTCAGAACGCGATCGACCGAGCCGATCGAATTCGTCTCTGTTTCGAATTCGACCGGCAGTTGTCCCAGTCGATTACTCGCGAATGGAAGGAACGGCGCGATAATCGTCCCCGCCAGCGTCTGATTTCTTCTGACCTTCGTCCGGCCGCATGCTTTTGCCCTGCTTCACGGAATCACAAAGGTGCTGGATGATCAAACGAATGGAACGCAGGCTGTCGTCGTTGCCAGGAATTGGCAGATCCACACGATCCGGATCGGAATCGGTGTCGATCAGCGCCACAACCTTGATGCCGAGCGAACGTGCCTCGTGGACCGCATTCTTTTCACGATTCGGATCCACGACAACCAGGCATTCAGGAAGACGACTCATGTCGCGGATCCCGTTCAGGTTGCGGAAGATCTTGTTATACTCGCGACTCAGGGAGGACTGCATCTTCTTGGAGTAGTTGCGAATCTCATTCGTCTCGCGCAGTCGCTCCAACTCTTCCAGACGCTTCAAACGAGTTCGAATCGTGCGGAAGTTGGTCAACGTGCCCCCCAGCCAGCGTTCGGTGCAGTAAGGCATCTGACAGTCGCTCGCCAGTTCCTGAATCGAAGCACCCGCCTGCCGCTTGGTACCGACAAAAAGAATCAACCCGCCCTGAGCTGCCACTTTCAGCAGATACTTCCTGGCGCGGATCAAACCACGAATGGTCTCTTTGATGTCGATGATGTGAATTTGATTTCGGCGACCATAAATATAGGGTCGCATCTTGGGGTTCCAGCGACTGGCGCGGTGTCCGTAGTGCACACCTGCATCCAGAATATCTTTCACCACAATCTCAGCCATTGCCGATCTCCTGTGTCAATGACCGGCCCACTGACCTGCCGATCCCCGTGGGAATCATGATGGCAGTCCAACCAGTGCCAGTCACAGTGCCGCACACTTGCCGCATGCAGCCCAGAACAATTGTGTGAGTGTCCGGACCTGGCCTGTTCAGGGCGAAAATTGTTCCGCTCGACAGACCCGTCTTTGACAAACAACACTGTGCCCATTTTTCTTCCGGCGAGCAGTGAAACCGGAGGGAAACACGGTGTTTCCCTGTTTCTTGAAGGACGCAGAGAATATCGGTCTGCTTTCGAGGCGTCAAACGCCTTTGCAGCATCCTCCCCGCTTTACCCGTTTTCGGACGAATTCCGGGCCCTCCCCGCGCCTGTTTCGGCCCTCTGGCCGGAAATGTCCAGCGAATCTCCGCTGTTCCCGCCGGTTCCCTCGAATCAGAAACGAATTCTCCGCAAGCCATCACCGCACCGTCCCCCCTGCAGGATCGAAGTCATTCCAATCGCTGCAGCGACCGCGAATCCCGCAACTCCGGCCGTCACGGCCGAGCTGCAAATACGGAACTCGTTCGTTCACAGCCCGCGCAAGCCCCGGTCTCGTGAATGCAGCCTCCGAATTGCACCGAACGATCGCATTCGCCGACTCATCTCACCGGCAGCCCGACCTGTATTCCAATCCCGGATTTCTGCACCTGCAGCCCAACCGGGCTGGAGTTTCAGAGAGGAAACCACCATGATCAGGACGCACCGACAACTGGAACTGAAAAACAGCCTTGCAACA
>Ga0075479_10001240_pt1 | contig 11528 bp, 15 predicted proteins | sample DEB08_DNA_8_FD_76341 | JGI IMG/M metagenome (GOLD analysis project Ga0075479, IMG submission 76341) | Aqueous microbial communities from the Delaware River and Bay under freshwater to marine salinity gradient to study organic matter... | ecosystem: Environmental > Aquatic > Marine > Coastal ... | reverse complement strand
GCCAGCCAGAGCTTCCTCTCGCCGATTGGTTACCAAACCAACTTGATGGTGTATGCCCCTGGTCGCTATCGCTTCCTCGATTTTTTCCGCTTTGGTTGGCCGCTCTCGCTGGCCTACACCCTGATGGTGCCGCTGCTGTTGCTTTGGTTGGCTTAAAGCTCCAGCAACCCCGGCGGTGGGGTGAGCAGCAACCAGCCCTCCTCCAGCTGCACCTCGGGCACGATCGCTTCCACGAACGGAACCAACACCGTTTTGCCGCTGACAAGCTGAATCTCCAGCAGGTCATTGCCGCCGCTGATCAGGTTGCTCACCGTGCCGATCGGATCTTCATTGCCGGCTAAGCGCGCCTCGAGGCCCACCAGGTCGAGCAGGTGGAATTCGCCTTCGGCGAGCTCGGGCCGGTCTTCTGCGGGCACCAGCACAGTGCAGCCCACCAGCGCTTCCGCGCTGGCGCGGCTGCTCACCCCCTTCAAGCGCACCACGTAGAGGCTTTTGCCTGGCAGCTGCCGGCCTTCGAGAAGCTCCACTTCTTTGGGCGCTGATCCCTTGGCTTGCAGCCAACGAGGTCCAGGTTCGGTGAAGCGCTCCGGGAAATCACTGGCAGGGTTCAGGCGCAGTTCGCCCCGTAACCCCTGAGCGCCTACGAGCGTCCCCACCGGCAGCCATTCGTCTGCGCTGTTCGGATCAGTTGAGCTAAGTGACGGAGAAGAAGTCATCATTCGATAATGGATCCACGACTCCCCATTTCTTGTATGGCCTCCGCTGCACCGATCCTGCCTGGCGCCACGGTCACCGTGGTTGATACCCGTTCGATCTATGCCGGCTACACGGGATTTGTGCAGCGCATCAGTGGTGATCGAGCAGCCGTGCTCTTTGAAGGCGGGAATTGGGACAAGCTCGTGACGATGCGCCTCAGCGATCTCAGCGCCGCTTGATCTGGTGTCGTGGCGCCTTCGCCTACGGCGGATTGTTCTAGATGCCGACACCCGGGCTGGCCGCATCTACAACCTGATCGTTTTCGGCACGATTCTGCTAAGCGTGGCTGGATTGTTGGTCCAGCCCCATCCCTTGAGGTTGGCCGCGCCGGGGGAAGTGCCCAGTTGGGTCGCGCAACTCGAGCATGGTTGTTTGTTGGTGTTCATCGCCGACTTCCTTTTGCATCTGTGGGTGTCGCTCAGGCCGCGCAAATATTTGTTCAGCTTTTACGGCCTGATTGATGTCTCAGCCGTTCTGTTTTTTTTCGTTCCCCAGATCAGCAGCGGCCTGATTCTTTGGATCTTCAAGTTCGGGCGGGTGCTGCGCGTGTTCAAGCTGCTGCGCTTCCTCGATGAAGCCCAGCTTCTTGGCAATGCCCTAAAGGCCAGTGCCCGCCGCATCGGCGTGTTTTTGTTTTTTGTGGTGATGGCCCAGGTGGTGCTGGGTTACTTGATGGTGCTGGTGGAAAGCAGCCATCCAGAAACCCAGTTCCAGACCGTTGGCCAAGGGGTGTATTGGGCAATCGTCACGATGACCACTGTTGGCTATGGCGACATCGTTCCCCAAACCGTGCTCGGTCAGTTGCTGGCTGCGGTGGTGATGCTTCTGGGCTTTGGGATCATTGCCATCCCCACGGGGATCATCACCGTGGAAACGATGCAGCAGGTGCGCCGTGGTGGCCGCAGCTGCCTGAGTTGTGGAGCTTCAGTCCATCGCAACCAAGCGCTGCATTGTGATCAGTGCGGAGCGATGTTGCCGCCCCTATCGGCGTGAAGAGCGATGGACTCTCCTGCTGAGGAAACGATCAGAGTCGATGCAAGGAGACGTCGTAACCGGACCATTGCCCGTCCGATGACACAGCCATCAAGCCTTCCACCCTGGCCTGGGCAATCAACAGTCGATCGAAGGGATCCTGATGCAGCAGTGGAAGTTGAGCGGTTTCGATCACATGCGGATCCAGCACCGGCAGAAGATCCGCACCTGCAGCGATGCTCTGATCACGGAACACGATCGGTGAAACCTCCAACTTGCCAATGCGGTGTTTGATGGCCACCTCCCAGATGCTGGCTACAGACACCAGACACGGTCTTGAGGCCAACAAGTCTCGCGACTCAGCTCCCAATCTGGGATCGTCGAGAAGCCACCAGAGCATGACCTGGGTATCAAGCAGACAGCGCATCAAAGATTGAAAAGTTCGGCAACGTGCTGATCCACGGCCTCGCCAAACGCTTCATCCACGTGGGAGGCCTGAAGGGAAAGAGCGGCAAGACCTCCAGGTTCCTTCAAGCCGGCAGCCGCAGCGCAGGGAACTAACTTCACCTGGGCCTTGCCATGACTGGCAATGATCACCTCTTCACCGGCGAGGGCTGCTTTCACAAGCCGGGAGAGCTGGCTTTTGGCATCCAACATGTTGACCAGCACAACGTTGTTCTCATGGCTTAGCCAGGTTAGCCAGATATTGAGTGGCGATCAACCGCTCATGCTTCGCCTCGCCTCAGCTGTCTTGAGCTTGAGAGCTTGATGGAACGCTTGCAAGTGTTGTTTGTTGCATCGCCGCCTTGGCCGCCTGCTGCTCCGCCTGACGCCGCGATCCACCCCAGGCTTCTGCTCTTGGGTTGTTTTGGTCTTGGATAAACACCTGGCAATGAAAGCGCCTGGGGTCGCCATGGCGTTGGCTGATTTCCTGGCAGGCGTAAGTCGGTAGCCCCAGCCCCTGCGCTTGGGTCCATTCCTGCAGCGCCGATTTGCTGTTGCCGCGATAGGGATCGGCGAGCACCTCATGGCTTGTTTCGCGCCAGTAGGGCGTGAGCCATGTTTGCACCGGAGACACTTTGCCGCTGATTCGGTAAATCGCGCCGATTAGGGCTTCGCAGTGCTCGGCGCGGAGGGTGGTGCGAGCTGCTGTATCACCGCTGGCCTTGGATCCCAGCTTCAAGAGCGCTTCGATGTCGATTTTGCTTCCGAGCTTCGCCAGCCAGCGGTCGCTCACAAGCTGTGCCCGTAAGGCAGAGCGTTCCCCCACAGGCATTTGCGGGTGTTCGGATTCGATGAAATCTGAGGCCGCCAGTCGTAGCACCGCATCACCGAGAAACTCCAGCTGTTCGTGATGCCGCGCGAGCCCCGTGGAGGTGTGGGTGAGCGCTTCGTCGAGGTGCTCCAACTGCTCCCATTTCAATTCTTTGTGGTTGGCAGTGCTCGAATCGCCAACCAGCTGGCGCCAGAGCTCTTGCAGTTGCTGTTCACGCTGGGGAGTGATCACAGCAACTCCTTCGGATCCGAATGACTTGGTTTTAGCGGCACGTTCCTGTTGACGCAGCCTTAGGGAACTTGACTAAAAGAGGGTTGAAAGCAGGACATAAGCCGGGTTCTGTTCACCCTTCCAAGGAAGGGGGGTGATCATCTATCTGGGATCGCCGTTACCGACGACCTCGAGCGGCGCACTTAGGCGGAACGGGGAAGATGGCCACCCGTCGTTCCTAGGCCTTGCTCCCAGCCGGGGTTTACCGAGCCAGCACCTCTCGATGCTGCTGGTGCGCTCTTACCGCACCTTTGCACCCTTGCCTGTGCCGGCGAACCGGCCATCGGCGGTGTGTTTCTGTGGCACTCTCCTCACGGTCACCCGCACTGGGCATTACCCAGCAAGCCTGGCCATCGGGGAGCCCGGACTTTCCTCAACCAATGACTGCAGCCCGAGGGCAGCTGACATCAATTGCGATCACCTCGCCTACTTTCAACCCCCATAATGGCTCCTGAGGGGCTGTAGCTCAGCCGGATAGAGCGACGGTTTCCTAAACCGTAGGTCGTGGGTTCGAGTCCCGCCAGCCCCGTGATTGCCCCAACCGCTATCTGCCTGGATCCCTCAGGAACCCCTTGCGCCGTAGTGATCCAATCCATGGAGTCAGCCTCACTCGTTTCTACCGACTGATTCCATCATTTAACATGTAAGCCTCACTCCAGAGTTTGCACAAAATTTGCTGTTAGGTGTTTAGGTGTCTGTAGAATAATAGCGGTATAGTTTAGCCTCGGCATTAACATCCAAGACTTGAGAATAAAACTCGAGGCCATTGCCGACTTTGTTTCGCCAGTTTTCAGTTTTATCCTGCAGTTGTAAATGGTTCGATGGTTCGTGCTGATCGGCTGTGGTTAAGCCGAGATTCAGTTTTGTGTTGATAATATTAAAGAGCAGCGCGGGATGAACGCCCTTAATATCGTTCTCATAGGTTAAGGAGTAGCGCGAATAAACCTTGGCATTTGCCCATTGCTCATACCATTTCGACGTTTTGTTGTGCCACGCCAAGAATTTTTTTAGATTGATGTTCGGCTTGATGGCTGTGGTGTCTGTCTTTGTCCAAGACTTCAGGCTTGCCGCTTTCGTTAGGCTAATGAAGCACTCAATGGGATGTCGCGTAAGAATAATGACCTTGATATTGTTGATTTCATTAAGTTTCTCTAGGTTGCCTTCGATTTGGTCTGGAAATATCTTGAATAGTAGGTATTTGCGACCACGTTCGTTTGCGATGTCTAGAAGGTTGGAGATGAACCTGGACTTGTCTTCTCTTGCGTAATCGACTAATCGGGTATCGCGAATTGATTCAAAATCTGTCTTGAGATTTCCGGATAAATCTTTTAGGTAATTGTTAGTGCAAAACACAGCCTTTTTGTTGAAAATTTCGTAACACGTCATCACATCCCTGGAAGACTTGGCCATGACCCCATGCAAATAATTTGTGCCTGATCGGGGGGTCGATGCAAGCATGATGGGAATGCATGACATCATGTTAGTGAGCGTGATTGTGTCAATTTAGCATTGAGCTTATTCTTTGTCTCTTGCATGGTATGACATATGGAGGCTGAATTTGGCTTTCAATAGTCTTGTTGATCGGTTTGAATATGCTTTGCCTTTGCAGCTCTAGATTGGATGATTTAATGTTGCTCAACCTTTTTTGATCCTGCTTCACTTCCTTCTTGTTTTTTGTGTCCAGGCTTCCTAGTGCGCTGCATTTTTGATTTGACTTATCTGCTTCTTTGCGTTGTTTTGGTTTGGTTGATACGACTAAAAAATTGACCTTCTGTGACCCTGATTCACTCAGAGCCCCTTTTGCTCTAGGGCGTCTGTGAGGCGAGTGATCGCAGAAGCCAGTTGAGCTTGGGGATCAGGCTTCGCTTCTTCAATGACCTCTTGCTTGCGATTGGAGGCCTCAATTGATTTCACAATCAAGAATCACACAATGGAAATCACGAGAAAGTTGATGATCGCCACAATCACCGCGCCTGCAGGCCAGGCATTGATCGAGTCCACATTGGCTGCCTTGAGCGCCGGTTCAAGCGCATTGGTCATGACCAGGGTGACGACAGACCCAACGACCTAGCCAAATGCGCCTGCAATCACAACCGCAATGGCGAGATCCACCACGTTGCCTTTGCTGATAAAAGCTTTGAAGTCTGAGATCAAACCCGATTTACGTGTCATGAATGCGTGAAGTGAATTCCTATTGATTAGTCATTCAGGGTGAGTTTTTCCGCTTATTGATGCGAATTGATTGATTAGTTGTCTTGGGTGGGTGGGCTAGCCAGATTCCAGACCTTCGTTATTTTTGAGCGTGTGAACCGGTTCCATGACCCAGCTTCACGAACTTCGGCTGCGGCTCTTGGTTCAGCAGGAAAGCGAGCGCATTGCTGCCAGCCAGCCAAGCGACCTTGAGTTGTCTGTGGTGCAAGCGCGTTGCCTCTGCTGGCTTGCCCTCTTGGCGGAAGCCCATGAAGATCAGGCCAGTGACGCTGAGAGTCGTGGAGATACCGAGCAAGCGATGGGGTGGTTCGCCGATTCCATGCGTTTGCGGGATGCTCTGAATGTGGTGAGTTCGATCGAGATCCCTCTGCCAGGTGTTGTGGGCAGGGATGCGGATGCGTTCCGCGATCAGCTCGATGATCGGTCCGGGTTTGATCAGGATCCGCCATTGGCTGCCTGATCAGGTGTCATGATGGTTACTAACTGAGGGTCTGCTTTGCCTGAAGAGCCCTGTCAATGTCCAGACTGTCAACGCTTCTATCGAGAGCACGACCGTCTGATCAGAGAGTCGCCAACCTTGCGTCAGCAGCAGGAGCTGAGTTGGGCGGCGCTCCAAGCCTTCAGAACCCTCTCCGGCCGTGTGCTCGAGGATTTGCAAAAGCAACATGGCACCCCGGGCGCTGATGCTCAAACCCATGCCACTCCGATGGGTGGTGGAGAAGAGCCTGCTGATGCCATCCATCAAGCAATGGCTGATTTGGAAAATATCAATGCGCACCTGTTTTCCATCGAAGCGTTGATGGAGCGCATCTTTGATGTGCGTGTGCCTGACGATATTGAACAGAAGTTCAGAGAGCTGGCTGGTGAACTCGCCCCAGACCCCCTCAATGCTGATCGCCTGCGTTTGAATCGCCTGCTGCACCAAACCCCTGATCTCCCCGATCGCAGTTGATCGAACTGGGATTGTTCAGCATTAATTGAAGGGTGAGAGACGTCTCGTCTGCACAACATTGAAAACCCCTCGAAATGTTCTCGAGGGGTTTTCAATGTTGGTATTAAGCGAAAACATTTATGGCGTGGAGACGACTACTCAGGCACGTCGCAGGTGATCTCAACCGGCATGGCTTCCACCTTCCAGATGTCGCGGCAGTAGTCACGGATCGAACGATCCGAGGAGAAGAAACCGCTTCTGGCGCTGTTCAACACAGACATCCTGTTCCAGTGATGACGATCAGTCCAGGCCAGGCTCACCGCATCCTGCGCGCGCAGGTAGTCGGCGAAATCAGCCATCACGAAGAAGGGATCATTCCCCGTGAGGTTGTCGATCAGAGGACGGAACAACTCACCATCGCCATTGCTGAAGTGACCCATTTCCACCAAGCGGATGGCTTCAGCGAGCTCCGGAACTGACTCCACCACCTCCCAAGGTCTGTATCCGCCTTGCTTGAGAGCCGCAATCTCTTCCACGGTTTTGCCGAAGAGGAAGAAGTTTTCTGCACCCACGTGCTCACGGATTTCCACGTTGGCGCCATCAAGGGTGCCAATCGTGAGCGCTCCATTCATGGCGAATTTCATGTTGCCGGTTCCGGAGGCTTCCTTGCCAGCCGTCGAGATCTGTTCGGAAAGATCCGAGGCTGGATACACCTGTTCGCCGAGCTTCACGTTGTAATCCGCCAGGAACACCACCCGCAGACGTCCGTCCATGTCGGGATCAGCGTTGATCGTTTCGGCGATGCCGTTGATGAAGCGGATGATCAGCTTGGCCATGTAGTAGCCAGGTGCCGCCTTGCCACCAAAGATCACCGTGCGAGGCGCCATGCCATCGGCTTGGCCGTTTTTGATCCTGAGGTACTGGGTAATCACCTGAAGAGCATTGAGGTGCTGGCGTTTGTATTCATGAATCCGCTTCACCTGTACGTCAAACAGGCTTGAGGGATCCACCAACACACCGGTGTTGCGGTGGATGTAAGTGGACAGCTTGCGCTTTACGGAGAGCTTGGTGTCTTCCCAATGATTCAGGAAGCCCGTGTCGTTCTGGCGATCCTCAAGCTTGCGCAGGATCTCCATGTTGGTGACCCAATCGGGGCCCACATGCTCATCAAGCAGGGTGGAGAGTCCTGGATTGGACAGGGCCACCCAACGCCTTGGGGTGACGCCGTTGGTCACATTGGTGAATTTTTCGGGCCAGAGCTCGGCGAATTCCGGCATCAGCTGCTCGCGCACCAAATCGGAATGGAGAGCCGCGACGCCATTCACATGATGGGCGCCAATGGTGGCGAGGTGGGCCATGCGGATGGACTTCCCACCCTCTTCATCAATGATCGAGAGCTTGCGTTGAATCGCTTCGTTGCCGGGATAGCGCAAGCGCACCTGCTGAAGGAAGCGGCGGTTGATTTCGTAAATCAGCTCTAGATGCCTTGGGAGCAGGCTTCCAAACAGGTTGAGATCCCATTTCTCGAGTGCCTCAGGTAGCAGGGTGTGGTTGGTGTAGGCCACGGAACGGCGGGTGATGTCCCAAGCCTTGTCCCATTCCATATGGCGATCATCGATCAGCAGACGCATCAGTTCCGCAACTGCGATCGCGGGATGGGTGTCGTTGAGCTGAACGGTCCAGTACTCAGGGAAGTCGTCAACGGACAGCCCGCGGTTGTCGAGGCTGCGCAACATGTCTTGCAGTGAGCAGCTCACAAAGAAGTGCTGCTGCTTTAGGCGCAGGCGCCGGCCTTCATCGGTGCCGTCGTTGGGATACAAGACTTTGGAGAGGGTTTCGCTGCCCACTTTTTCTTCCACAGCGCCGTAGTAATCACCGATGTTGAAGGCGTAGAAGTCGAAGCTTTCCGTGGCATCAGCGCGCCACAGGCGCAGACGGTCGCAGGTGTTCACGCGGTAGCCGAGCACCGGCACGTCGTGGGGAACACCAATGGCGTGATCCGAGGGGATCCAGCGCGAGCGATAGATGCCTTTGTCGTCGAGATAGCTCTCCGTGCGGCCGCCAAAACCCACAAAGCAGGCCTGATCAGGCTGGGGCAGTTCCCAGGGCCAGCCGCCCTTGAGCCACTTATCGGTGACCTCCACCTGCCAGCCATCGCGGATCAGTTGATCAAAAATTCCAAATTCGTAGCGGATGCCATAGCCCGTGGCAGGAATCTGCAAACTTGCCAGTGATTCCATGTAGCAAGCGGCTAAGCGACCCAGACCGCCATTGCCGAGGCCAGGCTCCTCCTCTACCTCGATGATCTGCTGCAGGGATTCAATCCCGAAGCGCTTCACGGCCTCTTCCGCTTCGTTCTGGATTCCCAGATTGAGCAGATTATTGGCCAGTTGCGGTCCAATCAGGAACTCCGCAGACAAATAGGCCACTGTTTTTTGTGGTCGAGCCCGAATCGCCTCCAAGCTGGCCAGATAACGGGTCATCAGCCGATCGCGCACGGCATAGCTGAGGGCCATGTAGAGGTCATGGCGGCTGGCGGATGGAGCCAGCTTGCCCAGCGTGAAGAACAGATGCTCTGTCATGCCGTCAAACACGGCATCAGCATCCAATCCCGCCCGTTCTGGGTCGGCATAGCAACCAGGAGTTGGAAGGCGAAGATCGAGGGGTTCGGAGCTGCTCATGGAGACAAAAATATTGTGATTGCTTTTTGTTTTGCGTTAATTGTGGTGGGAATGAACCAAGAAAGCTTGAAACGGTCGCCGAACTGTGACCGAGGAGGCTGTTTTGTTGCCATCGGCTAGCAGGCCATCGCAATGCACGGTCAGAGATCCCTTTTGCCCTTAAGGTCCCGCTGAGAAAACATGCCGATTCCGATGCTCGCTGCTGCGATGCCGCCCCTTCTCACGCCGTTACTGGCTGAACTGTCTGCCCACGATCTCGAGATGGCTGGCACCTTGATTGGGGTTGGCCGATTCATGCTGATTTTCGTGGCAGCGCGAGCGTTGGCCGAAGTTCTGGTGCGCCTCCAGCTGCCCACGATTTTGGGAGAGCTCCTTGCTGGTGTCTTGATCGGAGCATCTGGTCTGCATCTCTTGGTGCCGCCAGAAACCCAAGTGGAATTGAGCAATGGTTTGGTGACCTTCCTCAGTTCCTTGGGCAATGTGCCGCCTGAATCGGTCACAGAGCTCTACAACGAAAGTTTCCCCGCCTTGGAGTCTGTGGCTCAGCTGGGCCTGTTTGCTCTTTTATTTCTTACCGGATTGGAGAGTGAGCTCGATGAGCTGATCGCGGTTGGCACGCAGGCCTTCACCGTGGCAGTAGCAGGTGTGGTGTTGCCGTTTGCCCTGGGCACATGGGGGCTGATGGCTTTATTCCATGTGGGAGCGATCCCCGCGATTTTTGCGGGCGCCTCGATGACCGCCACCAGCATTGGCATTACCGCCAGCGTGTTCGGAGAACTTGGATATTTGAAAACCCGAGAGGGTCAGATCGTGATCGGTGCGGCGGTTCTCGATGACATCCTCGGCATCGTGATCTTGGCTGTGGTGGTGGCCTTGGCCTCCGGCGGCAGTCTGGAAATTGGTCCGATACTCAAGCTTGTCGCGGCCGCGGCCGTGTTCGTTGTGGCCGCGATCGGTTTGAGCCGCACAGCTGCTCCAGCGTTCGACTGGCTGATCGACAAACTCAAGGCACCGGGTGAGGTGCTGGTGGCTTCCTTCGTGATCCTGGCGCTGAGCTGCTTCACCGCCACAGCGATTGGATTGGAGGCGGCCCTTGGCGCCTTCGCGGCTGGTTTGATTCTCAGTAGTTCAAAGCACAATCACGCCATCCAGCAGGCCGTCCTGCCGATCGTGACCCTGTTTGCCACGATCTTCTTTGTGCTCGTGGGTGCCGGCATGGATCTCTCGGTGATCAATCCTTCCGATCCCGCCAGCCGCACCGCCTTGATCATTGCCGCCTTCTTGTTTGTGGTTGCCGTGATCGGCAAGATTGCCGCTGGTTGGGCCTTTGTGAGCAAGCAACCCACCCGACGCCTCGTGGTGGGACTTGGAATGATGCCCCGCGGAGAAGTGGGCTTGATTTTCCTGGGCCTTGGCACCAGCGCCAAGCTTCTGTCGCCGTCGCTTGAGGCGGCGATTCTGTTGATGGTGATCGGCACCACCTTCCTGGCACCGGTGCTGCTCCGGTTGGTGATTGGTGGGGATAAGCCCGATGACGACGACAAGGTCGATGGTGAGGTCGCGGCTGATCCCGTTGGTTTGACCTAGTCCCCTTGCCCGCGGGCAACCACGAGGAACAAACTCCAGCCAATGGTGATCAAGGCCAGGCTGGAGGCCCAGCCAGGTCCAAGCGCCCAGGCCAAGATGAGTTGGGTGATCACACCCACAGCTAGGGCGAGCAGCAGACTGCTGATCACCAGGGCGGCCTGACGCCAGGCCCCACTCAGGGGCCCGTCCTCCAGGCTTTCCTCCAGCCGTTGCAGTGGTCCACTGAGCGGCAGGTAGAGGGCAAGTGCCCAAAACAGGCCTCCGCTGAGGGTGCTGCTTTGCAGCAGGGGCCCCATCTCGTATGTGTCCATTGGTGGCAAGTGCCCGGCGCTGCGGAGGCATGAACAGGATGCCTAGCATCGCCGATCAACGGAAAGAGAGTGGTGGGCGAGACCTGGTGGCAGTTTGAGAATCATGCAGTGCATGGTCTTTGCCAGATGCCTGAGCAGCCCGAGGCGGCGGCCCAGGCTAAAAAGCGACCCGCCGTGTTGTTGGTGCACGGCTTTGGGGCCTCCACCGACCATTGGCGCCACAACATCCCCGTGTTGGCAGACCACTACGAAGTGCATGCCCTCGATCTCCTTGGCTTCGGCCGCAGCGCCAAACCAGCTGGGCTTACCTACGGCGGTGCGCTTTGGCGAGACCAGTTGGTGGCCTACGTCCAGGAGCGGATCGGACGTCCCACCGTGATCGCTGGCAATTCGCTTGGGGGGTTTGCTGCCTTAGCTGCTGGTGCTGCTTTGAAGGACCAGTCAGCAGGGGTGGTGCTCCTGAATGCGGCGGGTCCTTTTAGTGATGAGCAGCGTTCATCACCAGGGGGCTGGGGCGCGATCGCCCGTCGCAC
>Ga0075479_10001237_pt1 | contig 11547 bp, 8 predicted proteins | sample DEB08_DNA_8_FD_76341 | JGI IMG/M metagenome (GOLD analysis project Ga0075479, IMG submission 76341) | Aqueous microbial communities from the Delaware River and Bay under freshwater to marine salinity gradient to study organic matter... | ecosystem: Environmental > Aquatic > Marine > Coastal ... | reverse complement strand
GGTTGGTTGGAAGAATTGCGGTGATGCAAGCTGTTACGCGCTGTCTTCGCCGGGGTCCTGTGTCTTGTCTGTGACAGCGGCTGTGAAAGTGGCTGTGAAAGTGAACCAGGGATCGCTCAGCAAAGCGGGGGTGGCAGAGTCATCGGATCTGTTTTTTGTTGGGTAGTGACATTCCGAGGAAAGGACTGACGTGAACATTGAGAATTGGAATGCCGGGTTGTCGCGTCGTCGCAGCCTGCAACTGGCAGCGTTTTCCTCGGCGATGTGGAGTGTGCCGGGGGTTTTTGCGGAGCAACTGGCGACTCCTTCCACCACTGAGGGGCCGTTTTATCCGGATCAGCTGCCGGTTGATACCGACAACGATCTGTTGATTTTGAATGACTCGCTGACACCTGCTGTCGGCCAGGTGACGTGGTTAAGCGGGATTGTAAGAACTCTCAGCGGGCAGCCGGTACGCAACGCGTTTGTTGAGATCTGGCAGGTGGACAATCGTGGATCTTACCTGCACAAGGGGGGCCGCACCGATCGGGGCATCGATGCCGGGTTTCAGGGCTACGGTCGATTTCTGACGGATTCCAGCGGGAAGTACACCTTTCGCACGATTCGACCGGTGCGTTATCAGGCCGGGAATACGGTGCGAGCGCCGCATATTCATGTGGCTGTCAGCCAAAATGGTCGACGACTTTTGACAACTCAGGTGTTAATCGCTGACGACCCGGACAATGACGCCGATGGTGTCCTGAAGGCGATCCGGGATCCGCGTCTGCAGGAACTGATCGTGGTTCCTTTTCGCCCCCTGCCCGGTTCACGGTTGGGTGAACTGACAGCACAATTTGACATCACGCTGGGCATGACGCCGGCAGATGCAGATGCTGATGTTCGAGGCGGTATTTCCCCCCCGGCTCGCCGACGTTAGAAATTGGGATGCGTAACGGACACGACTGATCAGCTCGTTTTGGCAGACTGGTCGGATTCCGGACTGATGCCAGGCAGCAGGAAAGCCGAACAGGTCTGGGTGATTTCCTGGAGAATCTTGGACTGAGAGATACGGAGACAACACAGATGAAGTTCAAAGTGGCGGCGTTAACGGCTTGCGTATTGCTTTCACAGGCTGGCCTGAGTGCATCTGACTGGCTGCGTTTTCGCGGACCCAACGGCAGTGGCGTAAGTCTCGATCCGGAGTCATTGCCGACGGAATTCAGTGCTGAAAAAAATCTGAAATGGAAAGCTGCTCTGCCGGGTCGGGGGGTGTCCTGCCCGATTGTTATTGGCGACCGCATCGTGGTGACCTGCTACTCGGGTTACGGGATGGATCAGCAGAACCCGGGGGAGATGGAAGAGTTGCGGCGGCACGTCGTATGTTATTCTCGTGCTGACGGGAAATTGTTGTGGCAGCAAGAGATCGAGCCGGTCCTGCCTGAAGACGCATACAGTGGGATGGGGGTTCCCCAGCACGGATATGCTTCGCACACCCCTGTTTCTGACGGCGAGAGTGTGTTTGTCTTTCTGGGGAAATCCGGAGTTCGCGCGTGGGATCTCGATGGTCAGGAGATCTGGCAGGCGAGTGTCGGCAAAGGATCCGACGATCGTGCCTGGGGGTCTTCATCCAGTCCTATTCTGGCCGGCAACGTGCTCGTTGTTCCCGCCGGTGCCGAATCGCGTGCCGTGATCGGACTGGACAAAGCGACCGGCAGGGAACTTTGGCGAGCCGAGAGCGATTTGCTGGGTGGGGTCTGGGGAACTCCGGCGCTCAGTCAGGTCGATGACGAGCGACTGGATATCGTCCTTGGGGCTCCGTATGAGATTTGGGGACTGAACCCGGAAACCGGAAAACTTCGTTGGTTTTGCGAGGCGATGGAGACGGACCAGTTTAATTCCAGCGTTGTCATCGACGGCAATCGTATTTTTGCCGCGGAGGGACGTCAGGGGGGATCGATCGCCATCAAAGCCGGAGGCGTGAAAGATATTTCTGAAGGTGGCGTGATCTGGTCCGGTCGCGATCGCAATCGTTTTTCAACTCCCTTGATTCACGAGAATCGCCTGTACCTGATTTCCGGGGGTGTGGTCAGTTGTGTGAATGCGGAGGACGGAAGCGAGATTTTCCGCGGCCGACTGCCCTCCGGCGGATCGAACGGCGGAGCTGAGAACGGCGACGAGGGAAACTCACGTGGAGGTCGCGGCGGTTTTGGTAGCCGTGGTGGTGGCCGTGGTGGATTCGGCGGTTTTGGAAACACTGATTATGCGTCTCCGGTGCTGGGTGATGGAAAGATCTACTTCGTGAGTCGTGGCGGAGACATTCACGTGATTGAGCCGGGTACAGAATTGAACGTGCTGGCGACGAACCGCGTGACGAACGAGTCGGAAGACTTCAGTGCGACACCGGCAATCAGTGCGGGCTGTATTTTCATTCGTTCCAGTCATCATCTGTATTGCGTGTCCCAGTAGTTTGGCCGATGGCAGGCCCCGCGACGGGCCGGGACGCACCGAAGATTGAAACCGGGAAGTGCCCGACGGCGCGGTTGTCTTGACAACAGTCGTGAGAACACGGAAGCTGCTGTGATGGAACACGGAGCTGGCGGTGGGAGCATGCGTCGATTTGATTCGCAGGAGCAGGAGGTCTACCTGAATCTGTGGAGGGCCTACGATTGTCTCAAGGCAGTCGAAGACGAGGTTTTCGGCGAATTTGGACTTTCGGCCCAGCAGTATAACGCGCTGCGGCTGCTGCGTTCTGTGCATCCGGAAACCATGCAGACGCTGGCCCTCGGGCGACGCCTGATATCGCGTCGTCCCGACACGACTCGCATGCTGGATCGACTGGAAGCACGGCGGCTGGTCACTCGCGAACGTCGTCAGGAGAATCGGCGAGTCGTCGAGACGGCGATTTCGGCCGAAGGCATCCGATTACTGGACGAGATGTCGGCGCGGGTTGTACAGATGCACAGCAGGCAACTGGGGCACCTGAGCGGCAGTGAGTTAAGCCGGTTGACGGAACTGCTGCGGCAGGCGCGAGAACCGCATGAAGATGCCAGTTGTGACTGGTTAAACCGCGGCTGAAGAGTTAGAAATCGGGAATGAAAAGAACGGATTTTCCAGACATGGTTCTGATCGCACGGATGCAGTTCGAATCATGGTTCCGTGGAGGCTGGTGCAGTCTGTAGCAAGCAGGAATCATCCGTTGGGGGACGACATTACGAGTCGTTTCACTGTTGCCATCATCAAAGATTCGGTGACAGTTCAGCGATATCGCGATGAAGTGATGCATAACAGGAGCAGAGCGGAAAGCTCTGCTAACCGGGGGAGGCACATGAACAAAACAAACGCAACAATTTTCGGCCTGCTGCTGCTGGCTGCACCCTTATGTGCAGAAGACTGGACTCACTGGCGAGGTCCGAATAATGACGGTCATAGTTTTGAGACCGGACTGCCGAAGGAATGGTCTCGCAAGGGCGACAACCTGTTGTGGCGAAATGAGGAGTACGGTGCGCGAAACACACCGATCGTCATGAACGGCCGGGTTTATGTGATCTGCCGATCATTTCCGGAATCCACCAAAGAGGGTGAGAAAACCGTTTGCCTCGATGCCGAAACCGGCGAGATGATTTGGGAGAGTGTGCACAACATTTATCTCTCAGACGCTCCTGCGGAGCGAACTGGCTGGTCGAGTGTTGCTGGGGATCCGGAAACGGACACGGTTTTTTCCCAGGGGCTTGGCTGTGTGTTTCAGTGTCTGGAGGGTGGCACGGGCAGGATTGTCTGGGAGCGATCCCTGAGCGAGGAATTTGGCCTGCTGTCTACTTACGGTGGACGCACCAACGCTCCCGTGGTGTTTGAAGATCTGGTGATTGCCAGCGGGATCACCACCGGCTGGGGTGAAACGGCGATTCCGGCTCATCGCTTCTTCGCGTTTGACAAGCGAACTGGCGACGTCCGCTGGGTTCACAGCACACGCCTGCGTCCGAACGATACGACTTACACTACTCCGGTCCTGACAACGCTCAACGGTGAAGCAGCGATGGTGTTTAGTGCGGGCGATGGTGCTGTCTATGCATTGCAGCCGCGCACTGGCCAGCGCATCTGGAAGTACCAGGCGTCAAAGCGTGGAATTAATTCGACTCCTATTGTCGACGAGAACGGGATTGTTTACGGCGGTCACGCGGAGCAGAACGCTGCAGAGACCACGATTCTGGGCGCTGTCTTTGCGTTCGACGGTAACACTCGCGGTGAAATTGCTGAGAGCGATTTGCTTTGGAAAATCCCCAAGCGTGCACTTGGCCGCAGCTCAATGGTGAAGCTGAAGGATCGGCTGTACTTCCTCGAAGACGGTGCTTTGCTGGTCATTTTGGAGGCGAAAACCGGCAAGGAGGTTGCGGAGAAGAAAGTGGGTCGCATTATGTTTGGCAGCCCACTGGTTGCCGACGGCCACATTTATCTGTGCGAGAACACCGGTCGATTTTACGTGCTGGAGCCAACTGAAAATGGCGTGGATGTCGTCGCTCAGACTCGTCTGTCGCAGGGTGAGGAGGTCTTTGGATCACTGGCAGTTTCCAACGGAAGAATCTTCCTGTCATCCATGGAAGCTGTCTACTGTATTGGTTCCGGCGAACCAAAGAAGACGGCAGCGACCGTACCGGCGATTAAGCGAAATGAGGGCGCTGTCTCCGACCGTAAAATTGCTCAGCTGGTCGTCAGTCCGACCGAAGAAATTCTGAAGCCTGGTGAAAAGCTGGCACTGGAAGTCCGCGGTTACAATGCCGCCGGACAGTACGTGGGTCTGGTCAACGACGCATCCTTTGCTGTTGAGGGTGGTGGAACTGTGGCAGACGGTGTCTTCACGGCACCTGCGGGCGGCATCGCCGGCGTGAAGATTGTGGCCACATCGGGTGACGCTACTGGTTCGGCAAGAGCTCGTATTCTGCCGGCTTTCCCGTGGAAGTTCGACTTTTCAGACGGGCAGGTCCCGGTCACCTGGATTGGGGCCAACTATCGTCACAAACCGGCCGAAGTGGACGGGGAAACAGTGCTGCGAAAAGTGAGTACGATTCCCAAAGGGACCAGAAGTCAGGCCTGGATGGGCATGACGACTCCCCATGACTACACGGTGCAGGCTGACTTTTTTGCGATTACCAATGACGGCCAACTGCCGGATATGGGATTAATTAACCAGCGGTATACGCTGGACGTGCAGGGCGCTCAGCGAATGCAGATTCGCTCCTGGACTGCTCGCCTGGAACTGCGGTTTGCGAAGACGCAGCCGTTTGAGTGGGAAGGCGACACCTGGTACACCATGAAGTTCCAAAGTGAAACCGGTGACGGCAAAGTGACTCTGCGTGGTAAGGTGTGGAAACGAGGGGAAGCTGAACCTGCCGAATGGCAGATTGAAGCGGCCGACGAAGTGCCAAACCTGCAGGGAAGCCCTGGTCTGTTCGGTAATGCCAAGATCGCAGAGTTTCTGATCGATAACGTGATGGTCAGTGAAAATTAGCAACTCAGCACCGAGGGCAGGATTGCCATCGATGTGAGTTGAGGAACCCGTTTCGCTTGAAAGCTGCCGTAACAGTGACTCGTGCAGGCGACGCTGCGGTGGACTATTTTTTCGGGGATAGAAGAGCAATGTTAAAGACAATGAAGTACATGGTGGCGGCCATCATGGCTGCGACTGTGATTTGCAGTGCGACAAATGCTGAAGATCCGACAAAGTTGGTTCTGGAGCAGATTTCGAAGATGCGGGTAGGCGCGCATGACTGGCCACAGTGGGGAGGCAGCCCGGCTCGCAACAATACGCCGGAGGGCAAGAACATTCCGACCGAGTGGGATGTCGAGTCCGGTAAGAACATTCTGTGGTCCATGTCGCTGGGATCGGAAACCTACGGCAACCCGGTTGTTGCCAACGGCAAGGTCTACATCGGAACCAATAACGGCAGCGGATATATCGAACGATATCCCAGCGAGGTCGACCTTGGCTGTCTGATCTGTTTCGATGAAAAATCCGGAAAGTTTCTGTGGCAGCACAGTAATGAGAAGCTGCCGACCGGCCGTGTTCACGACTGGCCGCACCAGGGGATTTGCTGCTCGCCTTTTGTGGATGGTGAGCGTGCCTGGTACGTCAGCAGCCGCGGTCAGGTGGTTTGTCTGGACACCGAAGGATTTCGTGACGGGCAGAACGACAGCCCGTATGTGGACGAAGAATTCACCGACGAAACTGAAGCTGACATCATCTGGGTCATGGACATGATGAAGGATCTGAAAGTTTCTCAGCACAACATGTGCAGTTGTTCGGTGACAAGTGTTGGCAACCTGTTGTTTGTCATCACTGGCAACGGTGTGGACGAAAGTCACATTACGATTCCTGCGGAACGAGCCCCCAGCTTTATTTGCATGGACCGTGATTCAGGCGAGGTACTTTGGACAGACGGTACTCCCGGGATCAATGTCCTGCACGGTCAGTGGTCATCACCTGCATACGGTGTGTTCGACGGTGTTGCTCAGGTCATCATGGGTGGTGGAGACGGATATCTGTATGGCTTTGCTGCAGAGGGTAAGGATGGCAAGGCAGATCTGCTCTGGAAGTTTGACTGCAATCCCAAGGACTCCATCTACCTGCTTGGCGGTCGAGCGACAAGAAACCATCTGATCGCAACTCCTGTTGTGCACGATGGTCTGGTTTACATTGGCGTCGGAGAAGACCCGGAACATGGCGAAGGTCAGGGACACCTGTGGTGTATCGATCCGACTCGCCGCGGTGACGTCAGTCCCACACTCGTTTACAATTCGAAGCAGCCCGATAAGCCGATCGCTCACAAGCGTTTGCAGGCTCTTGTGGATAAGGACGGGGATTTCGAGCGTGAGAATCCAAATTCTGCCGCAGTCTGGCACTACATGGGTGAGGACGTTGAGGAGTTTGAAACCACGATGCATCGCACCTGTGGGACAGTTGCGATCAAGAATGGGTTACTGTTTGTGGCAGACTTCAGCGGGCTGGTGCACTGTCTGGATGTGAAGACAGGGAAACCGCACTGGACCTACGACATGTTTGCTGCCAGTTGGGCATCGCCATTGATCGTTGAAGACAAGGTCTACATCGGTGACGAAGACGGTGATATTTCCATTTTCGAGCTGTCGGCCGAGTACGAAATGATTGCGGAAATCAACATGGGCTCATCGGTCTATACGACCCCCGTGATTGCCAATGACACCATGTTTATTGCAAACCGCAATCGCGTGTTTGCCATTCGCGAGGGTGCTCAGAGCGAACCTCTGGAGTGAATCTGATTCAGGCAGCGTCAACAACCGCTGCAGAACAGGAAAAACCGCGGCGTGATCGTCGCGGTTTTTTTATGGGTCAGGATTCGGTGCCGCCCTGCTCTGCAAGACTGGCAACAGCAGAGGGCATTGCGGTGCGGAAGTCGGTCGCCGGATCATAACCCAGCTGATATCCGGCACGGTCGATGGAGAAATCGAGGTTCAGGCCGAGAAACTTGATGCGTGCCATGTTCAGCAGTGGCGCCTGTTTCTTTCCCAGGAGCTTCCAGATGGTCTCCATGCCTGTGGCAATAGCTTTGGCGACTGGAAGCGGAACGACTTTCGCGGGTTTGGTCAGTCCTGCCGCATCACAAATGGTTTCCACAAATTCACGTTTGGACACAAGTCTGGGATCACGGATATTGAAGGTCTGACCTTCGAGGTCTTCGGATTCCGCAGCCAGCCAGACAGCTTCGCACAGATTACCGACCCAGGTATTGTTCATGAGTTTCTCAGGGGAACCCAGATAGGCAAATTTTCCGGACTGCAGCCGTTCCAGCAGGCGAGGCAGCACAGTTCGGTCCCGGGGGCCGTAGATGAACCCTGGCCGCAGTACGACAGCCGGCAGGCTTTTCGCTGCAACGGCGTCCAGAATCAGCTTTTCTGATTCTATTTTGGTGAGTGTATATCCATCGATTCCAGCTGTGTTTATGGGTGTGGACTCATCGGTGCCGTAATGGTCTTTGGCTTCATAGACGCCCAGCGAACTGATCTGAACCCAGCGTTTCAGCGTTCCACTGGCGAGTGCAGCTTCGACCAAAGCTGCTGTCCCCTCCACATTGGTACGACGGTAATCTTCGGTCGATCCCCAATCGCCCACTTTGGCGGCACAGTGAACGATGCAGGTGACATCCCGAACAGCTTCCGTCAGTGATTCCGGCTGATCGAGGGCCCCGACAGTCAGTTCACAGCCCAGTTGCTGGAGAAAGGTTGTATCGGAGCCATTTCTGACGAGGCATCGTACCTGGAGATTGCGGGACACGGCTTGTTCGGCGACGTGGCTTCCTACGAGTCCAGTGGCACCGGTAATTAACAGTCGATCCGACGGGGTCAGTTGAGGCATAGGGGACTCACAGGATTGATCGTTTTCTGAAAGAGAACCAGACACGGCGTTACTGATCCTGCTGCATCGATGCTGCGATCTGTTCGGCCGTTCGCAGGGCACGCAGCACATTGCCACCCAGAATTTTGTGGATGTCTTCGGGCGAGTAGCCACGCTGCAGCAACAGGTGAGTAATACGAGGGTAGGTGGCCACGCTTTCCAGCTGTTCCGGCAACCTTGGAACTCCATCGTAATCCGAACCGATTCCGACATGATCAACACCAGTCTTTTTGGCCAGATAATCGATGTGGTCCACGACATCGTGGATTGTCCCTCGCTTCTGCGGGTCAGTTCTGAGCTGTTCCGTGGGGACAATAAATGCCGAGAAGAAGTTCACCATAATGACACCGCCGTTTTCACGGACCAGTGGCAGAACTTCGTCCGGTACATTGCGAGGGTGGTCGCAGATTGCCCTCGCACTTGAGTGAGAAAAGATCACCGGTGCTTTCGTGATCCGCAGCGCGTGTTTCATCGTTGCCGGAGACACATGAGACAAATCCACAAGCAGGCCTGTGCGATTCATTTCATGAATTACCTGTTCACCAAATTCTGAGAGGCCACCGAGTGGTTGTTCGTCCGTGGCTGAGTCTGCCCAGTCGAGGGATCTGGAATGGGTCAGAGTCATATAGCGGCAGCCGAGGCTGTGCAGGCGGGCGATATTGCTGATTTCGTTCTCGATACAGTGACCACCCTCCACGCCCATCATCGAAGCGATGCGCCCGGTACTGATGATTTGCTCCACATCGTCGGCAGTATCGGCCATAGCAAACGTTTGTGGATACTTTCGCACCATCGCCTGGACAAGTTCGATTTGCTGCAGGGTTTGCAGGAGTGCGTCTCCGGTATCCATCGTGTCAGCCGGTACATAAACGGACCAGAACTGAGCGTTGACGCCTCCTTCGGTCAGACGTGGAATGTCCGTATGCATTGATGGATGGATTTTTTGCAGATCCACAGCATTCAGCGACGAGACTCCTTGCGAACGAAGTTCCCACGGGAGGTCATTGTGGCCGTCAAACAGGATTGCCTGTTGATGCACCCTGAGGGCTTGTGGTCCGGGGATAATGATCTCTGCGGTTTTTTCATCTGCGCTCATCTGATTGAGAGCCAGCAGCATTAATCCGCCGCCCAGCAGCCCTGTGAGTCCGGAACGCATCTTGAAATCCTTCTGTGTCTGTTGTCTTTGGCTGGAGGGTGAGTGCAGTCGCTGCCGCCAGAACAAAAATCACCACCCAGGTCACAGATTCACCGCAGATTCGGCACCGGAGATGTGCACCGTCAGGGAAGATCGGAGACCTTGCAGCGGCTAACGCCACCACTGCCATGGCCAGCGGAATCCGGATGTGTTTTTCGCTGGTTGTTCTTCACGACGAACCAGCAGGGGGTCATCGAACTCCGGAAGCGTCTCATTCTGAACGTGGTTCCGTAGCTGGTACCGGCGATCCTGCTGGCTCATGTGGTGGAATTCCACAACTGATGCGAGGTCAGCGACCCGCAGATCGCGGGTCGCAGGCGCGACCCAGACCTGCTCAGGAATGTCCGCGTTGAGTGTGACGTCTTCGAATTGCAGATTCAGTTTGAAGCCAGCCCGCGGGGCGTGAACGAATAACCGTTGCGGTATTGTGTTGCTGCCGATCACCTGGTAATCATCCAGTTGGGTTCGAACCAGTTCCATCCCGTCACTGTTCAGCACTAACGCTTCTTTACAGCACCCGCTGACCAGATCAACTTTCAGGATTTCTTTGAGTTGTCCGCTTACTGTTTCCCGTGTGCGAATCAGCCATCGTTGCAGGGGTTGGTCGGGTGGCAGGTGCACTGCATACTGCTCGGGGCTGACAGGGACGACGCCGGCCAGGACTGCGAGCCATTCTGCATCCAGCCAGGGTAATTCACCGGGGAGTTCGCTGAGCAGGTGTGCATCTTCGTGCGGCCATGTCAGCAGTGCCGGAGCACCGGGTTGAGACCACGCCCAGCAGCCTTCCTGATTCGCACCAAAGTCAAGACTGGCCACAACATTGCTGGCGGTGATGCGAAAACAGCGTGGTGCTGCACAGACGAATTCCCCGGTCAATCTCTGTTTGAAGGGAATACCGGGGCCGCTGACTTCCAGCCTGACGGTAGATGCTCGCCAGTTCTGCAATCCGTTCCGCTGTTGATTCAGGTGCGCGATCAGTTCCGCATCGGAAATCTCCGTCGAAAGCAGTGGTTCCGGCCGACGTTCGGTCAACCCGGCTGGTTTGAGAAAGTGGATACATCCACCAGTGGAGAGGATTGTCAGACAAATAAGCAAACGCATGAGACATCCTGTCAGGCTGCTGCTGAGTTTGGACGCTGGAACAACTGCTGTTGCAGCTGCCCGACTTCCTGTTCAGAGAGTTCCTCTTCTGAGACATCAAAGGGACCTTCTCCGCCGGAGCCGCTGAGACGCATGACCGGTTGATCATCGATCTCAATGACTTCATCCAGCACGAGACGTTTTTTTCGCATCAACAGCAGAGCGACCACATAACGGTACTGTTTCTGAACCGTATTTGGAGAATCACTGAGTTGCAGGAAGTATTCGTACAGAGCATCTGTATTCATGAGCGAACGTTCCGGCTGTGCCTGGGTCGTGAACCGGGACTGCCAGTGTCCGATGGCTTCTGCGGGTGGCCCCTGCCAGTTCTCATCGCTGATATCCTGACGGACGACAGCTCCGTTTTGTTCGAGCAGCACAGACCAGCAGGTGTCCCCCTGCTGAAACGCACGACCGGAGACCGCGCAATTCCGGGCAATTGGCCGGATGTTGAAATCCATTTCAGTTGATCCGCATGTTGTCGTTTTTGGTCCCGCTTCCCTGCGAGACAATCTGGCGTGCATACCGGGGGGGCAGCTGGCTTCGAGCGTGATATTCGCCAGCAGAATCCTCGGAAAGACCGCGCCCGGATGGTAGCGGAAAACCGTATTTTCGCCAAGATCAGGCCGCCTGGTAACCGGAGTCAGGCGTGGTTTTCGCGCATCCTGATGCAGGGCGATAAAGCTCCCTGCTCGGTCGTTTGGGCTGCTCCGAATCCCTTGCGAGTCGCCCAGTGCCTGCAGTTGACGGGAGAAGCTGCCAGCAGGTTCGGGAGAGCGCAGCGAGGGGCGTGAGAAGAGAAGGAAATCGC
>Ga0075479_10001236_pt1 | contig 11554 bp, 5 predicted proteins | sample DEB08_DNA_8_FD_76341 | JGI IMG/M metagenome (GOLD analysis project Ga0075479, IMG submission 76341) | Aqueous microbial communities from the Delaware River and Bay under freshwater to marine salinity gradient to study organic matter... | ecosystem: Environmental > Aquatic > Marine > Coastal ... | reverse complement strand
AGGTGCTTCTTCTGCAGGTGCTTCTTCTGCAGGTGCTGCTGGGGCACCGCCCAACACACCGGACCCCACTACAGGCTCGTCAACAGGACCATCATTGGAAGTAGCCTCACCGCCACCACAACCGACAACGAGAGAAATGCAAGCCATCAGCACAAGTGCACTGAGAGAACGAACAAATGACATAGGACCCAGCCTTTCCAGTATTTCTTTAATCAACCCTGTGGGCGAAACTCCCCGTTTCGACTTCGGGTACACTCGCCTACACTACGAAAACCGATCAGGAATTCAACGAGTAAGGCAGCCAAAACGACTAAGTTTCAGTTTTGGCTGTCCCCCCCTTGCGGTAACACTGCGACAGAGTTCCGGAATCCGAAACATCCTCCAGATTGCCTGATGGGGATCTTCCGCAGAAGTGACAACGGTTGACAGCAGTCCAGTGAACATCTGAACCAGGCCGGCGAGGTTATCAGGGTTCAAGGAAGCAGATACTGATGGGCGAAAATCCGGTTAATCATCATTCAGAACCCACTCCCGGGGTGCCGCCGTCCCAAAAGGTCCGCAGTTTCCCAACCACTCCAGGGGTCTATCTGATGAAGGACTCGGAGGCGAGAGTCATCTACGTCGGCAAGGCAGTCAATCTGCGAAATCGTGCGGGAAGCTATTTCACTGCTGCAGCAGAGACAGATCGGCGCACAGCCGATCTGATCCCGGAGATTGCGGACATTGACTACATCGAAGCTGAGAGCGAGGTTGATGCGTTGCTGCTGGAGTCGCGTCTGATCAAGGACATCCAGCCACGGTTCAACTCGCTGCTCAAAGACGACAAGACCTTTCCCTATCTGCAGATCACGACTCGCGAAGATTTTCCTCGGGTCGAATTCACCCGCCAGCCACGCACTTCCGGCGTGAAACTCTACGGCCCCTTCACCAGCGCCGGACAACTGCGGGGAACGATTTCTGTTTTGCAGCGGATTTTTCGTTTTCGAACCTGCAGCCTCGATATCGAGGAAAACGATCAACGCTGGAGGTGGTTCCGCCCCTGCCTGCTTGCCAGCATTAATCAGTGTACTGCCCCGTGCAACATGCGAATCAGCAGGGAGGACTACAGGGAGGATATCCGACGTCTCAGAGTCTTCCTGGACGGCGGTCGCAAGGGTCTGCTAAAGGAACTTGAGCAGGCGATGCAGAATGCCTCTCGTGAACTGAAATTTGAAAAGGCAGCTCGAATTAGGGACGAGATCAAAGCCCTGGAAAACCTGAATCTCCGGGGAGACCTCGAAAGCCATGCGCAGCCGGAGGTTTTTTACATCGACCCACGCAAGGGAATGTCCGGACTCCGCAGAACTCTGAAACTTGATGAGAATCCTCGGCGTATCGAAGGACTGGATATCGCTCACTTGCAGGGCAGCGACACTGTCGCCTCTCTCGTCCAGTTCATAGACGGACTGCCATTCAAACCGGGATATCGTCGATACAGGATCAGGACTGTTGAAGGCGTTGATGATTTCGCATCCATGCGGGAAGTGATCAGCCGTCGCTTTGGCGGGAATGCAGCGGAAGAAAATCCGTTCCCGGACCTGCTGCTGATCGACGGAGGTAAGGGTCAGCTCAACGCCGTGCTGGAAACATTCAAGCTGATCGGCGTCACTCCTCCCACGACCGTCTCACTGGCCAAACGCGAAGAGGAAGTATTTGTCCCGGGACAAGCCGACCCACTGCGCCTCAGTCGGCATTCTTTTGGTCTGCGTCTGCTGCAATACGTACGGGATGAAGCCCATCGCTTTGCACAGCATTACCATCACATCCTGCGCAACAAATCATCTCTCGGAGAGAACAACACGCGCAGAAAGTCCAGACGCCACGGTCGCGACACCGATACAAACCAATAATCTGCCACCCATGACAGTCAGTATGACTGGATGAACAATCACTCAGAAGACAGCCACACAAACGCGGACCAGTACAATGACAACCCTGCGGCGAAGAATTGAGGATCGAGTGCGTGAAGCCATTATTCAGGGCCATCGCCGCAGTGGCCGCATCCTGATCAGTGACACGACACTACGGGATGGTGAACAGATGCCCGGAGCGACTCTGGAGCCGCACCAGAAACTACGCATCGCTCGCGCACTTGAACAGGCGGGTGTACACTCGCTCGATGCCGGGTTCCCGGCCAGCTCCGAAGCAGACATCCAGGCAATTCGCCTGATGGTCGGGACAATTCGCGGCCCCGTTCTGACTGCACTCTGCCGAACCCTGAACAGCGATATCGACGCTGCCTCGAAAGCACTTGATGGACAACCGGACCACAAACGGGGTGTCAGCCTGTTCTGCGGGACCAGCCCACTGCATCGGGAATTCAAGCTCGGGAAGAGTCGGACGGAAGTACTGCGTCTGATCGTGGATTCTGTCGCCTATGCGGCGGAACGATTTCGGATTGTCGCCTTCAGCCCTGAAGATGCCAGCCGAACCGAGCCGGACTTCCTGTGCCAGTGCTATGAGGAAGCCATCGCTGCCGGTGCCACAACCGTCGGTTTCCCGGATACCGTCGGTCTGCTGACACCCGAAAAGACCAGAGATTTTATCCGCCTGATCCAGGACAAAGTGCCCGGCATTGAACGGGCACTGCTGGCCGTACACTTTCACAACGACCTTGGACTCGCCGTCGCAAATTCCCTCGCCGGTGTTGCCGAAGGTGCCAATGTGGTTCAATGCACGGTCAATGGAATCGGTGAGCGTGCAGGCAACGCGTCACTCGAAGAGGTTGTGATGGCACTGACCCTGCATTCCGATCAGTACCAGCGGAAGCACAGTATCGACACAACGGCTCTGGCGCCACTTTGCAGTCTGGTGGAACGCCTGACGGGAATTACAGTGCCGCGTATGAAACCAGTCGGCGGCGCAAATATCTTTGCAACGGAGGCGGGCATTCATCAGGACGGCCTGCTGAAGAATCCGGACACCTACCTGCCATTTCGTCCCGACGTTGTCGGAGGCCCGGACATCAGCCTCGTTCTTGGTCGACACAGCGGACGTCGAGCCGTAATGCACCACCTGCAGTCACTTGGGCTGAGCACTGATGACACAACGGTCGGGAAAGTCCTTAACAGGCTGAAGGAAATGCCCGGCGGAACTGTGATCGACAGCAAACTCCTGACAGAAATCGCCGCGAACTGACCCCACACCACCGCCCACTTCGGAACCACCGAGAATCCAACACATGTCTCTAAATCTGATCGACACACATTGCCATCTCGACGCAAAAGCATTTGAACAGGATTTTGCAGAAGTCCTGCAGCGGGCGACTGAAACCGGAGTCAAACGGATTCTCTCCATTGGCATCAGTCGAAGCAGCAGTGCAACTGTGATGCAAATGGCCGACAAACACCCGGAGATCTTTCCCGTTGTGGGAATTCACCCCAATTACACCCTGCAGACAGAGCCGGATGACTGGGACAGGATTATCGAGATGGCACACCACGACTCTGTTGTGGGGGTTGGAGAAACCGGACTCGATCGCTACTGGAAGGATGTCCCCATTGAGATCCAGCAGGATTACTTCCGACGACACATTCGACTTTCCCGCGACACCGGCAAACCATTCGTTGTGCACTGCCGTGATGCTGAGACGGATGTGGTGGAGTTACTTCAGGAAGAATCCCAGGGACAACCGCTGTCCGGAGTCATGCACTCGTTCTGCGGCTCCGGCGAAACGGCAAAAATTTGCCTCCAGCTGGGCCTGCACATCTCGTTCAGCGGGATGCTGACCTATCGCAGGAATGAGGAACTGCGGGCCACTGCCGCGACAATCCCTCTCGATCGTTTGCTTGTTGAAACAGATGCTCCGTACCTTGCCCCGCAGCCTCGACGAGGCAAACGCAACGAACCGGCATTCACGGCCATGACCAACGAAGTTCTGGCGGAAGTTCATGGCAAGACCGCCGAGGAAATGGGCGAAATCACCACCCGGAATGCCACAGCACTGTTTCAGCTGCACTGACCCGAAATTCCTGTCGTTTGCCTAGTCAATGAACAGGAATTCGTTGGAATTCATCAGCACAAGGCCAAGAGAAGCAACCGCCCGCTGCCTCGCGGTCGGAGGTTTGTTGACAAGTTCGGGGGGCCTTGAAACCCTGAGCCGAAATCGCGTTGTTATCGCACTGCGCAGAAGGTGCTGCTCGGCTTCACTGAGCTGTCGGTCAAATACCATCAGCAGCTGCAATGTTCCGGACCAGTACTCGGCGTCAAAATTTCCCTGCTGACCGATCACCCAGGCGGTATCAAGACGTCGTTCCGGAAGCGGTCCCGGCATTTGATGGACCAGTCGATCGCCCTGAGAAATCATCGCTCCCTGCGGACCATTGCTGGCCGAGAACAGGAACGGCGACCGTAAATCACGAATCTCACCAACACCGGAAACCGCATCGCTGAGACGAACTTGCCGTTCCCCGGTCAGTCCCAGGAATAATGAGGTCACCGAATTCCCTGCCCCACCATTCCAGTTTGAGAGCAGTTCCCGATGGCCCGGTTTTCCCGAATCGGTCGTTACAGCGAGAATGGTAAACTCCTGGTCAGTGAGCAACGGTTTGCTCAGGTGCAGAAACTGTCGGGCGTCAGCATGAAATGTCAGCGACTCTTGCTGATCCTTGTCAGCAGACAGGAATCGAGGTCGGTTCTGTGACAGCTGCTGGATCGCGTGATTCGCGACAACGCTTTGATCGTGCCAGACTTCGACAGCCCCGTTATCGTCCAGTTGCACACCCACGTTGGCCTGCAGGAACAGGACGCAGTCAGCGAGAGTCTGTACCGATGGCTGCTCCACACTTGTGCCAGCTGCGGCATACGCTCGACAGAATTCAATCAAGTCCGCACTCGCTTCTCCCGGCGTTTCATCCGGCAGCGCAGGCAACGTTGAAAATCGCTGTGTCTGCGAATTCAGGTGAGCAGCAGCGAGCCGCGATTCCTGTGGACTCGGTCGGCGATTCAGCACTCTGTTCCAGACCTCAGCAGCGACAGCCTCGCTGGACAACTCTGTTTCTGTCGGAACCAGTCGGGCAAGCGCCTCTGCTCGCTGATGTACGAATTCATTGTTCAGCAGTGTCAGGGCCTGGGGCGCAACAATTGTTGAATCTCGACGCCCGCAGGGAAGCGTCGTATCACTAAAATCAAATGCCGTCATCATCGGTGGCAGCAGACTGCGCTGAGAATACATATACACGCTGCGCCGGAGTTGTTCTGCAGGTGACGAAGCTTGCCAGGCCGACGCCTTTCTGGACAGGCCTTCAAGAGCCTCCGGAGGGACATCAGGAAGAAATCCCCGCCCCCCCATACGCAAGTCCAGCTCCCGAGTCACAGCCAGCAGAGAATCTCGCAGAGTCTCCGCATCCACTCTGCGGCGTTCCATCTTCCACAACAGGCGATTCCCCGGATCAACCAGATCGCAGGCGTAAGTCTGTGGATGAACCGAAGACTGCTGCCATGTCTCTGATGTCAGGATCAGGCGATGAATATGTTTGACGCTGCCACCACTCTTCAGGAATTCACCGGCCAGCCAGTCCAGCAGCAGCGGGTGCGATGGCTGTTCTCCGTTGAATCCGAAATTGTCAGGACTGCGAACCAGCCCCTCCCCGAAATGATGCTGCCAAATTCGATTCACCGCGACCCGAGCCGTGAGCGGATTTGCGGAATCAGCAATCCACTTTGCCAGACGCAGTCGCGGTGCCGAAGAATACCCCTGCAATGGCCCGGCGGGATCCCCAGGATGACTCTCGATGCAGCTCAGCGGTCCTGGAGACACCAACTGCAACGGTTGATTGCGGTCGCCGGACCGCAATACGCGGAATTCGGGAGGCGTTGGGTCGATATCCGTCCAGCCCAGAAGCTCGGTGAATCCCAGTTCCTCCGCCGAAGGCCCACCCAGCAGATCCCGGCCCCGAGGACGAACAGGGCCAGCCCAAAAAGCTGCGGCAAATCGATAGTAATCGGTGTGTGGAATTGGATCGAATTTGTGATCGTGACAACGGGCACATTTCACGGTCAGACCCAGAAACGCAGTGGACGTCGTGTGAACCAGGTCTTCCAGCCGTTCATAGGTGTAATCCTGGGGGTCATTTGGCTCATCATTCCATGTGCCAAGGCGAAGAAATCCAGTCGCTGTGACCGAACTTTCCGTGCGGTCTGAAATCTGATCTCCCGCCAGCTGGCGAATCACAAAATCGGACCACGGCAGATCGCTGTTAAAAGCGTCGATCACCCAGTCTCGATATTTCCACGAGTATGGCTTTTCCTGATCTCGCTCGTATCCACTGGTGTCCGCATAACGCACGACATCCAGCCAGTGTCGCGCCCACCGCTCCCCGTACTGGTCAGTCGCCAGTAATCGATCCACCACAGCAGCAAAGACTGTCGCATGGTCAGCATCGGAAGGAGCGACCTTCGAGAGACAGTCTGCAACGAGCTGAGCCTGAGGAGGCAACCCGGTCAGGACGTTTGCCAAACGTCTCATCAACACGGACCACTCGGCCCGAGGTGCCGGCTCAAGTCCGGCATTCTTCAGTCGCTGGCGGACCAGGAAATCAATCGGATTCCGATCGGAAAAATGCTGCGGGATCCTGACGTTCTGCAACGGCTGCAGTGACCACCAGTCTCTGCCGGCTCGCCCTGGAAGCGTGGTCTCAAACAGGTCCAGCGTGCGCCCTTCCGGAAACTGCATACCCTGCTGAATCCAACGTCTTAGTACCTGCACCTCATCCCTGGGCAGGGCCTGACTGTGTCCATTTTGTTCCGGAGGCATTTCTCCGGAAGCAACTCGCTGAAACAGCAGACTTTTCAGTGCGTCGCTCGGCAGGACCGCCGGCCCGCTGTCGCCGCCGCTGAGAATGGTGTCCCGGCGACTCAAAACCAGACCGCCGGACGGGTCTTTTTCCTGATGACATTCCATGCATCGCTGCAACAGCACCGGTGCCACTTCACGTTCGAAATCAACCACCGGATCGTCAGCAACACCGACAGCGGCAGTGGCCAGCAGAAGTACCATCCAGCCCGAATTCACAGTGGACACAACAAATCCCTCCGGCTACTGACAGTCAGGCAGTGTTGTCTGATTCCGCTGAATACTGTCGTTGGTGAACACAGACCGGAATATGCAACGGAACGATCTCGACAGCTCTCCCATCCCTCGACAAATCTCTGGTTTTTTCAAGCGACGTTCACTGCTTCTTCTTCTGTCTGTTTTTCTTCTGCTGCGGCGGAAGTTGTTCTCCGGCAAAGGGGCGATTTCCATAAGCCCTGCGAGGAGGCTCGTCCAACTCGTCAACCTCTGTTTGCAGCCGTTTCAGCTCCTGATGCAATTCCGCGACGATGTCGCTGTACCCGGGGTGCTCGTAGAAATTGGTCACCTCCAATGGATCAGCTTCCCTGTCCAGCAGCTCCCAGTCATCAACATCCGGCTTGTAGTAATGCACGAGCTTGTACCGGTCTGTGATGACCCCCTTGTGTGGTCGCACACGATGCGGAACCGGGAATTCGTAGTAGTGATAGTACAGGCTCTTCCGCCAGTCTTCGGGAGTCTTCCCCTGCAGCAGCGGCACCAGACTGCGGCCCTGCATGTCATCCGGTATCGGCAATCCTGCGATCTCCAGAAAAGTTTCAGCAAAGTCAACCAGAGAAACAATTCGGTCACATTCCTGCCCCGCTTCCACTGTACCGGGCCAGCGTACCATCAGCGGACTTCGCAGGGACTCTTCGAAGATCCAGCGTTTGTCAAACCAGCCATGTTCTCCAAGAAAGAACCCCTGATCGCTGGTGAAAATCACGACCGTGTTGTCGGACAGTCCCTCTTCTTCCAACGCCTGTATCAGTCGCCCGACGTTTTCGTCCACAGCTTTCACACAGGCAAGATAGTCGTGCATGTATCGGTTGTATCGCCACCGCACAAGGTCACGTCCGGTCAGATTTGCCTTGTGATATTCCTCGTTCCGCGGGCCATAATATCTGTTCCATTCAACCAGCTGTTCCGGCGTCAGATTGCGCGGAGTATTGAGCTTTGCATCCCGATCTGTAAACGTCCTGTCCAGCCCCATGTCGTGATCGGAGACAGCAGTACTGCGTCCCTTGTAGTCGTCAAACAGCGTGGCTGGTTCGGGATAGACACGATCGTTGTCCCAGCCCAGATGCCGCAACGCAGGTGCCCATTCGCGATGAGGTGCCTTGTGCTGACTCATTAGCATGAATGGCTTCGTTCGATCGCGGTTCTTCAGCCACTCAATCGAAAGGTCTCCGATCAGATCAGTGGTGTATCCCTCCATGGCTACCCGCTCCCCCATTCGAATCATGGGCGGGTTGTAATACACCCCCTGGCCGGGAAGGATGTGCCAGTAATCAAACCCCACCGGGTCTGAACCAAGATGCCACTTTCCGATCATCGCGGTCTGGTAGCCGGACGCCTGCAACATCTTCGGGAATGCAGGCTGGCTGCTGTCAAAGCGGCTGTTGGAATTGTTGTAGAACCCATTCTTGTGGGAGTACTTTCCGGTCAGAATCGTCGCCCGACTGGGACCACAAATGGAATTGGTCACCAAACACCGATTGAAAAGCATGCCCTGCTCTGCCAGTCGATCGATATGAGGGGTCTCGAGCAAATGCCTGCTTTCACCATAGGCACTCACAGACTGACAGGTCAGATCATCGCAAAAGATAAATACAATGTTGGGTCGCTGATCCGAAGCCGAACTCACCGACACCAGCATCAATAAGGGCAGCGTAATCACTGCCAGAACGCGAATCGTCATGAATTCCTCTTTTCGACAGCACCTATTCCGGGTGCAGACAGATCTTTTCCCCTGGAGCAGCACACACTGAGTTCCACGGGACAACGCCGTGAACCAAGGCACTGATTTGCCCGTGCACAAACAGAATGGGCACGGGAAACGCGGCGTAATCTCGCCGCCCTGCTGTCTCAAAGCCTACATCAGCCACATGCACTGTACCAGCCACACCCCACTTTCCGGCCGATCAGATCGGAACCAGACGCCGATGTTCTGCCATCATCACCAGCAACCCGCACATTCGTGATCGATCTAGTTCCGGGTCACGGTTTCGTCCAGATTCAAAACCAAATTGCAGACCATTGTCCAAGCCGCAAGTTCGTCAGCCGGCACCTGTACCGCTGATAAAGATTCTCCATTTCGAATCAGCTGATCCGCATCGGCATGAGCATTCCGAAAACATTCACGCTGGTCTTCCAGGGATTCGAGCGCAATGGCAATCTCCCGCTTCACTGGAAGACGCGACAAAACGCACTCATACAAATCAATCAGATGCCTGACATCATCGCCAGGCTGACTCAATACCCGCTCCGCAAGCACACGAGCCGCCTCAAAATGCTGCACGTCATTCATGAGTTGCAATGCCTGCAATGGTGTATTGCTGCGCGCCCGAGAGGCGCAGAACTGCTCGCGACTGGGGGCATCAAAGTTGACCAGAAACGGCGGAGGTGCTGTACGTTTGATGAAGGAATAAATGCTGCGACGATACAGACTCTCACCATGATCCTGCAAATAGTACCTTGTGTTACTGTTGGCATAACCAACCGGTTCCCAGATCGCTTCCGGCTGATAGGTGCGCACTCCGGGGCCACCCATGCGAGGCTCCAGCAATCCACTCACAAACAGGACATTATCCCGGATCTGTTCCGCATCCAGACGCACACGCGGCCCCCTCGCAAGAAGTCGATTCCCAGGATCCTGCGTCAGACCCTGCGCAGTCAGGCCTGAGTCTCTTCTGAACGTCGCAGTATTCAGCAGCAAACGGAACATCCGCTTTTGATCCCAGCCGGATCTGCGAAACTCAATCGCCAGCCAGTCAAGAAGTTGCGGGTGAGAAGGCAACTCTCCCTGAGTACCAAAATCCTCGCTGGTTCTGACCAGTCCGGTTCCAAAGACCTGTTGCCAAATCCGATTGACCGCCACTCGCGCGGTCAGCGGGTTTTCCTCATCCAGCAGCCAACGAGCCAGATCCAGACGAGTGGCTCTCCCCTGGGCTGCAGAAGACAACAAGTTGCCCGTGAATCCCGATGGAAAGCCGGGGTCCACCGCCTCACCAGGCTGATCATACTGACCTCGCTGCATCACATGAGCCTGTCGCGGCTGGGGCAGGTCAGTGAAGACCATCGTGCCGGGAATGCGATCGCGGACTGCCTGTACCTCGGCCTCCGCATCCCGGAGTGCCTGCAATTCCATCGGGTTTTCCAAGGCCGATAATCTCGCAATTCGCCTGATCCACCAGTCATGCAGTTGTGTCATCTCTTCCGCAGTCCGGGCTTTGTTACGGATCAGCAGCGGAGCAAGCGGGGCCGGAATTCCCTCGGGTTGAGTCCCCTCAGCTGACTTCAGCCACTGGCCGAACGACGCACGAGGATCCTGGTCGGGAGGCAAACGGCCGTCGAGAGAAACTGAGTCAAGCCACATCCGACCGCCAAAGCTTCTGACGACCAGACTCTTCAGCGGCTCACGACTGCGAATTCCAAGGCGTTCCAGTGACACTTCGATCCGCACCCATTTCCCCGGAGCAGGCATCTCGCCAATGCGTTCTCCTCCGCCAACGAGGCTGATTTCTCCCCACGACGCCTGCTGACCTCCCGTCCCCGTCAATTGCACAGCAAAAGCTTCGGGAGGATCCCAGACGTCGGTTCTGACGTACAACTTCAAAACCCCGGAGTCCGGAATCAGCATGGGGACCGCAACCGGCTCAAGAGTGAGATCGTATCGATTGCCCCACGCAAGACTCAGACAGCGTTGTCCGGAAGGAACCCCGAACTCCGGCTCAAAAACCCACGGTGCTGAATTCCTCGATGTGTCACGAAAACGACTGCCGTGCGGAAACACCTCGTCAATCAGAACCTGCTGCACATCGGCCGCTGCAGATTCAGGATCGATCCCGTCCGCATTTCCCGAACTCTTGAGAAACGCCTCTTCGGCCTGCCGCAGCCTCGCTTGTTTTAGTTCCAGCATCCCCTGCAGGTGCTCGTCAGGTACACTCAGAAACGGCTTCGTGTCGCGAACATTCCCGTCAAGGCCCGGATCGGCGGCAGAATAGAAGAATGCGTAAAGCGAATAAAAATCCTTCGTGGAAATCGGATCGTATTTGTGATCATGACAGACAGCACAGCCGGCTGTCAGTCCCATCCATGTCTGCATTACGGTGCTGGTGCGATCAACCGCATTTCGAAATAACCACTCGTCAGCAATGGACCCGCCCTCGCTGGTCGACACATTGCAGCGGTGAAATCCCGTTGCCGTCTGCTGCTCCAGCGTCGCCTCAGGCAGCAGGTCCCCCGCCAGCTGCCAGGTGGTAAACTGGTCAAATGGCAGATTGTTGTTAAATGCAGAGATCACCCAGTCGCGATATACCCAGATCTGTCGCTCGTTATCCAGATGCAGACCGTGAGTGTCTGCGTATCTGGCGAGATCCAGCCAGTGCCGAGCCCGCTCTTCTCCGTAGTGCGGAGACTCAAGAAATACATCAACCATTCTGGCGTAGGCGGCGGGATGCTGGT
>Ga0075479_10001223_pt1 | contig 11609 bp, 7 predicted proteins | sample DEB08_DNA_8_FD_76341 | JGI IMG/M metagenome (GOLD analysis project Ga0075479, IMG submission 76341) | Aqueous microbial communities from the Delaware River and Bay under freshwater to marine salinity gradient to study organic matter... | ecosystem: Environmental > Aquatic > Marine > Coastal ... | reverse complement strand
GTTCTCCATCGAGATGAGGGCCCCGTTGGTGCGCCGCGGCAGGTCTCCGGCGTACGGGGCGTACTCGAGGTAGGTGTGGTGGGTGATCGCGCGTCCCTGGGTGGCGGTCAGGATGCGGTTCCGCAGCCCGATCAGTCCGCGGGCGGGGATCCGGAACTCGAGGTGGAGATAGCCGGAGGCGCCCGACTTCGTGTCCATGTTCACGAGCTCGGCGCGGCGCTCCCCGACGAGCGCCATCACCGGCCCCTGACAGTCGGTGGGGCACTCGACGACGAGGCGCTCGAACGGCTCGTGCCGCTTTCCGTCGATCTCCTTCTCCACGACCCGCGGCATGCCGACGGTGAGCTCGAAGCCCTCGCGGCGCATCGTCTCGAGGAGGATCCCGAGGTGCATCAGCCCGCGCCCCGAGACGAAGTACTCCTCCGGGCGCTCTCCCGGCTCGACCCGCAGGGCGACATTCCGCTCCAGCTCCTTCTCGAGCCGGTCCGATATCTGGCGGGTGGTGACGAACTCCCCCTCCCGGCCGGCGAGGGGACCATCGTTCACGCGGAAGGTCATGTGGAGAGTCGGCTCGTCGACCAGGATCGGGGTCAGCGGGCGCGGGTCGTCGGGGTCGGTGATCGTCGAGCCGATGTCGATCGAGGGGATCCCCACGACGGCGACGATCTCACCCGCCTCCGCGACCTCCACCTTCTTCCGCTCGAGGCGGTGGAAGACATGCAGCTCCCCGATCCGCTCCCGCTTCGTGGCGCCGTCCGGAGTGACGACGAGGACCGGGGACGCGGCGCGGATCTCCCCCCCCTCCACCTTGCCGATGGCGATCCGCCCGACGAAGTCGGAGTGGTCGAGGGTGGTGACCCGGAGCTGGAGCGGCTCCTCCGGCCGCACCCGGGGCGGGGGGACATGGGCGATGATCCGCTCGAGCAGGAGCTCCAGCCCGACCCGCTCCCCGCCCGGCTCCTCGCAGCACCAGCCGTCCCGCCCGGAGGCGTAGAGGACCGGGAAGTCGAGGACCTCGTCCGGCGCGTCGAGGGAGACGAGGAGGTCGAAGACCTCCGTCAGCACATCGTCGGGCCGCGACTCGAGCTTGTCCGCCTTGTTGATGACGACGAAGGGCTTCAGGCCGTGGCCGATCGCCTTCTCGACCACGAAGCGGGTCTGGGGCATCGGACCCTCGAAGGCGTCGACGAGGAGGATCGCACCATCCGCCATGGAGAGCACCCGCTCGACCTCGCCGCCGAAGTCCGCGTGGCCCGGGGTGTCGATGATGTTGATCTTGTAGCGCTCTCCCCCGACCTCCGTCTCGATGGCGCAGTTCTTCGAGAGGATCGTGATGCCGCGCTCCCGCTCGAGGGGGTTCGAGTCGAAGATGAGCCCGTGCTGTCCGCCGGCGAGGCGGTCGAGCTCCTCCGGGCGGAACATCCCCGAGGTGTAGAGGAGCCGGTCGACGAGGGTCGTCTTGCCGTGGTCGACGTGCGCGATGATCGCGACGTTCCGGATGTGGGAGGGGTCCATCGAGGCTCTTCTCTCGGGTGGGGTGCGCCGGGGCGTGGCGCCGCCAACGCGGGCGGCGCGGGAGTGTAACGGAGTCGGCGTCGCAGGGGGACGGTTCGTGCAGAACCCGGACGGGGTTGCTACCCTTCCGCGGGGGGGCGTCCCCCCCCGGGAGGAGCAGGAATGAGCGAACCGGTCGTGGTCCACACGGCGGCGAATCCGCCGGAGGCCCATCTCCTCTGCGCCGCCCTCGAGGCGGAGGGGATCCCCACCCATGTGACCAACGAGACCCTCCAGGCGGCGGCGGGGGACCTCCCCCTCGGGTGGGCGATCGCGCCGCGCATCCTCGTCCCGGCGGAGCATGTCGAGGAAGCCCTCCGGATCCTCCAGGAGCTGGGGGCGAAGGACGGGCGGACGAGGGGGTCGGACGAGCCCGGGGATGCGCCGTCCGCCCCGCCCGGTCCGTGAAGGAGAGGCGCACCGCGATGGGCTCCGAACCGACGACCGCGCCTCCCTGGCCGAGCCTCGAGGGGCTCCCCCTCGTCCGTCCGACCTCCGAGGCTTGGGCGGACGCCGCGCTCGGGGACCTCGACGCGCTCCTCGTCGACCACGCGTGGTGCGAGTACAAGGCGGCGACCGCCGGGCTCGGACTCCTCGCCCGCTTCCCCGGGGAGCCCCACCTCATCCGCCCGATGCTCACCCTCGCGCGGGAGGAGATGGACCACTTCCAGGAGTGCGTCGAGAGGATCGAGCGGCGGGGAGGCCGCCTCGGCGCTCCCCCCGCGGATCGCTACGTCCAGACCCTCCGAGGCCGCTTCGCGGCGGAGGGGAAGGGGCTCGGCGCGCTGGGGGACACCTTGCTCATCAACGCCTTCGTGGAGGCGCGCTCCTGCGAGCGCTTCCGCCTCCTCGCCGAGTCGCTGGAGCGGAGGGGGCGGGACGAGGAGCTCGGTGAGTTCTACCGTCGGCTCGCGGACTCCGAGTGGCGGCACTGGACGACCTTCCGAGCCCTCGCGGTGGGAGCGCTCGACGACCCGGAGCGGGTCGATCGGAGGATCGCGGAGTGCGCCGGGATGGAGGCGGAGATCGTGGCGGAGCTCCCCCTCGGACCTCGGATGCACTGACCGGCCGGCACGGCGGGGAGCCTGCAGTGCTCACCTTCTTGTGCTCACCACTCGAGGGTCAGTGAGCGACCGTTCTCCCGCGGGCCGTAGGCGAGCAGCTTCGGCAGGGCGCGGCGCCCCCACTCCCCCGGATCGATCGCTCGCGCCGCGCCGACGGCGCCGAAGGCGATCCTGAGCATCGCGGTGTGGACGACACCCGGGGAGAGGGCGATCGCTGCCATGCCGCCGGGGAGCTCGGAGGCGAGCGCGGCGGAGAGCCCCTCGATGGCGAACTTCGTCGCGCAGTAGGGGGCCATGCCGGGGGAGGTTCCGCGACCCCACCCGCTCGACAGGTTCACAATGACGCCGCGATCCCGCTCCACCATCGCCGGCACGAAGTGCCGGATGACCGCGGCGACCCCCTTGAGGTTCACATCGACGATGCGATCGAAGGCCTCCGCCTCGATCTCCCAGAGCGGGGCGGCGTCGTTGATCAGCGCCGCGTTGTTGAAGATGAGGTCCGGCACGAGCCCCTCGGCCAGGAGGCGCTCCGCCCAGGCCTCGACCGCTCGATCATCGGTGACATCGACGGCATCGAAGCGATGGGACGCGTCCGCCCCCCCGCGCAGCTGCCGGAGCGCGTCCGCGTCCCGACCACACCCCAGGACGCGGCAGCGGGGGGAGCCCGTCGCCAGCGCCGCCTCGGCGAGGCCGCGGCCGATCCCCCGCGTGACGCCGGTGACGAGGATGACGCGCTCCGCGGCGCTCACTCCGCCGCCCGCTCCCGCTCGGCGGCGATCCACGCGAGCATGCGGGTCTCGAGCTCGCGGATCGGCAGGGAGCCGACCGCGAGGAGATGGTCGTGGAAGGCGCGGAGATCGAACCGGGTCCCGAGCTGCTCCTCCGCCCGCGTGCGCAGCTTGCGGATCTCGAGCTCGCCGATCTTGTAGGCGAGCGCTTGGGCGGGCCAGGCGATGTATCGATCCACCTCCGCCTCGACATTGGTCCGGCTGAGGGCCGAGTTCTCGAGCATGAAGTCGATCGCCTGGCTCCGGGTCCATCCGAACTGGTGCAGGCCGGTGTCCACCACGAGCCGGAGGGCGCGCCACATCTCGTAGGTGAGGCGCCCGAAGTCGTCGTAGGGATCCTCGTAGAGTCCCATCTCGATCCCGAGGGACTCCGCGTAGAGGGCCCATCCCTCGATGAACGCCGTGAAGTGGAGAGAGCTCCGGTAGGGGTGCACCCCCTCGAGCTCTCCCTGCAGGGCGAGCTGGAGGTGATGCCCGGGGACCGCCTCATGGAGGGCGAGCGGGACCATCTCGTACTTCGGGCGGGCGGGCAGGTCGTGGGTGTTCGCGTAGAACCAGCCGGGCTGGGACCCGTCCGGGGGGCAGGGCTGGTAGTAGGCCGTGGTGGAGCGGGGCGCCTCGAACGCAGGGATCGCGCGGACGCCGTAGGGCGCGCGGGGGAGTCGTCCGAAGAAGCGGGGGAGAAGGGCATCGACGCGCTTGCAGAGGTCCCGGTACCCGGCGAGGAGCGCCTCGGGGCTCTCGTGGGTGAAGCGCGGATCGCTCCGCAGGCCGTCGATGAACTCCCCGAAGCTCCCCTCGAAGCCGATCTCCTCGATCACCCGCTCCATCTCCGCGCGGATCCGACTCACCTCCTTCAGTCCGAGGAGGTGGATCTCTCCCGGCTCGAGGAGGGTAGTGGTGAAGTGGCGGACCCGGGAGGCGTAGAACTCGACGCCCTGGGGGAAGTCGATCGCGCCGATGCTCTCCCGGCAGGCGTGGACATAGGTGTCCGCGATGAAGGCGCGCAGACGGGCGAAGGCGGGGATGACCTCCCCGAGGATCACCTCCCTCGCGCGGGAGAGGAGCTCCTCCCGTCGCTCGGCGGGGATGGTCGGCGGGAGCTGCTCGAAGGGGGCGTGGAAGAGGCTCTCTCCGACCTCCTCGACGAGGTGCGCATCAAACTGCGCGAGCACCCCATCGAGGGTGCTGCGCGGGGGGAGGAAGCCGGTCTCCATCCCCTGCTCGAGGAGCTCCCGCACTCCATCCAGATGGGCGGGCACCTGGGAGAGGCGGGCGAGGTAGTCGTCGAAGTCCCCCTCCCGCTCGAAGCGCATGCGCTGATGGAAGACGGGGATCCAGAGCTGGGGGCCGCTCCGCTGGTGGATCGGCGCGAGGTGGGTGTGAAGGCGGAACGCATCGACGCGCTCGCTCAGTTCTCCGGCGAGGAGGCTCACATCGAGGCGGAGCTGCTCGTCGAGTCCCCGGGTGTCGAGGGAGCTCAGCTCCTTGTAGAGCTGAAACTCCTCCTCGACCTGCTGCCGACGCACCTCCGGCCCCTCCCGCGGGAAGCGCCGATTCGCGGTCCGGTCTCCGTGGCTCGAGGCGAGGAAGGGGGACCGCGCGAGGGTGGCCCGCCAGTATCGATCGAGCGCCGCGAGGGCGCGCGTTCGCCGCGCCTGAACCTCGGGGGTCCCCATCTCGGGGGCTCCACCCGCAGGAGTGGTCTGCGCCCCGAGGCGGGAGTGGGGGGCGGACGAGGGAGCCCCGAGCAGCAGAGCGGCGAGGACCAGGCCGCCGAGCGGGAGCCGGAGGGCGGCGCCCCCGACCGGAGGAACGACACGACCGAAGGGGAGGATCCAAGGCAAGGGGTCTCCGTTCCGACCTCCGGCCCCGGGCGCTCCGCGGGGGGACGGTCGTCAGCCGCGCGAGGTCGCGCGGCGGGCGGTCTTTCGGGTCGAGGTCTTCCGACCGGTCTTTCCGTTCGCCTTCCCGGCGCTCTTCGCGGTCTTCCCCCCGCTGGAGCGGGATCGCGAGAGGGAGGACTTGCGGCGGCGGACGCGGGCGAGCACCGCTTCGGTGAACTCCTCGGTCCCGGCGCTCCCGCCGAGGTCCAGTGTCAGGGACTTCCCGGCGGAGATCACATCGGCGACCGACTTCTGGAGGATGACCGCCGCCTCCTCCATCTTCAAGTGACGGAGCATCAGGGCGGCGGAGAGGATCAGAGCGGTCGGGTTCGCCTTCCCCTGCCCCGCGATGTCCGGCGCGGAGCCATGCACCGCCTCGAAGATCGCGATCTTCCGGCCGATGTTCGCTCCGGGCGTGACGCCGAGGCCGCCGACGAGCCCGGCGCAGAGGTCGGAGATGATGTCGCCGTACAGGTTCTGGAGGAGGACGACATCGAAGTGCGTCGGGCGCACGACGAGCTGCATGCAGCAGTTGTCGACGATGAGCTCCTCGTACTCGATCTCCGGGAAGCGCTTCGCGACCTTGCGGGTGCTCTCGATGAAGAGGCCGTCGGAGATCTTCATGATGTTCGCCTTGTGGGCGACGGTGACCTTCCGACGACCGTTCGCCCGAGCGAACTCGAACGCGGTCACGGCGATCCGCTCGGAGGCTTTGGCGGTGATGATCTTCAGGCTCTCCGCGACCCCGGGGACGACCATGTGCTCGATCCCGGCGTAGAGATCCTCGGTGTTCTCCCGAAAGATGACCATGTCGAGGCGGTCCCCGAGATCGCTGTAGCGGGAGGGGACCCCGGGGATCAGCCGGATCGGTCGGAGGTTGGCGTAGAGGTCGTACTGCTGCCTCAGTTGGACATTGATGCTCTTGTGCCCGGTGCCGACCGGCGTCGTGGTCGGACCCTTGATCGCGATCCGGTTGCGGCGGAGGCTCCGATGAACGGCGGCGGGGAGGAGCTCACCGGTCTCCTCGTAGGCCTCCAGCCCGGCCTGCACCACCTCGAACTCGAGGCCGAGGTCGAGCGCGGTGACGACGCGCATCATGGAGTCGGCGATCTCCGGACCGATCCCATCTCCGGGGATGACGGTGATGGTCCGGCCCGCCGCGGGCTGACGCGGGGGCGACTTCTTCTTGGCCATGGTGTGTGGGGTCCTCGATCCAGCCGACGAGGGTCGGCGCGGGCGTTCAGGGTGGACTCTGCTGAAAACGACGTGGGAGAGGGAGGGTAGCGCATGGGAGGACCCGGTGGGGCAGAACCGCCCGGGAGATCTCGCGGGCCGGAGTTCTCAGCGGTCGGAGTCGACCTCCGGGGGAGCGGCGGAGGGTCCGCCCGGAGGACTCTCGATCGCGCGGTCGAAGCGCTCCTGGATGTCGCTCGGGAGCCTCAGCAGCCGGGAGACCACCCGGGTTCCCTCGGCCAGCTGGACCCCGATCTTCGAGGTGCGGATCGGCTCCTCGAACTGGCGGGAGTTGCCGTGATGGAACACTCCGAGGAGGACGAGCCCGAAGAACACCGCGCTGATCACGACCCCCATCGCCCCGCCGAGGGCCCCATCCGCGACGCGGAGGGTGCGGCTGAAGAAGGAGTGGAAGACGAGGCAGCAGAGGAGTCCGACCACCAGTGCGGCCCAGAGGACCGCGGCGAAGGCCGCCACCTGAGCCCACTCCGGACCGAGGACCTCCTGCACCGGCTGGAAGCGCTCGCTCGCGAGGATCGGATCGGTGAGTCGGGACGCCGCGAAGAGGCCGATCCCCAGGGAGAGGAAGATCGCGACCTGACGGTAGAACCCCACCCCGATCCCGACGAAGAGTCCTGACGCGAGGCCGAGGAGCAGCACGCAGTCCACCCAATTGAGGGCCTGGAGCCACTGACCGACCTGCTGGAGCGGGGAGGCCCAGGCGAGGAGGGGGCCCCCGAGCAGAGAGCCCTCAAGCAGAGAGCCCTCGAGCAGAGAGCCCTCGAGCAGAGAGCCCCCGAGCAGAGAACCACAGCCGACCTGACCGTCGACGAGCAGTCCTGCGAGAACCTTCGGTTCGCTCCCCAGACTGGGGAGCGAGGTCAGCGTGCCGAGAATCAGATCGAGCATCGGTCCGCTCTCTGGCCCGCGGTCGGAGGCGGGCCCTTTGTCTCCCGGGGCGCTCGGGAGATCCTCAGGTTCCCCGTTTCCGACGCCGGGGGCAAGCCTCGTGGTGACATTCCGTCCTTACGTGAGCATCGAGAGCGACTCGCCTTGGGATACCGCAGTTGCCAGAACCGACATCTGCCCCTATCATGGCATTTTACGTGAAGGCCTTCACCGGGTGGGATCGCCCGGCAGGGCCACAGGGCTCATCAGCGCATCAAACATTGTGGTGTTTCGACGCCCGTCGCGTCTCGCGGACTCGTCCCGCGGCCGCCTCGGTTCGCGTCGGATTCTCGTGCAGGAAATACGGGTCAAAGGCCGAGCCCGACGCGCAGCGTTCACCAGTGAGGCAGGCGCGTCGCGATCGACCCTCCCGAGGATCCCGGCTCTCAGCCGACGACAGGGTGTCGCCGGTCCGGGACTCGGCACTTATGAACGGCGGACCGGACGAGATCCGCCCATCGGAAGGGGGGTCCATGAGCTTCAATGGACTTCTTGGAGTCGGATTCGTTCTTCTCCTCGTCTCGCCGCTGTCGGCGCAGCTGGACTTCGACAACTTCGACAGCTACGCGGTCGGGTCCTTCATCGCCGGTCAGGGGGCGTGGGACACCTGGGATCAGGCGCCGGGCGTCGATGCCGAGGTCACGGACAACTTCGCCTTCTCCCCCGACAACTCCCTCGAGCTTCTGCCGGGAGACGACATTGTCCGCCTCTTCAACGGGATCAACGCGAGCGGTGCGCTCACCTCATTCAGCTTCACCTCGCAGATCTACGTTCCGTCGATGCAGGCGGGGACCTACTACTTCATCCTCCTGAACACCTACAACCACAACGGTCCGAAGAACTGGTCGGTGCAGCTGAACATCAGCGACGCGACCGGCCTCGTCTCGGATGCCGGCGGTAGCTCCGCCCTGACCGGCACCTCCACCCCGGTGCCGGTGGTCTACGACGCCTGGGTCCCGTGCGTGGTCAACATCGACCTCGCGGCGAACACCTACGATGCGTTCTACAACGGCCAGATCGTCATGAGCCAGAACACCTGGTCCGGGGCCGGAGGCCAGGCGGCGCTCGAGTGTCTCGACCTCTACAACGCGGGTGGCGGAATCTTCTACTACGACGATGTCGGGGTCGACTGCAACCCGTCCCCCTGCCCGTCCTGCCTGCCGTTCGACTCGATGTCCTGCGACATGGACTGCGCGACGAACGATGTCGTCCTCAACTGGACGACCTTCATGCCGCCGACCGGCTACTCCGGGGGGATCAATGTCCTCCGCAACGGAACCCTGATCGCCTCCCTCCCCGGAACCGCCACCACCTACACGGACCTGGCGGCGCCGGCGGGCGCGCTCGCCTACGAGGTCGTCGGGGACTGCGGTGGTGGTTCCACCTTCTCCGCGACCTGCAACACCGGCTGCACCGACCCTTGTCCGCCGCCGGTCCCGGGGGACTCCTGCTGTGACGCGATCCCCGCGGTTCAGGGGGCCAACGCCTACGACGACACCGGCGCCACCCTGAGCGTCGATGCCTACGACGACTCCCTGTGCCCCGGGACCTTCCTCGGCGACATGGAGGGGGACCTCTGGTTCAGCTACACCTCGACCACCGACACCTTCCTTCAGGTCAGCACCTGCGCGGGGACCGTGGACACCGATCTCGTGCTCTACGAGGCGGGTCCCACCTGCGGACAGGGGACCATCGTCGCGTGCTCCGGTGATGTGAACGGCCTCTGCGGCCTCGGCTCCGAGGTGATCATTCCGACCATCGCCGGCACGAACTACCTGATCCGGGTCGGGCGCTGGGGTGCCGCCGTCGTCGGCGGACCGAACACCCTCACCGTTCAGGAGATCTGCGAGCCCGCCTTCGTCGGCCTCGGGAGCGTCCTCGACTGCGCGACCACCGATGTGACCCTGACCTGGGATCCGGCCACCTTCGACACCTTCGATGTCTATCGCGACGGTGCCCCGATCGCGACCGGTCTCGCCGCAGGCACCAACACCTATGTCGACCTCTCGGTCGGCAACGGCCTCTACGACTACGAGGTCGTCGCGAACTGCGCGAACGGCACCTCTCTGGCTCAGCAGCTGCCCGTGACGGTGGCGGGCGCCTACGGCGTCAGCGACCTCATCTTCCGGGGTGAGGGCGCCGGCTCGGTCGACTCCGTCGCCGCCATCGACGCGGCGCTTCAGGCCGCGGGGATCACCGCGACGATCATTCCTGGCGGGGTCGACAACGTCCTCGATCTCCCCTGCCTGGACGATCCGGTCCTCGAGCGGGTCTGGGTCTGCCTCGGCTCCTTCCCGGCGAACCGCGCGCTCTCCGCGCTCGATGGTCAGAGCCTCGTCACGCTCCAGGCGAACGGCGTGCACATCTACCTCGAGGCGGGGGATGCCTGGGGCTTCGACGCCCCGACCGACTTCGCCCTCATCGATGGCGTGGCGGACGGGATCGCCGACGGGGGCGATGGACTCCTGTCGCTCACCGGCGCCAACACCACCCTCGGTCTCGACACCAGCGACCTCGTGGGGATCTCCTACTACCAGGATGCCCAGGCCGGGAACGACTGGACCGACGAGCTCGTCGTCAGCGCGACCGATCTCCTCGGGCCCAACGCCGCGATCCTCTGGGGTGAGGCCGCTGGCGCCTTCAACGTGGGCACCTACTACGACACCGACAGCGGAGGCAAGGTCATCTGCGGCTCCTGGGAGTTCGGCGGCTTCGCCTTCGACGGTGTCGATCCGCTCGCCTCCGAGGGAGCCCGCGCCGACCTCATGAGCCGTTACCTCACCGTCTTCGGGTTCGGACCGCCGCCCCCGGTCGGGGATCAGTTCAAGCGGGGCGACTCGAACGCGGATGGCAGCGTCAACATCGCCGATGCCATCTACATCCTGAGCGTCCTCTTCCCGTCCGGCACTCCGCCGGTCGTGGCGTGCGACTCCGCTCTCGATGCGAACGACGACGGTGGGCTGAACATCGCCGATGCGATCTCCCTCCTCGGGGTCCTCTTCCCGAGCTCCAGCCCGGCGCCGACGATTCCGGAGCCGGTCGATTGCGGAGTCGATCCGACGGCGGACAGCCTCACCTGCGGACCGTTCGCTCCCTGCCCGTAAGGGCGGTCGGACGACCGTTCTCGGATCTCCTCGGAGGTCCGGTCAGGAGCCCGGGGGACGGAAGTCCTCCGGGCTCCTCTCTCATCCCGGGCTCGCGTCCCCCGCGCTCCCCGCCGCGACGGACCTTTCTGCGGGAGCCCTTTCTCATCCCCGTCGAGGTCGGGTTAGGCTGGGCGCGCCCCGTCCCGGGGGAGAAGGGGAGAGTGCACCGTGGGGAGCCCGATCGACGGACGGACGATCGTCATCACCGGCGCGAGCGAGGGAATCGGCCGTGCCCTCGCGCGGGAGCTCGACGGGCGGGCCGCGCGGCTCATCCTGGTCGCGCGCCGGGAGGCGCCCCTGCACCAGCTCGCGGCGGAGCTGCGCGGCCCGACCGAGGTGGTCCCCTGCGACCTCTCCACCGAGGAGGGGCCGGACCAGCTGCTCGCCGCACTCTCTCCTCGAGATGTCCACCTGCTGGTGAACAACGCCGGCGTGACGGTGGGGGGGGCGTTCGGCGCCCGGGGGATCGAGCCGGTGCGGGCAATGCTCCGCCTGAACATCGAGGCGCCTCTGCGCCTGATCCACGGCCTTCTTCCCCACTGGCGCCTGCGCGGAGAGGGCGCGGTCCTCAACGTCGCCTCCGTCGCCGCGTTCATCCCCTGCCCCGGCCAGACCGCGTATGCGGCGACGAAGGCGTTCCTCCACTCCTTCGGCGAGGGGCTCGGCGGTGAGTGGCGCCTCGGAGTGGAGGAGGGGGTCGATCTTCGTCTGACCACGCTCGCCCCCGGCTCGACGCGCACCCGGTTCTTCCAGGAGGGCGGGATCGACGCCGACCGCCTCTGGAAGCGGATGCAGGACCCGCGCGCGGTGGCCCGGGCCGCCGTCCGCGGGCTGGAACGGGGCGCGCCCCTCGTCATCCCCGGCCTCGGGAATCGGGCGCTCGATCTCCTCCTGCGGGTCGTCCCTCGCTCCGTGAGTCGGGCGGGGGCGCGTTGGGTGCTCGGCCCCCTCGCCAGGGGTGAGGCGACCCTCGGGGAGGCGTGGGAGGGA
>Ga0075479_10001221_pt1 | contig 11624 bp, 6 predicted proteins | sample DEB08_DNA_8_FD_76341 | JGI IMG/M metagenome (GOLD analysis project Ga0075479, IMG submission 76341) | Aqueous microbial communities from the Delaware River and Bay under freshwater to marine salinity gradient to study organic matter... | ecosystem: Environmental > Aquatic > Marine > Coastal ... | reverse complement strand
TGCAGGCAGTGCCGTCAGTTTTCGATTTGCAGCAACAGCAGCCTGCAGGAGCAAAACCTGGCGACCGGGCTGATCAGCAGCAACGCTGACAGCATCGCGAAGTGACAGCAGATCCGCGTCTGCAGAGATTTTCGCTGCCACAAGTTTCGTCAGATCACTCAGCATGGCGTTCGGTGTCTGCGCGTCTGCAGACAACGCCACTAATAGGGCGGTCGCCTGTGGTCCTGCAGACGAGAGAACGGCCGTGCGAATCCAGGCATCGCCTCCCATGCGGATGGCCAGTGTCTGCAGCAACTGCTGCCGTTGTGGACTGGCAGAAAGCTCTCCGGCCGTGAACGCCAGCTGCAGTGCCGCCCGCGGGCTATTCTCGTTGGCCATCGACAGCAACTGCTGCACAATGATCTCTTCCGACAGCAGCACTTCGGCACACACGATCGCTCGCTCGCGAACTTCAGGCTGTGAGTCTCGCAGCGCGGTGACGACATCAGCGGCAGTCAGCTGACGCAATCCCTGCAGCACTCCCAATGCATGAAACCGCCCCAGACCTGATTTCGAATTCTGAAGTAACGCGCGCACAGCGCCGGCCACTTCCACAGACTGCCGCTCGTACAACAAGCGAGACGCGGTATCCCGATGCCATGCATTCGGATGCTCCAGTAACAGCACCAGATCAGCTGATGAGGTCTGACTCAGCCGCGGCGATGCAGTCGCCGCGAATCCCGCCGGTGCCAAACGATAAAGTCGGCCTCGATCGCGGCCACTCGTCAAATCCAGATGCCGCTTAATGTCCGGAGGTAAACTGGCCGGATGCTCAATCACCTCGCGATACATGTCCAGCACATGCAGACAACCATCCGGACCGTTGGAAAACTGTGCCGGTCGAAACCAGATGTCGCGCGATGCGATCAACTCGCGTCCCTCGTCCATTCGCTCAGCTTTCCAGACGACACCGTCGGGAACCAAACGCTTGCGATGAACAATATTGCTCCCGACATCACCCACGACAATGGTCCCCCGCAGCTCTTCCGGCCAGGCGTGACCCCGATAAACGGTAATTCCCGTGGCCCCCGTAAAATATCCGGCTGGACGACCGCCACCTTCCACAATTCCCCGCACCAGTCCCGATGCACGCAATCGCGTTCTTACGATCCGCCATGGCTCTACCGGACTGATCCGAAACACCGGGGCCTGTCCACCATCGACCGCAATGCTGACGCGAGACGGAGCCGCGGAGGCGACGGCGCCGCGAGCAAGATAGCGGGCGTCGTAGACAATTTGCTGAGCGTGATCACTGTTGGCACTGACAAATCGCCGTCCCCAGTCGTCAAAACTCATCCCGTGCTGCCCGCCACCAGTCTCAGCACGCAGCTCCAGACTCTTCGGATCAAAGGAAAAGTCCTGACGCCGCAGTTGCAGGTCCGGTCGATCCGGGTATTTGACGTTGCGAATGACAGCCCCCGTTGTGCTGGACGATCCGTAGATACGGTTGTCCGGCCCCCAGTGAAAACTGTTCATCATTCCCTGCACATTGCTGCGACTGAAGCCACTGAAAATGTGTTCCCGGATTTCCGCAGTTCCGTCGCCGTCTGCGTCCTTTAGAAACCAGACTTCCGGTGGAGCACCCACGAAGATCCCGCCGTTCGCGGCAATCACCGCCGTGGGCCAGCTGAGCTGATCTGCAAACACCTGGGACTTGTCAAACTCCCCATCACCGTTGGTGTCCTGCAACAAACGAATCACCCCCAGGGCCTCCTTGTCCTGCTCGGAATAATCCCGCATTTCCACAACGTAAAGCTGCCCGTCGGCATCCCATGCCATCGCAATCGGATCGGCAACCAATGGCTCAGCAGCCGTTTGCTGCAATTCAAAACCGGGCAGGACCTCAAAGGTCTCTCCGGCCTTGTTCGCGGGAGTCGCTGCAATTCGAGGCAACTCAAGAGAGTAATCCGGTTCGAAGGCATCCGGCTTGTGACTCAACGCGCCGTCAATCAGGGAATACACCTGCATCCGCACGTCAGCTGGAAAGTCGTGACCACAATCCGGTGTCATCAACACCAGTTTCTCCCGCGCATCCAGCAGCGAATAAATGCTGCCCGCAACCGGAATTGCTTTACGCACTCCGGAAACTGCAAAATTGCTGTCCTCTTCCGGAGATACCGAAATGAATGTTCGAGGAGCCAGAGCGGCGACCAGTTCGTAAAAATCGAAGGGAACGCGACTGACATCCAGCTCGTATTTTGTACGCAGCAACGGCATATAACGGTCGCTGGTCCAGCCCTTGATCCGACCCTCGTAATAGTCGGCGAAGGGACACCAGCCGCAACTGGATACAATGACCTGCAGACGCTCGTCGAATACTGCCTGAAAGATCGCATTGTGCCCGCCCAAAGAATGCCCGATCACCCCCAGCCGGGCAGCGTCAACAAATTCCAGCGAAGCCAGAAAATCGGTGCAGCGACGATGATTCACAATCGCCTTCATCGTTCCGGAAACATACTTGTCCGAACCAAAATCATAGTCACTCAGCGCGCCAAATGACGGATAATCGGGAGCTGCAACAACGTATCCCCGCTGAGCCAACTCCAGACCGTACTGACGCCCCGGTCGTCCTCCTTCTCCAGCGACAATCCGACGACCGTCTGCTCCCGTGGGATGCAGTGCCAGCATCCCGGCAATCGTCGTCTGATCACCCGAAAGCTGCAGGGATTTTGCCGAAACACGGTCGGCAACGGCATCAGGCAAATACAGGTCCAGCGGAATCCGATCGCCGTCTTCACCGGAAATCGTGCCGTAAAGACGACGAATCCCGCCAACCTCCTCGTTGGCGATGACGCGAAAATCAAAATCGCCTTCGCCTGAACGTGGTGGCAATGCGCCCATCGCCGCCTGCATGCCGGCCAGAATCGCAGCACGACGGATTTCCCAGTCCGAACCGCTGCGAATCGGCTGCAGAACTCCCGCCTCATTCCGAAAAACGCTCAGGTCGGCATGGTTGATCTGAGCGGCTGCTGAATCATCAGCGTTGCTGAGTCCTGCCGGCAAAACACAGCACAGCAACCAGATCAGCATTTGGGCAGGTCCTGGCGATGTCATGGCGGAGCCCTGTTCAAACAGAAACAAAGGAGAAAAGCAGAATGATCCTGCATGGGTCTTAACGATTCGCCGACGGTCTTTCCAGCATCCCAGCCGTGTTATCGTCTGCTTGCACCCGATCACAAAAAAGAGCACGTGAACAGTGTCACAGAGACGACCAATTCGACTAAACTCCATGAGCAGTTCGGGACCAGTGTCAGCGGGCCGTGTGAACGGGCCGTGTCAGCGGGCGGCGTCAGCGGGCGGTATCAATGCACCGACGCGTGCACAAAGCAGTGCGGCACCCAACTCCGCACGGATGCTTGCTACGTGCGGGTGCCGTCGACACCGACTCCGAAATCCACTGCCACAAAACAAATCGTATCAACTCGCCGTGTACTCGGCGGCATTCTCACGTCTGGATCTTCACCGCGGGGTCCAATCATCGTTAACTCTGGAAGCAGTTCTCTCCCCGGCCACTGCGGCATCTCGTCAAAGTGACATGCCTCAACTCAGCGCGTGTCAGCCAAGTCGGTCAGGCGGATGACAACAACATTTCAGCGAACTGCGGTGGCGAAACAACTCGGTGACCGCATTGACCGACACCATTCGGCTCGGACAACTTATCTCCACTCTATCCGCTCCCGCCGTGCAGCGAGAGCTCTCCAGAAAGGCCCACTGAATGACCACGCTCCCGAGGCCCCGCTGCTTCCGCTCCATCGCTTTCATAGGCATGATGTTTCTGACCGCCGGACTGTCGGCCGCAGAACCATTGCGAGTTTTGATAGTCGATGGTCAGAACAACCATGGTGTCTGGCCACAAACCACCCAGCTGATGAAGGGCTGGCTGGAGGAATCCGGCAGGTTTCAAGTTGACACAGCCACCGCGGCTCCCAAAGGGACTGATCCAAATTTCCGCCCGCAGTTCAGGAACTACCATGCTGTCCTGAGTAATTTTGGCCACGGTGCCGCAGCATGGCCCGAAGCGACACAGAAGGACTTTGAATCCTATGTTGGAAATGGCGGTGGATTCGTGGTCATCCACGCAGCCAATAACTCATTTCCCGAATGGCCCGCGTACAACGAAATGATTGGCCTCGGAGGCTGGGGGGGCCGTACAGAAAAAGACGGCCCCTACGTCTACTACAACGGCGAGGGAAAACTGACGGTCGACAACAGCTCCGGACGCGGCGGCAGTCATGGTCCGCAGCATGAATTCTCCGTTATCATTCGTGACCGGGAACATCCCATCGTTGCCGGGATGCCTGTGGAATGGATGCACGCGAAAGATGAACTCTACGATCGCCTCCGCGGCCCTGCACAGAATATGCAGGTGCTGGCCACGGCAGAATCTTCCGCAACTGGCCGCCACGAACCAATGATCATGACGATCAACTGGAAGCAGGGACGTGTGTTCCACACACCCATGGGGCACGCAGAATATTCCCAGGAATGTGTCGGATTCATCACCACGCTGCTGCGGGGAACCGAGTGGGCCGCGACCGGCAAAGTGACGCTGCCAATCCCGAAAGATTTCCCAACAGCAGATAAGTCCAGCAGTCGGGCATCTGCAAAATAACCGACCGCATGGCCAGCCAGCGACAGTCAATCATTGGAACATCCGAAATGGATCACGACGAACTTGTCATCCTTGTTGATGACGGCAACCGCGAAATCGGAACCTGTTCCAAGGCTGTTGTACACACCGGAAATACGCCGCTGCATCGGGCTTTCTCTGTCTTTGTGTTCAATCACAACGGGGAATTGCTCCTGCAGCAGCGGGCCGGTTCCAAAAAAACCTGGCCGTTGGTCTGGTCCAACTCGTGCTGCGGACATCCGCAGCCCGGCGAAACTTCCAATGCAGCCGTCAGACGCAGACTCCGCGAAGAACTTCAGCTGACACCTGCGGAAATCCATGAAGTCCTCCCAAACTATCGCTACCGTGCCGAACATTTGGGGGTTGTCGAAAATGAAATCTGCCCAGTATACGTTTGTTGGACCAAACAAGTCCCGGTACCTCAGGCAGAAGAGGTGGAAGCAGTGAGCCACGTTGGCTGGCTCAACTTTCTGGAGGCTCTGAAAGATCCCTCCGATCACCGCTATGCAGACTTTTCACCATGGTGCCGGGAAGAGGCAATGTTGCTGGATCAAAGCCCCCTCTTCCGGAAACTCTGGGAACAGCACACTTCGATTCAATAAATCCGACAGGGCTGCAAACCTGACAAATTATCTCTCCCCTGCCCAGACTGTCGCCGGCTTTGAAACCGTCGCCTGAGTCGCTCACAGCCTCTTTCCGGAGTCTCGCACCAATGCGACTGTCTTTCATCCTCTTCGTCCTGACATTTCATCGCTTGCCTGTTTCGGCAGATCACTGGCCTGAGTGGCGAGGGCCTCGGGGCGACGGAATCTCGACCGCCACAGATCTGCCCACGCACTGGTCACGGACATCCGGCGTTCACTGGAAAATCGACCTGCCCGAACCTGGTAACTCCACGCCCGTCGTCTGGGAAGATCGAATCTTCCTGACGCAGCCTCGGTCACCCGGTGAACGCAGCCTGATGTGCTGCGATCGCACAACCGGGAAGTTACTGTGGGAATATCGCGTTCCCTGGACTGCCCCGGAATCAACTCACGGCACAAATCCCCTCTGCTCCTCTTCGCCGGCCGTTGACGGCCGGCATGTTGTCGTCTGGTTCGGTTCAGCCGGTCTCCACTGTTGCGATCCGGACGGCAATCTGATCTGGAAAACCGATACCGGCCGACAGCAGCATATCTGGGGTTACGGCACCTCCCCTGTCATTCGTGGTGACTACTGCTTTCTGAATTTCGGACCCGGCGAAAACGCCGCTGTCACAGCTTTTCACATGCGGGATGGTTCTGTCGCCTGGAAGCAGGATGAACCGCTTCGACGGGACGGAACTGCGGAGGCACCATTTCAGAATGCCGATTATTCCGGCTCGTGGAGCACACCGCTGGTGGCGACACTGGGCGGCCGCGAGCAGCTCATCGTCAGCCTGCCATTCGTGGTCCGCAGTTTCGATCCATACAACGGAAACGAGCTGTGGCACTGCGAAGGCACAAACGCACTCTGCTACACCTCGCCAGTCCCCTTCCAGGACAACATCGTGGCGATGGGCGGGTACAATGGGATGGCAATCGCCGTTCCCGCGACCGGCACCGGAAACGTTACCGCACAGCGACTCTGGCGGCTCCCCAAAACGCCACAACGAATCGGGTCTGCAGTCTACAGCGATGGTCATTTCTACATCCACAACTCGCCCGGAATCGCACAGTGCATCGACGCAGCATCGGGCATGACAGTCTGGCAGCAACGTCTCAACGGGCCCGCAGATAACGCCACAAACTGGTCGTCCCTGCTGCTGGCAAATGGTCTTTGCTACAGCATTAACCAGGGCGGCGACTGCTTTGTCTTTCGAGCATCCCCGGAATTTGAACTGATCGCTGTCAATTCGCTTGAGGAAGTCTCGAATTCCTCCGTCGTCCCGGCTGCGGGTCGATTGCTGATCCGCACACACAAATCACTCTGGAGCATCGACGGGACCAGGTGAAACTCGAACCAACAGCAACGAGGATCACGGCCTGCTGTCCGCGTCTGTCTGCCGATGTTGCAAAAACATGTGCAATCAGGCACAGACACAAACAGGCACAGACACAAACAGGCTGTGTTCCAAACGTTGCAGACTGCCACACAGACCGACGGCTCAGGCAACCCTCACAGAATTCAACTTGTAGTCGTAGAGATCGTAGACCCAGTTCAGGCGTTCACGCACCAGACGATCGGTTTGAGCATCCGGGTGAAAGCTGTTCTTCCTGTAGTTTTTGAATCCGGCTACCTCTTCGGCGACCAGTTCCGCGGCCTGATCCCAGCCATCAATCTTCAGGTCCTCGTGAATTTGCTGAACAATATCGAACGGCTGGGCTTCGAGGTCCTCAAACCGAATCTCCACCAACTGCTCCGGCGGAATCAGGTGCTTTGCATCTTCGTAACTGCGAATGGCCCTCTCGTAAACATCCACGGTTTGTCCAAGCCAGCATTCCGGATGCAGCGGCCCCAGACTATTTTCACTGAACATCACACTACGCAATCTCACCGTGGATCGAATCACGGCACCGGGCTCACGATAGATGTAGACGAACTTCGCGTCCGGAAACATCTCAACCAGTGTCGGCACCCGAAAAGTGTGAGTGGGTGATTTCATGACCGGAATCTGACTGGATCGCAGCGAATACTTGCGCAACAGATCCAGCAGTGCAGTTTTCCATCGCTGCTGCTCGCTCTTACTCATCTCACGAGGGTCAAAGAAGCGATCGTAAACCTCCATGCGGTCCTGAAACGCAATCATCACGTACGGCGACAGCAGTGTGGCTACACAGAGAGCCATTTCATCTTCCTGAGGCAAATCCCAGGACAGCGGCATATTATCCATCGGTCGCGTCTGCGAAAGCATTCCCCTTGTCAGCGGGGCCATCACTTTTTCGGTGAGCAGGAAATGGCCAGGAAACAGACACTGGTACAGATTCAGAAAGCCGAGATGTTGGTTGAGTGTCAGCAGGTTGTGCAGCATTGTGGTACCGCTGCGCCAGTGTCCCAGAATAAAGATGGGAGGGCTCGGCGATGGCCGTGCTCGCAGTCGACGTCCGTAGACCAGCGATGAAGCGGCGTTCATGGCGGAGTTAAAACCGCTCATCATTAGCGCACCAAGCAGCCGGTCGGCATTACCCAGACTCAACTCCGGACGCATCCTGAACAGCCGCACAACGCCAGGAAGATCCAGTCCATGCCACAGTGAAACGCGATTACGACGCTCCTCGACGGCAGTCGATTTTCGTAATTCAGAACTCGCGCTGTGTTCGCGCGTCTCAGCGGTCCTGTCCACACCCATTCCAGCGGACAAACTTGAGGAAGTGCCAGCAATTCCTCTCGACATTCCAAACATCCCCTCTGAACATCCGCCGTCTTGTGAATCGCTCAGTTCGACTGAAAGCACACGGGAATTGCAGCGGCACCAAACGTTGATGTGGCAATGTCGCCACCTGTAGCCTATCTCGGTTTCGGCAATTCGAAAACTAAGGCGTCAGGAGAATGAGGTAGATTGGGAAAACAGCCGGTTTTGCCAACCGACCTGCTCTGCACACATTCACCCAGATTGCTTTTCCTGCCCGAAGCGGCAAAATCTGCCGCTACCGTCGGTGGTGTGCTGGAGGCTGGCTGTTCCGCCGACCTCCGACGCTGAAGTGCCCTACCCGGCTGCGTTCGGGACAACAAAGCAGTCATCGATTTCCTGAGCAGCTTCCGGCTCTCCAGCAGTGAGAACTGCCAGCGGTAAATTCACGCGAACAACAGTCCCGCTGCCAAGCTCACTTGTCACTTTGATCGTTCCACCCAAACTCGCCACTACGGCTCTGACGATCGAAAGCCCCAGCCCTGCGCCACCAGTGCTGGAATTTCGGGAGCTTTCAACACGGTAGAATCTGTCGAAGATTTTTGGCAGGTGGTCTGCTGAAATCCCAATACCATTGTCCTCAACACACAGCAACAACGAATCACCATCGGAGTTGCAGAGCACCTTCACCTCTCCACCGTTCTGTGTGTACTTCACAGCGTTGGCGAGAAGATTGGAAATGACCCCTTCGACCCGCAGACGGTCGCCTCGGACAAACAGTTCCGGCTCGACATCAAGGGTCACAGTAATTCCCTGCGATTGTCCTAACGCCTTCACGCCATCGCCGATCCTGCACAGAGACAGTGAGAAATCCACAAGCTCATGCGAGGCGAGCGAAATCCCAGCTTCTGATCGAGACAAATCGAGCATATGGCCGGCAAGATGAATGAGTCGCTCGACTTGCTGCAAAATCACCCGCAGCGATCGCTGATACTCCTCGCGTGTGCGTTCCCTTTTCATCGCCAACTCAGCTTCGATCCTGATCACCGCCAGTGGTGTTCGCAGCTCATGCGATGCGTCTGCAGTGAAACGGCGAATTTCACCAACCGCGGTCTGCAACCCGGAGATCAGCGTGTTCAGACGATCGGCCAGCTTGCCCACCTCGTCGTGCGGATTGGACGTCTTCACCCGTCTGTGCAGCGAGTTGATCGAAAGACTGGCCGCTTGCTCTGCCAGGTGTGTCACTGGCGACATCGCCCTACCGGAAATCCAGTACCCGACCAACCCCGCCAGAAAAAACGCCACGGGAACGGCCAAACAGACGGATCGATACAAGTTGGCAACATCACGGTTGAGACGGGCCGCTGAGGTCACGACGATGATCTCGAGCCTGCCGAATTCCGTCTCAATCCAATCAAAACAGGCGAGCAGATTTCCGTCCTCAGTGTCGGGCATCGATATCAGCGATTTCTTCTCACACCCATGGCGTGCCTGAAGATGTTCCAGCAAATTCGAACTCACCTTGCTGCTTTTAAAAACCCGGCGATCACGATCGTCATTCACTACGAATTCGTACTGGACACGCTCGCTCTTGCTGCCAACGCCGTGATCATAGAATCGCTTCGTAACCTCCGGCAGAAACGCAGACTTTGTCTGGTGTTGTCGTGCCTCGCGAGCGATTTCGCCCAGTTCCTCAACGAGTTCAGACAGCGCACGGTCGCCCAGTGTACTGCGGGTGCTGAGTATATAAACAAGACCACTCAATGACAGCAGCACCCCAACGGTGCAGGAAAACCAGAGAGTCAGACGTGTTCGCATACTCACCGGCTTCACTTGCTGACCTCCAGCTTGTATCCGACGCCACGAACCGTCTGCAGAATTCGTTCCGTCCCTTCAATGTGCAGTTTCTTTCGCAGCAGATTGACCTGCACTTCAATCACATTCGTCCAGGTCGCTGATTCCTCTTTCCAAACCTCTTCCGCAATCATCTGTCGTGGCACTACTTTCGGCGCCTGTCGCATCAGACAAACCAGCAGTTCGAACTGCCGCTGAGGCAACTCGATTTGCTGATCGCCGCGAAACACCACTCGGCTGACCAGATCCGCTCGAATGTCCTCCACCTGCAACTGCGTCACAACCGCACGATTCTCTCGACGCCGCAGCGCATGGACTCGCGCCAAAAACTCTTCCAGTGCAAACGGTTTCACCAAATAGTCGTCGGCACCGCTGTCCAAACCGTCAATGCGATCTTCAACGGCATCTCTGGCCGTCAATACCAATACGTAGCTGTTGTTCCCCATTCGCCGCTGAGCCCGCAACCATTCGATTCCTTCACCGTCCGGCAGCATGCGATCAAGAACGATCAGCGCAGGACGCTGCTCGGCAGCTGCAGTTGCCATGGAAAGCGTATTTGCAGACAGAACATTCAGTCCCTCCTGAATCAGAGAGGCCGAAATGCTGCGCAACAGATTCGGCTCATCTTCCACCACCAGCACGTCCACAGCACAATCGTCCATCCCTCGAACGCCTCCTCGAACAATAATCCTGTGCTTCTGGGAACCAACTGCAAATGCCCCAGGAAACCAAGCCAATCGATCCGACTTCACGAATTGTCAACCTGCGACAAACGCATCACCCAGCACCTTTGACGCGTTTGGAGAACAGATCAAATTGAACCCGAACAGCTGCTGGCCTCGCGAGTTTAATGCTACCTGCGCCCAACGCTTTCTAAACAAAAACCCAAGAAACCTAAGCAAAAAATGAACTTGTTTTCTCCTTGCGGTGATTACTTCAGAAGATCCCCATGCCCTCAACCCCAAAGGACGCAAAAAGACGGTACCCACTTTGTTTCAAGCTTTTCAGATACGGATTCGTTGACTTCCAGTATTTCTCGTGGGTAAAAGGGGAGCTTAGGTAGTTTTTTCTGTTCCACCGGTTCAAGCGACGCTTTCAATGCACAGCTGAAATCACAGAACCTCAACGATTGACGATGACGACCCGGACGCCTCCGTCCAACTGCTGCATCACTCAGTCTCGCGTCGCAGGTGCCGTGGCTGTCCACTGTGGTTGCTGGCTGTTGTGGCAGTAATTGTGGCCGAGTCCGGAGGTTTTGACCGGACCAGCCCGACACACGACGGGAAGCACATCAATGGCAGGCTATGGTGGGATCCTGATTGCACAACTTATCCGAATCGCAGTGAATTTCCGTGGCCGTCACCTTCCGCAAGCGTCACGTGCCTCGGCCCCCGGCAGTCACCCCATCGGGATACGGCGAAAACGGAACGCTTTCTCCGGTCGGTGAAAGAGAACTTTGTCACAAAGAAACCTGGGTGTCTGCACCAATCTCCGGCATCACTCGTGATGACCTGCTGACTCTCAGAATCTGAACAGCACGCACTGATCAGATCGTATACCGCATTCCCAGCGAAAGATTGCTTCGACCATGTCTCGTACTCAACAGCTTGCTGCAGCCTGCGTCCTTGTTTCATCACTTTGCACAGTTCAGCCAGCCCAGGCTTGCCTGTTGTGGTTGATGCCCGGATGGTATGGCATAGCGCCGGGATGGAATGCCAATTGCGCTCCCGGCGGATATGCCGTTCCCGCTGCAACTCCATATTACGCTGGTTATGGTTTTGGGCCGCGGCTCAT
>Ga0075479_10001217_pt1 | contig 11644 bp, 7 predicted proteins | sample DEB08_DNA_8_FD_76341 | JGI IMG/M metagenome (GOLD analysis project Ga0075479, IMG submission 76341) | Aqueous microbial communities from the Delaware River and Bay under freshwater to marine salinity gradient to study organic matter... | ecosystem: Environmental > Aquatic > Marine > Coastal ... | reverse complement strand
GAAGTTTGTATTCACTCCCATCCTTCCAAAAATTATGACTCATGGGATAGTCATTCTTGGTATATTTTGGTGGTAATCTAAAATCACTATCTTTAAAGTATGAAGAGGCCCCCATAGCATTTTGTTTAGTATTTGACAAGCATACAGTAGCCCTGGCCCTATACCTTACCTTCATTAACGAAGGTAATAGTATACTTACTAATATGCCTATTATGGCAACAACGACAAGAAGTTCGATTAAAGTGAAACCTCTTTGACAAGTCAGCTTCTTCATGAGTTGGCTAGGCATCATAGTTTCCTGTTTCTTTTAGTAAAGTTAAAATAGCCTTTAGCTGTGTATGGTGCAATTTTTTCATATCTATTTTATGATAGAAGGGAATTTAAACACAGACCTTAACACTAAACTTTATAATTTATAAAATTTTAAAAACTGACTTTAATAATTCGTCCTGTATCCAAAACGTTTGTTGGTATGACTGAAATCTGGTTGAAAACAGCCGGCGCGGTCTGTAAGCCTTCTCGCATCATGATTATGTCTGACCAAACCTTCTGGCATATCCCAAGTGGCATGCATTGGGCCTAACAATAATGTTTCAGGTTATTAGTGCCGCTACCAGATATAAAGATCTTCAGAAAGAGTTTGCTAATAATCTTTTAATTTTACTGTTAAGGTTTACTTCGTTGACTCATTCTATTGAAAATTAAAAACATTAGGATGATTTCATGAAAATAAGTAGAATTGGCATAATTATCACGTTTATGTTTATTGCCTCACACGCTTTAGCAGAAATCCACGGCCCTTTTATTCAACTAGGCGGTGATACAGCAAAAGAAAGTGTTGTTTGTTGGCTGGCGACTGAAGATCAGCCCTTCATGCTCAAGTTGAACGGTGAATGGACAATGAAGAAAACGAAGAAGCAAGCATTTGGTTCTTCCAAATATACTGCCAATCGCGTTTTGTTGACCGGCCTTAAGCCAGGGGCGACTTACGAATTCCGTATCGGCAAAGTAACTTACACCTCAAAGACCATGTCGGAAAAAACTGACAAACTTACCTTTGCCGTTGGTGGAGATATGATGAATACGCCGGAAATGCTGGCGAAGACAACAAAACAACTGGCAAAACGAGCTCCTGACTTTGCGGTCTATGGCGGCGACCTGGCTTATGCAAATGGTTCAAGCGTTGAACGCTGGTTAAGCTTCTTAAATGTCATGGCAAAAGAAGCTCTTGATCAACAAGGACGTCTTATTCCCGCCATCGTCTGCATTGGCAATCACGAAGTAAGAGGCGGTTACAACAAAACTCCGAAAGAAGCGCCCTTTTTCTATTCACTGTTTGAGCTCCCTGAAGGCAAGAGTAACTATGTTCAAACGGTCTCTCAGTTTGCTGCATTTGTCGTACTGGATTCCAATCACACTCAAAAAATTAAAGACCAGCGTACTTGGCTCGACAATACACTGAAAAAACATGAGAAATTTGCATACACCTTTCCTGTTTACCATTTCCCCGCCTACGGCTTAGTGAAAGGTGGTCTCAAAAATAAACATTCCATAGATGCCCGGAAATACTGGGTGCCGCTTTTTGAAAAATATAATGTAAGGCTCGCATTTGAAAATGATCACCACATTTACAAACGCTCTAAACCCATTCGCAACGGTAAAGTTGATACTAATTCAGGTATTACCTACGTTGGTGATGGAGCCTATGGAGTCGCAACTCGCAAGCTACCAAAAAACTGGCAAGAGCTCTGGTATGTAGAAACAGCAAAGAGTGTTCGCCACTTTATACTCGTTACCGCCTCTGAAAGCGGAGCTCACATTGAAGCTATCGACGAAAATGGTAAGGCAATTGACAAGTCCTTTATAAAACGACTTGTCCGGTAAACCCTAGTGTGTCCTCTAATAATATGCAGAGTTTGAACCTTAACAGCTTATATATAAGTGCTGATTTTGTTATATTTATGACTTTTTTAAATTGTGCTATTAAGGTCATGACCTCAAAATCCTTCTATTGAAAAATATTCAAAAGGTTGATGTCAGAAAATGAAGAAGTTTGAATGGATAGATTGTTAAAAGAATAATTACTTGTATGTCTTCGAACAACAAACTTATTTAACTTCGGCACTTTTATAAGTGAACTTAATAAGCTAATGCAATAGTTGATTTAAAATAGTGAGCCTTGCAAGTTTTGAGGAAGTTAAGTAAAGCGCAAAAAAATCCACATTTCTTCTTAAAGTCTTTTTATTTACTGGGAGCACTGGCATCCAGCCGGTTTGATTAATTCTTTATGTATTACGATTTCAGTCGCACAGGAGAGCGGCGCTCCCATGAATAAACCTTTGTTAAAACTGTGAAAAAGAATTTTAAAAAATTCTTAATCTTTCCTGTTAAGATCGAAAATTTAAATTCCTTCTATTCATAGGAATCTAACATAAAATTAAACTTACGAGTGTGTGAATATGAATAGACGTAAATTTACCTTAATTGAGTTATTAGTCGTTATCAGTATAATGGGTATACTGACTAGTATGCTTTTACCTTCATTAGGTAATGCACGATTAAAGAGCCAAATTGCGGTCTGTAAGAGTAACCTTAAGCAAATGTATATAGGACAAATGCTTTACAGTGATGATAGTAATGGTCGAGTTATGGCTACTGAATATGGAGCAGAATGGATCGATGCAAAAACCTGGCGCAATTTAGAGACTGCAGACTGGAATGATTTTCATGATGGTACAAAAGGCTTTTTGGAGCCATATATGGGTGATCAAAGTTCTCAGGTTTACCGTTGCCCCGCTAATTCATACGATACAAGTTCACGGTTTTATAATGCTCACAAAGGTAGGAGTTACAGCGGATTTACCAGTCGAAACTGGCGACACCCTTACAAGCTCGAGGATATGCATGTTGTCAGGACCGGAACATCAAACTTTAGAGAGGCTTCGAGAAAACCATTTTTCTGGGATTATGTAGCACCTATAGATGATGACTGGTGGATGGGGTCATCATTTCAAATTCACGGAAATACGGGATTTCTTAATCTTTGTATCACTGATGGCTCAGTAGTAAAAGCAAAACTTCCAGTAGCAAATTGGAGTCGTTTTGCAAGTAGCAGCTGGGTTCCTTATTTAGAGGCAGCAGTTGGAGAAGATGCTAACTAAGGTTGAATAATAACTTCGCTATTCTTTTTTAAGGCCTCTAAAACATTGGGTTTTATTAAATCTTTTGAAACAATTATTCTATCTGCTACATCCTGACTGATAACTTGCCTTGGGCTGTGTAATTTTATGCTTCGTAAATCTACTGTCTTTAGCTTTAGTCCATAAAACCTTTTTGCATGGAAGATTTTATTGTTTGTAAGTTTTAAGTGATCTAGTTCCAGAGTTTCAAATAGAGAAACATGAGAGTTGTACATTTTGTACAGGAAACTAAAGGTGTCAGAGTTACCTGAAATCAGCAGTGTTTTTGTATTTCTATCGTATTCAAACTTTTCCAGACTGGGAACTTTATTGGCTGCCTTGAAAACACTTTTGACTAATTCTACATGTTCTTCCGGATTCGTCCGGATTTTCTTATCGTACATTAACAACCTTGGAAATTGCTCGATATACTGCCCATCAAGATTTTTAATAAGTTTTTTAATTACCTCAACCGGCGCAGGCTTACCATCACTCTTGTAGTCTGTAATTGAGTTGAGCGCTTTGAATAAAGCACGGTTTTCAAATTCTCCACGACCTTTTTTTAACTCTAGAAGAGCTAGATCGAATTCCTGTCTGACAAAGTGAAGGTCACCTTTGAATTCATACAAAAGAATAGCAGTTTTATTGGACAGTTTAACTCTTTCCAGCATTTTCATAACATAGTCCAAAGTTTCTTTAGGCTTAGTCAGAAAGTTAGCATGGTAATATTCTTTTAATTCATTAATGACAGCACTAGGATCTCTTAGGCTAAGATCTGCCACCTCTTTTTCGGATTTATATTTTTGAAAGTTATTTTCGGCTATCTGGCGAAGGTTCTTTTCTTTTCGCCGGGAATTATCAAGTAAAAGTATAAAAACGATCAACATTAAAACTGAAATACCGCTAATAATACTCACTAGTTTATTGCGTTTATAAAATAAAGAAATTTCCTTAATCAAACCGGCGTTTTCAGCAGAAGTAGAAAAACCGTATAAAAATTTTTTAACATCTTCAGCCATACTGCTTACTGAGGAATAGCGTTCGCTTTTATCTAGCGACATGGCTTTAAGTACAACTGCATTAAGGCTATTGGGTATTGATAATTCCGGAGACCTTTTAATTGGAGGGACTACTTCTCCTTTAACAGTTTTTAAGAGTATATCTTCAGTATTTCCTTCAAGGGGGGGAAGTCTAGTAAGAAGAGAGTAAAGAAGAGCTCCGAGAGAATAGATATCGGACTTCTCAGATCTCTTTTTTTTATCATAAATGACTTCGGGTGCCATGAAACCCGGAGTTCCTCTAACTTTGCCCATCACTGTTTGTCCGTTAAGAAACTCATTGTCGAGAAGTTCAGTTTCTTTTTTATGGGTATCTTCTTTAAATCTGGCTAGTCCCCAGTCGCAAAGTAACACTTCGCCATATTCACCAACCTGAACGTTTTCAGGCTTTATGTCGAGGTGCAAAATACCCTGTGAGTGGGAGTAGGAGACTGCATCGCAAATTTTAATGAAAATATCCAATAACTTTTCGAGACTGTAAGTAATTCGGTAGTCGCCTTGATTTTCATTGAGTTTTCTGACAATATCCGCTAAGGAGTCACCAAGTTTTAAGTCCATCGTGAAATAAGGTTTTTCGTCTTCATTAAAGTCAATATCATGGATTTTTATTATATTGGGATGGTGTAATGCAGCGGTGAGCCGGGCCTCTGCTAAGAAAGGTGCATAGGCGTCCTCATTCATATCTTCTTTAAGTTCTGCCATAGCAACGTAGCGAGCAGTTTTTTGATCAAAAGCGCGAAAGATTCTTTTCATTCCCCCAGAAGCAATTTCACTAACATCTGTATATCTTTTTTTTGAGTTAGAAAATTCATCATACAGGCGAGTAGCTTCCTCGTTACGAAGGTCTTCATCCATATCGTAAAAATCACTTACTCTATAATCTATTTCATCGGGGAGAGAGATGTACTTGTCAGAATCAGAACTCATGATTCATATTCCAAATAAGAACGAAGTTGCCTTACTTCACTTTGAAATCTAGCTTTGACTCGTGAACGAACAACGTAAACCGAGTTTTCTGCCATTTGCAGTTTTTCTGCTATTTCAGTTCCGCTTTTACCCGCCAATGTCATTTGGAAAATCTCCATTGCATTGCCGTCAAAATGTTCTTTGAGTTTAGTGATGGCAAGATTGGTAACGTAAGCTTTCCATTCACCTTCGATAATCTTATCTACTTCACTTTCACTGCGAGAGTCCAGCTGAACGCTGGCAAGAGCCTCGTTCTCTTTTTTATTCTTCTTGTAGAAGCGATAAACCTCATGTCGAATTACTACACTGAGCCAACCTCGAAAATTTGAGTTTTTGCGTTCAGAATCGAACTTTCCTATATCTTTCCAAAGTTTTAGAAGTAGGTCTTGTCTTAGGTCACCACTTTGACTTTCAGAAACTCCTAGTTTGCTAAAAACCATATTGATGAAGTTTTTGTAGTAGTAAACAAATTCCTCAAAAGCCTCATGATCATTTGGATTTGAAGCTCTAAGTAATAAGGATTTTCTAGTATTCCAATCTTCCACAAAACACCTACATAAACATAATAAGTTTGGAAACAATTATATAAATTAATGTTTCTACTTACATCCTTATTCGTAAGGCATCTTTAAATCTAGCAGTAAATCCCTTATAAGATTTGTCAAAAATGATGGTAAGTTTTTGGGGATATGGAATAGATAGACCGGCAAGATGCCGTTGCTCCCAGAGAGCATTTCCCAGGAGCGCCGCACGCTGATGCGGCATGAGGTACCTTTTCGAAGGAATAAAATTTCAAAGAATGAAGAGTATCGTTGAGCAGAAGCTATAAGCAGGTCGCAGAATCCCGCAGAGGACAGCGGTGAGCCCAGGGATATGCTGCAAGGTGCCGGTGTTCCCAGAGAGCATTTCCCGGGAGCGCCGCACGCTGATGCGGCATATATATATCAGTAAATATTAACGCTTTAAACGGTAAAACTTTTCTGCATTGTCATGAAAGATCTTTTCTACAGCAGAGTTCCCTTTATCTTTTAGAAATTCAAAAAGGAGCTTCTTTTTAAGTTTATAGTCTGCCAATTTAGTTACAGGCCAGTTGCTACCAAAAACGATACGGTCTTCTCCAAACTCTTTTAGAATTAGACTTAAATATTCATTGATCTCTGCCTGACTTTTATTGATTGGAACTCCTGATTTACAATAAACATTTTTTCGACTGGCCATTTTATTTATTTGCTCTGGGCTTTTGCGATAAAGGCCAATCATTATTCTTAAGTTGGGGACTTCATCTGCAATCTTTACCAGATCATCAAATTTGAAGCGATGTGCTAAGATGTCGAGACTTACATTTTTACTGGCTACATATCTAAGGTCATCAAGCATTTCTTTAGAGAAGAATGGTCGATCAATTGGTGGATGAGTTATTCTTAAACCAACAGTTCTAGGGTTTTTAAGAACTTTGTCTATATCGCTTCTAAACTCCTTTGTTCCTAATGTTGATAAATTACATACAATCCCAGCATAAAAGTCCGGCTTTTTACTAGTTATATCAAGATTCCATTGAGCATCCATTACCGAATTACTTGCCTGAACGACAACAGCCTTTTTGACATTGTTAGCTTTGGCTGTTTCTGCAAAATGTTTTGGGTAAGTTGGTTTATAGATTTCTTTCATGGTCTTTGGTGGCCACATAACTCCTTCTTTTCTAGTAGGGTCAAAAAAGTGAATGTGTGAATCAATGATCTCAATATCCTCAACTTGTGTCTGGCAAGAGAAGAGAAATAAAGATAGTAAAATTAGGGAAAAGCCTTTCATATGAGCTCTCATAAATTTAGTCATACACAATCATGATAGAATAAATTATTCTTGATAGACTGTTCGAAAGCATTTAATCGAAAATGACTAATTTTTTGAGAGTTTATTAGCGACAAAGAATGATGGGCTGTAATACATAGACTCTAAGAAAATGATCTCAAAGCCTATGTAATTTAAAGTGGATTAATTAGCGTTTATTATCTTCTGGGCGAAGTTGATCTTTGCCTTCAGTTTTGATCATTAACTTTTTTAGTTTATCAACAAGCTCTGGGAATTCTTTTGCAAGGTTTTTCTTTTCACTTACATCTTTTTCAAGATCATAAAGTTCTTCCTCTTGTGCTCTGTCACTTTCTTTGGCATAGCTATGGAAAAAGGCGTTGGCCTTAAGGTATTTCCACTTACCAAGTCTCATTCCAGCGTTATGAAAATAGAAGTCATCTCTTCCAGTTTCTTTCTTACCAAGAAGTAGTTCAGTTTGGTCTACGCCATCAATTTTTCTATCACTTGGAACTTCAAAACCACAGAGCTTAGCAAATGTCGGCATAAAGTCGATTGTAGCAAATAGGGCGTTTGAAACACGACCAACTGGAACTTTACCAGGCCATTTAACCAGACATGGGACTCTGTATCCACCTTCATAGCAAGAGCCTTTGCCATTTCTTAGTTCGCCAGAACTACCCCAGAAGATTGAGCCTTCTGGATGGCCTTTTTTGTTCTTTGTGTATTTATCCTGATTCCATGGCCCATTATCAGTCGTGTAAATGACTAGAGTATTTTCTTCTAAACCTAGTTTTTTGAGTTCATCAAGTAGTCGTCCAGTTTCGTAGTCAAACTCTTCGACAACGTCGCCATAAAGTCCACCTTTTGATTTGCCTTTAAACTTTTCAGAAGCATCAATAATGGTGTGCATCATAGTGTGTGATAAATAAAGAAGGAATGGCTTACCAGGCTTTCTCTTATTCTTTAGGTAATCGATAGCTTTATTAGTATAGAGAGTCGTTAAACTTCCCATATCTTTAGTCATTCCAGCCTTTTCATTATTTTCATGAAAGTGGACTCGACCTCCGTCATTAGCTCCTAATGCACCAAAGTAATAATCAAAACCTTGAGCAAGAGGCATTCTGTCGATGATTGCTTTGCGGTTAGAAACGTCCCATTTGCCAATGCAGGCTGTTTGGTAACCCGATTTTTGCATAAGCTCAGCGAAGGTGATTTCTGAAGCTGGCATTCCCCAGCCTTTACTTCTTATTGGGTACCTTCCAGTTAGTAGAGCTGAGCGAGATGGGCCACAGACTGTTTGTGCATAAAAGCTGGTAAACTTTGTGCCCTCGGCTGCAAGTTGATCCATTCTTGGAGTTTTAGTTTCTTTATTACCGTAACAAGCCAGGTCTCCATAACCTTGGTCGTCGGTGAAAATGATTACAATATTTGGTTTCTCAGCAAAGCTCTGCAGAACCAAAAAGAAAAAGCAGAAGATTAATTGTTTCATCACATCTCAATTTTATTAAATTAACACAACAAAAAAGCATAGCCCTAAGTCTTAGATCTTACTAAAGTTTCAATAAAAAATAAAAACCTCAAAGAAGCTAATTTCAGAACACGCTCACTAAGCCTACGTTTTATTTCATCTAAAAACTTACAAAAAATTAAAAAATTTGTTACATCGTAAAATTTTTTCCTCTTGTTTACTTACGTTTTGTAAATGTGTGAGAGTTATATGAGAAAGTTTACCTTATTGGAATTGTTAATAGTGATAGCCGTTATCGCCATATTGTTGAGTCTTTTGCTACCTTCACTTTCGAGTGCTAGAGAAAAGACTAAAAGAGCCGTTTGTTTGAGCAATTTATCTCAAAGTCATAAGGCCAACCTTACTTATGCGAGTAACAACGATAATGGCTTGCCTCCAGGTAATGCAGTGTTAGACACAGCTCAAGGGGTTGATAGTGTTTATCGTTTTGCAACAGATATGGCTTTTGGTGCTGCTATTCCCTTTCATCAAGGTTATATAGATACCCCCGACTACTTTTACTGCCCAAGTTGGGAACATCCTTATATGCAGAAAAATACACTAAACTCTAATGGAAGTTATGGTGGATATCAGGATGAGGGAAAACCATTGCCTACGATGCATTATATGACTAGTTATAACTATCGTGGAGTTTTTAGCGGAAACGTTAGAGCTCCGAGCCCTGTGTATGATGATTCTTCAGTTTCTTACATGGGAGATCACTGGGCAAGAGAGTGGGGGCAGTATGTGCACATCAAAGAAGGTTTTAGTATTCTTTATGTTGATGGTCGAGCGAAATTTAACTATGACAAAGGACAAACAGTTTTTGCCACTCATGTGAGTCATACTAATGATGCGGTACAAGATCGGCATTGGGAACTCTTTTTTGAGGATTAATTTTTAACATTTTTGTCCAAATTTTTGTCTTAAAAAACAATCATTAGGAAAATATGAATTTAAGAACAGGATTTATGAAAACAGTATTAATCTATAGCATTTTACTTCTACTTACTCTTCAGGCTTTCGCTGCCGATAAAGTTCAACTAAAAGAAAATAGTCATGTAGTTCTGATTGGAAATGGTCTTGGTTCTCGAATGATTCACTTTAATTATTTCGAGACTGAGGTCTATCGCCGCAATATTGGCAAGAAACTATTTATTCGCAACATGTGCGATGAAGGAAATACGCCTGCCTTTCGTCCTCACTCAGGTAGAAGTAATCCATTTGCATTTCCAGGTGGAGAAAAATATGTAGAGCTTTCAAAATCCAAAGACCGTTGGCATTCAGGCCATACTGGTTCAGGTAAATTTCCTAGTCCAGATGCCTGGTTAAGTGAAAATAAAGCAGATGTTGTCATCGCCTTTTTTGGTTTCAATGAAGCCTTTGGAGGACCTAAAAAGCTACGTTCGTTTGTCAATGAGTTAAGTGATTTTATTAAGCATACAAAAAGTCAAAAGTACAATGGTCAATCAGCACCAGAATTAGTACTCGTTTCGCCAACAGCTTTTCAGGATTTATCCAAAGTTTATGGAACTCCGCAAGGAAAGAAGATTAACGAAAACCTAAAGCTTTATACGGAGGCAATGGCTGGGATCGCAGCTCAGCATAAAGTTCAATTTGTAGATTTATTTAGTATCACTCAAAAATGGTATGGGGCTGAACCATTAACTCGCGATGGCGCTTTACTAAATGATGCAGGTTATAAAAAATTAGCGCCGGCTCTTGCTGATGAAATTTTTGGTAAAGCTGTAGCAAAAGGAAATGAAGTAGAAGTCCAGAAGGCTGTAAATGAAAAAAACTGGATGTGGAAGAAGTACTATAAGATTCCAAATGGAGTTCACGTTTTTGGACGCCGTCATGGGCCATATGGCCCAAAGAACTATCCAGCAGAACAGAAGAAACTAAGAGAGATGACTGCTGTAAGAGATCAATTAATTTGGTCTAAACTAAATAAGCAAAGTTTTGATTTAGCTGCAGCAGATGCGAAGACTACTAAACTTCCTAATATCAAAACAAACTTTAATCCAAGAAATAAAAAGAACGGTACGAAAGAGTATTTAAGCGGCGAAGAATCCTTAAAGAAAACGACGGTTGCGAAAGGTTATAAAATGGAACTCTTCGCTTCTGAAAAGGACTTTCCAAATTTAGCGAACCCGTGTCAGATAGCTTTTGATAACAAAGGCCGCCTTTGGGTTGCCGTAATGCCTGTTTACCCTCATTATGCTCCGGGTGCTGCTAAACCGGCTGATAAACTACTAATTCTAGAAGATACAAATGGTGATGGGAAAGCAGATAAAGAAACTGTCTTTGCTAAAAATCTTCATTTACCACTAGGTTTTGAGTTCGCTCCAGAAGGTGTTTATGTATCACAAGGAAATGACCTAGTTCTTCTTACAGATACAAACGGTGATGATAAAGCAGATAAAAAAGAAGTCATTTTCTCAGGTTTTGATGATCACGACACTCACCACGCTATCTCTGCATTTTGTGCTGATCCATCGGGAGCCATTCTTATGGGAGAAGGTACTTTTCTTCACAGTCACATAGAAACAGCTTATGGACCAATCCGTAGTTCAAATGGAGGCTTCTTTAGATACAGTCCACAGAATCGCAAATTGGAAAGAACTGCTAGACTTTCAATCCCAAACCCATGGGGAATTGCTTTCGATGAATGGGGACAGGATTTCTTTCTGGATACCTCAGATCCTAATTTCCGCTGGATGCTTCCAGGATCAGTAAATGTTCCTTACGGTGAGTTTACTCCCAACCCAAATAACCTTTTGGAAAGAAAGCATATGGTCAGACCAACTTCAGGATTGGAGTTTATATCGAGCCGTCATTTTCCGGATGAAGTTCAAGGTGATGTCCTTATAAGTAACTGTATTGGATTCCAAGGAACGAAACAGCATCAAATGTTAGAGCAGGGGACTGAGTTTAAATCGAAATTTAGGCAAGACCTCGTAGTTAGTAAAGACAGAAACTTTCGACCTGTTGATATGGAGTTCGCTCCAGATGGTTCTTTGTATCTTGTCGATTGGCATAACATGCTCATTGGTCATATGCAGCATAGTACTCGTGATCCGCTGCGAGATCATACTCATGGCCGCATATTCAGAATCACTTAT
>Ga0075479_10001202_pt1 | contig 11708 bp, 10 predicted proteins | sample DEB08_DNA_8_FD_76341 | JGI IMG/M metagenome (GOLD analysis project Ga0075479, IMG submission 76341) | Aqueous microbial communities from the Delaware River and Bay under freshwater to marine salinity gradient to study organic matter... | ecosystem: Environmental > Aquatic > Marine > Coastal ... | reverse complement strand
CAGACGCACCGGCTCCTCGAGTCGGTCCGGTGTCGCCACTTCGGTCGCGAGCACCTCCCCGGTCGCGTCGTCCACCAGACGAATCTCCACCGGTCCGTCGGGTGCGGTCCCTCGCGTCTCGAGATCGACGATCACGGGAACCTCGTCGTCGAGAAACGCCCGTCGTGGCACCTCGACCTCGCCGACGGCGAGATCTCCAAGCGATCGCCGAGACCCCAGCGGAAACGTGAACACGGCCACGCCCTCGCGCTCGAGACGACGCAGGATGGCGGGGTCGATCGGTTCGGAACTTCGTCCATCGCTCACCACGACGATTCCCGAGATGGGACGGCCACCTGCGCGATCGAGCGCCATCTCGATGGCCCAACCGAGTCGAGTCCTCGAACCGGCCGCCTCGCCGAGGTCCGGAACGCCATCGGAGTCTCCGGAGACCGTCCGAAGATCGAACGCCTCCTCGTCGAAGCCGAACCAGAGCAGATCGTGCTGCGACTCGATCTCGGCGATCGGCTCGCTGGAGGACTCGAGCAGTTCGCGAAGACGATCCTCCCGCGTGGCGCCGTCCTCCCCATCGGCGACGAGGAGACTGGCCGAACGGTCGACCAGCATCACCACCCGATCCCGCTCGGTTCGTTCTCGGGGCAGGACGAGGGTCGGCCCGGCAAGCAGCACGACCACCCACACCAGAGTCGCCGCTCTCAGCGCGCCCAACGCCAGGCGTCCCACCCTCGACGCGTCGAAGCGGGCATAGGCGATCCATGCGACGGCCGCCGCGGCCACGACGACCAGCGCCCACGCCCAGGGTGGGATGGCGTGTTCGAAGGCGAACTCCAGCGAACCGGGCGGGGTGTCCGCCGGAATCCGATCCACATCGAGCCACCATCGCCAGAGCGAGTTCGACTCGACCGGAACGGTTGTCGGAGCACCCGTCACGACGTCCGTTCCATCGATGGGTTCGTTGTTCGCCTTCCTCCGTCACCGACTCCATAGGCCGCAAGAAACGCTGGTGCCGGCTCGGCCGAGTCGCCCATGGTCGACGTTCGGCTGAATCGCCGAGCCAACAGCGCCTCGAGAAGAAGCAGCACGATCACCCCGACGAGCATCGACGTCGAGATCGACGTGTCACCGGACTCTCCTGCGGCGACGGAATCGTCGGAGTCGAGATCGTCGGTGAAACGCCATGGTCCGCCTTCGCCGAGACGTGTCGCCACCACTTCTCGATCGACCGGTTCCGTCGACGCGGCGCTCGCTTCGATGTTGACGACCAGACCACCGATTCGACTTCCCGAGACGTCGACGACACTCAACCGACCCGTCTCGTCGACGGGACGTTCGAGAACGCCCTGCCTCATCTCGATTCGGCCTCCGGACGGCGTCTCGATCGCGGTCGCCTCCACGAGTCCACGGAATCGGTCGTCTCCCACGGTTCCGACCGTTCGAATACGACTCCGGTCGATGCCCTCCCGCAGCAGTTCCTGCACCAGCGGGACCATCAATGGTCGCACCGGAAGATCGCTCCAATCCAGATCGAGCGCCACCATGAACAGGGCGATCGATCCTCCCGACGGCGCGGTCGCCGCGATCACCAGCGGAGCACCATCGAGACTTCGGACGACGATCTCAGACTCCGGAACGCCATCTCCGATCTCCAGCCGTCTGCCGATCGAGACCGGTGCCGCGAGATCCTCGAACTCCGCGGCGATCATGCCCATCCACGCGGCATGAGGTGTGGCCGCGTCGATGCGGCGGCCTGGTCCATCCGGGACGTCGATCGGTCCGGCTCCGAACGACCAGCTCCGCTCGGGGACGATCTCCGCGAGACGATCGAGCCAGGCGATGCCGCCTCCCACCGAAGGCGGGGCGACGATGACCACGCCGCCGCGATCGATCATTCGAGCCAGGTCGGACCATGCCGACGCGGGAACCAGGTCCGGGCGGGCCACCACCATGGCCTCGATCGTCCGCAGCGAAGACCCGTCCAGCAGTGCCGGTTCGATCGGAACCAGTTCGATCGGCGTCTCCGTCGAGGGGGACAACGCTCTCGCGAACCAGCCTTCAAGATCCCGATCATCCGCGGCGACCCCCACCCGAAGGCGGGGTCTCGCGTCGAGCAGGCCGAATCGACGATCGTCCGCCGCCTGGGCATCCGGCTCGATCGAGACCTCGACGAGAACATCGGGATCCTCCCCGGGCGCAACCAGCGGCATGGGGACCTGGAGTTCGACCGATGCGGTCCGCTCTCCCGATCTCCAGCGAACGTCGCGTTCGATCGCCGTCGCCAGTCTCGGACCCGACAGCGAGACGCGTGTGGTCGATGGATTCGCGTCGCCCTGTCGAGCCAATTCGATTCTCACCGGCGCCAGACCTCCACCAACCGGAGGTCTGCCTGGTGCCAGAGAGACCACCGCGACGTTGTCGATGGGTTCCACGCCGGGTGGCAGGGCCAGACGATCGAGACCATCCATCGCGGCCAACGCCGACACTCCCGATGTCGAGTTCGATCGCGGCGGCTCGAGGCTTCCAAGGCGAAGGTCGCTTGCCACCAGGACGATCGGATCGATCGTCGGATTCGCGGCGAGTCGCGATGCGACAAGGGCGATCGCTGCGTCCAGATCGGTGCCGGCGAGACTCGGAATCGTGGACTCGATGCGCTCGGACACCCGACGGTGGTCGGCGGTCGGTTCGATCAGGATCCGAGCCGGGTGGGAAGCCAGGATCACACCGATGTCGTCGCCGACGGGACGTTTCGAGATCCAGGCGTTCGTCCGTGTCGCGACCCCCTCGAAGGCGGTCCTGCCGTCGCCATCCTCGACGCGACTGGAGACGCCGTCGTCGAGCACGATCCATACGGTTCGACTTCCCGATCCGGTCTCCGCACCCTCGAGGTAGGGACGTGCGAGGGCGGCGCCGAGGAGGCCCAGGGCCGCCATGCGAATGGCCAGCAGCAACCAGCGTTCGAGACGGAGTTGGCGTCGCCTGCGTTCGATGGCTCTTCGAAGCAGGTCCATCGCCGCCCATTCGATCGGACGTCGCCGCCTTCGAAGCAGAAGATGGATGAGGACCGGCAACGCCATGGCGACGAGGCCGGCGATCGCGAGGCCTGGTGCAGCGAATCCGGCGGCGAGCACCGTGGCCGTCATCCCGTTCTTCCCGATCGAAGCATGGCCGACCGTCTGGCGAGAAGCAGCGCCAACGCGGGACCGACCGAGGCGTGCGTGTCCAGCAGCAGGTGGTCGAAGCCGAATCCTCGCGCGGTGCGACGGACCTCCTCGAGATGGAGCCTCAGGGCGTTCAGGTAGTCCTGCCGAATGGCCCGGGCGTCCGCTTCGAGGACGCCTTCTCCCTCGAGGCCCTCGAATGGCGCCGAACCGTCGATCGAGAAGTGGAGTTCCCGACGATCGAGGGTCTGCAGCAGCACCACGTCCTGGCGGCGGTGTCGACAGGTTGCGAGTGCCTGGTGGAGATCCTCGATCGGACCCAGGAGATCGGAGATCACGATCATCAGACCTCGTCCGGACTGGCGGGCGATCGCCTGGTCGATCGATCGCGAGAGATTGGCGACGCCCTCGACGCCCGCCGACGCAAGGACTCTGACGATCGACCTCCACTGATCCCGACTGGATCTTCGACGAAGGCTCGGTCCAAGACCGTCGGCGTAGATCGAAAGTCCGACTCGATCACGCTGCTGCAGGGCGAGGTACGCCAACGCCGCCGCCGTCGCCACGGCGTGATCGAACTTGGTCCAGAGTCGTCGATCCGTCGACGCCTCGGTGCCGCCCCAACCTCGCTTCACCTCGAGCGATCCGTAGGACATCGACCCGGAACCGTCGACGAGGATCTCGACGTCGAGCGTGGTCTCCTGCTGAAACCGCTTCAGATGCAGCTTGTCGGTCCGTGCGAACACCTTCCAGTCGAGGTGGCGGAGATCGTCTCCGGGCACGTACGAGCGGTGCTCTGCGAACTCGACCGCCGGTCCCTGGAATGGGGATCGGTGCATGCCGCTGGTGATGCCCTCGGCGATCATGCGGGCGCGGAGTTCGAACGTCGCCAACTGTCCGATCGTCTCGGGCGCGAGGTACTGCTCGGCGCGAAGCGCCCCACCGGATCCTTCCGGTCCCCTCGCCCCGAAGTCGGTCACTTCGCCACCGTGCCGAGGACCCGCGCCGACTCGCCGGACTCCACCGGCGTCTCCTCGAGAATGGCGCGGACGACGTCGTCGACGCCCACCCCGTCGGCCTCCGCGTTGAAGTTGGTGATCACGCGATGCCTCAGCACCGGCAGGGCGACTTCGCGGAGATGGTCCGGCGTGACGCAGGCGTCTCCCGCGATCGCCGCCTTGGCCTTGGCCGCCAGCACAAGGAACTGGCTCGCCCGTGGTCCAGCGCCCCAACGGAGATAGTCGCGGACCATCGCAGGCCGCTCGCCGGGCTCGTCGATCCTGGTCGTGCGCACCAGTCGCAGCGCATAGCGAGCGACATGGTCCGCGACCGGAACCGACCGGACCGTCTGCTGAAGACGAAGACAGTCCTCGGCATCGAGCACTCGATCCGGCTCCTCGCTGGTGCCGGTGGTCGTGCGGCGCACGATCTCGAGTTCCTCCTCCTCGGTGGGATAGCCGATGCGGATGTCGAGCATGAACCGATCGAGCTGGGCCTCGGGCAACGGATAGGTGCCCTCCTGCTCGATGGGATTCTGCGTCGCGAGGACGAAGAACGGTCTCGGCAGGCGGTGCTGGACTCCGCCGACGGTCACCTGTCGTTCCTGCATCGCCTCGAGCAGCGCCGCCTGGGTCTTCGGGGGCGTGCGGTTGATCTCGTCGGCGAGGATGACGTTCGAGAAGATCGGGCCCCGAACGAAGCGGAGTTCGCGGGTGCCGGTCGCCTTGTCCTCCTCGATCACCTCGGTGCCGGTCATGTCCGAAGGCATGAGATCGGGAGTGAACTGGATCCGGGAGAACCCCAGACTCAACGACTTCGCGACGGTCGAGATCAGCAGCGTCTTCGCCAGGCCCGGAACCCCCTCGACGACGGCGTGCCCCCCGCAGAACATCGCCAGCAGCACCTCGTCGAGCACCTCGTCCTGACCGACGATGACCTTGTGGACCTCCGCCGAGATCCTGCGGGCGGCCTGGCGAACCTCGTCGATCGCGCCTGCGGGCGTCGGGGACTCGTGGCCGTCGCGGTCTGATTCGGTCATCGAAGTCTCCTGATCGTGGCGTGGGCTCCTCGACGCGAATCCGCTTCATCGACGAGGCGATCGAGTATAGGTTCGGCCCGAGCACAAACCCCCGGTTCGACGCCGCCGACACACGCCTCGGAACCATCCCAGCCACCCATGCCCGAACTCCCCGAAGTCGAATGCGTTCGTCGTTCACTCGAGGTGCTCGAGGGAGCTGTGATCGAGTCGGTCGAGGTGCGGAGGCGCGACTTCGTGTCGTCGTCCAAGGCGTCCGAACGCCGACACCCGATGGCCGGCGCCACCATCGATCGAATCGTCCGGCACGGCAAGGAACTCGCCCTCGTCGAACGGGGCCCCCGTCGCCTGCGAATGCGTCTGGGCATGACCGGTCGTCTCCTCGTGGAGCGAACGAACGACGGTCGAGGTCCCGCTCGCCTTCCGCATGAGCATGTCCGCTGGATCGCCAGGGGAACCGGCGACACGAGGTGGGTGCTTCGATCGGTGGACCCGCGACGGTTCGGAGACCTGGTCGTCTTCGAGACCGAGGAGGACTTCGAACAGGACCGCACCCGCCTGGGGCCGGATGCCCTCTCGATCCGGTCACGCGAACTCGCTCAGGCGCTTTCGGCAACGCGGCGGGCCATCAAGATCGCCCTCCTCGATCAGAAGGTGCTTGCCGGGGTCGGCAACATCTACGCCGACGAGGCGCTCTTCGCTGTCGGGGTCCATCCGGCCACTCCGGCGAATCGCCTCGCTCGAGATGCCGTCTCAAGACTTTCCGCCGCCATCCGATCCCTTCTCCGGAGGTCGATCTCCGCGGGCGGCACGACCATTCGAGATTATCGAAATGGATCGAACGAACCAGGAACGGCACAGCGTCATCTGAAGGTCTATGGACGGCAGGGTGAGGCCTGCCATCGATGCCGAACCGATCTCGAGCACACCGTGATGGGCCAACGCACCACAACCTGGTGTCCGAAGTGTCAACAGTTGATCCACATCACTCTGGACAACTCGGAATCGTGCAGACTCCAACCACAAGATTGACAAATCACAAGACGCGACCGATGGGCTCACGGAGGTGCTGTCTAGAGAGAGAAAGAGATGTTCTTAGCCGTCGTAGTAGAGGCCCTGACGGAATGCGGGTTCACCACGACAATCAAACCATAAACCCAACCAATAAAGACACTTACACACGACAAGATACTGTGGAGAACCTGTGTGGACAACTGTCTGATCAAGGTGGTCCCAAGCGGTGATGACGGAGGCGATCCGAGTGGGGATGGGGTGTCGCTGGCAGTCCACCCCATGATGTGGTGGGTCAATGATCAACAGCAAACCCAACCCAGACATCGACCATGGGACAAGTGACGAGTTGTCCACATGAGTTGGGTATGGCGCTTGGCCCCAAGGCACCCAACCGCTTGCGGTTGACCCGCTGTCTTCGAGGCAACCGGAACACGACAGAAGTCGGGTGATCACCGATAGGCGATCACGAGTTCAAGCTTCTGTTTTGAGCAATAGAGCGTCGAAGTCGGGTGACGCCCGAACCGGCCTCAGGCCCCCGTCTCGGTGAGATCGAGTTCGATCCGCTCGACCTCGTCGCTGAAGCGGTCGTCGGTCTTGCGGCGGGCGTCGATGGTGCGGATCGCGTGCATGACGGTCGTGTGATCCCGGCCACCGAAGTATCCACCGATCTCCTCGAGGCTGAACCGGGTGTGGCGGCGGGCCAACCACATGCAGACCTGGCGTGGCAGGGCGATCGACTTGTGGCGTCGCTTGGAAAGCAGATCGGTCAACTTGACGTCGTAGAAGGCGGTCACCGCATCGACGATCAGCTGGATGTTCGGCTGGCCGGCGGATCGGTTGGCGGTCGGGTCGGCGGCGAGGGCGGCCTTGGCCAGGTCGAGGGTGATCGGGACGCCCATGGCGTGGGCGACCCCCCGGACCTTCGTCAGGGCGCCTTCGAGTTCCCGGATGTTGGAGTCGATGCGGGCGGCGATGTATGCGGGAACGTCGTCGGGAAGGGTCGCGTCGAGCAGGCGAGCCTTGGTCTTCAGGATCGACACCCGCGTCTCGTAGCAGGGCTTGTCGATGCGGGCGACGAGACCGCAGTTGAACCGACTGGTCAATCGCTCCTCGAGATCCGGGATGTCCTGTGGTGCCGCGTCGGAGGAGAGCACCACCTGACGTCCCGCCTGATAGAGGGCGTTGAAGGTGTGGAAGAACTCCTCCTGACTCTGTTCCCGCTTCGCCAGAAAGTGGATGTCGTCGATGACGAGCATGTCCACGTTTCGGAACCGATGGCGAAACGCGTTCATCCGACCGGCCTTGACCGATTCGTGGAACGCATCGGTGAAGGTGCCGCAGGAGATGTAGCAGATCTCCGCACGACGATTTCGACTGAGGATCGACTGGGTCACCGCCTGCAGCAGGTGGGTCTTGCCGAGACCGACGCCACCATGGATGAAGAACGGGTTGTAGGCCCGACCCGGCTGCTCCGCGACGGCCGTCGCCGCTGCGTGGGCGAGACGATTGCCCGGTCCGACGACGAAGTTCTCGAAGGAGTAGTCGGGGGAGAGCAGCATCTGCTCGCCGAGTTCGGGCAGATCGTCGCCACCGGATACGGAGGGTTCGGGTGCTGCGGTGAACTCCTCCTCGGGTCCCACGAAGCGAAGGGCCAGGAGACGGCCCGACACCTGCTGGGCCGCTTCGGTGAACTGCTGCACACAGCATCGTTGGAGATACCGAAGCTGCACAGGCTCGTTGACCAGCATCCGGACCACACCACCCTCGATGTCGAGGGGCTCGATGTCGTCGAACCAGTGCCGGCACATGTCCCCGTGATGGCGACGCAGGTACGCCATCAGGTCCGGCTTGAAGTTCGACTCGAGGCGGGCCATCGAGGTGCTCCGGGGACGTTCGCGTGGAGTCGCGAACGGTGGAATTCCGAGGGGAGGCGAATCTACGAGTCCGTTCAGGCAGCGTCAATGAAGAACATGGCTCATGTGCCCGATCTGCTCGAAGACCCCTCCACCGCGGCCGCGGGGGCGGCCTCTTCAAGCTGTGCCTCGTGCCGACGCCGGTTCGCTCGGTGGTCCATCAGCACCAGAAGGCGGTCCTTGTGCTCGCCACCGTCGATGGCGTCGAGCCGATCCCGGATGAGTCCCAGAGGACTCCGTCGTGACAGGTGCACCACCACGACGGCCTTGGCCTTCCAGACCCGCACCAGTTGTGCGAGATCCTCCACATGCAGGTGGCGGCCGACCTTGGCGCGGCCGCGATGGCTCTCGTCGAAGAAGGTGCACTCGCTGACGACGATCTTCGCGTCGGCGAACTCGGGCCGGTAGAGAAACGGTCCCATCTCGGTGTCGCCGGTGTAGGCGACCAGGGGGATCTCGACGGTTCTGGTGATCTGGGTGCCTCTGGACTTCAGTTCGACGAGTCGATCCTGAGGCAGATCCGCGAACTCCTCGAGCAGCTTGCTGCGACGCTCGATCACGGCCCACCCCATGCTTGGGCTGGTGTGGCTGACCTCGATCGCCCGCAGCACGAGGTTGGGGCGAAGGGTGAACTCCTCGCCATCCTCGACTCCGGTCAGTTCGAACGGCGTCTTCTGTCGTTCGAGATCGACCCAGCTCTCGATCATCTTCCGGATCGGTCCCTCGAGGCGGCGATGGCAGACGATGCGCCCTGGACCGAGCTTCTGGAAGTGCCGCTGGCTGAGCCAGTAGGGAAGTCCACCCACATGGTCCATGTGGCCGTGGCTGATCGCGACCGTCGGAGACGGCAGCACCATCCGTGGGCACATTCCGATGTCGAAGCAGACATCGAGCTCCGGCACCTGGATCACGGTGCCTTCGCCGGCGATGCTGAACCCTTGGATGCGGTAGGGGGGGACGTAGAGGAAACCCGGTTGGGTCTCCCGAGGCGGGGCCTTCGGAACCATCGTTCGAATCTCCTCGAGCAGGGCTTTCGCCCGGCCGGGGGCATGAAGAACCACGAGGGTAGTGGACGCCGACGAGGCCGGTCAATCCACGAGGATCGGGGTGGCCATCGTCAACATCGATCCGATTCGCAAGGACGGCAGAAGGCGCCGCGGTCGTGGGCCGATCTTGCCGTCATGTCGCCGCCGCCCGATCAACACCATGGACTGCAGATCGCTCGTCTGAGGTTCCCGGACGATCCCGAGATGGCGGCGTTGGCCGAGATGTTCCTGCAGCAGCTCGAGGTTCGGATCCAGGAACTTCGAGAGGCGTGTCGGCGCGGCGATCTCGACACCGTCCGTTTCGGCACCCACCAGCTTCGTGGGGCCGCCGGCGGGTACGGGTTCCCGGAGATCGGGAAGGCCGCCGGCGAGATCGAGGATCTGCTTCGAATCCGGGCGACGGACACGGAGGACTCGATGGGCGAGATGGAGATCTCTCGAGGTCTCGAGAGTCTCGAATCGCTGTTTCGTTCGATCGCGGCGGCGTGAGGAGGACTCGATGGGCGAACCCGATGTCCGACCTCGAATCCTCGCCATCGACGATTGCCCGCTGGTCCACCAGCTGCTGAGGCACCATCTTCGACACGAGTCGGCGGAGATCCATCTCGCCGGTGGGGCGACCGAGGGACTCGCGATGGCGAAGTCGCTTCGTCCCGACGTGGTTCTGCTCGACATCGATCTCGGCGAGTCGGGTGATCTCGACGGATTCGAGATCCTCTCGCGGCTCAAGTCCGACGAGGTCACTTCCGACGCGGCGGTCATCTTCCTGTCGGCGAGCGCTTCGACCGAGGCGAGGGTCCGAGGCCTCGATCTCGGTGCGATCGACTTCGTCGCCAAGCCCTTCGAAGCAGCGGAGCTTCGGGCTCGTGTGCGATCGGCGCTTCGCATCCGGCAACTCGTTCGAATGCTCGCCCAGAAGGCCCGAATCGACGGACTGACCGGTCTCTGGAACCGTTCGTACTTCGATCGTCGGCTCGAAGAGGAGGTCTCGGAGTGCCGTCGGTACGGGCGGCCGGTGACCTTGATCCTCGCCGACATCGACCACTTCAAGCGGATCAACGACGAGTTCGGGCACCCGGTCGGGGACTCCGTCATCGAACGTTTCGCCTCGATCCTCTCGACGGGACGCCAAAGCGACGTGCCTTGCCGATACGGGGGCGAGGAGTTCGGACTGATCCTGCCCGGCGTCTCCGCGGCGTCTGCCATCGAGGTCGCCGAGAGGATCCGAAGGCGGCTCTCCGAGGAGAGGTGGCCCGGACGCGATCGACTCCAGGTGACGGCTTCCTTCGGCATCGCCGATCTCGACGGATGCCGGTCCGGGGGAGATGCCGTGGCCCTCGTGGCCGCCGCAGACGATGCCCTCTACCGGGCCAAGAGCGCCGGCCGAGATCGGGTGTACGCGGTGGCCGCTCGGGAACCACGTCGCTCGGCCTGAAGAAGTGGCCTCGTCGCCGTTCCGGGGGTCGAAGAAGGACGCCGGTCGCGGCTATCGTCCGCCCGTGCCGAGGATCGAAGACGAGGCGCTCTGCATCCGCCACTGGGACTGGTCCGAGACGAGCCAGACGGTGAGCCTGTTCGGCCGTGGCCATGGTCTGATTCGCGGCCTCGCCAAGGGGGCTCGCCGCGAGCGGGGCCGGTTCGGCGGAGGATTCGATCTCTTCACCCGTGGCGAGATCCTGGCCCTCGGGAAGAGCGATCGGAGTCTGCTGACCCTGACCGACTGGACGATGCTCGAGACCTTTCCGCGTCTTCGGAGAGATCTCGAGGCGAGTCGCGCCGCGTTCTATCTCGGAGATCTCCTGCAGCGGACCATGCCGTCCCAGGACCCCCACCCGGTCTCCTACGACGCCGCGGTCGGTGCGTTGCGTGCGATCGATTCCGGCACACGCCCCCTCGAAGCGATCGCCCTGTTCCAGTGGCGCCTTCTGGTCGACATCGGCTATGCGCCGGACCTGTCGTTGCCCGCAGGATCGGGACCGGTGCTGTTCGATCCCGGCGAAGGTCGGTTCATCTCGATCCCGGTCGAGGGCGAACCTTCGCCCGAACGATCCTGGCGGGTGCGTCGGGACACCGTCGATTGGATCGGGCGTCTTGGCGAGCGTGAAGTCCCCGAGGACGATCGACCTTCGCACATCGAGGATCGAAGCGAAGGATCCGACGGCGAGACCGTCCCGCTGGAGATCGTGGCCCGGGCGGCCCGGCTGCTCGCGGTCTGTCTTCGCGAACTGATCGGCGAGGAGCCGATGTCGATGCGTCAGTTCCTGCCGAGACTTCCACGAACATGAAGAACCGGTCCGGAAGTCACTCGGTCGTCAACCGTTCACGAAGCGCTGGCCGAGGCTTGCCGTACATGTCCGGCACCTGCATCGGCACGTAGACCTGTCGCATCCGGTCGTAGTCCTCGAACTGGCTGCGGGTGGACTTCGCGGGGAAGAGCACCTTCTGACAACCCGCCGTTCCCGAGCCGATCGATACCGTCGCGAGCAGCAGGCCTCCGACAAGGCGTCGTCGTCGTTTCATCGCGAGCGTCCCCCTTCCTGGACAT
>Ga0075479_10001196_pt1 | contig 11719 bp, 14 predicted proteins | sample DEB08_DNA_8_FD_76341 | JGI IMG/M metagenome (GOLD analysis project Ga0075479, IMG submission 76341) | Aqueous microbial communities from the Delaware River and Bay under freshwater to marine salinity gradient to study organic matter... | ecosystem: Environmental > Aquatic > Marine > Coastal ... | reverse complement strand
ATCTTTATAAAGTCAATCTTAGGAAAATCATAGTCATCAATTCTAACCATCTCGACCACCTCTCCACCACTACCAACTTCTAGGCCAGCAAGATTGTAAAGATCTTTAGTTCCGTACTCAATTCTCTCTGTCGGATTGTGACCATCAGCAACGGAATCATTCATCTCAACCTCACCATTGATGTTGCCTACAGCTTTGTTAAAGCACCATACATCATCAAGCTGGTTCATCATAACATTTTTACACAACAAGTCGTGCATCATAGATTGTGGTTCAAAAGCGTAAACAATCAAGTCAGGTTTAATCTTCTTATACATCAAGGTGTGAGAGCCACAATGAGCGCCAATATCCAAAGCAACAGTTGAATTTTGAATATGTGGAATCAACCACTCTTCAACGTATTGCTGTTCAAAGAAAAGGTTGGGCAGGATTTGCTTCACCATTTCCTGATCGTTTGTATAGTAGTCAATGCTACCGTAATTGTTAGTGATCCTAAAAGAATCAACTGACACCCTGTCTCACCAAACCTTTTCTTTCGATGTAGTTGTCAATAGTGATGAGTGAGTTCTCGTTATCTAAAGTGTACGAATCGAGACGAGCCGCCGCTTCCAAGTCCTTCACTCCTTTTAGTTTAGCAGCGTGCCATCCGGCTTTTCCGAGTAAATGACGCATTTTTCCGTACAAGAACGGGAAAACTACGACCTTGATAATCTTCTCCCCATCCCAAGCATAGAAGTTGCACATATCCTTACCCTTAGCCGTTGTAAATGTCCTTGTGCTAAAAATATACAACAGGCTACGCTCATCTGAAGAATCACCAAGACCCGTCTCATACAGCCATGAATACTCATGATCTTTACCCTTACGAACAAGCATGGTCAGATCGTAAAGTTCTGTTCCGACGTAATCGTAAGCATCGCAGAACATATGCATCGTTCTGTCACCGATGAGACAATACATAAAGTCTCTGTTAGCAATCTCAGAGTTCCTGTCGCAAAACACAGTCGTAGAAGCAGTCTGATCTTCTATTTCTACCCTGAGGTATTTGGGCGTCTTCTTCGTAGAACGAACCACAGCCTTCACTAGACGCAGTTCTGAGTAGATCTCATGGAAGCCTTCAATCGGCTCCACCACCTCATCCATCTCATTGGAAGACGAACCCATACCAATAGCGAACCCTAGAATCGGGAGATAGTACCGCTCATGATCGTAAGCAGACTCATAACCCATACTTGTGAAAGCACCCACCTTGTCCAAGTTCTCCCTAAGCGGAGCCTTAACATGGCGCTTACTACACTTGTTAGTAAACTCATCAAAAGACTCGAATGGTCGATGCTTAAAGATTTCTTCAATCGCAGTGTTTCCGCAGCTTAAAACATTTCTCAAACCAAATCGGATACCCTCCTCATCAATAGAGAAAGACTCACCTGACAGGTTTACATCTGGAGGAAGAACAGCGATACCAAGACGGCTTGCTTCCATAAGATAAGCAGTAATCTTGCCCTTCTCAGACTCGTTGTAAAGCATTGACCACACAAACTCCTTTGGGTAGTTAATCTTCAACCACATAGTCTGGTACGACAACATCGAGTAAGCGACAGCGTGCGACTTGTTGAACATATACAAAGCCGCAAGTTCAAAGTCAGCCCAAATCTTCTCAGACTGCTTACGAGTCAAATACTCGTTGTTACAGAACTTCTCCCTGTACTCATCAAACCCAGCCGCATCACGCTTCTTACCAATAATCTTACGAAGTTTGTCAGCCTCAGACCAAGAGAAACCTGCTAGCACAACGGCCATCTGCATCAACTGTTCCTGAAAGATAACTGTGCCGTAAGTGTCTTCAAGAATGTCTTTCACAACCTCATGAGGATACTTAGGGGTAGTCTCGCCCTTCTTGCAGTCAATATACGTCTGGCCCTGAGAAAGCAAAGCACCTGGCCTAACTAGCGCATTAGAAACAACCAGATCATTAAAATCATCAATCCCCATACGCTCAATAAGGTTCCTATAAGCAGCAGCATCAGCTTGAAACACACCAACAGTGTTGCCCTCATTGAAATTCTTGAACACCTCTGGATCATCAAGACCAAGCGATGCTTCAGTAACATCAACATCATGAATCTCCTTAATCTTAGCAATACAATCCTTAATCACAGAAACAGTCTTCAAACCAAGAATATCAACCTTGATCAAACCGACCGCTTCAGCGTCCTCCATATCAAAAGAAGTGACAGGAGCACGACCCTCACCAGTAGTGCCTTTACGAGTCTCAACAGGACAAATCTCAGTCAAAGGAACCGAAGACACCACCATGCCAGCCGCATGAATACCAGTATTACGAATACGGCCCTCCAACTTCTGAGCGACCGGCAACACCTCAGGATACTTCTTAATAAAAGTCTTACCCTTATCAGTAGCCTGCAACTCTTCCAAAGTCTCAAAGAATGGAGTCACACTATTCGTCTCATCAAAAGGAACCTGAAAGACGCGGGCAACGTCTTTAATCACAGACTTCGGCTTAAACACACCATAAGTCGCAATAGCCGCAACATTGTCCTCACCCCACCGCTCAGCAAGATACTGCTTAATACGATCACGCTGCTTATCCTCAAAGTCCAAGTCAATATCAGGATAGTCATTACGATCAGGATTAATGAAGCGAGCAAACAACAGATTGTACTTGATGGGGTCAACCTTAGAAATATCTAAGACAAAAGCGATCAAGCTACCACCGACCGAACCACGGCCAGTACCACGACCAACATCATTAGCGTCAGCCCACTTAACCAAATCCCAAACCATCAAGAAATAATCAGAGAAACCAAGCCCCTTAATAATCTCCAACTCAGAAGCAAGACGCTCACGATACACATCATCATCAAGGCCCTTTTCTGACAGAGCAAACTCGCATATCTCACGAAGATAATCATCAGAATCCAAAGCCTTAATATACTTCGGCAACAAATTCTTACGCTTCTCAATACGAGCCGAACACTTATCAGCAACTTCAATCGTGTTCTCTAGATAAGAAGGCTCATTAAAACCTTTATCCGCAAACCAAGACAATACCTCATCAGCAGGAGCAACATACGGCTTAATCTCATCAAACCGCAAGAACCTGTCAGGATACATCCTGTTCATCTTATCCGTCACAGAACCACCACCAGACAGATTCTCCTTAGCATGACGAACCTGACCGGCATTCAACGACGGATACTGAGAAACCATCAACAACACTTCCTCATCATGAGCATCATGAGCAGAAGGAAAATGGCAATCAGCAGTAGCAACAACCTTCTTATTGAACGACCCAGCAAGATCAATCAACTTCTCATTCAACGACACAGGATTCCAGGCTTGCACCTCATAATAGAAGTCGTCACCAAAAATGTTGATAAACCGCTCAGACAAACGCTCCGCCTCAGCATCATCACCACGCTCAATCGCCTTAGAAATCGCACCACCCATACAACCAGACAAAGCCACAATATCGTCATCAACAAGCTCTTCCAGCAAAGCAAAATCCATACGAGGCTTATAATAAAAGTTATCCTTCCAGCCCACCTGATTCGCCTTAAACAACTTCTGCAAACCAGCATTATTCTTCGCCAGCAAAATCAAATGAAACCGCTCATACTTAGAATCAGAATCCGACTCAATAGACGGCACAAAATACGCCTCAATACCAAACAACGGACGCACACCAGACGCATCACAAGCATCCTGAAACTTCAACACACCCCCCATCGTCCCATGATCAGTAATAGCCGCCGCAAACTGGCCATTAGACGACGCAATACGAGCAATATCCTCAGGACGAGACATACCATCCAAAAGCGAATACTCGCTATGACAATGCAAATGAACAAAATCCGTCACAAAACCCTCGCAATACTCTTAGCAACCCAACCAGCAACAGGAGCAACAACCCCATTACCACACATCTTAAACCTCTGAGAATCAGAAGTTAACTTACCATCAGCCCGAAACTTCGTATGATCATCAGGCCACCCCATCAAACGCTCACACTCCACAGGAGTAAGCCTCCTAGTAGTAACCCCATCAACAAAACTCGGAGGCCCCTGACTCGCCTTCAACGTCGGAGAAACATCCTCAAACACATTGGCATTAGAACCGAACTTCGTATCAAAAGACAACACAGCCACAGTAGACCTCGTATCACCAAGATCAAACTGATTCAACGTAGGAGCAGGACCACCCTCAACCCAAGTCTCAAAATCCTCACTTGACTGTGCCCTCCTAGACTTAACAAAAGTCACCAAATCAGTAGCATACTTATAATCCCTAGCCTGAACAGTCGAAGACGTACCATCATCAACATACTCACCAAAACTCAAGAGTCTGAACGCACCAACGTTTCCAGAGCCACCCTCAACAAATCCGGCAACCTCTTCCCCCTGCGCTCCGACCTGTTCAGGATACCCTGCGCCGCTTTCTGCGAGAGAAAAAATTTCTCCGGAACATCTTCCGGCTGCAACAGAATCGAAGACAGAGGCAAGGAAAACCCGCTTCCGTCTCTGGGGAACTCCGAACCACTGCGAGTCCAAGACACACCACTCGATTGCCAATGCCCCTGCTTCGGCCAGCGTGTCAAGGCATCTCCCCATCGCAGATCCTCCGTCGGCAGAGAGCAACCCTGTGACGTTCTCTGCGATAGCGACCCTTGGGAATTGTCCATCTGTTGCATCTCTCATCTCCTTAATAATACGAATAGCTTCAAAAAACAAACCAGAACGCTCACCATCAAGACCAGCCTGATGACCAGCAATACTCAAATCCTGACAAGGAAACCCATACGTAATAACATCCACAGGCTCCAAATCATAACCAGAAACATCCCGAATATCCCCAAACTTAGGAACATCAGGCCACCTAAACCTCAACACCTCCTGACAATACTTATCCCACTCAACCTGCCAGCAACACTCAAAACCAGCAGCCTCAAAACCCAAATCAAAACCACCAACACCAGCAAACAACGAACCAAACTTCACAGAACAACCTCCGACAAAGCACCAACAGAAGGAAAATCCTCCCAAAACTCCGAATTATACCAAGCCCGCATCAACAAACAATCAACACCACCCTCCCTCAACGCACGAACCTCATAAGGATTATCCTCAACCATCACCACAGGATCAAGCTCACGAACAACATCCAACTTAGAACCCATCTCAGCAAAAAACACCTGAGAATACTGCAACCTCCAATCATCCAACCAAGGCAACAACACACGCCTAGCCGCATCAGAATAACGAGCAGTCACCAAAAAAATATCATGACCCTGATCCCACCACTCACCCAACTGATACCAAGAATCAACAAAAGGCTTCAAATTCTTCCAAAACGTAGCCTCACCAAAAATCTCCTGCGTCAACTCATCCTCAAACACACCCACAACCCAATGAGCATAATCAAAATCCGACAAGCCACGCTTATCTAGTTCTCTATTGATCCCGCCAACCAAATCGGCAACGACACCATCAATATCTAGGCAAATATTAGCCATAACAACCTTTCTAGTGAAATAAGGGGCGTCCCAACTGGACAAAGCGAACAATGCAAGAACGCACCGCCCCTTAAAATCACAATCGCACTGTCGGAATCACCAACTGTCAGAGTTCAACTCACCAGTAGTGAGGAACTGCTTCTGCTTATCATAACCAAGCGTCATGTAGACGTTATCTAGCTGATGCATCTGAAGGTCAGCAATCGAAGCATCCGCTTCGCTCTCACCCAAAGGAATAAGGCTATAGTTAGTATCCTGAGCACCAGAACCAGTACGGCTGTACTTAAAGTTCTGATTCACAATGCTACCAAACTCCTTAGCGTACTCCATAAGGATCAAACCAATATGACGCTGGTTAAAGGTTGTGTCAAGAATACGAGGCTCCCAAGTGCCATCAATCTCAACAGCAATGTTGATGAGAAGGTGTGGCTTAGGCTTCCAGCGGCCATCCTGACCGATTTGCTCAGAAGCCCAGCAGCGGTAACCATGCTCGGCGGACTGGGCAGTAGAGGCGCAACGCCACTTCCAGTTAATCGGTGAAGTCACAACCGGAACAATAATCCCAGTGCCTGCCTCTTCATCAAAGTTCTTAGAGTCCTCAGTAAGTTCCTGACGAAATCTAATCTTATACGTATCACCCGACTGAAGGTTAAAGAACTTCTTTGCTCCCCCACCTCCACCGGACTTCTGTGGAATATTCTTCTCAATGTCTTTTAATGTTTTAATGCTTGTAAATGTCATTTTAATCTCCTGTGTGTAATTTTCTATTTTCAATTGCGTGAACTATTTGTTCTTGAGTCATGTCGCCGGGATCTTTAAGCCCGTCAGGTATGGATACTGTTGCCAGTTCCTTCCCACGACACTCATCTATTATAGCACTCCGCATCTCCGCTCCAGCGTCGTCATTGTCAGAAAATATGATCACTGAGTCAAAATATTTTCTGATCATCTTGACCTGATTAGCTGAGACTTTAGCCCCAAGCGTAGCCACAACATTTCTGTAGCCAGCCTGAGAAACCTTCATAGCATCAAGACTTCCCTCACAAACAATTACAGAATCAAACCTCTTAGCATTCTGAATGTTGAAAAGCACATCTGCTCTTTTAAAACCTTTATTATAGAGGTATCTAGGTTCTTGCCATTCGTGAATGGCACGACCTATCAGCCCCACAAGTTTGTATTGTGTATCTCTAACGGGAATAACAATTCTGTCTTTAACCTTAGAGTAGCCTATCTCAAAGTACTCCAATGTTTCCAGACTGTAACCCCTATCGACTACAGACTGCAACATAGAAACCTCATCACTGTCGTAGTCAACTTCTATATTGTCTGTAGATAGTTCCTGATCTTCCCTAAAAGCCAGAGATAAATCAAGTTCCCTCTGTAGGTTAACAGGGTCAAGTATCCATTCACGACCATACGTCTTGCCTGTCATGTGCTTGTAAAGCTGCCTAAAGTTTCCCTTCTTTCCACAAGAAGGATTAAAGCATTGCCACAAGCCTGTCTTAGTATTTATATAACAGGCAGGACTGTTGTGATTGTCGTGGAACGGACAATAGATAGCGACTTCGCTACCAGACTGATTGTGAACCTCAACGCCTTGACTGTTTAACAGTTCAAGAACGTCTTTTTCAATGTTACTTGTAGAATACAATCTTGAATTCAAAGATTTCTCTTTCTTGAATGTAATCCGTGTACAACTTAGTCTTAGAGAATTCGCCCCTCTCAGAGCGAACCTCGTCCTCCATCCAAGTACGAAGCCTCGCTATTGTTTCAATATCAGCGGCTTCGCCATTAAGAGTGTAAACAACGTCATCCATCACCCTACGTCCCATTCCTCACCCCACTTCCCTGTCTCTAGGTTCCATCTTAGATAAAAACCGAACTGTGTCGCTCTTCTAACTTTTCTAGATACGACCTGAAACAGATCGGAGTTGAAGTCTCTGTGAATGGCAAGAACAAGATCAGCATCGTATGCTAACTGCTTTGACCATGCCACTTCTTCCAACTCAGGTGGCCTATCACCGTGACCGTCAGCCATAGTAACAGCAGCAACGTCGATAATAGGGATGTTGTTCTTAACAGCAATGCGCTTGAACGCCTTAGAAAGATTCTTAGCCTTCTCAGTCTCATTCCTAGCTCCTGATGAGTCATCAAACAAGCCATGATAATCGAGAATCACCATATCCGGCTGATACTGATCAATCTTAGCTTGAACCATGTTTTGGTCAGCAGTCTCTAAACCTTCTGAGGTAATCAGATAGATCGGCTGCTTCCCGCTAAATGTAGCCTCGGCCCACGACTCATACGTATCAACAATCGCAGGATTAGCCTTAATCAAATCAGTGTTAGTGAAATGACCCTCCCCATTGTTAAGAAGAGTATCGAGCCGCTGGCCCTCCTGCTTCTTATTCATCTCCAAAGAGATAATCATGGGTCGATAGCCAGCCTTCCAAGCATTAACAGCAAATAGCCTAGCTATGAACGACTTACCAACACCGGTCCACCCAAGAAGAACAATAAAGTCGCCTTCTTGCCAGCCACCAAAAGTCTTATCAATAACTTCGATACCGCTAGGAATACCAACATACTGCTTATCAGGGTTTAGCGAACGCTCTTTAAGATCATCAAAACGATCTCTCCACTCACTAACCAAATCGGTGTCTTTAAGGCTACTGGAGAACTTATACAACTTAGATGTGTTCTCCATAAGATACGATAGCGCATCTTTAGGACCGACCTCCCCTATGAGAGAGTGTGCTTTAGCAATAATCTGTCTCGCCTGAAAGGAGAGAGATTCCTTCTTAGCCTCATCAACGTAATAGGCAAGAGGCTCAGGTGTGCTAAAGAATTCAAAGTCAGAGAAGTGAGACTTTACAGTATCCTTGGAAGGAACCTTGCTATGATCATCATAATGACCAACAATGAAGTTCCAAACATCTCTGTACTCAATGAATACATTTTCAACACCACTATTGACTGCATCCACATAGTCGCCTGTGTCAATAATGGAATTCAGTAATTTTATTTCGTAGTTCAAGAATTTTCCATTCTCTTACGAGTTTCGGCTACGATATCTTGAAAGCGAGACTTAGCCTCGCTCTCATACTTGACCTTATCAACCATCTCCCTAGACTCAATTGCAAAGTCAAAAACAAGAAATGGTCCCGGCCTGTTGTCAATATACCACATCACCGCCTTCTTCAACAGGTCGCCGTCGTAATGTTTTGCCAGACTATCAGCAACATCGTCCTGACGGGGCGAATCCGGTATAAAAAGTTTAGAGGATTTCTCTGAATAAGTCTTGAATAAGTCGATCAGACTTTCGCCAGTTAGTTTCATGCTCAAATTCCACCTCTTCCCAAGTCTTCATGAGATACTCTATTTCTGTAATCCCAGCGTTCACTCCAACAAAGTCTCCTTCGTAAACTGCTGTAAACAAACAATCCGGCCTTACAGTGCATTTATGACAGATTTCTCTGGCTTCTTCAATCTCATGCCTTCTTGGGGATAGCCATTTATGGGGATCGGGATCAAATCGGCATAAAGCCTTTATTCCCCAATCACCCTCCTGACTCACTATCTAACTCCCGAAGCTTAGCCTCAATCTGCTCGTCAACAGCACTCCACAGATTAGCCCAAGCCTGCTCATCATTTTCAGATGAAGCTTTTACTCTAGCACCGGCATCAAGCCTTAGTGACTCATAGTTACCAAGATTCTTTGTGATACCGATAGATGCCCAAATTTCTACTTCACTTTGCATTTATAAAGCTCCTATTAGTAAGTTTAACTTGTTGATTCAGATGTTTAATTTTACCTCTCACATCAGACTTAGATACCTCTTCTTTCTTAACTGGACGACCAGGCGTTCTGTCTGAGAAAAAAGATACAATATCATAAACATCTCCTGATGTGTAGAACCTCCACCCCTTGTAGGATGGGTAATCCTCGTCTATTGAAACAGGCTTAGGAATAAGCCCTCTCTTCTCGTACTTCCTTATGGTATCGGACCGCCTGTCAACGATCTTAGCGACCTCACCGATGGTGTATACACGGGAAAGAAGAATTTCTGACCCCTTCAGTGGGATAACAATTTCTTCGTTATCAACCATGTTTTGCAAAAAGACCTTGTTGCTGTTCTTGTGAATCTTCTTAACTTTGTGCAGCACACCAGAATAGACATATATCTTGTTAATAATTATCTTATCAGTTAACAACTTTGCTCGCCTTCTCTAACTTGTCCAAAAGTTCTCTTAGTCTTGTTACCTCAATGTCCTTTGAGTGTCCACAAGCAAGACAGACAACATCGACAAACCAAGTGTCATGAATCAAAAAAGGCTCATCAATGTATTTAGCCCCTCCACAAGAAGAGCATTTCAATGGTACTTTGGATTTAATATCCATATGATTATTTTACCATGCCTTTCGAGCGGAGGGGCTATCTACATTCAATTTTTAGTTATCAGTCTTGAGCATTTTTGCCGAACGAAGTATCGGCAGGGTTCAAGAACCTCATAGCGACAGGAACGAGAGCCGCCCAAAGAGCGTTAAGAGCCATCTTCCAATCGTTAGTTGCGGTGTACGTTGCTAGCGCAGCGCCTAAAACGCTACGCCCGTATGAGGCAATAAGCCTCTTGTGTGCCGCTGATAAATTCATATGTTTTCCTCCTTAGTCCAACCAGCAGTTATATTCTGCGGTGACTATACCCTTATCAGGGTGAACAAACATCAAAGGCTGGGATGGCCTACCGATAGCGGCTAGACTTTCCATAGCATAGGTGTTTGTAGATTCAGGACTGCCTGAGACTCTTACTTGGATGGTATTAAATGTCATCTTAGTTGGCGTGTGCCAGTGTCCAAGGTATACATCGTCAAAGTCCTCCCCAAGTGCTCCAACTTTCCACCCGTAAACTTTCTTTTGGAATGAGTAGAAAGAGGATAATCCATTGAACTGGTCTCCGTGGCATAATAGACTTCTATAGTTTCCGATCTGCGGAACTGCAAACCAATGCTTTTCGCCCCGACCGTCTGGAATATTAAAAGAAATCCGTTTTTCCTTCTCAAACATCCATTGTACTATACGATATAGCATTCTGTCAGCATTTGTCTCAGGGTCATGGTCACGCCTAGATCTGCCACCAATGGCTCCGTGATTACCAATTACGCCTGTAAATACGACTTCATCAAAGTTTTCCAACATTTTTGTCAGGAAATTTTTAATGATACGAGGCCCATCGACTGTAACCTGTCTGTAAAGACCTCCATCTACCAAGAAAGACTGGCCGGGGAAGATAAGTTCTCCCTCAACAATATCTCCCAAAGCCCAAACATGAATTTTCTTTACAGGATGATCAGCCCGCTGGATCTCAGTAAGATCAATAACCTTCTGAGCATACTGTTCAATACGCTCTTCGCAGACCTGAGAGTTGTAATCGGGAGTCACCTTCGCTAACTGCCAGTCAGCAATTACAGCAACAGCGACTTCTTCAGTCTTACCCTTTCTTTTATCCTTAGGCGGAGCCTTGACAGGCTTTAGCTGAGTGTTAACTCCATCATCAAGAGCTGCCCGATAAACAGCATCAACAAGATCATCCTTTTTGGTCTTGACCTTCTCGTATTCTTGAAGAAGTTTAGCGTAAGCAATACGCAACTCTGAATCTGATTCTGGTGTGTCACCAGAAATAATATCTTTAGGCATTTCTACCAATCCATTCTCTTTACGATATCTACAAACCCCAAGACTATCTAAAGTCTTGCGACAAGTAGTATGTGCATACTTCTGGTTAGACGAGTTAGGCGTGAACTCAACGTTACACCCCTCTGCTTCACAATACTTCATGAAATCTCCCACTACGTATAAGACAGTGTACACATGGTATCACCTCTAGTGGGGTCTGTGGTCACGAAACGAATTTTTCTCTCGGTAATTTTTTACCAATATTCTTCTTCTTAAGATGAGGCTTATTGTTCTTAGCGACTTCCCTCATCTTGTTCCTGTGAGATTCAGAAGGACGCTTGCCTTCACGGTGAATAGCGCTATGTTCTGGCACAGTACAAAGGAACAAATTCTCGACCCGATTATCAGTCTTTACTTCATTAATATGATGAACTGTTTCCCAAGGCTGAAGCATACGACCAAGATATTGCTCAATAACAGCTCTATGCTCATAAATGTAACCGCGAAT
>Ga0075479_10001193_pt1 | contig 11748 bp, 10 predicted proteins | sample DEB08_DNA_8_FD_76341 | JGI IMG/M metagenome (GOLD analysis project Ga0075479, IMG submission 76341) | Aqueous microbial communities from the Delaware River and Bay under freshwater to marine salinity gradient to study organic matter... | ecosystem: Environmental > Aquatic > Marine > Coastal ... | reverse complement strand
GGGTTGCGGGTCAGGCGAGCGCCGTCGCACACGATCGTCCCCGCACCCTTGAGGACCACGATCGCGCCAAGTCGCTCGGCCAGGGCTCTCGCAGCGGCCGGTCGACCGCCGTCCAACACGGGGTCGGCGTCGATGCCGAGCGCAGCGGCGAGTCTGCGGAACTCCCCTGGGTGCGGGGTCGCGATCATCGGCGGCGGCGGCGACCAGGGCCTCGCGGGCGGATGGCGAGAGAGCGAGTTCAGGGCGTCGGCGTCGACGATCGTGGGCCGTCCCATGCTGCGGGCCTGCGCGACGACCGTGGACACGAGGCCGTCGACTTCCGGCCCCGCGCCGAGTCCCGGGCCGATCGCCACGACCGTCGCGCGTCCCATCGCGTCCGCAAGATCGGCGGCAGATGCCTGCGAATCGACCTCGCCCCTGGGGCCCACCGCCAACGGAACCCCCGTCGCCGTGGGCAGGATCGTCAACGCGGCGTCGAGCAGCGGCGCCGGCATGGCGAGTTCGCACAGCCCGCATCCAGCTCGCATGGCCGCCGCGGCGGAGAGCGCCGGCCCGCCGAGCATCCGCCGCGGCGCGACCGATCCACCGACGACGAGCACGGTGCCGAAGGTGCCCTTGTGGGCCGCGGCGGGCCTCGCAGGCAGGCGGAGGGGGTGTGCGGTGTTCATGGCGCGGCGTCCGGAGTGGACGTCGGAATCACTTCGAGCTCGATCGCCCCCATCATCGGAAGCACCTCGATCCACACCGGATCGAACACGCCACCGGCGAGGCCGCTGAAGGCCATGGCGATTCGCACGCCGTTCTCCGCACCTGCCGCGGTCGCGTCGAGATCGACCCAACGACCGTCGATCCACCCCTGCACCCATGCGTGCCAGGCGAAGACGTTGCGGCGGCCCGCGAAACGGTCGGCATGGACCAGACCGACGGCGATTCGGGCCGGAATGTCGTGGACTCGGAGCATCGCCGCCAGCAGTGTGGCGTGCTCGGTGCAGTCCCCGCTCCTTGAACGCGCGACCTCGGCGGCACCCGCGAGCGCGGTCGCGAGATCCTTGCGCCGGATCCAGCGGCGCACGAAGCGACGCAGACCCTCGGCCCGCACCGCGGGGGCGGCTCCCGGATCGACGCCGGACTCCTTCAGAGCCAGGGTCCGCACGAGGTCGTCGTCGATCTCGATCAGCGGACCGGCGGCGAGATGCTCGGGACCTGGGGTCGGGCCGTTCTCGCACTCGAAGGGCGTGCCGCCTCGCCTCAGGATCAAACGCCCCATCGCTCGCCCACCCTCGGCGTCGCCAGCGATCCGCTCGAACCGCTGCCCTGCCGTGTCCGGCACCCGCGGCAGCTCTTCGAGATCCCGGGTCGACACCTCGAGCTCGATGTCTCCACGGACCGGCAACCGTCCCGCAAGCGGCACCACGCTCGCCGCGATCACGTCGGGCAGTCCACCCTGGGCCCGATCCCGCCACGCCGCAGCATCCGCAGCGGTGGCCAGCCTTGCGACCAGCACACCGATGCCCGTCGACACGCGACTTTCCACGAGCCGATCGTCGCGACTCCACCACTCCTCGATCGACAGGGGATTCCCACTCGACTCCATCCGCCAGCGCGACACCGTCACCGCACGCCCGTCCCAGCGGACCGCCGCCTCCCCCAGTCGCGTCGCTCGAACCTCGACGATCTCGAATCCCTGCTCGAAGGAGACGGTCGTCCATCGCACCGTGTCTGCGCCGGCGGCACGACGAGCGGCGAAGAACGACTGCGCAGCGCTCGGAGCGAGGAACTCCCGATCCCGGGGGAGTTCGAGCTCCCTTCGAACGCGTGCCCCGGACTCGATCCGAATCTCCTCCACGCGATCGCGAGCGAAGATCCAGCGGGTCTCGTTGGACCAGTCCCCCTCGAATCGCCGGGACGCCTCGAGCAAGGTCCCCGTCGAGGATTCCACCGTCTCGAGGCGGACGCCGATTCGGGCCTCGACACCGTCCCGGGCAACGACCATCTCGGTCTCCTCGACGGTGCGCCGGCCGCCATCTGGACGTGCCGTCGACTCCCTCCGCATGTGTCCGCACGATCGCCCATCGAGCGCGAGGCGATACCAGTCGACCTGGGTCGCCTTGCCCTCGGCGGGTGCAGCCGCAGCGGGCGAAGGCGGCGTCCCCTGGCTCGCCCACGCCACCCCGACCGGAACGCCTCGCTCACCCCGGGCCGCCGTCGACACGGCCGCCGAGCCCGCCAGTGCGGATGCCACCACCGCGAACACCAGACCGCGTCCGGCACGAGTGGGGCCAGCGCGTCGCGGACGCGACCGGTTCACTCCACGCCTGCCTCGGAAGCGGGCCGAAGCAGCGGGAACAGGATCACGTCGCGGATGCTGGCCCGATCGGTCAGCAACATCACGAGACGATCGATGCCCAAGCCCAGCCCGCCCGCCGGCGGCATTCCGACCCGCAAGGCATCGATGAAGTCCCGATCCAGGCTGCGGAAGGTCCGCTCCTCGTCGTCGCCCCCGTCCCGCAGCTGGGCTTCGAACCGCTCGAGCTGGACGTCGGGATCGTTCAGTTCGGTGTAGGCCGGACCCACCTCCATGCCGCCGATGAAGATGTCCCATCGATCCGCGATCTCCGGCCGGTCGGCATGGGCGCGGGTCAGCGGCGAGATCGCCGAAGGCCAGTCGACGACGAACGTGGGCCGCGCCGGATCGATGCACGGTTCGGCGTCGTGCTCGAACACCTCGTTGACGACGAACCAGTCGTCGAGCTTCGCCTCGTCGATGCCGATCTCGCGGGCGCGAGCCCGAACCCGATCGATCTCGCGGCAGGAGAAGCCGGCCCCCCGCTCGAACAGGTCCTCGTAGGTGATCCGATCGAACGGACGGCGATAGTCGATGTCGAGATCGCCGAAGGGGAGGATCGGTCCGTCCTCATCGCCGGTGCGGACGCGATCCTCGCCGCGACGATCCTCGGCCGACGCGACCGCGAGCCGGTGCACCAGGCTCTCGGTCAGCTCCATCATCGTTCCGCTGTCTCCGAACGCCTCGTAGGCCTCCAGCGCCGTGAACTCGGGATTGTGGCTGCGGTCGACGCCCTCGTTGCGGAAGTTGCGGTTGATCTCGAAGACCTTCGGCATGCCGCCCACGAGCAGGCGCTTCAGGTAGAGCTCCGGCGCCACCCGCATGAACAGTTCGAGATCGAGCGCATTGTGGTGGGTCGTGAAGGGGCGTGCCGCGGCGCCGCCGGCGATCGGCTGCATCATCGGCGTCTCGACCTCGAGGAAGCCGCGATCCTCCATGAAGCGTCGAATCCTCGAGATGGTCCGGCTGCGGGCCGTGAAGGTCCGCATGCTGTCGGGATTGACGTGCAGATCGAGGTAGCGGCGCCGCGAGCGGTGCTCGGGATCGACGAGGCCGTGCCACTTCTCCGGGGGAGGAAACAGGCTCTTGCAGGCCAGTTCGATCCGATCCGCCCAGACGCAGACCTCGCCGCGGCGGGTCGCGCCGATCGGTCCCTCGCAGACGACGATGTCCCCGTAGTCGAGGCGCTTCGCGAGTTCGAAGGCGTCCGCCGGCACGAGCGCCTTGGAGATGGTCGCCTGAAGATCGCCGGTGTGGTCTCGGAGGCTGAGAAAGACCAGCTTGCCGAGATCTCGATGTTGCATCACCCGCCCGGCGACCCGCACGCGGTCGCGCGGGTCGTCCACCGACTCGGACGAGGAGGATGCCTTCGCGGCCGCCACGGCTTCGTCGTAGGCAGCCTGGACCTCGGCATCGAAGCGAGCTCTCGCCTCGGCGAGGCCGACCAGACCCTCGACGCGCTTCCCATACGGCTCGATCCCCTGGGATCGCCAGGCCGAAAGCTTGGCCCTTCGCGCCTCGACCAGTTCGGACGTGTCCGTGACGGCGGACCGGGCGGAGGCGGCGTCGGGGACGTTCGAGGGATCGGCGGCGCTCATGTTCGGGGCACTCGAGGAGGGCGTGGGCGGTCGTTGCCGATGGTACCCTCCGCGATCGCGTTGCCCGCTCAAGGAGAACGATGTCCCAACGCCCCATCCGACGCATCGGCGTGATGACCGCAGGCGGCGACTGCCCCGGCCTCAACGCCACGATCCGCTCCGTCGCCAAGACGGCGATCTACCGATACGGCCTCGAGGTGGTCGGCATCGCCGACGGGTTCCTCGGACTCATCGAGGGGCGGTGCCGAAGTCTCGATCCGCGAGACGTCTCCGGCATCCTGACCCGCGGCGGCACGATCCTCGGCAGCAACAACCGAGCCAATCCCGCCCGACAGTTCGTCGGGACCGACGAGCACGGCAACGCGCTGCACGAGGACCTCAGGCCGCGTTGCGTCGAAACGGTGGAGCGACACGGAATCGACACGCTCGTGGTGATCGGCGGGGACGGGACCATGAGCGCCGCCTCGAGACTCATCGAGTGCGGGATCAACGTGATCGGCATTCCCAAGACCATCGACAACGATCTCGTCGGCTCCGAGATCACGATCGGGTTCCTCACCGCGGTCGCGACCGCCACCGAGGCGATCGACAAGCTCCACTCGACGGCCGAGAGCCATCACCGGGTGATGGTCTGCGAGGTCATGGGGCGAAACGCCGGCTGGATCGCCGCCACCGCCGGCGTCGCGAGCGGATCCGATGTGATCCTGATCCCGGAGCTGCCCTTCCAGTGGGACTCGATCTGCGAGTTCATCGACGCCCGCCGTCGCCACGGGCCCGGATTCGCGATCGTCGTGGTGGCCGAGGGAGCTCGTCCCAAGAACGGCGAGGCCGTGGTCGCCCAGGTCGATGTCCAGAGCGCCGACCCGATTCGCCTTGGCGGCATCGGCGCCGTCGTCGCGCATGAGATCGGAGCCCGAACCGGACTGGAGACCCGCACCACCGTTCTCGGCCACGTGCAAAGGGGTGGGGCGCCGATCGCGGCGGACCGGGTGTTGGCCACCAATTTCGGCTTCTGGGCCGTCAGCGCTCTCATGGATGGGGCCCGAAACCGACTGATCGTGCGCCAACGGCAGACCTACACCGACGTGGATCTGCTTCATGCCGCCGGGCGTCAACGGACCATTCCGCTTGGCGATCCGATCCTCGACGCCGCCCGCGCGGTGGGAACGAGTTTCGGCGCAACCCTCGAAGTCCCGCCCGGCGCTCGCCCCCCGTCGGTCATCTGCTGATCCCACCACGCTCCGAAGAGTCTCCTCTGCGATGCCCCGACCCGCCTGCTTCATCGATCGCCACGATCTCGAGCGTGCCGTCGCGACGGACCCGTCCTCGGTCGGCGACGAGCTTCGACGCCTCCGCGATGCCGGCTTCGCCATCGTGGCCGCAAGCAACGAACCCACCGTCGGGGCCGGGACGCGAACCGAGCGCGAGGTCCAGGACGCCGACCGCCTGCTCGCAGCAGGTCTGGCGATCCACGGCGGCGAGTCCCCGATCGATCGCTTCTACTGGTGCCCGTTCTCCCCCGAGGCCGAACTCGACCGGTATCGGTTCGATCACCCTTGGCGGAAGCCACGGACCGGCATGCTGCTGCAGGCCGCCGAGGACCTCGATCTGGATCTCTCCGACAGTTGGATGCTCGCGGGACGAGAGGATGATCTCACCGCCGCTCGAGCTGCGGGCATGCGCATCGCGACCCTGTCGGCCTCCGGCGACGCTTCGATGTCGCTCGACCTCGCGAGCGCCGTCGACGCGGTGCTCGGCGCCTCGACCGAGCGCGTCCCCGACCGTTCCGCCGACACCCCCGAGGTCGAGGTCCTGAACAGGCACCCGGACGTGGTCCTCGCCGCTTCGGTGGCGGGCGCCGCCTTGCCGACATCTCCCCCAGCCTCGACGCGGGTCGCTCCCGAGCCGTCGCCTCGACGCTCGGGCGGCAAGACTGCAAGCACGACGTCCCAACCGCGGCCCTCGAGGCCGGAACAGCCCGTCGTCGACACGCCCCGAACCTCGCCACGCACTTCCGAGTCCACCCCCGCGGTTGGGGGCCGGGCCGGTCGGGACGAGGCTTTGCTTTCGGCGATGCGCGATCTCACCGAGGAACTTCGGCAGACTCGCGCCGGCGCCCGCGACCTCACCGGCGGACGCGTGGTGGCGCTGCTCCTCGAACTCGGCGTGCTGCTTGCCGCCGCCATCGGTCTGACGCAATCCGCCGAACCGATGCTGCTGGCCACGTGGTTTCTCGGCGCGGTGCTGCTGCAACTCGCCGCGATCGCCCTGCTTCTCTTCGATCGGCGCTGACCCGGCGACCATCTGCTTCTCGTGACGTTTCTCGATGGACGTTTCTCGATGGACGCTTCTCGGTTCAAGGACGCCCCCGTGCTCGAAGTCATCTCCCTCGCTTCCACCGGCGCTTCGCCCTTGCTTGCCGGGATCTCCGGATCTCCCAGCGTCGCGATCGGCGTCCCGGCGCTGGTGGCGATGCTGGTGGCATCGTTCCTGTGCGGCAGCGTTCCGTTTGCGCTCTTGCTGGGTCGCCTCCGAGGGATCGACATCCGCACGGTCGGCTCGGGGAACATCGGTGCGACCAATCTCGGCCGAGCGTTGGGGCGTCGCTGGGGCGTCGCATGCTTCGTGCTCGATGCCTTCAAGGGAGCGGCGCCGGTCGCGGCGTTCGGGCTGTGGAGAGGCATCTGGGGCATCCCTCTCGCAGACGCCCCATCCTCCGCAACGACCGAGTGGCTGGCGGTGGCGGTCGCCGCGATCCTCGGACACGTGTTCTCTCCATGGGTCGGCTTCCGGGGAGGCAAGGGCGTGGCCACGGGCTTCGGCGCCCTCGTCGCCCTTTGGCCGCTGCTGACCTGGCCGCTGCTGGGCGCATTGCTGGCCTGGGCGATCCTGCTGGCGGCGACGCGCCTGATGGCGGTCGCGAGCATCGTGGCGGCATGCGCTCCACCGGCGGTGCTCCTCATCCAGTCGCTGCAGGCCGACCGCCCGGCCGCTGCCACGCCGCTTCTCGTCGCCACGCTGATCATCGCGGCGCTCGTGATGATTCGGCACCGGAGCAACCTTGCGAGAATCCTCGCCGGCACCGAGCCGCGAATCGGCACGCCCGATCCCGAGTCCGAACGCGGCCCCGACGCCGGACGGAATCCGCCCCCGAACCGCTGAACTTCCCCGGACCCGGATCCGTTCAAGGAGCGGGATAGCATGACCACGATCCCCAGAGAAGCCGCCATCGAGACTCCGCACACAACCGCCGACCGACCCGAGCACGGGTATCGATCGCCGCTCGAGACCCGCAACGCCTCGCGGGCGATGCGTCGAATCTGGTCCGAACAGCATCGGTTCGGGCTTTGGCGACGCATCTGGCTTGCGGCGGCGGAAACCCAGCGAGAGCTCGGCCTCGACATCTCCGAGGAGGCGGTCGCCCAGATGAGGACGACCCTCGACCAGATCGACTTCGAGAGCGCCGCCCGGCACGAGGCCCGCATCCGCCACGACGTCATGGCCCACGTGCACGCCTTCGGAGAGGCTGCCCCCGCGGCACGCGGCGTCATCCACCTGGGTCTCACCAGCCAGGACGTGGTCTGCAACGCCGAGGTCCTGCAATGGCGCGAGGCCCTCGATGTCGTCGCGGTCAAGCTCGCCCGAGTCGTCGACCGCCTCGGTACGTTCGCGGCCACGCACCGTGACCTGCCGACTCTGGGATTCACGCACTTCCAGTCGGCGCAACCGACCACGGTCGGCCGGCGTGCCTGCCTCTGGGCGCAGGACTTCGCGACGGCCCTGACCGAGATCGAGCATCTCCAAGGCGATCTGCGTCTGAAGGGCCTTCGAGGGGCGACCGGCACCCAGGCCTCCTATCTCGACCTCTTCGGTGGCGACGCGACCATGGTCGATCGCCTCGAGGCGGGATTTGCGGAACGTCTCGGGTTCGACGCCGACTCCTGCTGGCCGATCTGCGGGCAGACCATGCCCCGCCTCGCCGACGCCCGATTGCTTGGAGGCCTTGCCCTCGCGGCGGCATCGATCCACAAGTGGGCCACCGACCTTCGCCTGCTGGCGGGTCTCGGCGAGATCTCCGAACCCATCGGCCGGGATCAGGTGGGCTCCTCGGCCATGGCCTACAAGCGGAATCCGATGCGATGCGAACGGGCGTGCGGCCTGTCCCGATTCGTGCTGTCGCTGCAGGCCCCGGTCCTGCAGACCGCAGCGGTGCAGTGGCTCGAGCGCAGTCTCGACGACTCGTCGCTGCGACGTCTGGCGATTCCCGAGGCGTTCCTCGCCCTCGACGGCGCGCTCGATCTTGCCATCGACATCGCCGGCGGCCTCGAGGTGCATGAGGCGGCGATCGCGGCCCGCCTCGATGCGGAGCTTCCATTCCTCGCCACAGAGCGGTTACTCATGGCAGCGGTGGCGCGAGGCGCCGATCGCCAGGAGGCGCACGAGGTGATCCGACGGCACAGTCGCGAGGCGCAGTCCCGGCGCCATCGGGGCGAGGCCCCCGCTCTGCTCGAATCGCTGGCGAACGAGGCGATGTTCGCCGGCCTGACCGAAGCTCCAAACCCCTCCGCCTTCATCGGTCGCAGCCCCGAACAGGTCGAACGCGTTCTCGAAGGTCTCGTCCAGCCGATCCGAAGTCGCTACCACGGCCGCTTGGACGAGACCCCGGAGCTCCGGGTCTGAGGATCGTTTCGACCACCGACACCGAACGCACCTTGCCGAACAGCTCCGCCCCGCGAACCACTCCGATGGCCATCCCCCGCCTCCACGCCGACGACACGCTGCTGATGGTGATCGACATTCAGGAGCGGTTGATGCCGACGATCCACGGCGGCGACGACCTCGTGGCCACGGTGGGCGTGATGGCGGAGTTCGCCCAGCTGCTCGAGATCCCCACAATCGTCACCGAGCAGTATGTCCGAGGTCTTGGTCGAACCGTGGCCGCACTCGACGCGCCCCTCGGAAACACGCACCGGATCGAGAAGACCCGCTTCAGCGGCGTGGTCCCAGAGGTCCTCGAGGACCTCCACCGTCACCGTCGGCCAAACATTTTGATCTGCGGCATCGAGGCCCACGTCTGCGTCCTGCAGACCACGCTCGACCTGCTTGGAGCGGGCTTCGTCCCTTGGCTGGTCGTCGACGGGATCTCCGGGTCCGACCGAGACCAGATCGCGGTCGCGATGGACCGGATGGGCCGCTCCGGAGCGATCCGGACGGGGGCGATGTCGGCGATCTACGAGCTTCTGGGCGACGCGAACCATGTACGGTTCAAGGAGGCTCTGGGCCTCGCCAAACGCCTGCCCCGGCATTGAGAATTCCATCCTGAGCATCCGTAGGCGGCGAGCGGAAGGCCGGCACGCCCCCCGACCCCTGCAAGTGTGCCCCCCTCTTGGCCATGCAGAAACCGGGCCGGCGCGGTAGGTTTCGCCGGTCGCCGATCCCCCGAGAGGGATGGCGAGCTCAAGCACAGGAGCCCAGCATGCTGCTCGATCTCTATCAGAACCTGGTCAAGCTGATCGCCGAAGCCGAGGCGGATCTCCAGAAGGCCGCCGGCGGCAACAAGGCCGCGGGAACGCGGGTCCGCAAGACGATGCAGGAAGTCCGCGCCGCTGCTCAGGAGATCCGCGTGAAGGTGCTGGAGGCCCGGGACACTCCGCCCGTCTGACTCCACCGGCCGACCGACCTGCCTCCTCTCGGTCGCACCGCCACAACGACCACCACGGCCTCCGGAACCGCGGTCCTTGCGACCCAAGATGTCCCGGCAGGGCTGCTGTTCGGCCTGACGACCCTCGGATCGGGAGGCCAGCTGCCTCGGGTCCCTTCGGGTCAGGACGAGTCGGTCCAGCCGGCGATTCGCAACCTTGCCCTGCCCCCTGCTCGGGTCGCCCACACTCTCCTGCTCGCGGCCTGAACAGGCGGCAGCAAACCTCATCTGGAATCCGACATGGCCTCGCCGCTGCTGCTCGATCTCGACGCGATCGATCTCGATGCCGTCGCCGCCGACGAGGCCCGGGTCGGGGAAGTCAATCCGCAGTGCGGCCTGATGCGTCAGCTCGACTACGTCGTCTGGTTCAACGACATCATCACTCAAGGTGTCGGCGTCAAGCAGGTTCGCGACGACGAGTTCTGGGTGCCCTACCACATCCCGGGGCGGCCGCTGATGCCCGGGGTCATGATGATCGAGGCGTGTGCCCAGCTCGGCAGTTTCCTCTACCGCACCAAGACGCCCAACCTGCCGTTCGTCGGCTTCACCCGCTGCAACGACACGGTGTTTCGCGGACAGGTCGTTCCGGGGGACCGGATGTTGATCCTGTGCGACGAGGTCGAGGCCTCCCGCCGCCGCTTCATCTCGAGGTTCCAGTGTGTGGTCGAGGGGAAGATGGTCATGGAGACGACGATCACCGGCATGACGTTCTGAAGGCGGGCTCCGGTGCGGTGGCTGGCCTGGTTTGGAGTGCGGATGTTCGCAGATCGACAGGCATGCCCGAGGTCGGACGAGAACCGTTGACACGAGACAGGACGAGAAGAGAGATCGGACCCGCGAGCCGACGGCATCGGCGCAGCGGGCATCGACATGACCGGCTTCGAGGAGGCGGGAAGTGAGCGGCGCCACCTCGTCGCACCCTCGCCCCAACCTGCCGATCGGAGGCATCCGGCTGGAGCCCTGCCTCCAGCGTCGGGCGTGGGGCGGCACCCGCCTGGCATCGATGAGAGCCAGCGCCCTGCAGTCGCCGGGCGACGGACCGTTCGGCGAATCGTGGGAACTCGCCGACCTGCCCGGCTCGGCGGCGGGGAACCAGACCCGAGTGCGAAGCGCCGAGCACCTCTCGATCTCGGAGCTGCTCGCAACGCACGCGTCGCCCCTGCTCGGCCGCAGTCGCCGACGCGAGGATGGTCGATTTCCGCTGCTTCTCAAGCATCTCGATGCGGCCACGACCCTATCCGTGCAATGCCATCCGAGTCCCGACTACGAAGCCGAGCACCCCGAGACATCGGTCAAGCACGAGGGCTGGTTCGTGCTCGACGCCGAGCCCGGAGCCGTCGTTCACCGCGGATTTCGCCGGCATCTCGATCGGGCCGAGATCGACGCCGCCATCGCGGAGCATCGACTTCATCGGGAACTCGTCGCCGAACCGATCGCCGCAGGAGACTTCGTCTGGCTGCCAAGCGGAACCTGCCACGCCTTGGGCGGCGGCCTCCTGGTCGCGGAGGTCCAGACACCGAGCGACACCACCTTTCGGGTCTACGACTGGGACCGGGACGATCCGAATCGACCCCTGCACCTGGAGGAGACGCGACTGGCGGTGGCCGGAACCGCTGCCGCCGACCTGCCCCCGATCGTGCACACCGCCTCGACGCCGCCGCTTCTGGCAAACGGCTTCCGAACCTGGCCTCTGCACCAGGGCGAGTGGTTCGACATCGAGTTGATCGAGGCGGATGCGGGAACCCGCCTGCCCGTCGTGACCAACGGCGTCGCTGTGGCGTGGATGGTGCTCGAGGGCGCTTGGAGAAGTCTGCGACCCGGGTCGGATCCGGCCGTGAATCGGGGCGTCTCCACGGTGCTCTGGCCTGCCGAAGGCGGCGAGGAGATCGTCGAGTTCACCGAACACACCCGATTCCTGCGAATTCCGCTCGCGGAGGAGAAGAAGCCTTCGCTGCCGCAAGCCCGCCCCGGAGATGCCGTGCCATGCTGATGCGAGTGTCGATGGCCGAACCGAGATGGGGCGCCTGGGCCGGGCCGATCGCGTGCTCCCTGACGGCCGCCTTCGTCCTGCTCGACTCCCCATCCGCCGCCCAGAGTCCCGAAGC
>Ga0075479_10001188_pt1 | contig 11756 bp, 8 predicted proteins | sample DEB08_DNA_8_FD_76341 | JGI IMG/M metagenome (GOLD analysis project Ga0075479, IMG submission 76341) | Aqueous microbial communities from the Delaware River and Bay under freshwater to marine salinity gradient to study organic matter... | ecosystem: Environmental > Aquatic > Marine > Coastal ... | reverse complement strand
AAAAGATTTTCTGAGATCGGCGAGGCGCCGGTATTCCGGGCGAAAATCGTGCCCCCACTCCGAGATGCAGTGAGCCTCATCGATAGTAAAACAATCAACCCGAATCCCCTTGAGGATCTCCTGCGTGGTTTTCATGAAGAGCGACTCGGGCGCAATGTAGAGCATCTTGGCTTCACCGCTCAGAAGTTTTTCGATATTCTGCTGATACTTTTCTTTAGGGATGGAGCTGTTTAATACGACGGCCGGCACACCATACTGCACAAGCTGATCGACCTGGTCTTTCATGAGGGAGATAAGCGGGGAAACAACGATGGTGAGTCCGTCAAAAAGGAGGGCTGGAATTTGATAGCAGATCGACTTCCCACCACCCGTTGGCATGATCACGAGCGTATCCTTCTTGTCGAGTATGTTCCGGATGATGTCTTCCTGTAGTGGACGAAACGAATCGTACCCGAAAACGGAGCGCAGAATGGATGTGGCTTTTGATGGAGCTTTTGTGGTCATAGTTCCTTAGTAACAAAATGATTTGCGAATTCATTTACAGGAATTGAAATTATTTTGCACTCCGGATTTCCGGATTTTTTTGTACTTTTCGATGCTATAAATATGTGAAGCAATGCAGTGAGTAGTATGCGGATGTGATGCAAGCGTATTTTTCGACGACATCCATGTTGAGCTGACAGCTGCACTGGTTTGTGCGATGCAGATTTGCCTTTCGAGTAGATATTTTTGCACAGGGAGCTATATACAAGTAATCGAAAAGAGAACTTTCAAACCTTGGTATTTGATATGATGATAGAAGTGTTGCCTGATGAACACCGAAGATACCGGTCGGTGGATTTTAATAACCTGAAATTTGGAAAACTATTTTCGGACCACATGCTGGAGATGCACTACAAAGACGGTGCATGGGGTGAACCGATGATCAAACCGTACGGAACCATTGAAATTCATCCCTCGATGCATGCTTTGCACTACGGGCAGGCCATTTTTGAGGGGATGAAAGCCTATTACATCAACGAGCATACCATTTCGGTGTTCCGGCCGCATGCTCATTTTGAACGCCTTACCCATTCCTGCCGGCGGATGTGTATGCCAGAGATTCCTGAGTCGGTATTTTTGAACGGAATTGAGCAGCTAATGAAACTGGATTACAGGTGGGTCCCAAAAACGTTTGGTCATGCGCTGTATATCCGGCCATTGATGGTTGCGAGCCAGGAGTACATCGCTGCAGTGGAGTCGAATGAGTATAAGTTTTTTATCATGACCTCTCCGGTTGCTGCCTACTACGATTCCGGATTTCAACCTGTTAAGCTTACCACTTCGGAAAATTTCGTCCGGGCAGTGAGTGGGGGAACCGGAGCTGCGAAGGCTGCCGGAAATTATGGCGGAAGTTTTCTGCCGGCAAAACGTGCGAAGGAGCGTGGATTTACGCAGGTGTTGTGGCTGGATGCCAAAGAGGGCAAATACGTGGAGGAGGTGGGAACCATGAACATCTTCTTTAAGATTGGGGACACACTTGTGACTCCCGATCTGGATGGTGCCATACTACCGGGCGTGATCCGGCGATCGGTGATTCAGATCGCAAAGGACTGGGGGGTGGATGTACAAGAGCGCCCAATTTCGATCGATGAGGTAATTGCTGAGTACGATCGTGGGAACTTAATGGAGGTGTTTGGCTCCGGAACTGCGGCCGTGATTGCACCGGTTGGATTGATCGATCACAAGAAGAAAGAGCTTCGGTTTGATATGGAAAATATCGGGCCGTTTGCCAAAAAAATGTATCAGGAGATCACCGGAATTCAATACGGGAAGATGGAAGATCGTCATGGGTGGAACAAGAACGTATCCGTGGGGGATTCGTAGAGAGAGCGGTTCCCACTTCGTAAAATGAAGCTCTGTAGGTTCCGGTGTCCTGCCAGCATTCCGGGTTGATTTCCAGTTTGCCCAGTCGAACGCCGCTGTGGCCCATCTGGGTAACGAGCGTAGTTTTTCCGGATGGATTTTGTACCTGAACGGGCTCATCCAGAAAGGTATGTGTGTGCCCGCCTATGATGAGGTCGATTCCCGGAACCTGTTGTGCGAGTGTGAGGTCGTCCGGGGTTGAGGGGCGGTTCGATCCGCCGGAATGCTGATGACCGAGATGGCTGAGACAGATGACCAGGTCGCATTTGTGGAAGGTACGAAGGCTGTCTGCCATGTAGCGGGCGCGTGTGAGGGTTTCATACATCTGAATGTCGCCATACAGGTTCTTCGGCACGACTCCCTCTAAACCGATGCCGACTCCGAACACGCCGATCCGGACAGATCCACGACGGAGTACCGTTAATGGACGAATGGTGTTTTTGAGCGGGGTGTTGTGAACACGGTAATTCGCAGCAAGCATCGGGAATTTTGCGTGGGCCGCGACTTCAGCCAGATGTTCTACCCCGAGATCAAATTCATGGTTCCCAATTACCATGGCATCGTAGCCCATTTCGGACATCACACGAAGGTCCACTTCGCCCCCGTAGAGCTGAAACCAAGGAGTTCCCTGGAAGACATCTCCGGCATCTAGCAGAATGACATGTTGATGGGTTTGGCGTATCTGCTTGATGAGATGGGCACGGCGTGCTACACCACCCAGCATCGCGAATTCGCGAGCGGTTTCCGGGAATGGGTCGATGCGTGCATGGGTGTCGTTGGTGTAGAGAATGGTGATGGTGCGATCGTTTTGCAAAAAAGTTGTGAGCTCGGTATCGTCTTGCGGGACTGCGTCACCGCTCTTTGAGCTCCACGGAAAGAGAGCTGATCCTATTAACCCGCCGCCAAACCGTATGCTTCGTCGCAGAAACTCTTTGCGACTGATGCCTTTGCCACTGCTCATCGAATTCGTCCGTCGGTCGTTGGCTCCAGCGGATCGCGATCTCGTAGGTAGTCGATGTAAAGATCCCGAATGGCGACCATGGTGAGGTCTTCTCTTGAAATGGGATTGTGTAGAGCTGTGAAGGGCCCTCCCCCGTTGGCGATCCAGCTGCTGGTTGCCACCAGATATCGTTGTGGTTCTTCAATCGGTTCTGCGTCCACGAGCAGGGCGGTGGCCCGATCATCCCGAATCTGAAACCGCATTCCACTGATCGGCCCGCCCCCGAGCGCCGCAATTTCATCGGCGAGTTGCTTCACGGATGAGCCCGGGAGTTCGAGAATGGTGAGGTGGTTTTCGTAGGGCATGAATTCGAGCATCTCCCCGAGTGTGATGGGGCCTTCATCAAGGTGAAGACGGAAGGATCCCTCGTCGATCACTCCGATATGGACATATTTTCGGAGTTCTTCGGCGGCGCGATAGCGGAGTGCATCCGCGACCAGGTTTCCGAGACTACCCTCCGGTTTGGCGAACCGGGCCGGAGCTTTGAGGATGCTGATCGGCTGTGAGAGCTCGTTGTTGTAGTGGTCGCGATAGGGCTCAATGACCGACAGGATGGTTGGGTCGGAGGGGGTTGCCGGCCTCATTTCTGCGCCGGAGCCCTGCTCACCTGAGCCAAGCTGCCCCACACCCAGCTGTCCCACACCCAGCTGTCCGCCACCTTGCAGCCCTGCACCATGTTGCCCTGCGTCATCCCCGGCGGTTTGTTCTCCCGGGTTGCTTTGTCCCTCCCCCGACAGCTGCCCCATCCAGGCACATCCTTGTACCATCACCAGGATGCCTAACGAAATCAACCAGAAAAAAACAAAGCGGGGAATCGTTCTCATGGGGGGTGCTACGCCGGTTCTACTGCTGCATCATCAAGTCCATCACAAACTGCTGAAAGTTGAGCATTCTCACAGAAGGATTGGGTTTAAGTTTGTCGAGGTGTTTTTTGGATCGGGAGATCTCCGTTGCCTCGGCACTGTATAGCAGGTTGCCGCCCCGGAAAAGATCAACCTTGAGCGGGAAGATTTCTCGCTGCATGACCCACTCCACCGGGGTTGCGTCCTCGAAAATCTCCCGGCCAAAGGTTGCCCAGAGATGGGAGAGCATCGCCCAGTTGCCAGAAAAGTCTTCTGAGTACCAAAAAAGCATATAATCCCCCTCCTTCTCAAACTGAACTTTCATCTCCTTTGCTTTGTAGCCGTGGAACTTTTGCGTATTGCCGGTTTCCTCCATGGTAAGCCCCGCCATGGAAGTACTGCCGGATCCTGTACCTGAGCCAGCTGCGCCTGCATTGCCCCCGCTTCCACCCGCATTCGCCGAATCGCGAACATTCCGAAGCTGCTGCGTGAGCTTCATAAACATATCAAGATCGGTTTTGGCCAGCACCAGCGAACGCTCCGCATCCATCCCGATCACAAAATCTTCTTTATCGTTGCGAATCAAAATGGAGGAAGATTCCGTCCCGTTCATCAGTGAAAAAGCGTCACTCGACTGAATCAGCATGCGATCCTTGTCGGTAATAATCACCAAATCATCGACCTGAAGATCCACATTGTCGCTGTGGTTAAAGGTGTAGTAAATCATACCGGAAAACTGAGCAGAGGCAGTTTGCGAAAACAGCCCGGACGTAAGCACGGCAAGGGCAAAAAGCGTGAGAGCCGGCCCTAAAACCCGATGCCATGAGTTTTTCTGGGATCGTTCTCGGGATATTGTCTGAAACGTTTGAGTCTTTGAAATCATGTCGGTAATGGTTGTGGTTTATCGCAGAAAATTCATGTGTTTGTGATGGTCTTGTGGATCACTTGTGGACCATTCGATCTGTTTATTTGTTGGGTCCAACCCAAAATTATTACACGGGTTGATACGAATTGCTCCTGCACTGGAGCTGGCACTCTTGGCTTCACAAGCACTCACAACTTCACAAACTCTCACGGCTTCACAAACTCTCACGGCTTCACCGTCTCCTACTCCAAAAGCCACTCACACCGAAATCAGTTCCTCGGCCGTAAGGCTCACTTTGTGCACCCAGGCGCCGGCAATCACATCCTCTCCATCATAACATACCACCGCTTGTCCTGGTGTAATGGCTTCACGGCCAGCCGGAAAATAGACTTTGCATGCATCCTCGGAAAGCTGGGTAAGAACGGCCGGAGCCCCTGCATCATTGTACCGAATCTTCGCTGTCACCTCCATCTCGCCGCCGGGCACGGCATCAAACTTAATCAAATTGAGCTCTTTGGCGGTACACGTGGTTTGGATGAGATCCTCCTTGCCACCAATCGTAATCACGTTATGCACCGGATCGATATGCGTAACATACACAGGATAGCCCATGGGAAGGTCGAGGCCACGTCGCTGCCCGATCGTGTAGTAGGGGTAGCCCTTGTGCTTGCCCACGATCTTGCCATGCTTGTCCACAAAATTTCCATCCTTCACCCGATCTTCCAGTCCATCCACCTGATCGTTAAGGAAACGATGGTAGTTGTTGTCGGGGATGAAGCAGATCTCGTACGAGTCGGGTTTATTGGCGACGTTCAGCAGTCCATAATCCTGCGCAAACTGGCGGATTTCTCGTTTCGTGTATCGTCCAAGCGGGAAGATGGTTCGTGCCAAATGCTCTTGCCTCACCCCCCAGAGTGCGTAGGACTGGTCTTTCCCATGGTCGCGTCCTTTCGAAATCACGTAGCGCCCCCCCTCTTCTCGAACATTTGCGTAATGGCCGGTGGCGATAAAATCGCATCCCAGATCGTCTGCCCGCCGAAGAAGGGCTGCCCATTTGATGTGCGTATTGCAGAGCACACAGGGATTGGGGGTACGGCCTGCGGTATACTCTTCCACAAACCGGTCGATCACCCAGTTGCCGAACTCATCACGTATATCCACAATAAAGTGGTTGAAACCGTGCCGGACCGCAATTTGCCGGGCATCGTTCATCGACTCCACCGTGCAGCAACCGGTCTCTTTGCCGCTATTGCCGCCACTTCGATGGTAGTCCCACGTCTTCATGGTGATGCCGATCACTTCATAGCCCTGTTTGTGCAACATCACCGCTGCCACCGAGGAATCAACCCCGCCGCTCATGGCTACCAGTACGCGACCTTTTTTACTCATGATGTTACCTTACTCGTGATGTTACCTGGCTCGTGATGTTTGTTACCTGGCTCGTGTGCTCCAGCATGCCCAAAGATACGTTCTTTCCCGCTACGTTTCACACATCAACCCGAAAGAACAAAACAAGTAACTGCAAACCTACATATACAGATACGGTTTCCACACCTCCTGTACCCCGCCGATAAAATTCTGGAAAAACGTGATGTGCACGGGCCGGTAGGGTTTCATTTTTAGTGGCATGTCTGCTTCTTCCGGGGTTCGGTTCCCTTTTCGCACGTTGCAGGTGTTGCATGCCGTAATCAGATTTTCCCACGTGTCCTTCCCGCCTCGGCTCCTTGGCATCACATGGTCGAGCGTGAGATCCGATCGTTTGGAACAGTACTGGCAGGTAAACCGGTCGCGTTTCATGATGTTGCGCCGCGAAAGCACGATTTTTGTGTAGGGCAGGCGGATGTAGCGCCGCAGACGAATTACCGATGGATAGGCATAATTGCGATGAACTGTGCGGAGTTTTTTGTCGGGATCGTCGTGCAGAAGTTCCGCTTTCTCAAGAAAAATCAGTTTTATAGACCGCTGCACCGAACAGACACTGAGTGGCTGATAATCCTGATTGAGTACGAGGACGGCGCTGTCCATGGTTGGATCGTTGGGATCTGGTACTTTGAATTTGCGATCGTTGAGTTTGTTTAAAACGGATTTTTTAACGTTGAAGTATGTTGGTTTTTTCTATAAATATCAAGGCGGTGGTGCAGGTTTTTGGTGTGTTTTTTTCGGGTTGATGCGGATGCTTGATGGAGTGTGGGAGGTGGGGTTAGGGTGCGGGGCGGACGGGATGGGCGGATGGGACTGGTTGGCGGAGTTGCCTGGCCGGCGGATGGGACTGGTTGGCGGAGTTGCCTGGCCGGCGAATGGGACTGGTTGGCGGAGTTGCCTTCCAGGTACGAAATGGCCGGACGCGAAGTATCGTATCAGATGAGCAGACCGCTGAGTAACAGAAGCTCGGTTTCGGCAACTTTGGCATCGTATCGTGCGACAATCCAGCGGTTTTCGGCCTCGAGAAGGGTTTGCTGGGCTTCGCGGAATTCGAGCGGGCTGATGGTCCCAAGCCGGAACCGTTCAACGGCGATTTCGAGGGATTCCTGTGCATTGATGAGGTTTTCCTCTTCCAGGCCGACTAGTTCGAGCTGGTTTTGGTAGGTTTGGATCAGAGCGGCAAAGTCAGCGTCGAGCTGCAGGCGAGTTGCATCCAGCTGGAGTTCGCTGTTTTGTATAGCGATGTCGGCATTTTGAATTCGTCTTTGAAGTTGGAATCCGTCGAAAATGGGTATGCGTGCGGTGATGCCGGCCGAAAATCCTGTGGTCTCATTGAAGCTGATGAAGCCCCCATCGTTTTCGCTTCGGTTGAAGCTGTATGCAGACTGCAATGAGATTTCCGGAAGTCGCTGTGCTGCGATTTTTTTACGTTCGAGGCGGATGGAGGTCAAAGTGCGCCGGGCGAGTTGAAGAGCTTTGTTATTTTGCTCCCATCCGGCCCTTAGATCCGATTCGTTGAGGGTAGAGTCGATGGCGATTGTTTCGGTAACCGAGAATGGCTGTTCATGGCTCCGGGCCAGAAGTGTATTGAATGCGATTTTGGCCTGATTGAATCGGTTTTGTTCTCGAAGGAAGGCAGCCCGGTCGGCGTTGAGGTCGGATTGTGCCTGCAGCAGATCTGCGCGCGAACCGGAACCGAGATCCACTTTGGTTTCTTCGATTTCGATACGCTGTTGGGAGATTTCGACACTGTTTTTAAGGTTCTCTGTCTGACGTCCGATACGGATTAGATCGTAGTAGGATACAATGATGGTGGCCACGAGGGTTTCGAGCTGCTGGCGTAATTCCAGGTCTGCGATCTCTTTCTGCTCACCGAGCTGATTTTTTTCGTAAAACATTCCTAACCCGTCGAAAAGAAGCCAACGGGCCTGAAGTGTGGCGTTTCGGCTACTGCTTCGGGCGCCTTCGGTGGTACGGTCGTTGCCACCTGCACTAAATTCGCTGTCTTCCACTCGTTCGGTGAGGGTGGTTGTGCCTTCTACAATCGGCAGGAAACCGGCATTGCCTAGGGTTGCATTGTTGCGGGCGATGGAGAGGTTGTTTCTGGCAATCCGTACCTGGAAGTTTTCTGCCAAGCCGATTTCGAGTGCTTTGCTTAGGGTAAGAACGGGTGGTGCATCTTGCATGCCGTCGGGAGCATCTTGCAGATTGGCTTCTTCCTTCACGCCGGATAGATCTGTCATTTGTGCTATATCCTTATCCTGCACGCCGGTTGCGCTTGCCACGGGCAGGGGAGCGAGTCCCATCAACCCGAAAAAAGCCGAAAAAAGTGCTGCGGTACGTGCTGCGTGTTTCATGGGTTATTCGGCTACGAGTTCTTGTTCTTCGACGAGGGCCTGGCGTGCGCGTTTTTCGATCTCTTTGCGGGAGGATTTGTCGGATGCGAAGTAGCTGTAGATGGCCGGGATGATGTAGAGCGTGAGGGCGCTTCCAATGACCAGGCCACCGATGACGGCGATTCCCATGGAGGTTCGGCTTTCGGCGCCGGCTCCGAGTGCGAGGGCGATGGGCAAAATGCCGAGGATGGTGGAGATGGTGGTCATGAGGATGGGACGGAAGCGCATGGATGCGGCGTCGCGAATGGCTTCTTGGACGGAGAGTCCCTGTTCCTGGCGCTGGTTTGCGAATTCGACGATGAGGATGCCGTTTTTGGCGATGAGACCGATGAGCATGATGGCACCGATCTGGCTGAAGATGTTGAGGGTTTGATCGAAGTACCAGAGCGAGAGAAGGGTTCCGAAGATTGCGAGGGGTACGGTGAAGAGAATGATGAGCGGGTCGCGGAAGCTCTCGAACTGGGCGGCGAGGACGAGGTAGATCATCACGAGGGCCAGGATGAAGATGAAGTTGAGGCTTTGGGCGCTCTCGGTGAAGTCACGGGACTGGCCGGCGAGATCGGTAATCATGGTTTCGGGGAGGACTCGGGCGGCGATCTCGTTCATCGCGTCGATTCCGTCGCCGATGGTGAAGCCCGGGGCAAGGCCGGCAGAGATCGTGGCGGAGGTGAAGCGGTTGAAGCGGAAGAGCTGTGGCGGGGAGCTGGTTTCGGTGAGGGTGACCAGGTTGTCGAGCTGGATCTGATCGCCCGATTCGTTGCGAACGTAAATGGTACGGAGATCGAGGGGTTCGTTGCGGAAGACACGCTCCATCTGGCCAACAACTTCGTACTGTTTTCCGTCGATGATGAAGAAGCCGAAACGGTTGCCTGAGAGGGAAAGTTGCAGGGTTTGGGCGATGTCGCGTACCGATACTCCGAGGCTTCGGGCGCGGTTTCTGTCGATTTCGACTTGGATTTCGGGTTGATTAAATTTGAGATCCACGTCGGCGAATGTGAAGGCAGGGTGCGTGTTGGCTTCACGGAGGAATGTGGGGATAACCTCCTCGAGCTGGGCAAGATTTTGAGCCTGGAGGACGAACTGCACCGGAAGTCCGCCACGCCGGCCGCCAATCGACTGCGGCTGTGAAACAAAGGTCTGGGCGCCGGACAGATTTTTCATGAGGCCGGTGACCTGGTCGGCGATCTCTTGCTGGGAGCGGTCGCGCTCTTTGCGGTCTTGTAGCCGCATAAAACTGAAAGCGGAGTTCACCGAGCTGGACGCTCCGAATCCGGGGGAGGTGACGGTGTTCATGGCTACGAGTTCCGGGACATTGCTGGTGACGGCGTCGATCATCTGATCTACATAGTCGTCCATGTACTCATAGGAGGCACCTTCCGGTGCGGTTGCGAAGATGCGCATCTGGCCGCGGTCTTCCAGGGGGGCAAGTTCGCCGGGCAGCTGCAGGTAAAATACCGTGATGAGCACGGCGGATGCTCCCAGAATGACGAACGAAACCCATCGCACCTTCATAAAGGAGTCGAGTGTTTGGCGGTACCACTCGTTCATTCGCACGAAAAAGGGCTCGGTAGCTTCGTAGAACCGGTTTTTCTCAGCTCCTTTTTTGAGGATGCGAGTGGCGAGCATCGGGGTAAGCGTAAGCGCCACGAAGGAGGAGATGATGACAGCGCCGGCAATGACCACCCCAAACTCGCGAAACAGCCTTCCGGTCGTGCCTCCGAGAAAAAGGATGGGCAGGAACACCGACACGAGTGCCAGGGAAGTAGCAACCACGGCAAAAAAGATCTCTTTGGTGCCCAGGATCCCCGCTTCGATGACTGGCAGGCCTCGCTCCATCTTGGCGTAAATATTCTCGAGTACCACAATGGCGTCGTCCACCACCAGACCGATCGCCAGCACGATCGCCAGCAGGGTGAGTACGTTGATGCTAAAGCCGGACACATACATCACAAAGAACGCACCGATGAGGGCGATGGGAATCACAATCACCGGAATCAGCGTAGTTCGAAAATCCCTCAGAAAGAAGAAAATCACAAAAATCACCAGGCCAAGCGCGATAAAAATGGTCTGCTTTACCTCGGTGATGGAATCCTGAATGTATTCGGACGTGTCAAAGCCAACCGCCAGCGAGATATCCTCTGGCAGATCTTTTTCGATGCGTTCAACGCGTTTGAAAAACTCCTCGGTAATGTCGAGCTGGTTGGTTCCGGGCTGGGGAATCGCCACCACCCCCACCATCGGCACTCCGTTCCGCTTCAGCACCGTGCGTTCGTTTCGCGCACCCAGCTCGGCCCTTCCAATATCACGAAACCGAACCTTGTTGCCACCGCTCTCTTTCACAATCATGTTGTTGAAATCCTCCGGCGTGGTCAGGCGGCCCATCGTACGTACTGACAACTCCGTCACCATCCCCTCAATCCGACCGGACGGCAACTCGATATTTTGCCGGTCGAGCGCATTTCGAACGTCCAGCGCCGTAACGCCATACGCCGCCAATTTTAGCGGGTCCATCCAAAGGCGCATGGCATACCGCCGCGATCCCCAGATGTTGATCTCACTCACCCCGGGGATAGTTTGCAACTGCTCCTTGAACAGGTTGTCGGCGATCAAGGTAAGATCCGTTAAGTCCCGGCTGTCACTTCGGATGTTCAGAAACACAATCGGGGATGCATCCGCATCGGCTTTGGTTACCGTAGGTGGGTCAGCATCGGGCGGAAGACTACGCTGCGCACGCGAAACCCGATCCCGGACATCATTTGCCGCAGCTTCCAAGTCGGTATCCAAATCAAACTCCACCGTAATCGTGCTGCGTCCCTCCCGACTTACCGACGTCAGCGTCCGAATCCCGGCCACCCCATTAATCGACTCCTCCAGCGGCTCGGTAATCTGCGACTCAATCACATCGGCGTTGGCACCGGTATAGTTCGCACTCACCGTCACCACCGGCGGATCTACGGAAGGGTATTCGCGCACACCCAAAAAGAAAAACGATATCGCCCCAAACAGAATAATCACCAGCGACATCACGGAAGCCAGCACCGGCCGGCGTATGCTTATGGATGTTAAACTCATTGTTGTCCTCTGTCTTCGGGTTGATGCGAAACCACCCGGATCGCCAGACCCGGACGGGCTTGCAGCAATCCCGTTGTTAAAACTTGGTCTCCCGGGTTCAGTCCCTCCAGGATCTGCACCTTTTCACTGGTCCGGATGCCCGTTTTAACGATCCTCTCCTCCACCATACCGTCTACCGCTACGTATACTTTTTGAGAGTTCAGCCCTGGAATCAGACTGATCGTAGGTACCATCAATGCTTCCTCAATCTCCTC
>Ga0075479_10001186_pt1 | contig 11765 bp, 4 predicted proteins | sample DEB08_DNA_8_FD_76341 | JGI IMG/M metagenome (GOLD analysis project Ga0075479, IMG submission 76341) | Aqueous microbial communities from the Delaware River and Bay under freshwater to marine salinity gradient to study organic matter... | ecosystem: Environmental > Aquatic > Marine > Coastal ... | reverse complement strand
CCGCAGCGTGCCAGCGGCGTGGAGAGCGCCTCACCGGCCGAAATATTCTCAGCGGAATTCCGAATAGCCTGCCCCAGCACCACGTTTCCTGACGAATCACTGCTGATCTCCAGTGCCTTCAGCATCGGCACTCCATTCCGCAGCAGTGTCCCAAGAATACGACAGAATCTGGACACCGCGCTATTCAACGCAATCGGTCCAAAGACAGGAACCTGTGTTCGGAAACGATCCACGAGTTCACGCCCCCGACTTGAACCAGACCAGCGTTTCAGACCGGCTGTTACACCCGCGAAAGCGATTAACACAAAGATCCCATACCTGCCGAGCGTATCACTCAGCCACAGCAGTACGACAGTTGGTAAGGGCAGCGTTCCCGCACGCTCCAGTTCAGCAAACAAGTCGGCAAACTTTGGAACAAAGAATACGATCAGTATCAGAGTCACAGTGCTTCCCGCAGCCGCCAGAAACGCCGGATACGCCATCGCACCTCGCACTTTCGCACGCAATTCCTCCTGTCGCTCCAGAAACTCGGAAGTCTGCTGCAGTGCTGATTCCAGAAACGCTCCCTCGGTGCCGGCCCTGACGATTGAGAGCGTCAGTTCTCCGAAAACATGCTGATGCATCGCCATCGCCTCGTGCAGTTGCCGACCATCAGCAACTCTTGCACGAATGTCGGCAAGGACATCGCGTAGTGTTTCCTGCGGCGTCTGCTGTGACAGCAGTTCAAGTGCATTCAGCAGCGGAACCCCATTCTGCAGCAGATCTGAAAGCTGAGTCAGCGTTGCCGCAAGCACTTCCGTGCTGACCCCCCGACGAAACTGCAGTTTCAGAAACGGCTGCTTTGCCGGAGATACACTGACCGGAAACAGTGACTTCCCGGCCAACAGTGCCATTACATCGTTACGCGTATCGGCTGTAATCAGACCCTTCACATCCTGACCAGCCATGGTTCGCGCGATGTAAGAAAATTCCGGCACTGGAGCCCCTGTTTGTTTTCAGCTCGCCAGTTCGCTCAGCCAATTCCCAGACGCTCGTCGGCATTTGGCTTGTGAATCGAAAAGCTTTTGAACTCAGTCGGCACGCGTCACTCGGAGCACTTCGTCGATGCTGGTTTCACCTCGGGCCACTTTTAACCAGCCGTCCTGTCGCAGCGTCATCATGCCGGCATCGACAGCCGCTCGACGAATTGCAGCAGTCCCACGCTTTTCAGCGGCCAGGCCACGGATCTCGTCGTTCGTGACAAGCAACTCGTAAATCCCAAGGCGTCCAGAGTAGCCCGTACCACGACACTGTCGACACCCTTTCGAGCGATAAACTGGACTGCCCGACTGATAAACTGACTCTGGAAAGTCCGAAGGAATCTCCTCTGCAGATGGCATGTATGCCTCGCGACAGTGAACACACAGCCTGCGAACAAGCCGCTGAGCCATCACACCCTCTACGGTGCTGCTGATCAAAAACGGCTCGACACCCATGTCGTTAAGACGCATGAAAGCCCCGGCCGAATCATTCGTGTGCAGCGTGCTGAAGACCATGTGCCCGGTCAGAGATGCCTGAATCGCATTCTCCGCAGTCTCAAAGTCACGAATCTCACCAACCAAAACCACATCCGGGTCGTGCCGCAGAATGCTCCGCAGACACGAAGCAAATGTGAGCCCAACCTTGTGGTTGACCTGAATCTGATTGATCCCCTCAAGCTGGTACTCAATCGGATCCTCAGTGGTAATGATCTTGTTGCGCTCGCTGCGAATCTCAGCCAGAGAACTGTACAGCGTTGTTGTTTTCCCGGATCCGGTTGGTCCGGTCACAAGAACGATCCCGTGCGGCATGCGAATCAATTCACGAAAACGTTCGCACGTCTGCTGCTCCATGCCGATGCCTGAGAGCGAAAACTTCATCGCATCCTTGTCAAGGACACGCATCACAACACCCTCACCGTGAAGCATTGGGATGATTGAAACTCGAATATCCACTTCCCGACCGGAAATTCGCAGTTTGATCCGGCCGTCCTGAGGAACGCGTTTCTCGGCAATGTTCAGACGTGCCATGATCTTCAGACGGCTGAGAATTGCTGCCTGAAAACGGTTGAGTTCCGGGGGCACCGGCTGGTTCTGAAGCACACCATCGATGCGATAGCGGATCTTCATTCCAGTGGCTTGAGCCTCCATGTGAATGTCACTCGCTCGCGCGGTCACTGCCTCCGTCAGAATGTCGTTCACCAGCCGAACCACAGAAGCCTGCTGAGCCATCGCAGCGGCCTCTGAATCCTCGAGACTCAGATCACCAAGAATCTCGAGCTCACTCTCGTCATCCGCGTTCTGAGCGATCAGTCCATCCAAAGTCTGAGCGCCAACCCCGAGGTGCGTCTTGATCAGTCCGGCAACCTCGTGCGGCAGAGCAATCGCCGCACTCACAAAACACCCGGTCGCTGCAGCAACAGCGTCGACAGCACGAACGTCGAAAGGGTTGCTAAGTACGATCTGCAGAGAGCCCTCCGTACGACGAATTGGAAAGATTCCGAAGCGATGGATCAATCGCAGTGGAAATCCCTCCAGCAGACTTTTCTCGGGGGACTCCTGAGACAGGTCGATGACTGGCAGAAAAAGTGCCATCCCGAGTGCCTGTAACGCCTGAAACTCCGTCGCAACGCCCAGTTGGTTTGCAACAGCGGCAAGCCCGCCCTCTTGAAACACCTGCTGTGCGTCCGGCAACTGTTCCGGCTGAAAACAGGGAGGGGACTCTTTGGGCGTACCGCGACGCTCTAAAAGTGTGCTCATTGATGCAGTCCTGTGCCGACGGGTGGGAAGAGTCGGCTGAATAGGTAGGATATTAAGGCGGGGCCGACACGATTCGCCTGGGCAGCAGCGACCGGTTCGACCCCCGGATTGTAGGCGGGGAGTGAAGCTCCAGCAATATGCTTGTCGGTTATCAACGGTTACACCAACGGAGCAATCGGCGAAAATGGCTTTTCTTGAGGCCTCAGGAAGCAAAAACACGCCAAATGCTGCCGGATTTTCGGCATTTTCGGCATAGCCCGTGTAACGCTCACTATCTCACCGTTTCCGAGAATCTCAGGCTACCGATTCAAGACATCGCCAAGGATCTCCATCACCCGCTGTGAGTTCACTTTTTGCAGCGGAATCAGTCGAATTCCCTCCGCCCTTGCGCTGCGTGCGGACTCGTCAAGACGTGCAACAAGTTCCTGTAATTCCTCAATCAGTGTCTGCGGCGCTTTGACCACCAGCGAGTTCGTCTCCTGCTGCACCTCAATCGTCAACAGGGGGGCCGAGTTTCGAGCGTTCAGCTGTCGCAGGACACTTGCGACTTCTGCGTCAATTCCAGCCGGAATCGAGACCGGACGCCGGGCACCGCCGGCTGCCAGTTCAGTGCTGTAAACGCCCTGCAGAACCGCCTCAATCCTCTCCGCGGACGCATGCCGCACAGTGATCACCTCGGTCCGGAATACCCGACCGGAGTCCGGAATCTTCTCAGTATCCAGCACTTCCAACAACTGCTCAATTCGATCCCGATCGCTGCGATTGCCATACACGATCAGGACATTCAGGCGTGTTTCCGGGACAATCACCACTGACCCGAACGCGAGGCTTCCAGCAGGGCTGTTGTAGACCTCTTCGATCGTGTCGGCGACGTCTTCCGCACCAGCATTCTGCAGCTGGTAGACGGCAAAGTCACGGTTTCGGCGAATGCCTCCGGCAGCTGACAGACTCCGAAGAATTCTCTCCAGCTGATCAAGTGCAGCAGGATCATCAGAGACGATCGTGACCCGGCCTGCCCCCGGAATCAAAACCACCTCTGCCAGATCCTGATCCGATTCATCGACCGTCGGTATTGCCAATGAAACCGGGATAGCCGAGGCTGCAGGAGCGAACGAGCCTCCTGAGACCTTTGCCCCCCGAAGTGCTTCCTCGATATTGCTTGTGTCATCGCCGCTGCCCTGCTGTTGTGTCTCGTCATTCTGCGGTCTCAAATCACCGGGGCGCAGAACTCGAATTCGATTTCCCCTCAATGACGGCCACAGATTCTGAATCTTGCGGATGGTTCCGTCGACATCACCGGGAATCGGAATCACGCGCATGGACGAGTTGGATCGCCCAACTGCACCGCTGGTTCCTCCTGCGCTGGGTTCACCCATCTGCGTCAATAAGTCGCGAATCTCGTCGATCTGTTTCGGGGTCGCACGGATCAGCAACTGTTCCAGATCCTCGTCCGCCTGCACAACAGGGCCGGCATATCTTGATCTCGAGTACGAGTAACGCGAGGAGGAAGATCGCGAGGAAGAATAACTGGGTGTTCCAAACAGACCTTCAATCGCATTCACGGCGGCATCAGCCGTCAGGACTGTCAGCTGAATCACAGCTGTTTCTCGATCGTCACTTTCCTGAAACCGCTCGGCAACCACGCGAGCCTCAGCCTGTCCCGCAGCAGTCGCAGACACAACCAGTTGCTGTGTGGAACTTTCCCACGAAATACTGGCTCCCTCATCAACGGCTCGCAACGCCCCCTGAATCACTTCAGTGACAGTATCCCCGTCAATCCCGGGCAGCGAATACACCTCAATCGTGCGAGCAGTTTCAGCTGAGACGGGTGGCTCAAGGTCTCTCACCAGGCCTGCAATCATCTCATGCTGCTTCGGACGAGCAACGACCAGCAGAGCATTGCTGCCGGCATCAAAGGAAATCTGGACATTATCCACCCGGCTGAACATGGTTCGCATCGCCAGCGAGATTGTCTGACCGTCTGCGGAACGCAGTCGATATGACCGGGGAACCGGCGTGTCTTCCCGATTATCACGACTCATCATCTGCTCCACCACCTGCTGTATCGTCCGGTGCTGCTCCGGTGTTGCGGTCGCAACCAGGACTTCGTCAGCCGTATCGGTAACCAGCACGGCGTCAGGTATCAGGCGCTCAAGCACTTCCTGGGCTTCATCAGCTTCGTACGGACGAAGCCAGTAGCTTTCTGTCTTCAACTCACCGCCCGGTGCACCGTTGGATGCAAGTAAGTCAGCAACCATCTGGCGAATCTCCGGCATCTTCGATGTCGGGGCACTCACGAACAACTGGCGACCGATCCGGTCGGGCGTGACCTTGGCGCCTGCCGGTAACACCGGCCCCAGAGCTTCCTGCACAGAGAGCGCGTCCATCCGATTCAGACGAAACACAGCCAGCTCATTCGGCTCTGCAGATTCGCCGGGAATATCAAGCTGCTCGATCAGTTCGCCAATCGTGACATGCTGGTCCTCCCGAGCAAGCACAATCAAGCTGCCGTTGGCATCGCTCACTGTGACTCGAACGCCGTCGTAACGTGAGTACATTGATTCGACCAGATTCTCCACCGTGTCCGTGTCGACGTTTTTCAGCGAGTAGATTTTTGGAACAGGACGAATTGCACCTGTCGAGGTGCCACGCATCTGAGAAGCCACCTGCTCAATCGTTTCGTGCTGCAACGCGGTGGCCGTGGCAACGATCATCTTGCGATCGGCATCCGTGACAATTGTGGCATCGGGAAACAATGCCAGCAGCACTTCCTGAACTTCATCCGCATTTGGCGCACCAATCACATAAGATCGTGTTTCACGATCTCCCTGATCCGCAACCCCCGCTGTCACCGTCTCAATCAGCTTCGCGATCTCCTGCTGTTTGAATTCAGGTGCTCGCACGAACAACTGACGCCCACCCGGATCAGCCGTTAACTGCACATCACCATCAACGAGCGGGGTCAGAACGCCAATGACTGCTGCGGCCGAACTACCCCGCAGTGGATAAACGCTGAGCACTTTTGCGGAAATCGTCGGGCGAGCTTCGCCGAGTTGCTTCAATAACTCGGCAATCTGCTGGTGCTCAGCCGCTGTTGCCACGACCATCAACTGATCGGCATGTGCCCCCGATGTTATCGAAGCCGCCGGGACTGCAGCCTGCAGCACTGTCGTTGTGTTAGCGCCCAGATCACGAATCGAATACAGCTGCAGTGATCGGTCGGTTTGAAATGGCTGTTCCGTCTGCAAACGCGCCAGCAGAGTCCGGATCTCCTGATCCCGTTCCGTCGTCACGTGAGCCATCAGTCGGGTGCCTTCCGCTGTCAGCTGGAAAGTCACATCAGCCCATGTCGCCGCCAGCAGCGCCTGAATTTGGGCCGCAGACTTCGCCTCCACAGGATAGAACTGCAGTGTCTTCTCTGTGTCGCCCGCTGCCTCCTGCAGTGTTTGCAGCACCACCTTGATCTGCTGATGCTCGCTCTCCGTCCCCACAATCATCAACTGGTTCGCTTCGGCACCGCTGGAGATTGAGGCTCCCGGTACGGCAGACTGCAGCACCGTTGTTGCGTTGCTGCCCAGATCACGAATCGAATACAACTGCAGCGATCGGTCGGTTTGAAATGGCTGCTCTGTCTGCAGCCGTTCCAGCAAAGCCCGAATTTCCTGATCACGCAGCGTCGTCACCTGAGCCATCAGGCGATTTCCTTCCGCCGTCAACTGAAAGGTCACATCAGCCCACGTCGCTGCCAGCAATGCCTGAACCTGAGCAGCTGTCTTCGCCTCTACAGCATAGAACTGCAGTGTCTTCTCTGTATCGTCCGCTGCCTCCTGCAGTGTTTGCAGAGTCTGTGCAATCTTCGCATGGTCTTCTGCTGTCGCAATAACACTTAAACGCTTCAGGGGAGCGTCCAGAGTGACAACGGCCTGCGGCACCAGAACCGACAACGTACTGACCGCCGTCGTACCAGGTGTGCTGCCAAGTGCGTAAAATTGAAGCGACTTTTTTGAACCCGGAACACGAAGTTCCGTCAGCAGTGCCTCAACACGCTGGTGATCCGCTGCAGTGGCCATGACCAGCAAACGCACATTCAAAGCGTCAACGGTGACAGCTGCCGTTGGAATCTGCGCCGCCAGCATGGTTGTCGCCGAGGTCTGATTCAATTCCTCCAGCGAATAACTCTTCAACGTACGTTCCGTACGCTCCGCACTCACGATGCTCTGCAGCAGCAAACCAACCTGCGCGTGTTCGGTTGGGCGAGCGAGAATCAGCAATCGGGAACCGTCGGAATCAGGAATCACCTGCACGGTGGGAAGTACCGTCGCCAGCAAACTTGTGGCTGTTGTAGAAAATGCGGCGGTGACGGGATATCCCCTCAACTCCCGCTGCTGATCAGCTGTCTCTTCACTTTCCTGAAGCTGTTGCAGCAGGTCAGAAACCTTCTGATGGTCCCTGTCCATCGCCAGCACAACCAGTCCGCTGCCTGCCGAGTTCACCGTGACCTGAGCGGTCGGCACGAGGCCGGCCAGAATTGTAGAAACCGTTACCGCAGGAATCTTCCCGGTTTGATACACGATAACTCGCGGGCCACCGGCTGACTGACCCTGCAGCAACTGTTCGAGGGACAGCCGTATCTTCTCCTGGTCGACGGGCGAGGCCCACGCAATCAGTTTGCCCGCCGTTTGGTCCACGCGATACTGCCCGCGCGGTGCCAGCAACTGCAGTGTCGCCACAAATTCCAGCGGATCCGGAACCACGGCTGGATAGACTTCAAGAACCGGGCGAGCATCACCTCCCCGCTCCGTATTCAGCTGCTCCAGCACGATTTTTGCCACGGCCTGATCGTCCGTGGATGCATAGACCGAAACCTGTCCGGCCTCAGCGTCCACCACAACAGTCCCGCCAATCAGCTCGCGAAGAACTTCCCCGGCGCGCTCCGGACTTGAATGCTGAATCGGATAGACCGCAAGTCGCGACTTCATATTCTCCGGTGACTGCTCCGGAACTTCGTCCAGAACCGCCTTGATGGATCTGAGATTCAGAACCGTGTCAGTCGCCAGCAGCTGCTTTGTCTGAGGTAATAACTTGACGTTTCCGTATTTCCCCAGCAGCGGCGTGACCTCTTCCAGTACTGTCTCGCCCGGACGGTCATTCAACGAAAAGATCACGCTGACAAAATCAAACCGCCCCCGGACAGGAAGCTCCGCCGGCAGAATTCTGGGAATAGCCCCCTCCGGAAACCCACCGCTGAGACTTAAGCACAACAGTGTTCGCTCGCGGCGGACCAGAGTGAATCCCTGTGTCAGCAGCCAGCCATTGACCAGGTCAATGGCCTGGGCCGGAGTGTATTCACTGGAATCGGCAAACGTGAAAACGCCGGACGGGGCAGAATTCATGATCAGCGAAAGATCCGCTTCTCCAGCCAGCCATGCCAGGACATCCGGCCATTTCTGAGATCGGAAATTGAACTTCAGCGTCTTGCCGGAAAACAACGTGTCAAACAAACGCCGTTGCTCTTCTGACAGAACCTGCTGCAGTTCCGTCTCGGCCGCCGACTTCGCTGCAGCTTTGGCTTCGTCAGTCTCAGCAGCAGCAATCGCTGCCTGCTTCCCCGACAGGATCTGCAGAACACGCCCACGCTGTTCGACCGTCAACTGGATCGCGGCTGCGACCTCAGTGTCAGAGAGCCGCTCAATGTCCGCAACAAACAACGGAGCAGGAGTCGCCGCAGCGGTCTCCGTCTGCGCCCGGACTGGATTCGACAGCCCAGTCAACCAGACTGTTGCCAGCAGAAAACCGAAAACCAGATTTCGTGGGACAGGAAACAACATCCGAATTCACTCTTACGAAAGGGCAGGAAGTCGCGGAGAGACCGGCAGCGCAGAACCGTGTGTAGTCTGGTTCGGATCGGCGAAGGGAGGCGGTACAGGATGACCGCGCTGCAAGGTGGGTTTGCCATATCTTAGCCACGGAGAATCCGAATAACACGGTTATTCCAGGCCGTCTGAAGACCTGCGATTTGTCACAGCCTCTCCAGACGCCTCCCCTGCCGTTGGAATACACCGGCCTCGGGATGGTCGAGGACCCGCGGAGATCAGCACAGCCTCATTGAGCCCCACAATTGTGAATGATCCTCCTGCATGGGTTCTTTTGGTAATTGCGGTCGTAACGAATATGCCAGCTGGGACTGCGGCAACCTCCACGCAGAATGGCATGAAATGCCGTCCACCGCCGTAATCCACGGTATGAAAACGCTACTCCCCAACGACCCGCTGGCAGATCCTAAATCCCTGTCAATTGATCTTGATCCAGGGCAGCTACTGATCCGATCCTGAAGTAGGTGCCGGTCCGTCTCGATCGTGGCGAATGACTCGCCGCTCTGCATTCCAGTGCTGACAACATCTCATTCAGACAGAACAATCTGCTCCATGCGATCTCTGCTCCCTGCATTCATCCTGCTGCTTTGCCTCACTGATTCTGCTGCCGCCCAGGGCTTATTCGGCCCCCGTTCGATTGGCCGTGGGATCTCCGGCCGTTCGTCGACCTCCGGATCATCTGCCCGATCCGGCTCGTCACGTTCATCTTACGACGACTATGATACTCCCGTGAGTGCATTCGAAGGCCGCCGTTTTACCCGCGAAGCACGCTCCGCGAACGACTTTGTCGGTGGCAATACGCAGAGTGAGACAGTGGGCGGTTTTGTTGGCGGCCAGTCAGCAGCAGAGACTGCGGTGGCCGCCGCTGTCGGCATCACAGAAGCTGCACCGACGGCGACGAATCGACGCCGGGTTATTCGCCCGCTGGGGCTTTACGCAGAACGCCTGTCACTCTCCCCCGATCTCATCAGCACCGCTGCGATCATTCGACAGAGTCTCACTGCGGAGACAACGAAGCCGATGGCTGTTGCGGTCTGGGCTGATACGCAGGGGATTGACCTGCAGGTGTCAGCCGATTCTCGAAACGCGGTCTTGAGCGGAATCGTTCTTTCGGAGAAAGACCGGGAGACGGCCGAGTTACTGCTGATGCTGGAGCCAGGTATCGATCGCGTTGAAAATCAACTGAAGATCGCGGGGTCTCCGGCAGTACCTCCGTCTCTGTTACCCGCGAATACGAGTGCGGGAACGAAACAGCCTCTGCGTCGCGGACCTCGGCGGATGAAACGCTGAACTGCCCGGATGGTTCAATCAAACGCCTCGGGTCGTCTGCTCTGCTGACTTCTGCTGCATCTGCATTGGAAATGCCGCTCAGATTTCTGGTCAAAAAGCCGCTGGGCAGGGGAATCACCGTGGATTCAGCAAGTTGCTCCGGATTCGATTTCGCACCGTTACGAGGCAACCTGGGAACAGCATCGGTGTCGCTCCACGAAGCCTGCTGAATCCAATTATCCCGAGGCGATTTCACCACAATGTCGCTGTCCGCATCATGCAGCACCCGCTGCTCAGCCAGCGATTCATAAAACCGACTTCCGTCCCCTGGGCCAGGCAGCACCACATGAGCTGGACTTGAAGTCAGCTCAGTACCCTCCACCCCGACAAATCGCGTTACGACGGTCAGATGAGCAATGGGTCCACCTGCAGCGTCCCACGGCAGCCAAAAGCTGTAAGAATGCCCCAGACGGGAACTGCTGTAGTGCTGACCAAGATCCTTCGCCGGAAAGACATATTTGCGATCAGGGCTGCGTTCTGCTGTCCCAAAACTATCGTCCCAGACATAAACGACCAGAGAACCAGCAGTGCGAATACTGCGGTGCCGCTCACTCCCGTAGAACAGTACTCGGCCACCAATTCCTCTGGTAGCAGGCTCCCCGGACTGGTGCAGCACGGTATCAGACCAGACCGGGACCATTTGCATGGCGGTGCCCACATCATCGTTGTTCCAAAGCCGGGTCAGAGAATCTGCCGACGACATGATGGAACAACCACTGCTACTGCTCAACAGCAGCGACAACAGCAGAATGGTTCTTGTGTAAGCTCTTACAGCTTCCATAACCTGAACTCACAACCTGGTTTCGGACAACGATTCCGAACACAATTTCGATTCGAACTGACCGCAGCGAAACTGCTAACGAACCTGCTCGGCAGCAACGGGACGGATCTTTCTCTGCACTGGCGACTGTAACTCACCCCCATAAAAAGCCCGGCCTCGCAGAACCCGCTTCAGCGGCCCCTGTGGACGAATGGACTCTCCGGTGGATGCAAACGCCGATGCCTGTCCCGGCAAGTCGACTGCACTGGTCGCGGAGGACTCTTCTTCCAGGTCCGGCGGAACCGGCGGCGGTGGGGGAACCAGCGGCTGAACAGCTGACTGCAAATCCGGGTCAGAATTCAGAATCCCCGATTCCTCCAAACTTCGAATACTGGGTGTCTGATCCGGGTAGATCACCGGAACACCGTCTTCTCCGGTATCGTTGTGAATCGGCGTATCAGGGTTCAGCCAGTCAAAGACATCCGATGTAATCCATGACATCCGTGACATCTCCATCTGCTTCATCATCTCTTCTTCCGACGCTCCTCGAATAACATGAGGGGTCAAAATGATCAGCAGTTCCTTGCGGACGCTTGACGTTCCATCGTAGCGGAAAAGATTGCCAACCAGCGGCAAATCACCCAGCCATGGTACTCGGCGGGAGGTGGAGCGATTGTCAGAAGTAATTAAACCGCCAATCACAATTGTCTGCCCGCTGGCAGCGCTGACAGTGGTCTGAGCCGTCGCAATATTCACTCGCGGCGAACGTATCACAGCACCATCGGAGGACACAGAAACCGGAATCCCATCAATCTCAGAACCAACGTCAGACTTCTCTGCGTCGATCTCCATCACCACCATTCCCTCCGGACTGATCCGCGGAGTCACACCCAGAATCAGGCCCACATTTTCCAGTTCAACACTATTGACCTGCCCAACCTGAGTGATACTGGTCCCGGTGATTCTGGGAACCTTCTGCCCAACCTGGATGAAGGCTGGCTGATTGTCCAAAGTCATCACCTGAGG
>Ga0075479_10001185_pt1 | contig 11765 bp, 9 predicted proteins | sample DEB08_DNA_8_FD_76341 | JGI IMG/M metagenome (GOLD analysis project Ga0075479, IMG submission 76341) | Aqueous microbial communities from the Delaware River and Bay under freshwater to marine salinity gradient to study organic matter... | ecosystem: Environmental > Aquatic > Marine > Coastal ... | reverse complement strand
ATGACTGAGATGTTTGAATTGATTTTAGAAGGAGATGAGGAAGGTGCGATTGATCTTGCTAAATCTGTGATTACTGAGGTTCAACAAGGAAAAATCCCGGCATCTGAACTTATTGTAAGTCGCTCATGCAAGGGTACTTGGGACAAGAAATATGGAAAATGGGTTTTTGATAAAGTGTATGCCAACCCAGATAGTTTGCCTTATGTTAGAGCGGCCAAAGAAAGGATTAGTAGAGGATTACAATTCACTCCAGGAATGAAAGTTGGTTACATCATTACCAATTCTAATTCAAGTCCTATGGAGGTAAAGGCATGGTTAGTAGATGAAATTGGAGGTGAACCTCCAAAACCAGACCCGCAGTATTACATTAATAGGCTGGCTAAGTCACTTGGAAGAATTACTTCTGCGTTAGATTTTGATGAGTCTAAATTGAAAGATTATGCGAAAAATCCATCTACACAGAAGTCATTATTCGACTTTTAGTCAAAGTTACGTGAAGCCGTAGGATTGATGAGATATTGATACTACGGACACTATGATGGCACGCCTCCGAGGACTTGCATTTTTGTTGGTTTTGTTAATGATTAGTACTCCCTTAGCGGGTTGTTTAGACTCTTTCAGCGGTAATAATGCTCCAACCTCAACCTTCTCTATGACTCCGAATTCTAATGTTAGAGCAGGTGATGAAATTACATTCAATGCTGCAGGTTCTTCAGATCCTGATGGTGATTCTCTCACATTTACCTGGAATTTTGGTGATGGAAACACAGGATCTGGATTAACTACAACACATTCTTACGTACAAGATGGAGAATATACAGTCAGGTTGACTGTCAGCGATGGCTCATTAGAAACTACAACAAAAAAGACATTGAATATCATTGATCCATCCGCTAGAGAACCTAAAGCTAAGATTAGTGATGATAAAGCAGATGACTGCGAGGGAGAATCAGCCCCTGCAGGGAGTTTTGTCCTAGTATGGGTTTGTGAAGAAGATAAGGAGATTAGTGATAGAACAGTTGAGTTTACCACTAAAATCGATTTAGATGCTTCAGACTCATGGGCTGGTTGCGATCCAGATGACTCTGATTGTTATGCTGAAGAATACATAGTTGAATGGAATTGGGATTTAGATACTAGTTATGATTCCGATAACGACGGCGATCCAGAAAATGATATTGATGCTACAGGTGAGACAATTGAATGGGAAAATCTACCATCTACCGGCGAAGCAATTTCTGCTGGAGCATGGGAGATACGTTTGACTGTGGTCGATAATAACGGATTAACTTCATCTGACGATACTAAGGTGTACGTAAGTTACAGAGGAGTTTGGTCTGATTTTGAAATCGATCGCCGATTAGGAAATGATCCGATAATTATGTCATGGGATTATCCTGTAACTTATGATTCAGAAACTAATGATAAAATTCGTTATCTTAGACTAAAACTAATTTATCCTCAGGAAGATGATGGTGCAGGTGGAATAACTGTAGATTCTGAAAATATTCTAGACATCTATGTTTACAACTCGACTGATGATGAGGTTGCAAACACTTCAGCAATAGGTCCTGACAACAGAGACGCAGGTGATTGTGATTCGGATGATCATTGTGTTTGGATGGTAATTAGTGGTTCCACAGTAAGAGGTAAATTGCCTGGAGAATGGACTGCAGACATTCAAAATGAGAAAACTCACAACACAGAGATAAAACATTTCATTATTGAACTCGAATATCGATGAACTGCGACGCTGTTTGTATTGTTTTTTTAGTAGAACAATATTATTTGTTTAATGAATGGATTCAAATATACCTCTACGGTCGGCGGGCTACTTAGAGGTGTATCATATGGGTTCACAATGGGAAGATAAAAGCAAGCCGCACTTGAATATTGTATTCGTTGGTCACGTTGACCATGGAAAATCGACAACAGTTGGAAGACTACTATTAGATAGTGGTCACATCGAACAACACGTTATCGATAAAAACGAGAAACTTGCATCCGATCAAGGTAAGGCTGGATTCGGTCTAGCTTACGTTATGGATGGATTGAAGGAAGAGCGTGAGCGTGGAATTACAATCGACGTTGCTCACAAAGAGTTCTACACTCCAAATTATTACTTCACTGTAATTGACGCACCTGGTCACCGTGATTTCGTAAAGAACATGATTACTGGTACTAGTCAAGCAGATGCAGCAGTTCTTTGTGTTGCAGCTAACGACGGTGTTAACGCACAAACAAAAGAACACGCTTTCTTAGCACGTGTTCTTGGTGTAAAACAACTAATCGTTAACATCAACAAGATGGATATTAGTGGTGTTGACTACTCCGAAGATAAATACAATGCAGTTAAGACTGAAGTTTCCAATCTATTGAAGATGGCTGGTTTCAACCCAGCAGATGTTCCAATGATTGCAGGTTCATCTTTCCATGGTGAAAACATCTTCAACAAGAGTGATAACATGGGATGGTACAAGGGCCCTACCCTATTCGAAGCAATTGATGCAATTTCAATGCCTCCAAAACCAACAGATCGTCCACTAAGGCTTCCAATTCAGGATGTTTACAAAATCAGTGGTATTGGAACTGTTCCAGTAGGAAAGATTGAGACTGGTATTTTGACTGCTGGTAAGACAGTAGTATTCAACCCAAGTCAAAAATCTGCTGAAGTTAAGTCAATTGAGATGCACCACACAACTCACGCTAAAGCTGAGCCTGGTGACAACGTTGGTTTCAACGTACGTGGATTAGCTGCAACAGATATCCGCCGTGGTGACGTTGCTGGATACCCAGAGAGTTCTCCTAACTTCGTTCGTCACGACGAAACATTCGTTGGACAAATCCAGTTAATGGATATTCCAAAGGCTATTGGCGCAGGATACACTCCAGTATTTCATTGCCATACCAGCCAAGTAGCAGTTCGATTCGTTGAACTTCTTGAGAACTCCAAGACTAAGGAAGCAAATCCTCCGTTCTTGAAGACAGGAGATGCTGCTCTAGTTCGTTTCGGACCAACAAAGCCTATGGCAATCGAGCAAATGGATGCATTCCCTGAACTTGCAAGATTCGCTATTCGTGACATGGGTAAGACCGTGGCTGCTGGCGTTTGTATGAAGATTGAGAAGAAAGCTTAGATTTGTAGAAAAGATTGGTGAGTGAAATAAAATGCCAGTCGTTACTACTATCAAGTTAACCGGTGACAATCACAAAGATGTAGACATGGTATGTGCTACGATTAAAGCAATTTCAGATAAGTCTGGTGTTGCACTTCGTGGACCAATACCTCTACCTACTAAGAAATTGGTAGTACCTTGCAGAAAGTCTCCTGATGGAGAAGGTGCAGAGACCTGGGATCACTGGGAAATGCGTTTCCACAAGCGTCTTCTTGAACTAGTAACTAACAGCTCAAAAGATGAAAAGGCATTGAAGGCGATAATGATGATTGAATATCCAGATTCAGTCACTATTGAACTATCACTTCGAAACCTTGGATGAATCAATTAATTTTGTTCATATCTTAGAGCGCAGCCTCATCTTTTGCTAGACTACCCATTGGGTCCCATGCGGGTAATACTACAGGAGTGGTTGTGAGTCCTTCTTTCATTTTCTTTGTGAGATATTCAGTAGGTGCAGCAATTTCGAACATATGCTCATCATACCATGAATCGTTCATTGTGTAGAATCCTTCTTCTCCACTCTTATTTGCACCCCATGAATTCTCAACCCTCCATCTTCTAGGTTTCCCATCTACTACGTCTACTCCGGTGAATAGCATCGCATGTGTCATCATTGTCTGACTATATCTTAGTCGATTTGCTTTATCCATACCAAATTCTGCTCCATATAGCTCTGCAAAGTCAAATAATTTAGCATCCCAAAGTCCTCTTTCTCTGTGCATTTGTTTGCCTACATCGCATCCCATCCACACAGGTAACCCATCCTCCAATAGTTTCTGAGTAATGTCCTTCATTTCTTGGCTTGGTACATTAAGATAGACGACTGGCGGTCCACCTGCTACATTCTGGAGATAATCCACTGTGTAAGTTTGGTAGTACTCATTTCTTGGATCATTAACAATACAAACATAATCTTCCCAGTCAATATCGACGTATTCTTTAGCAAATTCTTGAGGAGTCATACTTCCTTTCCTGTGGAATTCTCCATCTTTATCTTCCCATTGCCAATCAAATTCTTCTGGAGGAGTTCCTAAATGAATACAAAGAATCTTCCAAATTTCTTCAACTCTCTTATCCTTGTGAGCTCTGGCTTCTTCAACAGATCCTCCATTGTCCAGTATATCTCTCAACTCACTTGCCCCGCTTCTTAGAATATCTTTCAGTATAGCATTCATCCATCGGGTACTTGATGAAGAAATACTTTCCGGATAGGCAGTTTTTGGAACTAATCCATGTTTTCTAATCAAGTTCATTGCCATATTCCATTGTCCACCATCTCCTATCGGATCACCGAGTAAGAATCCAATTGTTCTATCATCTAATGGCCTGTCAGCAGTATCGATGATTGCTTCGAAGAAATGATTACTTCTTTCGAATTTATCCCAGAAATGGATATGAGATTGACTGAATTCAAAGTTTTTAACATTAATTTTTTTCATTGTACCTGGTCTAAATAGATTCAAAGTTGCAAATAACCAACATCTTCCACTACTTTTTTGATTTGTTACTTTCCAGTCATCTAACTTGATTGAGAATGATGAATCAATACTCTGTACTAAATCTCTATTTAGTGCGACATCGATTAGATTTCCGTTAGTAACTGCGTTCTGTGCAACCCTTGTTGCTGAGTCATTTGCGAAGTTAATTCTGAATTGTTTTAGTTGTTTATCTGTAATGGATTCTCCCATAGGCTCACCTTCAGTAAGACGTATCGGATAATGACACCTCTAAGTCATTCCTTCTCATATTTCAGCAGATTCTGCAAATCCTGCTGCAATTAATGTGTCCGCCATTAGTGATGAGAAGTTTGCAACTTCACCGGCTGTCAATTCAATTGGAGTTCCGTCTTCATCAATAATTGGGTCTACTAAATCTTGTAAAATTCTTATTCTTTTCATATCTGATAAATTACTAATTGGACTTGCTTCTTCAATAGAAGTTGCAGACATAGCCCCAGTAGCCCTTTCCGGAAATTCATCCATTTGCCTAATTCTATCTTCCTCGTCTAACTCAGACTCATCCCATATTTCTTGACTAAGAGGTGGAGGAGAAATATTTAGATTGGAATCGAGAACTTCTTCAGAATCATTAAATTCTGTTAATGCAAGATTACCTCCAAGACTGGGTTTCTTGATGCTTTCCGGTTTTCCTCCATGAAGCATACCATCCCATGAAACATCATTTTTGTATTTCTCAACCAATCTTTCAATTCCTGTGTAATAAATTCTTTCTGACGGATCATGCCTTTGCCAATTAATTGGAGTCACTTGATTTTCATTTTGTTTACCATCCGGCGATTTTATCAGATTACTCAAGATAGCATGTTGAGCAAATGCATTCATTCTCAGTCTTGTTAAATCAGAAACGGATGTTCTAGCTACACCAAGTCTACGAGATTGTAACTGAGTTTTAGCATTCATACCTTCGTTTCTGATGGTTTCGGCTAATTCATTTTCTAGATGAGTTAGTAGTTGACGTATTGAAGACCAAAAATTTGGTATTGAAATTTCTTTCGGAAAATTTGGACTTGATTTTTGTTGCCTAGTTAACTCAAAAAGTGCCTTTTCAACAACAATTAGTTCCTGCTTGGACAATCTTGATGAAGCGACTTCGTCAATCATGTGAGCAACCTGACTTACGGCAGAGAGAGGAAGGCCATGAATGATTCCTTTGTTTATCTTCTTTCTAGCTTCTTCATCCGTTGAACTCAATAAGAAAAAACCTCTCCGAGGGTCGCAGGTGTACCCGAGCGGTCAAAGGGGTCGGACTCAAGATCCGATGCGGAGAGCTTCGCAGGTTCGAATCCTGCCTCCTGCACCACCTTAACTTCTAGACTCTATGAAATCCTCTAGAAATTCAACTGTTCCAAGAGTTCCTTTAGATTTGGTCAAGTAATCTGCTGCTTCTTCAACCCCATTGAATTCATTATTGACAGCTACAGCAAAGCCACATAGTTCAAACATTGGAATATCATTTGATGCGTCCCCTACTGCAATCACTCTCTTTGGGTCAATCCTTCTTTGCTCAAATGCAACTTTTAGTCCACTAGATTTATTCAGACCTTCTTCAGTTATATGTACTGCAAAACCGGTTGGAACAACTTGCAAGTCCGGCCATTTAGAATTCTTCAAAGCCTCTCTCATTTTTTCATAATTTTCTGTATCAAGTAAACACCACTCAGTTTCTCTCCATCGATTTGTTTCAATCCCCTTAGGGTCTAATCCATCAATCTTCGTAGATAACCACTGCGCAGCATCTCTAGCTCTTTTCCCATCTGCTAAACACCTAATTGGGAAACCGGCTTTTGTATCCCAAACCATTCCTCCATTTTCTCCAACAACAAATCCACTTACAGCCAAAACTTGCTGTATTGGAGTTACATTGGGTAGAGTCCTACCAGAAGCTAACGATACTGTAATTCCCATTTGTTCAATCTTTCTTATCAAAGGAATTAATTCAGGTTGAAAACCATCCATATCAATAAGAGTTCCATCAATATCGAAGACAATCATCTCCCATTCGTCACCCTCCGGTAATTTTCCCATGTATGGGCGTAATGGTTCTATTTCATCATCCCATCGTTCTTGGCCTATCCAGTCATGTTCAAGGATGACATACCAGTCCCAATGCCATGGAAGAAGAGGAGTTCCTACTTCTCGATGATGATGATGAACTCAAATCATCCATTCCTGAAAAAGAATCCACCGCAAAAAAACCAACTAACTCAGAGTCTAAAGAAATTATTTCAAATATTTCAAAGACAGTAGGAAATAGAATTATTCAGTTTAAAGAATCTAATGATTTAAAGAAACTATTAGAAGATGGCAAAGAGAATCTAATTTCATTCTCTAGAAGTGCAGATAATCTATTTGATGCGGACTTAGTTATTGATGGAACCTATGAAATTGAATGGGACATTGACGGTATGGATTGTGCTGATTGTGCGATGAAAGCTACTAGGGCAGTCAATAGATTGCCTGGAATTCATAAAGTGATTGTATCTGTTACAGAAGGAAATGTGAGATTCAATCTAGATATGGCCAAAGGAAGAGTTTCTCGCGTAAACTCAGTACTGGAAAGTTTAGGTCATAATCCAAAAATAACTTGGAAGGCAGTATCGGGTTTAACTCCAAGTAGAGCAGCAGGTAATCTTGGAATTGACAAGAATACATTGAGACATGCTCTATTAGATATCCCGGGAATAATTAATGCGAGATTTGAAGAAGGAAAAATAGAACTTCAGATGATTGAATTTTCCTCATTAAAATTACAGGAGATATCTGATGAAAGGATATCACAATTACTCGGTAATGATATAAAATTGGAAAAGTCCACTAGTTCAAGACTCAGACCTGATCAGGTACAACTTCTTTCAGCAATTCTTACTATTCCATTATTATTTGGAGTAATTCTTGTAGAACAATCATCTTCAATTCCACAAAATATTGCGTTGTTATTGACGGTAATTGGCATTTCATTCGCTGGATTACCAATGTTAAGGAAAGCAGCATCCAGTATTAGAAATAGGGTTCTTGGTTTTCAAGTCCTAACGTCTTTGGCTGTAGTTGGTGCTATGATAATGCAAGAATATGTTGAAGCTTTACTAGTTACAGGATTAGTAGCCTTTGCATCACACCTAGAAGAGATTGCTTTAGTCAGAGCTAGAAATGCGATGCAAGGAGGATTGGACAGACTTCCTCGATTAGCTCGACTTCATTCAGATAAAGTAAATGGTTCTAGTGAACAAGATTGGATACCAATTCAAGCATTGAACATTGGAGACAATGTAGAGATTAGGTCCGGTGAAGTAGTTCCTGTTGATGGAGTTATCATTGATGGAAATGGAGACATTGATCGTGCTCCATTAACTGGTGAACCAATTCCTGTTGGAGTTTCTAAAGGAGATAATGTTGAAGCAGGTTTAGTCTTAGTTAGAGGCCCAATTATTGTTAAATGTGAGGCTATTGGAGAATCAACTAGATTGGCTAGTTTGATAGATTTAGTTCGTAACTTCCGTGAGATGCCTACTAAGACACAGACTACAATCGAACGTTTCACAACTCTATGGGTTCCATTTGTTTTGATTGGTTCATTTGTTTACGGCCTCGTCACTAAAGATTTCGTCACCACTCTAGTATTGTGGGTAGTTTCCTGTCCATGCGCTTTACTCCTAGCTGCTCCAGTACCACATGCGACTGCACTTTCAGCAGCTTCAGCATCAGGCTTAGTGGCAAGAGGAGGGGATATTCTCGAATCAGCTGCATCAATCGAACTTGCATTGTTAGACAAAACTGGAACATTGACTACAGGTAGACCAAAAATTGGAGATTTTGTTTGTGTTTCTAACCAAGATAAAGACAATATTCTTGCGATAGTTTCAGCATTAGAAAAGCGATCTAATCATCCATATGCAAGAGCAATAATTTCCTTAGCAGAAGAATCACAAATTAAACCAAAGAGAGTGACAGGAATCAAGGATGGAGATGCTGGAGTTTCTGGAAAGTTAGGCGCTAAAGAATTAATTTTTGGTAGAGTTGATTGGTTAATATCTCAAAAAATAGAGATGTCTGATGAATTACAAGATGTCTTAGAATCAGCACGAAAGAAAGGTCATGGAGTCAGTGTCCTATCTATTGATGGTAGTTCAGTGGCTGCTTTCACATTTGTTCATGATGATGCTAGAGAAGGTGTTTCAGAGATGGTTCAGTCATTACAGAATGAAGGGATAATCGTTGAGATTTTGAGTGGAGATGAACAGTCCTCAGTAGAATCTTTTGCTAAGAAGATAGGAATTGATCCCAATATATGTAGAGGTAATGTTGATCCTGAAGGTAAAGCTCAGTGGGTTTTGGAAAGAAGTAAGGCACGAAAAACTTTGATGGCTGGTGATGGTTTTAACGATTCAGGTGCCTTAGCAGCAGCGAATATTGGGGTTGCTGTAGGTAGTGGTGACCAAGTAAATCTAGAAGCAGCAGATGTATTAATTCCTGGTGACGATCCTAGAGTGATTGTAGAATTAATTCAACTCGCTAAAAGAACAAAATTAATTGTAAATCTAAATATCATAATTTCAGTAATCGTTACTTTAATTCTTGTTGCTACTACATTAGCTGGTTTTAATACAAGTATTGCAGCAGGAATTGCTATGCATGAGGCAAGTGCATTTTTGGTAATTATCAATGGAATGTTTGTTTCAAGTAATACTGATAATAAAGGTAGGATTACAGTATTAGTTAATCTCGTTAAAGATTTGGTTAATGATATTAAGGATGCATTTTTGGCACTTTACAAGACCGATAATACGACCGCTTGATAACCAATAAGGGGTAGCGAGGTATATGTCTGATTCACTAGAGGTCGAGTCGAAACATGTTGCTCCTTTGGCGGAATGTGCACATTGTGGTCATATGTTGCCACCAGGTCTTGGCGAAATTGAATGTGAAATTTGTGAGGCAATTTGCCGAGTCTCACATCAACCAACTGTTGATGCACTGATTGAAGAATCTGTTCCTTGCCCTCATTGTAATATGATTCTGGTTGCTGGAACTGATGAGAGACCTATATCTCTAACATGTAGCGGTTGTACTGGAGTTTTCACATTAACCCCTAAAGTTTTGAAGGTTGAAATTGAATGTCCAGGTTGTGAAAGAAAGTTACGTATCAGACCTCGTCCAGGGACTCGGCAATTGGATTGTCCTGCCTGTGATTCTGCATTTAATGTGACATTCTGAGATGGATGAATACACCTCTGTATATTCTTCAAACCCTATCAAAATAGGGATTATAGCCAGAATTACAACCATCGCTATCATATAGTCAAGAAATACCGTAATGATGGGGATGGGTACCCATGAGTGAGAGCAAGTCGCCAAAAGGGAATGATACCGAAGGTATCGATGAACTTTCTAGTCTCCGTGCTCAGCATGTTCTCTCTGCATCTTCTTCCATGGATTCTGTTGCGAGAGCTCGTGATAGATTAGACGAAGAATCAAAATTAAGATCGAGCATTCGTAGAGAACGTAGAATGCGTATTGCAGAAATGACAGAAAGAGTTTCTGGGATGCACGGGGCTATTAGAAAAGCCAACGAAATCCTATTCGAAGAACAGCTTCAGAATATTGAAGCAGATTTGAGAGCGAGTCTCGAAGAAGAAATGGAGAGACTTGAAACAGAAGCTCTCGAAAGAGAAGAAAGAATTCTTCGTGAAGAGATGCTTCACCGATTACGTCGTGAAGAGAATCGTTTGAGAGAACAACTTGACTTAGAAAGAGATAGACGAATTGAGGCACATACTTCTAAACTTCGAAATCGATTGAAATCTGAGATGGAGGTTGAATTAACTCGTAGACAGGCATTTTTGAGTGAAAGATTAGAATTAGAAGCTAATCAAGACGTTGAAAGAATGGAAAGAAGAGTTGAGATGGATCTTCGAGAAGTCATGGAATCTCAAGTTCATCGTAAAGTAGAGGCATATCGTCTTGATCAAGAAATTCAAATGAGAGAAAGATTGGCTGAAGCAAGGAAAGCCAGAGAAACAGAGTTAGACAAGCAACTCAAAGTGGAACGTAAATCATTAGAGAAAGAGATGTTAACAGATGTTGATGTTAGAATCAAGTCTCTTGAAGAAGAAGCGGAGCAGAATGCCTTAGCAGATCTTGACAGGAGATTTAGAGCAGAGAGGAAAACTATGGAAGCAGCATTATCACTTCGTCGTCAAGAATTAGCTCTTGAAAGTGAAGTAGAGATGGAGCAGAGAGTAGTCAATTTCGCTAAAGAAAGAGAAAAAGAATTACTCAGTACTATTGAAGAGCAATTTTCTAAGAGAACTGATATTTCTAAAAAAGAAGTTAACGAGATAATGAAATCCTTAGAATCTGAGTTGAAAGTTAAGTTAGAAAAGATAATGCTAGAGGCTAAACAGACAGCGCTTGAAAGAGTGAAAGAAGATTAATTTCCACTTATTCTTTGGATTCTAAGGTCTGCTTCTTTGGCAAAATCCCATAAGTTTTGACTGGCAGGATTAGATTTATTTGGCTTTTTAGCAATTACAATCGGTGCACCTTCTAGAGGGGATTCCGCAATTGAAACAGATCTAGCAATCTGAGTAGTAAAGACTCGATCTCCGAAATACTTCCTCGCTTGCTCTGTAACAGTTTCACATAATTTACTTCTAGTTTGAACCATAGTTAGTAGAATACCAAATAATCTTAGGTCTGGATTTACAGCCTTTTGAACATCCTTTATCATATTCATTAATTGTCCCATTCCCTCTAAAGCATAGAACTCTGCTTGAATTGGAATTAGTACCCATTGCGCAGCAGTCAGTGCATTTGTAGTCAACAACCCCAGTGATGCCGGTGTATCAATGATAATCACATCAAAATGCTCTTCGGCTTGCACAAGTACAGATTTCAATCTCGCTTCTCTCCCGAATCTTGTTGCCAAGTCAATTTCAACTCCTGAAAGATCTAGATCTGCTGGTAAAATCCACAAATTATTGATCGAAATTTCTTTTGGAGGCCCTCTCTTTTTCTCTGGATTATGTTTCCTCCAGGATTTTTTCATTGATTGAGTAAGATTTCCCGG
>Ga0075479_10001184_pt1 | contig 11771 bp, 8 predicted proteins | sample DEB08_DNA_8_FD_76341 | JGI IMG/M metagenome (GOLD analysis project Ga0075479, IMG submission 76341) | Aqueous microbial communities from the Delaware River and Bay under freshwater to marine salinity gradient to study organic matter... | ecosystem: Environmental > Aquatic > Marine > Coastal ... | reverse complement strand
GGCTGCTGGCGCTGCAGGCCCACGTCGGACCACCGATGGTTGTCCAGTTCCGCAACATCCGCCTGAAGAAGCTTCCGGCAAAACGCACTGTTGCTCTGATCGCCGGCACACGCAGCCACGGCTATGGTGCCCACGAACACAAAGCCGGCTGCATGCTGCTTGCCGAAGCCCTGAATGCATCCAACCTTGGAATCGAAGCCACGGTTTATACAGAAGGCTGGCCGCAGGACGATTCTGTCCTCGACGGTGTCGACTCTGTCGTGATTTATTCCGACGGTGGCGGACGACACCCCTTCAATGAGCACCTCGATCGCCTGCAGGCGATTCAGAAAAAAGGTGTCGGTATGGTCTGCATTCACTACGGTGTTGAAGTCCCCAAAGGTCCCTCCGGCGACGCTTTTCTGAAGTGGATTGGCGGCTACTTTGAAACGGACTGGTCCGTTAACCCGCACTGGACAGCCGACTTTGGCAATCTCCCGAAACACCCGATCACTCGCGGTGTGAAGCCGTTCGAGGTCAACGACGAATGGTATTACCACATGAGATTTGTTGATGACGACGTGGTCTCAGTTCTCTCAGACCTGCCACCCCGAAACACACTTGTGAAAGACGACGGCAGCCTCTCCCGGCCTGACGGCCCCCACAGTAACAATGCTGCTGTTCGCACCGCAGTGCTGGAACGCAAGGAAGCACAAACAGTTGCCTGGGCACGCGAGCGGGCCGACGGTGGACGCGGGTTTGGATTTACCGGGGGACACTTCCACTGGAACTGGGGCAATCGCAACTTCCGGACCCTCGTGCTGAACGCAATCACCTGGACCGCCCATGCAGACGTCCCGGCAGATGGCGTACCGTCAAAGACGTTGACTGTCGAAGACCTGATGGCCAATCAGGACTTTGACGTACCCGGGAATTTCAATCCGGCTCGCATTCAGGCCATGATAGACGAGTGGTCCAGCGCTGTTCGCTGAATCCACAATTCGAAATCTCTGCAAGTCCGTCTTCCTCGTTCAGGAAGACGGACTTTTCTTTTGTTGCGGCAGACCCAATGACTGAATCACCTTCCGACTCAGCACTGTCCCCCCCCCGCTGGAAACTCGCGGATTTCAGCAAAATCCTCGGGGTGCCCTGCCCCTGCGGAACTGCTCGACGAGCCTTCGCAGGCGTCCCGGAATTTCCCGGAACCCTGCACATCACCGAAATCTCTGCCGATGCAAGAACTCACTACCATAAGACACTCACGGAGACCTACGTGTTTCTGGAATGTGATCAGGATGCCCGGATGGAACTCGACGGTCAGCTGATCCCTGTCGCCAGGCATCAGGCCATCGTCATTCCGCCCGGGGTCCGTCACCGAGCCGTCGGTACGATGAAGGTGCTGATTGTTGTGAATCCGGAATTTGATCCTGCGGATGAATGGTTCGATTAGGAACAGCCTCGAATTCCATTCCCGACATCTGGTGATTCGTCAGCATCGCCTTTCCCCCGGCTGGCTCAGCGTGACTCAGAGCGTTCGTATTTGCAGTCTTCACAAACCCCACAATTCCGCCACTGTTCCGAAAGCCTGGCGGCTGAAATCACCCCATGACAAATCTTGACTTACGCAGCGACACTGTCACTCGCCCTACCGATGCCATGCGTCAGGCCATGATGACCGCTGAGGTTGGTGACGACATGATGGGAGAAGATCCCACGGTCAATCTCCTTGAACAGCGTATGGCCGAGATGTTCGGTCATGAGTCGGCGGTAATGGCTTGCTCCGGTACCCAAAGTAACCAGATGGCAGTGCGAATCCACTGCCAGCCCGGAGATGAACTGCTGATTCACTCCACCGGACACATCTGCAATTTTGAAGGCGGAGCCCCTGCAGCACTCAGCGGCGTCAGCGTACGTACGCTGGGTGGCGAAGGAGGCATGCTGAACACTGATGAACTGAACGGGATGATCCGTGCGAATGATCAGCACTTCTGCCGCACTCGACTCGTTTGTGTGGAAAACACAACCAACATCGGAGGCGGACGGGTCTACCCGCTCCAAACCCTGCAGGAGATTGCTGCATGGACTCGTCAACACAATCTGCATCTGCACCTTGACGGAGCACGGCTGTTTAATGCGATTGTTGCCGCTGACTATTCCGCAGCCACGATTGGATCGCTGTTTGATACCATCTCAATCTGCTTCTCCAAAGGTCTCGGTTGTCCGTTTGGGTCCATACTGATCGGAAATGAAGAGACCATTCAGCGTGCCAGACGAGTGCGAAAACTCTTCGGCGGAGCGTTGCGGCAGTCCGGCTTCATTGCTGCTGCCGCAATCCACGCTCTGGACCATCACGTGGACCGGCTGGTCGATGATCATCGCAACGCGCAACGTCTCGCCGACGGCCTGCGCTGTCTGCCGGGGATTTCAGGTCTCGCGGAAACCATCGAGTCAAACCTCATCTTCTTCGAATTGGCCCCACAACTGGGCACAGCAGTTCAACTTGCCGCCGCACTGCGGGAACATGGGATTCTGATCGGACCGATGGGGGGACAACGCGTCCGTCTGGTGACACATCTGGATATCCCCAACGATTCGATTGATCGAATCATTGGTGCAGTTTCCGATCAGATCTCCTCTGGATTCTCGAAACAGCCGGTTTTGGGCCGGGGCCCTTTCTCCAAATAACGGCTCGCCCTGGGATCATCTGCAGTCCTGGCTGCAATCCACGCCGTCCCGCTGGCAGGCCATCTCCACGCAACACATCGGCGCTGTCGCGTTGATTGTGGCGGAAACTGCCGAAGTTTCCGGGGAATTCTCCGGCAGACGCAACCTGACGAGGCTCACAACTGCAGTAACGGTGAAACCCCACCGGCCCAGTCTTTACCCAATTCGCCGGGACCTGATAGCCTTGCAGGCACGTCTGCTTGCTCTGTTCCACTACCTCAGCAGCCATGCATGGAAGCAACTCTGATGGTTCGGCAATTCGCTTTATCAATTGACCTGGTCGTGCTCCTGTGCATTTCCAGCCTTGTTGGCTGCGGAGACAGCACGGATACCGCAGCACTCTCCGGAAGTCCGGAGGATGCCTTTTTCGATGAATTTCTGGAGCAGCCGCAGACATCGCAAGGCTCCGCCGCTGCAGACACAGCCGATGTCGGCGACAGTCCCCGAGCGCGACTGGGGCCCCCGCGAATCTCTCCGGCTGTGCCGTCGGAAGAAGGCGGTGACGGGGCAATTCGGCAGGTTGCAGCCAACACTGATGTCTTTCGCCGCCCCAAAGGTGAACAGCTGCGTCTGAATCTGAAAGAGGGTGACCGATTTCCGTTGATCAAAACGGTTCGCCAGGACCTTGTTCAGGATTCGGAGACGGATCCACTGCGGGCCGAAACCGCTCTTCAGTTGACGCTTGCAATTACGGTGGAAGAAGTTGCTGCGGATTCAATCCGGATGCGAGTGCATTACTCGCGAGTCATCTATGAGCACAAGATCAACGGAGATCACCTGCGCTACGATTCGACCAAACAGCAGGACCAGGTTCCATGGGATGCCATTCCCTACGCAGGAATGGTCAACAACGGCTTCTCATTCCGCCTCAATCCCGACAATACCATCCAGGAACTCATCGACTATCGCGAATTTTTGGAGCGTTGTGTGGAACAAGTCCCCCTCGAACGTCGACGGACACTGCTTGATGAACTGAGCAGCAAATTTGGTGATGACGGTGTCGCCAACTTTATCGACGAGTCGATCGGCCTGCTTCCTTATGACGGAACCGTGGACGCTGATGCTGCATCAATGGTGATGCAGGGAGACATCTGGACCCGCGAACGACGGCTGATGCATCCGATCCCGGTCTATCTGAAATCCACGTGTACTCTCACCGACATCGACAGCCAGAGCGCACGAATCGAGATCACCGGTCGGATTGCCTCCGGCGAAGCGACCACCATGGACGGTTCAGGAATGCTCCGCATTTCCGGTGGCCGCAGCATGGGACACTGCATTGTCGACCGAGCATCCGGTTTGCCGACTCAGGTCGAGGTCAATCGGTATCTCACGATCGATGTCGAGACCGGAGATGGCAGAACAGTCACTCAGAAGAAGACGGTTCAGACCAGCATCCGCGCGTTCCCGGAAATGGCCGGGACCGAGGGTCGAAACTGAGTGCAGCGCTGCACCCATCCCGCAGAATTCCAGACCAGCGCCTTGCCATGCGCGCAGCGATCCGAAAGACTTCTGTACAGAGAAAGACTTCCGTACAGACAGATCAGCCGGATCACAGGGGAGCAAGTAACGTGAGTTCACATCCAGCAAAAACCCGGGCGGGGATTAGTCGTCGCAGCCTTTTGGGCGGCGCTGCAGCAACGGCAGCGATTTGGCCGGTCACCTTCGCGACGGCTCACCCACGTCCATCGCGGTGGAGTGTTGAGCAACCTGGCATCGGGGGAATTGGGCTGCGATATCAGGGCTCCGTCATTACGGAGAAAGCCCGCAGTCATGGCAACATTGCGGCCCTGTGTGACGTAGACCGACATGTGCGCGAGCAGGCTCGAGCAGCCTTCGGCAGCACACCGAAAATCTACGAAAACTACCTCGATCTGCTGAACAATCCGGCAGTCGACGTTGTCTGTATCGGCACGCCTGACCACTGGCACTCGAAAATGCTCATCGATGCCTGTCGTGCCGGAAAGGACGTTTACTGTGAGAAACCGCTTACGCTCACACTCCGCGAAGGCCACGTTATCCGAAAAGCTGTTGCTGACACGCAACGAGTGGTGCAGGTGGGATCATGGCAGCGCAGCGATCATCGCTTTCGTCTTGCTGTCGAACTTGTTCGCTCAGGACGCATCGGACAATTGCAAAGCGTCGATGTTGTTCTTGGAAAGAATGTTCAGGGCGGACCATTTGAAAGGGTCCCGGTCCCGAAACACTTCAACTGGAATCTCTGGCAGGGGCAGACTCCTGATGTTCCCTTCCTCGCCGAGCGATCCCACTACACCTTCCGCTGGTGGTCAGAATACTCCGGTGGTCAGATGACAGACTGGGGCGCACATCACGTGGATATTGCCAACTGGGGTATCAATTCCCTGCCGGTGGAGATTTCCGGCAAAGGGACCTATCCAGATGTGACCGATGGCTACAACGTTCCCATCGACTTCTCTGCTGAGGTGAAATTCGCCAATGGCGTTGTGATGACAATCAGCGATACCGGTCGGAATGGAATCATGTTTAACGGAAGCGAAGGACGTATCTTTGTGAATCGAGGCACAATTTCCGGCAAACCCGTGGAAGATCTCGCCAGTCAGCCTCTCGAACGCGATGCCTTTCAGGTCTATGACTTCGACAATCTCGACCGCCCGCAGCGTATGGGGAAACTGGACTCCATCATCAACCATATGGGCAATTTCTTTGACTGCGTGGAAGCTCGACGATTGCCGGTTTCAGACGTGGAAAGTCAGCATCGCAGCGTCAGTCTCTGCCATCTGTCAAACATCGCCGTACGACTCGGGCGGCGTCTCAACTGGGATCCGGAACAGGAAGACTTTCGCAACGATGCGGAGGCCAGCAGCATGCTGAGCCGTCCGCAACGAGCCGGTTTCGAAGTCTTGTGATCGGCCGTCAACGACTGCGGTTCATCATCAATCAGGAGAGTTTCAGGAAGCATCAATGGCGTCAGCAGGGAAAAGTACGGCCGAGTATACCGGGCAGGACATTGAAGTACTGGAAGGGTTGGAACCGGTTCGGCGGCGTCCGTCCATGTATATCGGCGGCGTTGATTCACGGGGTCTGCACCATCTGCTCTGGGAAATCGTCGACAACTCCGTCGATGAATTTCTTGCGGGGCACTGCAATCGAATTCACGTGACTCTGCATAAGGATGGAAAATCCTGCTCCGTACAGGACAACGGTCGCGGAATTCCCGTGGATCCACACCCCAAATCAAAACGGTCCACACTGGAAGTCATCCTGACAACCCTGCATGCAGGTGGAAAGTTCAGCGACAAGAACTACGCCCGCAGCGGCGGGTTGCACGGCGTGGGCTCGTCCGTGGTCAATGCTCTGTCCACAGAAATGGTTGCCACAGTTCAACGTGACGGACACGAATACGAACAGGTGTACAAGCGAGGCGTTCCCACCGGGAAGGTTCGTAAAGTAAAGCCGTTTCGCGGACATGGAACCCGGATCTTCTTCCGGCCCGATGACAGCATCTTCCGTCGCACACAGTTCAACAGCGACACCATCCGTCAGCACCTCGAAGACATCTCCTATATTCACGGTGGTCTGACAATCATCTTCCATGACGAACCCAGGAAGGAAACGCACGAACTTCACCATCCGGATGGAATCCTTTCATACATCCGGAAAGTGACGACTGACTCCGGCCGAAAACCCGCTCATGAGCAGGTCTTTTCCGTCATCCGGGATGATGCTGACGCCCGCGTTGAGGTGGCGTTAATGTGGACCGATTCCACCGACGAATCCATCCGCAGTTACGTCAACGGTATTCGCACACATGCTGGTGGCACCCATGAAAACGGACTCAAAGCCGGAGTCGTGAAAGCCGTCCGCAACTATATGGACGTGCATGACTTCAAACCGCGTGGCGTCACCATTACTTCCGAAGACATCCGTGAGGGACTGCTGAGTGTCCTCAGCGTGTTTATCAGCGACCCGATGTTCCAGGGCCAGACCAAAGATCGCCTCAATAATCCCGAACTGACTTCCGCCGTTGATTCCGTGGTTCGGCAGGCACTGGAAAACTGGCTCAATGCAAACCCCTCACTCGCCGACGCTGTTCTTGGACGAATGGTACTTGCAGCTCGGGCCCGCCAGGCCAGCCGCGAGGCGGTGACGGAAGTCAAACGCCGAACGGCCGGAGGCCGCAGAACCAACCTTCCGGGAAAACTTGTTGACTGTCAGTCCCGCAGCCCACAGGACACCGAACTGTTCATCGTGGAAGGTGATTCCGCCGGCGGTACTGCTGTGATGGGACGCAATTCAGCCACCCAGGCTGTTCTGCCACTGCGTGGAAAAATTCTGAATACCGAAGCCCTTTCTTCCGGAAAAACACTCGGCAGTAATGAGATTCGTGACATTGTCGAAACACTCGGGGCCGGAATCGGCACCGCCTTCGACATTCGACAGCTTCGTTACGGCAAAATTATTCTGCTGATGGATGCTGACAGCGATGGTTATCACATCTCCACGCTGTTGCTGACGTTTTTCTTCCGCCACATGCCCGAACTCATTCGGCAGGGCCGACTGTTCATCGCGCAGCCACCCCTGTTTCGAATCGAAGTCGGCAGGGAAGTGCTCTACGCACGCGATGATGTGGAGAAGGAAGAAATCCTTGCCAGCCTGCCTGCCAATCGCAACCCGGCAGTACTGCGATTCAAAGGGCTGGGGGAAATGAACTCAGCACAATTGCGCGATACGACTCTGAACCCCGCCCAGCGAGTCTTATTGAAAGTGAATATCGAGAGCCAGCTGGAGGCTGACAAAACCTTTCATCAGCTGTTGGGCAAGGATGCCAGTGAGCGATACCGGATCATCATGAGCGACGCCAGCTTCGCCGATGATGTGGACCTGTGATCGAACGCTCGGTAACCAGACAGGGAAATTGCTGCGCCGCCGCAACTTCTGAGCGTTGCTCACTACTGGCAACATCTGTACAGCAGCGAATATGCTGCCTTTTTCTTTACCCTGTCATTTGTAAGACTGCGGATTCAGATGAAGACAGCGACTGTCTTCATCCAGCCGAGATTTCATTTCAGGGGTGTCAGAAATGCGACAGTTTCTCTTCTTGCTTTGTGCTGCTGTTCCGTTGACTTCAATTCAGGCCGGTGACTGGCCCACCTGGCGTGGCACAAGCCGCGACGATATTTCCAGCGAGACGGGACTGCTTTCAGAATGGCCAGAAGGCGGACCAGAAAAACTCTGGGATACGAAGGAAGCCGGACTGGGGTACTCCAGTTTCGCCATCGTCGGCAACCAGCTGTTCACAATGGGTTCTGACGGAACAGAGAACGACTCATCGGATTTCCTGATGGCATTGAATGTCACTGATGGTTCCGTCAACTGGAAGACCCGGATGGGTGCTTACCGCGACAATGGCTGGGGTGGTGGTCCCCGCGGAACACCCTCCGTTTCCAATGACGGCAAGCTGGTCATTGGAATCAGCGCTGCCGGAGATCTTGTCTGCGTCCGAACGGCCAACGGCGAGGAAGTCTGGCGGAAACAGCTGGCCGGTGAAGGAAGCGAGAATGCTGCCGGCTTTGGGGGCAGTATTCCCAACTGGGGATACTCTGAATCTCCTCTCATTGATGGAGATCGCCTGCTGTGTACCCCAGGTGGCAACGCGGGCACCGTGGTGTGCCTGAATTTGCAAACGGGAGAGACGATCTGGCAGTCCGCTGAACTCCAGGACAATGCACACTACTCATCGATCATCGCAGTCGAGCATGCAAATGCGCGTCAGTACATTCAGCTGACCGAAAAAACACTCTTTGGGCTGAGTGCCGATGGCAAGCTGCTTTGGAAGACCGAATTCCCCGGACGTACCGCTGTAATTCCAACCCCCGTGTACTCCGAGGGCGTCGTGTTTGCCACGGCAGGATACGGTGCGGGTTGTGTTTGTGTTCGGATTTCCGACAGCAACGAAGTGGAGCCTCTGTACGATACCAAGGACATGTCCAATCATCATGGCGGCGTTCTGCTTTTTGAAGGCCACATCTACGGTCACAGCGACAGCAAGGGTCTGCTCTGCCAGAAACTGGAGACCGGAGAGATCGTCTGGACTGATAACAATCGGAACCGCAGCAAGGGGGCTGTCGCCTTTGCGGATGGACATCTCTACTGCCTGAATGAAGGTGACGGACAGTGTGTACTCGCGGAAGCAACACCGACGGGCTACAACGAAACCGGTCGCTTTACTCTGGAACCGCAAAGTGAACAGCGAAACCCGCGTGGAAGAGTCTGGACACATCCGGTGATCTGCAATGGAATGCTGTTTCTTCGTGATCAGGAAGTCATCTGCTGTTACGATATTCGGAAGTAAGCGGTGCGTGGTGCCGGTTGCAGAATGACGACCGGCACCAGTCAATCCCCTCCGAATTCAACCTCAGACGACCTCACCTGCCATGCGTCTCCATGCACTCGCATCCACTCTACTGCTGTCGTTTGTCGTTCACTCGGCATACGCGGACGAGCCAACTGCAGCCGTGCTGCTGCATCACTTCGAGACGCGCATCCGACCCGTCCTTGCCCATCGCTGCTGGTCTTGTCACTCCGAGCGACGAGGAAAGAGCGAAGGCGGGCTGATTCTCGATCAGGTCCATGGAATCCGCAGCGGTGGTGATCGTGGACCGCTGACAAACCCTGATCAGCCGAATCAAAGCCTGCTCCTGAAGGCGATCACGGGCGAAGACCCTGATCTGCAGATGCCCCCGGCCGGCAACCTCCAGGAGCAGGAAATCCGGGATTTCGAATACTGGATTCAACATGGAGCACCGCTCCCGGATAACTTTGCGGCCGCGTTACCGGACGAACCATCCGATCCTGCAGCAGGAAAGACTCACTGGGCTTTTCAACCGCTGCTCACTTCGGTCGAACTGCCGGCGTCTGCGGATGAACATTCGTGGGCACAGACTGCTATCGATCGGTTCATCCTGCAGCGTCTGCAACAGAACCAGCTTCAGCCCAATGCCGATGCAGCGCCCGAGACACTACTTCGCAGACTCAGTTTCGCACTGACAGGCCTGCCCCCCACTGCGCAACTGCAGCAGCGATTCCTGAATTCTCCCGACCAGCAGACCTTCGCCGCCATTACTGACGAGTTGCTGGGCTCACCAGCATTCGGTGAGCGATGGGGACGACACTGGCTGGATCTTGCCCGTTACGCTGACTCCAACGGACTGGACGAGAACTTTCTGTTTCGTGAAGCCTGGCGGTACCGCAACTGGGTGATTGACGCCGTCAATCGGGATCTGCCTTTTGACCAGTTCCTGACACTTCAGTTGGCGGGCGATCTGCTTCCTTTCGAAACCCCCGAACAACGAGACCAGCAGCGAATCGCTACGGGGTTTCTGGTGATCGGGCCCAAAGTCCTGCTCGGAGTCGGTGTCGATAAGCAAAAGATGGATGTGGCCGACGAACAGATCTCCACGATTGGTCGCGTTGTCCTTGCCCAAACCATCGGATGTGCTCGCTGCCACGATCACAAATTCGATCCAATCCCGACGGCAGACTATTACGCGATGGCTGGAATCTTCACCTCATCCCAGGTGATGGAACAGCGTTACATGCTGGGGCAGCAGCGCGTGATGGAACAGCTGGTCGGGCTTGGTGAAGAAGGTGAATCGCTGGACGATGCCTATGAAACCTACTGGCGCGGTCGCACCTCGCTGGTACAGCGGCGCGATGCTGCAAAACAGACACTGGAAGTCCTCAAGGGCGGTGATAGTGCAGCCATTGCCGCACGACTGGAACAGCAGCCAGACAGCTTCGCGAAGTCAGCAGAAGACCCGGCTGAATCGCAGGATTCTCGACAAGCTGCCCAGCAACAGTTGGTGGAAAGCCTGAATACACAGATCGACAATCCCCCTCCGATCCCTCCGCGGGCCATGGTGGCGCTCGATCGCGATCAGCCTGCTGATGAGGCCATCCGAATCGCAGGAGACCACACGCAACATGGTCAGCAGATTCCCCGCGGATTTCTGCAGGTCGCACAGGACTCCCCGGCCAGCATTCCGGAATCCACCAGCGGCAGGCTGGAACTGGCGCAATGGCTCACCAACAAACAGACTCCCGCAGGAATCCTGACCGCACGCGTTCAGGCCAACCGAATCTGGCATCATCTGTTTGGGCAGGGAATTGTTCGTACTGTGGATAACTTTGGTCGCACCGGAGATGTCCCCTCCCACCCGGAACTGCTGGACTACCTTGCGTCCAGGCTGCTGCAGCATCACTGGTCAGTCAGGAAGCTGATCCGCGAAATTGTCACCAGTCGTACGTTTGCCCTGAGCAGCGGAGTCAACGCGGCAGCGGAATCACTGGATCCGGACAATCGGCTGCTTTGGAAAGCCAACCGACGCAGACTGGATCCGGAATCTCTGAGAGATGCGATGTTAACTGCTGCCGGAACACTGGAAACAGATCCGGTGGAGTCGACCGTCTCGTACCTTGGTGACCAGGCCACAGCTGTGGGGGCCAACACCAATCGCAGGCGAACGGACTTCCCCTGTCGCACAGTCTATCTGCCGGTCATTCGCAATGATCTTCCCGAGATTCTGGACGTGTTCAATTTTGCCGACCCTCACCTTGCAACCGGTGCACGACCTCACACGATTGTTCCATCCCAGGCTTTGTTCATGATGAACTCGCCTCTCGTCATGCAGTCTGCAGAAACCATTGCTGAGCGTATTCTGCAGCAGGCTCCCGATGCATCGGCGGAGAAACAGCTGCAGGCGATGTATCGGTTGCTTCACAGCTCCCGCATTAGCAGCACCGACCTGCAGACTTTGGCCGATTATCTGAATCAACCCTCTGACCACGCTGTTTCGCAATCACGAAAGCAGCTGTTGACTGAAGTCTGCCATGCCCTGCTCTGTTCAACCAGATTTCAGTACCTTGACTGACGTCCCACACCAAATCCCTCGTCTGATTCAGGAAATTTAAGATGAGTGCCTGTCATCAGTTTCACGAACGACCGGACCGCCGCACCTGGCTGCAGCAAACGGGCTGCGGGTTCGGCGGAGTTAGTCTCGCGGCACTGGCGCATCGATTACAGGCCT
>Ga0075479_10001182_pt1 | contig 11779 bp, 8 predicted proteins | sample DEB08_DNA_8_FD_76341 | JGI IMG/M metagenome (GOLD analysis project Ga0075479, IMG submission 76341) | Aqueous microbial communities from the Delaware River and Bay under freshwater to marine salinity gradient to study organic matter... | ecosystem: Environmental > Aquatic > Marine > Coastal ... | reverse complement strand
GGCCGGGCTGAAGCCCGCTGCCGCAGCCGATCGGATTGCACTGCTGCGTCGTGCCCACTACGACCTGACGGGGCTGCCCCCGGGACTTGCAGATGTTCAGAAGTTTCTGGCGGACGAATCGCCGCAGGCGTGGGAAAGAGTCATTGACAACTTGCTGGCTTCGCCTCAGTACGGTGAAAAGTGGGCCACACACTGGCTGGATGTTGTGCGTTATGCAGAGACAAATGGATACGAGCGTGACGGGCGAAAAGAACTGATCTGGAAATACCGGGACTATGTGATTCGGTCACTGAATGATGATAAGCCATACGACCAGTTTGTGAGGGAACAACTGGCTGGCGACGAACTGCCCGGAGAGAATCCTGACCAGACGATTGCCACGGGGTTTTATCGACTGGGAATCTGGGACGATGAACCCGCCGATCGGGAACTGGCGCGGTACGACTATCTCGACGATCTTGTCCGCGTTACTGGGGAGAGTTTTCTGGGGTTGACAATCGGATGTGCTCGCTGCCACGACCACAAGATCGATCCGATTTCTCAGAAGGACTATTACGCGATGCTGGACTTCTTCAGCAACGTGTCACCGCACGGATCGGGAAAGGCCAATCACATTCAGGTGACCAGCGAGGACACTAAGGCGGCCTACGAGCAACAGGTTCAGGAAAAGCGGCAGCGTGAACAGAAGTTCCAGGCACAGATTCGCCAGCTGGAACAGCGGCTGTTTGCAGCAATTCGCAAAACAGACCCTGATTTTCAGGCACCCGAAACCGGGCAGTCTCCCGAATCCGGCAACGTGCTACCCGATTCCCGCAAGACTCCGCAGCTGTGGAGGATTACCGAGCGAAAGCCTGCGGATAACTGGCTGGACATCGCATTTGACGACAGCAAATGGAAAGAAGCCAAAGGCGGTTTTGGTACCGAAGGAACTCCCGGCATCCATCTGGGGACACGCTGGGGTTCTCGCGATATCTGGATGCGGCGTTACTTCGGGCTGGATGAAATCCCAACGAAGGTGATGCTGCAGATTCACCATGACGAAGATGCCGAGATTTACATCAACGGAACATTAGTCGCAGAATTCCGGGGTTACATTCGTGAATACACAGAAGTGGACATCAGTCAGAACGCGGTGAATGTTCTGCAGACCGGTCGCAACACAATCGCGATTCACTGTCGCAATACCGGCGGTGGTCAGTACATCGATGCGGGCCTGGTTGTTGACGGTGCCGATACTGTCCGTCGTTTGTTTGCCGAACAGGGTGACAAGCTGTTGGGCGAAAACACAAATCGTGACTACGTGGAACTACGCAGGCAGCTTGCAGAGAGCCAGGCAAATGTCCCGGCACTGCCGGTGGAATTTGCCATGGCCGTGGCTGAACGAGGACAGAACAAAACCTGGATTTTGGGGCGTGGACTGCCGTCGATGAAGGGCGACGAAGTTCAGGCGGCATTTCCTGAAATTCTGAACCCACCGGAACCGGTCTACGACGAAGTCGCTCCCGAGAACTCTTCCGGTCGCAGAACAGCCCTGGCACGCTGGATTACCAGTCCGGACAACCCGATGACGTCGCGAGTTGTGGTCAATCGACTTTGGCAACATCACTTCGGTCGCGGCATTGTGCGCAGTAGCAGTGACTTCGGATATCAGGGGACGCCGCCGACTCATCCGCAATTGCTGGATTGGTTGTCTGCTGAACTGATTTCGAGAGGCTGGAGTCTGAAGCAGATGCACAAGCTGATCATGCTGTCCAGCACATATCAGATGTCTTCGACTGGAAATCAGCAGGCTTTGGACGTGGATCCCAACAACGATCTGTTCTGGCGTTTCAATCTTCGACGTCTGACGGCGGAGGAGATTCGCGACTCAGTCCTGGCTGTCAGCGGTACGCTGAACCTGCGCATGTATGGTCCGCCCATCTTTCCGCCGTTGTCGCCGGAAGTCCTGGCCACAGCGTCGCGTCCCGGTGCGGCATGGGGGCAATCGTCACCAGAGGATTCTGCTCGGCGAACCGTTTACGTCCACGTGAAGCGATCACTGCGGCCACCGATGCTGTCCGGTTTTGACGCTCCTGAAACAGACACGGCCTGTGCTGTTCGTTTAACGACAACGGTGCCCACCCAGGCACTGGCCATGTTAAACAGCGATTTTCTGAATCAGCAGGCACAGATTCTTGCCGACAGGATTACCGCCGAATTTCCGGACTCCGTGGAGCAGCGGCTGCGATTTGCAGTGCAGCTGACAACCGGACGGTCCGCAGACGATGGTGTGATTCAGGAAGACCTGAAATTCCTGAAGCAGCTGGAACAGGAACGGCAAGTGACAGCTGAACAGGCTTTGCAGATTTTCTGTCTGCTGCAACTGAACACGAACGAGTTTGTTTACCTCGACTAAACGGAGCTCACCGCCAGGGGGGATACGATTGATCGGCGCGGTCTGTCACTGCCGGTGATCAGCTCTGCGGAAATGCGAACACACTGGAAGAATGACAGAACACTGGCCGGGCCCGATCAAGTCCCGGCATCAATGATAATGGAAGAGAGAAACGAGATGAGCGATCGACCACAGGGAACCTTTTGTCGACGAACCCGCCGCGAAGCGTTGTGGCAGACAGGCGCGGGGTTTGGTGCACTGCCGCTGATTTCCATGCTGTCCGGAGATGGTTTTTTCAATGGTTCTGCGGCAGCTGCAGAGGAAGACCTCGCTGCACTGAATCCACTGACTCCAAAACCTCCGCATTTCGCCCCCAAAGCGAAGAGTGTGATTTTCCTGTTTATGTATGGCGGTCCCAGCCATATCGATACCTTCGATTACAAACCCGATATGTACGGCATGGATGGCAAGACCGTTGATGTCAAAACATTTGGACGCGGTGGTCACAAAAATAATGGCCGCATTGTCGAGCCGAAATGGAAGTTCAAACAGTACGGGGAATGTGGCAAGTGGGTCAGCGATCTGTTTCCTCACGTTGGTTCCTGTGCGGATGATATTGCGTTCCTGAACTCAATGACGGCCGATTCACCGATCCATGGGTCGGCAATGCTGATGATGAATTCCGGCAAGGTGCTCAGTGGCAGCCCGGCGCTCGGATCCTGGGTGAACTATGGTCTCGGCAGCGTGAACGAGAACATGCCTGGATTCGTTGTCATGCTGGATCAGAAGGGGGGACCGATCAGCGGCGCCAAGAACTGGTCCAGTGGGTACATGCCAGCCAGCTATCAGGGTGTCGTTGTACGGTCGCAGGGAGCACCGATTCTTGACCTGGCTCCACCGGACGGCATGACACAGGAGACCCAGCGACGGCTGCTGGATCGGCTTCTGCAAAAGAATCGCCGCCATCAGGAACTGCGTGCGGATAATTCAGACCTGGCGGCACGCATTGCCAGTTATGAGCTGGCCTACAAGATGCAGCAGTACGCTCCGGAAGCGGTCGATGTGCAGCAGGAAACTGCCCAGACTCAGCAGTTGTACGGTCTGGACAATCCTCAGACTGAAGATTTTGCGAGGAAGTGTATTTTGGCCAGACGCCTGGTGGAACGCGGGGTGCGGTTCATCCAGATTTACTCCGGTGGTGCCCACAACGACGACAACTGGGACGCACACGGCGACCTCGAAAAGAACCATAACTATCATGCCGGTCGAACCGATCAGCCGATCGCGGCATTGCTGAAGGATCTGAAGGAACGTTCCCTGCTCGACGAAACACTCGTCGTCTGGGGCGGAGAATTTGGCCGTCAGCCCACAGCGGAATACGCAAACGGAACCGGGCGAGATCATAACTCTTACGGATTCACCATGTGGATGGCGGGTGGTGGAATTAAGGGCGGCATCAGCATCGGCTCCACTGATGAGCTGGGGGCCCGTGCCGTTGACCGTCCGCTGCATGTCCGCGACATGCATGCAACAGTTTTGCACCAGATGGGTCTGGACCCTAATCGGTTGTCATACTTCTTTGGTGGACTGGATCAGAAACTGGTCGGCGTTGAGCATGTGGATCCGATTCCGGAACTGATTTCCTGAAAGTCACCGGGCAGAGATTGCCGGCGATGTGCAGATTCAGGGGCCACAGTGCTGTCCGGTGTTTCCAGTGCCAGACGATCAGGTCCTGTCGGCGGGTGACTCGCCAGTTCCAGCATGTTGCTGTCGTGGTCACGGCTGCCGTGAGAACTCAGCCCTGTCAGGCAATTGTGTGGGCCACAACAGCACGTCTGCTGCGGCGAATTGCGTTCTGCCTGCTGTTTCCGGAAGCAGATCTGGCCGGGGATTCAGAGCGTTGAGTTGTTCTCCACGTGTTGGGCGTCCAGTTGCACGTCGATTTGCACCTGTTCATCAAGGTCTTCCCGCTGCTCGACAACTGCTTCGGCGTGTGCCAGATCACCCTTGCTGCCTCGGCTGCGGCGATCCAGTTCCCGAATTCTTTCGACCGGTCCGTAGAGAATCAGAGTGTCCCCGGAGCGAATCTTCATGTCTCCGGACGGCGTGCCCAGAAAGACGCCTTCGGAACGCTTGATACCGAGAACCAGAACACCTTCGTTCGGAAGTTTCAGTTCAATCAGCGTGCGATTGGTGAGCCAGTCGGCCGGTTCAACGAACAGCTCGCTGACGGCATACCCATCCTGCAGCTGGAGAATGGCGACATAATCGCGGATCTGCAGCTGGCCCCAGTTCTTGAGAACTTTCGCAATCAGGCGATTGGTATGGCGTTCTACAAATCGACTTCGTGCTGCCAGCGAGAGCGTAATCAATCCAGCGGCCAGCAAGATCAGAGGCGACCAGATTGATTTTGCCTCTACAGTCTGCATCAGGGAAAGCATGAGCGTTGCGACAACGGCCCCAACTCCCAGTTGACCGACCAGCATCAGCAGCATCACGATTTGACGTCGAACAGGGTGGCTGACAACGTCTTCTGCTTCCCGAGTGGTGTAACCCACGCCGCTGAAAGCGGATCTGGCCTGAAACCGTGCCGCTTCCCGGGACATTCCTGTGAGCACCAGGGCCATCGTGGCGACGCGAGTTACCATCAGGGAAATCGTCAGGACAATCAGGAGTGAAGCGATGGCGGCCATTGAAATCGTCAATTCATCAGAGCGGTCCGGAAATCCATTTTCATTCTGCGGGATGCTGAATTCTTGTGTTCCGAGAGTACCAATCGTGATGGGCAGGATTCTCGGCCGATCGGCATAAAGTCACTGCAATTTTTGGATTGTCACCATGGTCTGATATGCTGGTGAAGATCAACCGGCATTTCGTACGCTGGTCGTTTCTGCTGATCTCTCATCGGAATCAACCGTGGAACAATTTAAGGCCTTCGTGGCAACCTGCCTGTCGCCGTTAGTGATTGCTCTGGTGCTGCTGCTTTGGGGCTGGCTCAGATATCGGCGTGATCGGCGTTCCGGTGTGGCGATTCTGCTGCTGGGAACGCTTGTGCTGCTGCTGGGCAGTCTCAGCATCTGGACGTTTGAGGCTCGCCGGCAGGCAGAGTACTCCATTGCTCCTTTGGATACGACACAGCTTCCGGCTGGGCCGCTGCAGGTGGTTGTGCTGGGGACCGGTTTCAATCCGGATCAGTATCTGCCTGCGAACAGTCGAGTTGGTGGCGCGTTCCTTGCACGGCTTTTGGAAGGAGTTCGCGTTGTCAGAGCCAGGCCGGATGCTCAACTGGTTGTTTCGATCGCTGGAACAAGTCGTGCCAGCGAAAAACGGGCATTCTGGGAAGCAATGCAGCAGACTTTGGCGATTGAGCAGATTGATTCCTCGCTGGTGACGACAGCAGAGAGCAGTCTGGATGAGGCGATCGAAGTGGGGCGAGTCAACACCGGGCAGCCGGTCGTTCTGGCAACCTCGGCGGGGCATATGCCGCGGGCAAAGATGATTTTCGAAGACGAGGGCATGCAGGTGCTGCCGGCACCAACGGATTATGCCTTTGTCAGGGCTGGAAGTGCACGTGACTATTTCTGGCCCCGCATTGTCCCGTCCACGGGGGGGATCGGCAGCAATCATGCGTGGTTGTATGAAAACGTCGCCGCGTTGTGGCAGCTGATCCGCCGGAATTTCTGACGCTGTGACCTGACCGGACGATGGCTTTTCAGTGTCGGCTGACAGATTCCATGCTGGTGAGAACCAGCTGAACAGGAGACAAACTGTGAACGTAAGCAATCCCTTCGAGGTTGTTGAGGTCGATCACGATGAGGGGATTCCCGGGGTTGATCAATCTGCTCCCGGCATCGGTCGCCTGGCCTGGCTGTTGCAAAGCACTATTCTGTATACGTTGTTACTGGCGGTGCTGGGGACGTCTGGAATTGGCGTTGGTCTTACGGAGTTGTTGATTCTGGGAGCACTGCTGCAATTACCGATGACCGTGCGACGAATGCGGAATGCCGGGCTGCGTCCACTGCTGCCTGCGATCCTTTTAGTGATTCCTTTGGTGAATCTGGGTGTCTGGATTCTCTGTCTGATTCTGCCGCCCGGATATTCGGTGAGCCGGAAGATGGATCGTGCCGGGCGTATCACAGGGCTACTGGTATTGATGGCGATCATGCTTCCGTTTTTCGCCATCTTCGCCATCAGTGAATCGACGACTCTCATAAGGCCTGTCCGTGTTGCTCCTCCACAGTAAGATTCGCCCCCGCCGGCCGGACAGAACCCGCCCGCTGCGGCTTCAGGTTTTTCACGAGATTTCTGTCCATTTTGTCTGCCGGGGTGCGGTGGATTGATGAGAGGCATGTCGGCAGGGACCCGACTGTCAGTGTTTTTGACCGGGGATCGGCTGAGGCTTGTTTGGTCATGGACAATTTGGACGATGTGGTGATCCGAGATGCTTTTGCTGTGCAGCCGGAACTGATGGCGTACGCTTTGGCACTGCTCGGCGATTACAACGAGGCTCAGGACGTTGTCCAGGAAACGATGCTTGTCGTTGTTCGCAAACACGATCAGTTTGAACCGGGCACCTCGGTGCTTGCCTGGTGTCGAGCGATTTTGCGAATCGAAGTGCAGCGTCTGTATCGCAGGAAAAAACAGGAGCGTTCCCTGAATGAGCGACTCCTCGCTGACGCCATCGACGGCGCATTTGAGCGATTTCAAAAGGACAGTGAAGCGGAGATACGATACCGGCAGCGCGAGATCCTGCAGGCCTGTCTGGACCGTCAGCCGGAAAAATCCGCAGACATCCTGTTTCAGCGGATCGTGGGGAATTCCAGTTACCTGCAGATCAGCGAACGGCTTGGGATGAGTGTTGAAGGTGTCAGGAAAAGTCTGTTTCGATCACGACGCCGATTGAAAGAGTGCGTGCAGTTACGACATCAGGAGACTGCCCGATGAACCAGTCTGAAATTGAAGACTTGTTTGAGCGTTGCCACACTCATCAGCTTTCTGACGAACAGATGGGTGAACTTGCCATCCTGCTGGACAGTGATTCAGATGCTGCGCGGCGGTTCGTCGAAGAAATGACTCTCAGCGCGAATCTGGGTTCTGTCATGCAGGCATCCCGCCTGACTCCGTTGCGAAACCATCATGGTCGGCGGTCTTTCGGTCAGAGGGCAGTCCCAATTCTTCTGCTTGTGTTCCTTGCGTTTGCTCTGATTCCTGGGACGGACCTGTTTTTTTCCAGCGAGACAGAGGTGATTGGAACAATTGCTGGCAGCGGTGGTTCGCTGGTCTGGACTGCGGGCAACGGCCAGCTTGTGGACCTGCCGGGGCAGGGTGGCGGTGTGACCGGAGGCACGATTGAAGGATTGTCTCCGGACGCCTGGTTCTGTTTGGAGTTTCGCGATGGATCGCGAGTGACGGTTTCCGGGATCTCGGTACTCACGGTGTCGGATGAAGGGCAAAAACGACTGCGGCTGCGTGAAGGGCGGATTAGCGTCTCGGCAACGCAGCAACCTGACAAACGGCCGATGCTGGTCTGGACGCGCTCCGCAGAACTGCAGGTCCTCGGAACTCAGTTTGATGTGATTTCTGATGCCAACCAGACCAGCCTGTCCGTCAGCGAGGGGCAGGTTCGACTGCGCCGGCGAAGCGATCGGCAGGAACTTGTCGTACCGGCGATGCATCGGGTCGTGGTGGATCCGGTTTTGCCACTGGAATTGCAGCAACCGGGAACGGTCAGGTTCTGGGAAAGTGATGTTGCTGCGGGGCCAGGATGTTATGGACGCTGGGTCCCGGCAGAGGGTGGCGATCCAGCGATCCAGCGGTCCGCGCCGCTGATTCCCGAGAAAGCTCCCAACATCACCCTTGATCTGCTCTCGCTGTCGGTTGTGTCCCCCGATGGAGCGGATGTGCTGTTGGAATCTGATGCTCAGGTCGAGGTGACTGGACGCATTAAGTCTGCATGCCGTATCTATTGTGGGATCAATGTTTCCAATTCCAGCGGCGAGTTTGCAGGAAAATACCGGCTTGACGCCGGCAACCGACAACCGCTGACGACTCCTGATGCCGATGGAAATTTCCGGCTGGTCTATTCCCTGCAGACGACCTGGCTCGATCCGTCGGTCGAGGATGAGAAGGAACGTTTTGAGCCATCACCTCACGGACGTATGCTGGATCATGTTTGGTTTTTCGCAAATGCCGCAGAGCGTTCCGGACTCGAGGTCACTCAGGTGCGCCTGATCCCGGTCAACCGACAGGCTCTTCACTAACGAATTGTTTTCACCAGCCCCGCGTTGGCCGCCATGCAATCCCTGCGCTGATTCCTGTCAGTCCCGCGCACCTGGCCGGTTGTGCAGGTTCTGGGATCCATTCCGGAAGATCACGACGGCGGCCGGGCGTGATACTCATCTGTTTCAATCAGACCATCGCGCAGCCGAATGACTCGCCTCGCGCGAGCAGCCACTTCGTCTTCGTGTGTGATCATAATGATCGTCTTCCCACTTTGATTCAGACTGGCAAACAGGTCGAGCACCTCGTCAGTGGTGGAAGAGTCGAGGTTCCCGGTGGCTTCGTCGGCAAGAATAAAGTAGGGGTCGTTGACAAGGCTGCGGGCAATTGCCACGCGTTGTTGCTGCCCGCCCGAAAGTTCCGCTGGGCGGTGATACATTCGACTTCCCAGTCCCACGAGGTCGGCCAGCTCGCGACATTTCTCGTCAGCGTCGCGACCAATCAGACCCTGATACTGCAGCGGTACCTTGATGTTCTCCAACACGTTCAGTTGCTGCAACAAGTTATAGGATTGAAAAACAAACCCAATCCGCCGGCCACGAATTCGTGACAGCTGATAATCGGTCAGGGTTCCCACATCTTCCCCCGCCAGCAGATAGTGACCGGATGTCGGGCGATCAAGGCAGCCCAGCAGGTTCAGCAGCGTACTCTTTCCGGACCCCGACGGACCCATGATGGCGATATATTCGCCGGCAGGAACATCAAAGGAAACACCGCGCAGCGCGTGGACTGTTTCGCCTTTCATGAAGTAGGTTCGAGTGAGTTCCTGAACCTGAAAGGCGTACTCGTTCTGTTTCGATGATTCACTTTCAGACGGCATTCGGGATGTCCGGGAGAATTATCCGATGGCAGGCAACGGTGATGACCGGCAACAGTGATCCGGCCCTGTATGGAGCAGGGCTGCAGCGATGATGACGGAAATCAGAACCTGTAAAAAATCGCCGAGCCGGTGAAACTGAGTTCAAATTCCGAATGGAGAAGACGGATTTCGTGACTGCAGTTTCATCCCGGCTCGGACAACGAAGAACCGCAATTTGGTTGAAATTGTGGACAAGAGCCTGACGGAATCTCTCCGATTCCTGACTATTCATGTCGTAAGGCCTCAATTGGGTCGAGGAAGGCTGCTTTGCGAGCCGGATAAACTCCAAACAGCACACCGACGCCAAGAGAGATCACGAGTGACAGAATCACAGACCACATCGCGATCCGAGGCTCAAGAGACTGGACAATCGGGGGCAAAGATCCGGGAGAGAGCGTGGTGATCGTCTGCTTGAGAAATCGGAAAACAGGACCGACAGCAACACCGAACATCACACCGCACAGCCCGCCAGTTGCTGTAAGCACAACAGTCTCAACCAGAAACTGAACAATGATGTCACTGCGTGTCGCCCCCAGCGCTCTGCGAACGCCAATTTCCCGAGTTCGCTCAGTCACGGTGGCGAGCATGATATTCATGATGCCGATTCCACCCACCAGCAGCGAGATTCCGGCAATGACCACCAGCAGCACGTTGAACATTGTTCGTGTTCGCTCAGCCTGACGCAGTAATTCCCGAGGGACCACAACGGCGTAGTCCTCCTGATCGTGGTATTTCTTCAGCAGAGTCTCAATGATCTGAGCTGTCTCATCGACATCTGCAATGTCCTTCACTTCCACGGTGATCTGGCTGAGTTCCACATCCTCGCCAACGAAGTTCCATCCCTGACCGCCTCCAACCCGCTTCATGACGAGGTCGCCGACACGCTGACGCATCGTCTGCAGGGGAATATAGGCGTCCAGGTTGTAGTCGCGGGAATCCAGACTGCCACCAATCGCTGCTGAGGCCATTCGTGTCTGAGTCTCGCCAATCACCGTATAGAATTCACTGCCGACCCAGATTGTCTGACCAATCGGGTTTTCAAATGGAAACAGACGATCGGCTGTGTCGCTGGCCAGGACGATCACTTTTTCTCCATGGTCTCGTTCAGCCAGCCAGCGTCCGCGAGCGATTTGAAGCCGATTCAGCTGGAGGTAGTCTTCGCTGCAGCCCACCAGTCGCGCGTCTGCTGTCTTATCTTCGCGGCGGAGTTCGAAACGAAGTTCCCGCATCGGAATTGCACGACTGATATTGGGGATGTTTTCCACGATACGACGATAGTCTGAACGCAGCAGGCCGTAGATTTTGACCCGACTGTTGGCTTCGTCTTCACTTTCGCCATTGGGCTGTTTCGTCCGCACGATGACGTTTCGAGCACCCAGTTCCAGAATCTGCTGCTGAGCCCGGTAGCTGACGCCTTCGCCCATGGCCACCAGCCAGATCACGGTGGACGTTCCAATAAAGATCCCCAGTGCTGCCAGACCGGCACGCAGCTTTTGGACCAGCAGGCTTTTAATGCCCAGGTCGATTGTCTGAAAAAGCTGGGAGATCATTGTTTGTCTCCCGATTTCGTACTCTGCTCAGAGGCATCGCCTGGCTCGGCAGACTGCAATGCAGCTTTGTCTTCTTCGGGCGTATCTCCTGTGTCGTCCGAATTCGCCTGCTGGACCGGGGAGTCAAAGGCGGCCGGATTCAGATAGACCTCGTCGCCCGGTTGTAAACCCTGTTCCACAATGCGGTGCACATCATTGGTGTCACCCAGCACGAGGCTGCGGCGAGTTGGCTGACCGTCTTGTTTCACCCAGCACCACGCCTGCTTGTCCTGCTCGACGCAGGCCGCCACGGGAATTAACAGTACGTCTTCATACTCTGCAACTGTAATTTCCACTTCAGCACTCATTCCAGGCTGCAGTCCCGGTTCGGAGGGCAGCTGGATCACGGTGTCGTAACGAACCTGATTGCCGGTCCACCAGCCGGCCGGTTTGGTAATTGAAGCCACTTCAGTGACTTTGCCGGAAAGCTGCTGAGTTGCCATGGTGACGACCGCAGACTGGTCTGGTGTCACACGCTTGACCACTGACTCGTGAACACCGACCCGGACCTGCATTTGCTGAAGATCAGGCATCAATAACAGGATCTGGTCTTTGTGAACCTGACTGCCTTCAGCGATCGGAGCGGTTTCCCATTTGGCCGCATTGGGATGGATGACCAGGCCATCGCGCTCGGCAACGATTACGCAGCCGGCAAGTTCTTCTGCGGCACGCTCCAGT
>Ga0075479_10001179_pt1 | contig 11786 bp, 8 predicted proteins | sample DEB08_DNA_8_FD_76341 | JGI IMG/M metagenome (GOLD analysis project Ga0075479, IMG submission 76341) | Aqueous microbial communities from the Delaware River and Bay under freshwater to marine salinity gradient to study organic matter... | ecosystem: Environmental > Aquatic > Marine > Coastal ... | reverse complement strand
GCTCGACGCGGCCCGTCGAGGTTTGCATGCCGCATGCGTCTCGCGAAGATGACCGCATGAGCGACGACGACCGTGGACCGATTCCCCTTGCCGAAGATCCGGATCCGCCGGCGCTGCCGGGCACGGTCCGAGTGGGCGCGACCCCGGACGCGACCATCGACGCGATCGCCGCGGATCTCATCACCCAGGCGATCGCCTGCGTGCGGGAGTTCGGCGACTTCCATCTCGCCCTCAGCGGCGGCAACACCCCGATGCCGCTCTACGAGCGCCTCATGTACGACCCGGACTTCCGGAGCCTCCCGTGGCGACGGACGCACCTCTGGATCGTCGACGAGCGGTGCGTCCCCTTCGACGATCCGCGCAGCAACTTCGGCCGGATCTCCGAAATCGTCGTCGCCCACTCGGACATCCCCGCGGCGCAGGTCCATCCGATCGAGGCGACCGCCGACGACGCGGAGACCCGCTACGAGCGGCACCTTCGCGAGACGCTCGCGTGGCGGGAGAAGGGCCACGATCGGCTCGACTTCGTGCTGCTGGGCATGGGCGACAACGGCCACACCGCAAGCCTCTTCCCCCACACCGACGTCCTTCGCGAGGAGGAGCGCCTCGTCGGCCGATGCATCGGACCCGAGGTCGAACCCGAGCGGATCACCATGACCTACCCGCTCCTCAACGCCTCGCGGGTGCTGTGCCCGTTGGTCATCGGCGCCGGCAAGGCCGAGATGATCCGGCGCGTCGCCACCGGCGACGACCCGGTCTCGGAGATCCCCATCAAGGGCATCCGTCCCGTGGGCGGCGAACTGCGCTGGCATCTCGACGCCGCCGCGGCCGGGTGGTGACGCCGGTCGCGTCGACGAGGCCGTTCAGTCGCCCGCGGCGAGAAAGCCCTCCAGAATCCGCGCTGCGGCGACCGCATCGAGGCGCCGCTTCCTCCCCTTCCGCGTGAACCGACCGGCGAGATCGGCCTCGGCCGCAGCGCTCGAGAGCCGCTCGTCGTGAAGGCGCACCTCGAGGCCCGTGGCGGCGGCGAGTTCGGCGGCGAACGCTCGGGCGCCTTCCGCCGCCGGTCCGGAGGTTCCATCCATGTTGAGCGGCAGGCCGAGGACCAGCTCGTCGGGACCGTGCTCGCGGATCGCCGCCCGGATCGCTTCGACGAGACGTGGGCCCGGCGGGATCTCGAGGACCTCGATCGGCGTCGCGATCAGGGTCAGATCGTCGCCGACGGCGAGTCCCGTCCGCTTGCCGCCGAGATCGATCGCGAGGTAGCGCATGACGGATGCCGACGCGTCCGAGGACCCTAGCGAAGCGGCGCCGGCACCCGTTCGGCGATGAACTTGACCTGCTCGGCAAGCTCGATCGGGCAGACCAGCGTCGCGTCGGCCGTATGCACGACGACGAGATCCTCGCAGCCGAGGGTGCAGACGAGGTGATCCGGATCGCTCGAGACCGAGAGGACTCCGCGGCTCTCGACCGCGAACAGGCGCCCGATGACCCGGTTGCCGCCGGCGTCGGGCTCGATCGTCTTGGCGAGGCTCGGCCAGCTGCCGACGTCGAGCCACTTGACCGCCATCGGCACGGTGGTCACGTGGAAGCGCTCCGAGGCCGAGGCGGGCTCCATCACGCCGTGATCGACCGAGATTCGGGTCAGGGTCGGATAGACCTCCTCGAGCGTCGCCTTGCGTTCGGGCGTGTCCCAGGCGGCGGCGATGCGTCGCAGGCCCTCGGCGTTCGCGGGCAGGAACTTCTCGAGGGCCTGCATGAACCCCTTCGCCGAGAAGACGAACATGCCGCTGTTCCAGTTCCAGCGGCCGCTTGCGAGAAACGCCTCGGCACGGTCGCGCTCCGGCTTCTCGACGAAGGATGCCGCCTCGTAGGCCCCCTCGAATCCCTCGACCTCGGCCCCGCGCTCGACCCAGCCGTAGCCGGTCGCGGCGAAATCGGGTGTGATCGAGAAGGTCACGAACCTCGTGGGTTCGGCCTCGGCGATCCGGAAGCCCAGATCGAGGGCCCGGGCGAACTCGTCCTTCGGCGTGATCAGGTGGTCCGCGGTCAACACGGCGAAGACCGCCTCCTCGTCGCGGCCCTCGAGGATCGCGGCGGTCAGTCCCACCGCGTTGACGGTGTCTCGTCCGGTCGGCTCGCCGAGCAGGTGCTCGTCGTCGAGGGAGGAGATCGACTCGAGGATCGCCCGGCGGAACCGCTCGGCGGTGCAGACGAGGCGGTTGCCCGGCTCGACCACGCCCTCGAGGCGATCGACCGCCTCCTCGAGCAGGCAGCGGTTCTCGGGAAGAAGGGGAAGAAGCTGCTTGGGACGCTCGCGGCGGCTCAGCGGCCAGAGCCGCGTGCCGGAGCCTCCCGCCATGACCATGCCGTATCGCATGAGCGGAGCGTAGCGGAGGCGAGGCGAGTCTTCCCGGTCGGTCGATAGACTCGCCGACCATGATCTCCCGCCTTCGCGGCACCCTCGAATCGGTCGGCGAACACTCGGTGGTCGTCGCCTGCGGCGACCTCGCCTACGAGGTGCTCGTGCCCGCGGCGGACCTCGCTCGATACGAGGCGGCGGTTGGAGAGGAGGTCGTCCTCTTCACCATCCATGTTCTCGAGGGGGTCTCGCAGGGCGCGAGCTACCGCCCACGGCTGATCGGCTTTGCGACCGCGGCGGATCGTTCGTTCTTCGAGACCTTCACCACGGTGCGGGGCTTCGGGACCCGCAAGGCGCTGCGGGCCCTGGCGATCCCCTTTCCGCGGGTCGCCGAGGCGATCGCGTCCGGCGACGTCGGCGTGCTGTCCTCGCTGCCCGAGATCGGTCGCAAGACCGCCCAGACGATCGTCGCGGAACTCTCCGAGTCGGTGGACGACTACCTGCGCGAGGTCGGATCGAACGCCCGAGGGGGCGGTCCCACCCAGGACGATCCGGCACGCCGCCTCGCCCTCGACGCGATCGAAGTGCTCGTGCAGCTCGGCGAACCCCGGCCGACGGCGCGGGAACTCGTCGACCGAGCCGTCGCGACGGCGCCGATCCCGGACTCGGTCGAGGCGACGGTCACCGCGGCGCTGCGGCTGCGAGGGCGGTAGCACTCGCCGTCGGCCAACCGCTTGCCGACCTCAACGCGTCGCCGAGGCGCCCGCGGAACGCCGTCGCGTCCTCGTCCCGAGTCGCCAGAAACACGCCCACCGCCCGCACCACGCTCCGGCTCGGCAACAGCAACGATCCGACAACCCACGGTGCGGGCGTGCCCTCGATCAGGCACAGCAGCACCGGGGCCCGCGACCGTGTCGCCAGCACGCCGATTCCGGGCTCGAACGGCCGGAGCACGCCGGGCGGCCGCTCGATGCCGCCCTCGGGAAAGATGCCGATCGCCTCGCCGTCGCGGAGGGCTCGCATCGCCGCCCGCACCGATGCCGTGTCGCGACCGTCCTGCGAGACCGGCAGCACCGCGAGATGTCGCCAAGCCCATCCCAGACCGACGCCCATCTGCCCGGTCCACATCAACCAGCGGATCCGCCGGGCGATCGGCATCTGCAGGAGGACCGGGTCGAGGCCGCAGGTGTGGTTGGCGACGACCAGAAGGGGACCGCGGTCGAGGACCTCCGCGACCTCGGGTTGGTCGAACCCCTCGAATCGAGCCTGGTGAACAAGGGCGAGATAGGCGCCAGCGGCCGCCCGCTCGAAGGCGAAGGCACGATCGCCTCCGCACGCTTCGCCAAGGCGGTCGATCGCCGCCGCCAGCGACCTCGCCAGCAGCAGCGCAAGCAGCGACGTGGTCAGGATCAGCGGCATCGCGACGCCCGCACCCGTTCCGGATTCGGCCTCGACCGCCAGCAGCGACAGGGTCGCTCCAAGGAGCGTCATCCGAGACTCCGAAAGTTCGTGCGAAGTCGCGTGGATCGGGCGATTGGGCCCTTCCGGGCGGCGGCGGTTTGCGATAGATTCACGGTGTTTGCGCCGACGGGTCGGTCATGCCTCGCCGAGACGATCTCAAGACCATCCTCATCATCGGTCCGGGCCCGATCGTCATCGGGCAAGGTTGCGAATTCGACTACTCCGGGACCCAGGCCTGCAAGGCCCTCCGCGAAGAGGGCTACCGCGTGGTCCTGGTCAACTCGAATCCCGCCACCATCATGACCGATCCGGACTTCTCCGATCGGACCTACATCGAACCGATCACGCCCGACGCGGTTCGGAAGATCCTCGAGCGGGAGCGTGATCTCGGCACGCCCATCGACGCCCTGCTGCCGACGCTCGGCGGGCAGACCGCCCTCAACTGCGCGTGCGCCCTCCACGACCAGGGCGTCCTCGAGGAGTTCGGCGTCGAGATGATCGGCGCCGATCGCGAGGTCATCCGCCGTGCCGAGGACCGCGAGGCGTTCCGGACGCTCGTCGAGGGCCTCGGTCTCCGCCAGCCGCTCGCCAAGACCGTCACCAGCCTCGACGAGGCCCGGACGTTCCTCGAGGAGATCGGCCTTCCCGCGATCATCCGGCCCGCGTACACCCTCGGCGGCATGGGCGGCGGCGTCGCCTACAACCTCGAGGAGTTCGAGGAGATCGTCCGCCGCGGCCTCTCCGCGAGCATGATCGGTCAGGTGCTGATCGACCAGTCGGTGCTCGGCTGGAAGGAGTACGAGCTCGAGGTCGTCCGCGACCGCAACGACAACTGCGTGATCGTCTGCGGCATCGAGAACCTCGACGCCATGGGCGTGCACACCGGCGACTCGATCACCGTCGCCCCCATCCAGACGCTCTCCGACAAGGAGTACCAGCGGATGCGGGACGCGGCGATCGCGATCATGCGGGCCGTTGGCGTGGACACCGGCGGATCCAACGTGCAGTTCGGGGTGAACCCGCGCAACGGGGAGATGGTCGTCGTCGAGATGAACCCGCGGGTCAGCCGCAGTTCGGCACTCGCGAGCAAGGCGACCGGATTCCCGATCGCCCGCATCGCCGCCAAGCTCGCGGTGGGCTACTCCCTCGACGAGCTCCGCAACGACATCACCGGGACGACCTCGGCGTGCTTCGAGCCGTCGATCGACTACGTCGTGGTGAAGATGCCCCGCTGGACGTTCGAGAAGTTCCCCGAGGCCGACGAGACCCTGACCACCCAGATGAAGTCGGTGGGCGAGGCGATGAGCATCGGCCGCACCTTCAAGGAGTCGCTCCAGAAGGCGATCCGCTCGATGGAGGTCAAGCGGTTCGGGTTCGGCCTGGACAAGAACGACCGCTGGCTCGCGGTGCGTCGGCTGGCCCGCGAGGCCGGCCTGGCCATGGACGACCCGCGGGTCGGCGAACATTGCGCCGACCGGGCCGCCGCCGACGGGGGACCTCTGGAGTGGCCGGTGCCGGAGGAGAAGCTCGTCCGCAAGCTGTCGGTGCCGAGCCAGGGTCGCCTCTACTACGTCCGCTACGCCCTGAAGATGGGGTGGTCGATCGACCGGGTCCACGAGCTGACCGGCTACGACCCGTGGTTCCTCGACCAGTTGCTGCAGCTGTGCGAGTTCGAGGACGAGATCTGCCGCCACGACTCCCTCGAATCGATGCCCGCCGAGACGCTCGCCGAAGCCAAGCGGCACGGCTACAGCGATCCGCAGATCGCCAACGTCCACTTCGGCGACATCACCGCCGAGACGATCCTCGCGGTCCGGCGACACCGCAAGAAGCTCGGCATCGAGCCGGTCTACAAGCTCGTGGACACCTGCGCCGCCGAGTTCGAGGCGGCGACGCCGTACTTCTACTCGACCTACGAGTTCGGTCCCGCCGGCGACGGCGCGGCGACCGGAGCGAGTGCGATGGCCGAGGACGAGATCCGGGTGAGCGAACGGCCCAAGATCGTCATCCTCGGCGGCGGCCCCAACCGGATCGGGCAGGGGATCGAGTTCGACTACTGCTGCTGCCAGGCGTCCTTCGCCTGCGAGCGGGTCGGGTTCGAAAGCGTGATGGTCAACTCCAACCCCGAGACCGTCAGCACCGACTACGACACCTCCGATCTGCTCTTCTTCGAGCCGCTGACGCTCGAGGACGTCCTGAACATCGTCGAGCGGCTCAACGGCGGCGGCATCGACGTGCCCGACCGCAAGGGGGCGGTGGCGGGAGTGATCGTCCAGTTCGGAGGTCAGACCCCGCTGAACCTCGCCCACGGGCTGGTCGAGGCGGGGGTTCCTCTCGTCGGCACCGGACTCGAGGCGATCGACCTCGCCGAGGACCGCGACCTGTTCAAGGCCCTCGTCGACGAGCTCGGCCTGTTGCAGCCCGAGTCGGGCATCGCCCACTCGATCGAGGAGGCCGTCGAGGTCGCCGCAGGCATCGGCTATCCGGTCCTCGTCCGTCCGAGCTACGTGCTCGGCGGTCGCGGCATGGAGACCTGCTTCGACGAAGGCAGCCTGAGGCGGTACATGCACGAGGCGGTCGGGGCCAGCGAACGCACCGACAGTCCGATCCTGATCGACCGGTTCCTCTCCGAGGCGGTCGAGGTCGACGTCGACGTCGTGGCGGACTTCTCCCCGCACGCCAGCTCCGCCTCCGGGCAGGTGGATTGCGAGCCCGACGCCCCGCGAGCGATCGTCTGCGGGGTGCTCGAGCACATCGAGGAGGCCGGAATCCACTCCGGCGACTCGACCAGCACCGTCCCGCCGTACTCGCTGCCCAAGGAGATCGTCGAGCAGATCCGCGACCAGGCCCGGCGACTTGCCGAGCGCCTGAAGGTCCGCGGCCTGATGAACGTGCAGATGGCGGTCAAGGACGGCCTCGTGCATCTGCTCGAGGTGAACCCTCGGGCCTCGCGGACAGTGCCGTTCGTCAGCAAGGCCAAGGGGATCCCGTGGGCCCGCGTCGCCGCCGAGGTCATGATGGGGCGGTCGCTCGCCTCGCTCGGCGTCGAGGAGACCCCCGACACCGGATTCTGGTCGGTGAAGGAGTCGGTCTTCCCGTTCAGTCGCTTCCCCGGCGTCGACGTGGTGCTCGGGCCGGAGATGCGCTCGACCGGCGAGGTGATGGGCGCGGATCGCTCGCTGCCGATCGCCTTCGCCAAGGCGCAGATGGCCGCGGGCATCCCGCTGCCGACCTCCGGCAGCGTCTTCCTCTCGGTGCGAGACTCCGACAAGGACGCTGCGGTCGACCTTGCCCGCAGTCTGCAACGCCTCGGCTTCGGAGTCTTCACCACCGGCGGCACGGCCGACCATCTGCTCGCCGCGGGCGTCGAGACCCGCCGCCTTCCGAAGATCTCCGAGGGCCGCCGGCCCAACATCCTCGACCTGATCGCCAACGGCGAGATCGCCCTCATCGTCAACACCCCCACCCGCAAGGGCGGCCACACCGACGAGGGCCGAATTCGTGCGATCGCGGTGACCTCCGGCGTGCCGATGATCACGACCGCCAGCGGGGCCCGCGCCGCGGTCCTCGCCATCACCGCCCTGCAGGAGGGCAAGTGGGACGTGGCCGCCATCCAGGACTACTTCCCCCACCTCGCCCGGGCCGCGGTCGCCGAGCCGGCTCCGTCGCTCGCCACGACCTGACCCAGGCGCCGCGTCGCCTACCATCCCCGCTCCCATGACCGATTCCGTCGCCGCAACGCTTCCCACCGTCCTCGCCGCCGCCTCCGAGACCCCCGTGCTCGTCCAGGCGATCGCCGGGGCCATCGTCATCGTGGTGATGCTGCACGTGATCCTCGGTGGCTGCGCCTATGCGATCCTGCTCGAGCGGAAGCTCTCCGCGTGGATGCAGGACCGGGTCGGCCCCAACCGGGTCGGCCCCAAGGGACTGCTTCAGCCGATCGCCGACGGCCTCAAGTTCATCCTCAAGGAGGAGTACGCGCCCAAGGGCGTCGATCGGGCGGTCTTCACCCTCGCCCCGGCGTTCATCATGCTGCCGGCGATGCTCGGATTCGTGGTGATCCCCTGGGCGGGCACCCTCGATCTCTCGACCCTTCCCTTCGGCATCGCCGAGCTGTTCGGCGGCGAGAACTGGAAGGTGAACCTGATCGGCGCAGACATCAACATCGGCGTGATCTTCCTGCTCGCCACCGCGTCGCTGGGCGTCTACGGGGTGGCGTTGGGCGGGTGGGCGAGCAACAGCAAGTTCAGCTTCCTCGGCGGCCTTCGGGCCAGCGCCCAGATGATCTCCTACGAGATCCCCATGGGTCTCGCCCTGCTCGTGGTCATCCTGATGGCCGGCAGCGTGACCCCCTACGGAATCCTCGAGGCCCAGCGCGAGAACGGCTGGTTCATCCTGCAGCAGCCGATCGTGGCGATCCTGTTCTACGTCTGCATGCTGGCCGAATCGAACCGCACGCCCTTCGACCTCGCCGAGGCCGAGAGCGAGCTCGTCGGCGGCTACCACACCGAGTACTCCTCGATGCGCTTCGCGATGTTCTTCCTCGCGGAGTACTTCCACATGATCACCGGGGCGGCGTTCTTCGCGCTCCTGTTCCTCGGCGGATTCAGCGTGAACCCGCTTCCCTTCGGCTGGGATCTCCCGGTCGAGGGTGGACTGGGCCTGATGCTCGTCCAGTTCGGCGTGGTCCTCGGCAAGACGTTCCTGATGGTGGCCTTCGGCATGGCGGTCCGCTGGACGATCCCGCGGTTCCGCTTCGACCAGCTGATGCGTCTCGCCTGGGAGGGCATGATTCCGCTGTCGCTCCTGGTGGTGCTGGTGACGGCGGTCTCGGTGTACCTCGGCCTCGAACACTGGATGTGGCTGGGTTCGATCGGCTGCGTGGTCGTGGTCTACGCGGTCCTGCCGCTGATGCCGCGGCAGACGAACGTCAACAAGCGCATTCCGATCGTCGGCAGCCGCTTCAGCCCGCTTCGAGACGGCGATGCCCTGCCGCCGCGACCGGCGATCGCCCTGTCCGACGCGGCGATTCCCGATCCCGGCCAGGGACCCGCGTCGATCCACTGAGGGCGGCGTCCCGATCCTTCTCGACAACCCGAGTGCCCGCCCGAGAAACCGGCGGTCGAAGAAGGCCCCATCGTCTTCGGGTCGATTCGAACCCCATCCGAGCAGCCGGCTCGAGGCACGGCGCATGAAGAAGGCGCCGATCGTGTCGGAGCAACGATCGACGCCTTGGAGGGGACTGGATGGTCGCGGTCGTTTCCTTCCGCACCGAAACTGTAGATCAACTCCACCCGATCGCACAAGTCCCAAGCCTCGGATTGCTCTGCCGGGAATCTCTCGACGCCGACGACCGGACCGACTCGTCGCAAGAGCGAACGCAACAAGCGACCGACCGCACGACACGTTCGTCGACCGACGGACGACTCACCGCGCACGACGAAGCTCGTGTGCGGATCGGGTTCGAGACAGCTACGCTTGACCCGATGGGAAGCGTTCGCGACACGATCTCCGGGTGCTGGTGCCTGCTGTCGATGGCGGCGGCCACGAGGTTCCGGATGCGCGGCCGCTACTGGTCGTGGCGTCGCGAGACCGCCTTCGGATCCGATCGCTCGCGGTGGCCGAAGGCCGCGGATCGACGACGGGCGATCGTCGAGTACGCCCGCTGGGCCGCATCGATGCGACGTCTGGTCCGACGGGTCTGACGGGTCCGACAGGTCCGACAGGTCCGACAGGTCCGACAGGTCCGACAGGTCCGACAGGTCCGACAGGGTTATGCTATGTCTCACATAGTACGAGCACTCCCATGGCCATCCGCACCCTGAACACCGACCGATCCGCAGTCGCCCTCGGCCTTGCGCTCGCCCTCGGATCGATGGCGACCGCGTCCGCCGCTTGGCAATCCCCGCCGACCAACGCCGCCGACAACTATCGAGCGGCGTTTGCACTCTGGGATGCACTGCCGAGCGATCTGCAGCAGCGCCTCGCGGACGCCGCCGGCGATCCAGAGATTCTCGCCGGTTCGATGCCCAACCTTGCCGACGACCTCGCACAGGCAGGTCCGACGATCGACGCCTTTCTTGCCGCCGCCGCCGTCGAGAACTGCGACTGGGGCCTCGACCGGTCCGAGGGGTTCGCGCTGCTGCTTCCGCATCTCGCGCCGATGCGGAACCTCGCTCGCGTGGCGAGCCTCGAGGCGACCGTGGCCCTTTCGCAGGGAAACGCAGACCGAGCCGCGAACGCACTCGAGGCGATTTCGCGGGGCACCCGCCACCTTTCCGCGGATCCGGTGCTGATCGACTCCCTCGTCGCCGGGTCGCTGCTCTCGACGGTCGCCCGGACCGCCGCGACCGCCAGCGACGCCGGACTCGTCGATGCCGAACTGGCCTCGCGACTGCTCGAGATCCTGCCCGAGCAGGCGGCCCCCGCGCTCGGCATCGAACGTGCCATGCGAAGCGAGGTCGACGCGGTCGCCGCCGAGTTCGATCGCATCGCCGACGGGGGAGGCACCTTCGATCCATCGATCGCGGAGCTCTTCGGTGCTGGGGGTGATGGCGAGTCCGGCGGGGCCGACCGCGATCGCACCCTCGTGCTCTTCGAGGAGATCGCCGGAGAAGCCACCGTGGCGATGCTCGAGCCCGATCCGAATCGCCGCCTCGAGATGATCGATGCGATCGACGCGCGGATCGCCGAACTTCCCGAGGACGACCCGGCGACCCGCCTCGTCCGAATGCTCACCCCGAGCTACCGCAACGTCGCCCGATCGCTCGGCCGTCTCGACGCCGAGTTCGCGGAAGTCCGGCAAACCCTCGTGGCGATCGCAGCAGGGGAAAGCAACCTCGCCGGCGCCAACGCCGCCTACTGGTACCTCCGTTCGGTCGCCCGCCTGCAGGCGATCCCTTCGCGTGCACAGATCGCCCTCGAACTCGAGCGGCAGGCCCCCGAGGCGGTCGATCCGGCGATGGCCGAGGAGATCGCCGACTGGTTGGAACGTCTTGAGACGGCGGGGGTCCTCGACACGCTGCGCGAGGCCGCCTCGATCGAGGCCTGCGACTTCACCCTCGGCCAGGACTCGCGTCGCACGCCCGGCCGGGTGCTGCTCCACGAGGCGTTCCCGACGATCCGCGCGGGATCTCGACTGCTGTTGATCTCGGCGGCGCGGGATCTGCGACGGGCGACGTCGCTCTCCATGAATCCCCAAGCGGGGGACCCGATCGACGGCGCGACGGCGCTCGCCTTGCGAACTCGTGGCGTCTCGGATCTCGTCGCGACGATCTCGATCGCCCGTCACCTCGCCCTCGACGGCACGCCCGGCGGCACCATGACCGCGGCCTCGATCTGCCGGGAGGTTGGAGACGTCCTCGAAGGCCTGACGATCGATCTCGAAGACGCCGAGTGCGAGGCGCTCGATCGGGCGATCGCTCGACTGCCGCGCACGGCGCCCCACGGCATGCTCGGTGCCGACGCGGCGCAGGCCTCCGTGACGGTCAAGGCTCTGGAACTGGTCCGCGACACCGGCGAGGACGACCGTCGGCCCGCCTCGCCTGCCGCCGCGTTGCGGGGCCTTGCCGCAGTGGCCGAGGTACCCGCAGCCTTCGTGGTCGCCTCCGACGCACCGCTGCGTGCCGCCGACGATCTCATCGCCATCGAACGCTGGGTCGAGTGGAAGGCTCTCGCCGATCGTCTCCGCGCCGTCCCCATCCAGGGGGAACGCCTCCTCGAGCGCCTCGTGATCCTCGGCGAGATCCCGGCGGAGGCGACCGAGTGGGGCACTCGAGCGTTGTTCACCCCGGATCCCGTCGAAGCCGCGGTCGACGCGACCGGTCGTCTCGACCAGTGGATCAGCGACATGCAGAGGTCCGCGGATCGATCCGCGCCGGCGAACTGAACCGCGCAACCCGTTCGACGAACCTGCCCGAGATCGGGGCGGAGCCATATCCCGCCGCTCCAGGGACTACCCCTC
>Ga0075479_10001177_pt1 | contig 11791 bp, 11 predicted proteins | sample DEB08_DNA_8_FD_76341 | JGI IMG/M metagenome (GOLD analysis project Ga0075479, IMG submission 76341) | Aqueous microbial communities from the Delaware River and Bay under freshwater to marine salinity gradient to study organic matter... | ecosystem: Environmental > Aquatic > Marine > Coastal ... | reverse complement strand
TCTTGTATCAGAAGTTCTGGATATCCAATGGAAGCACACGTCATAGAATTGAAGTACTAAAATAAGATTAAATGCTATTTTAATCTTGACAGTAAATCAATTAGAATATAAGCAATATTTTATAAATACTGCTTTGATGCACAAGACTAAAAAACGTCAAAAAACACCCAAGCATCTCCGTTCCGAATACAATAGTTACCAACCCAACTCACTGTTAACTCGCTATTTCCTCAAATTGATAGAGCGCCAACCCCAGATCAAACCAAAAAAATAGGGGGATTTTTTAGGTCCCCCTATAATTCGTTGAATTAATTCAATCAATTATTGACTGTCTACAGTCACGTTGGCATCATCTGCCGCCGCCGCATCTGAGATAGTGTATGGATATACTGCTACCGCGATAGAATCGTCAGCACCACCGTCTGTGCCCACTTCTACCTGTACAGTTCTATTCATTAATTTAGTAACCTGCATTGTGCCCGCAGTACCGTCGTCCTGACAGTTGATGATCATTTCACCTTCTGCTAGTTCGCCAGCACTTTTGTTTACTAGTACAAGATCTTCAGTTGTTGAACCATCAGTCACTGAGAATTTTCTAGTGCTTTTCTGTGATACAATGTGTGCTTGTGTTGTAGTTGAAAGTACTTCACTTGCACCTGCAAATCTGTATGATGTTACTGAAATTTTACCGGCACCTGAGCCGATTTTTGATTTATTAATTGGTCTTCCCATTTTGTTTCTCCTTATGTGTGGGTTCTAACCCACTACGCAGTTGGTCTACTGCATAAATTCCACGTTTATTGTGGAACATGTGTATTTATACCTAAATGTCTATTGATCTATCCATTCTACTTTTTTTACTCCTTCGTTATTGAGGCTTTGACATTTTATTTTACAAGTAGAATGTGCGGAATTATTCCAACTATTTTGTAAACTATCAAAAAATACATCATTTAATACACTGCTCATGCTGGGATGCGAATAAATTGAATGATTTTTTATCTTATATTTTCCATTGGATATTCTATCATTATCTTTTAGACTGGGGACCGTGCCCATCCAACAGCATGGAAGAACATATCCATGTGCCGTAACGTAAATACTTTTCTTTAGTGTGCTGTTGTTGTCCAAGGCTTTGCAAAAAATACCATCATTTTTTGTAATTTTTTGTGTGTCTTCCTGAGAAATTGATGCATTTTTTATTTTTGAATTGTCTTTTTGTTGTGTATATTTCTTTTTTGTTTCTTTTTCATCAAAAAATGGCTGGATTTTTCTATTGGAATATATAATTTTTATTTGATTAAATCCCCAATTTTTATAATTTTCTTTTATTACTTCTAATTGATGTTTATTATGTTCAAACACGATAAACTGCCAGGTGCTGTGACCTCCTGCACGATTGTAAGCATTGTAATTTCCATTTAAATGATTCCATTTTACACCTTTGCGATATATGTGATTGGTATCTTCTAATCCATCTATACCCCACACAACATTTAAATTTATGTTATTATTTTTTAATTCGGATGATAAATTACCTAATTTCGTCCACCATTCAGCATCTCTTGTTCCTCCATTGGTAGCAATATTAATGCTTGATAATTCTTTAAGGTTTTTTGTAAGAATATCAATTATTTCAAAAAAATTTGGATGTATCGTTGGTTCATCCACGTTTCCACACAGATGTACATGTTGTAAATTGCTCCAATTATCATTTTTAACAATTTTTTCAATTTGTTCTATGTTTAGATGTGTTGAGTTTATGTCTGGTAAATCCTGGCTATTTTCTTTTTGTGTTGCTACCCAATTTTTATCAAGATACTTGACCCTTGCACATCCAGGGCAACCTGCATTGCAGTAATTGGTTATTTCTAATTGTAATCTTGTGATCTTGTCTGTTGTGAGTGCCCATGCCATAATAATATTTATATGCTACTATAATTAGCATAAATAGTCAATATGAAATTGATATTAACACTTGTATTTCTTCTCACATTAAGTTGTGCAAAAACATTAGAATCATTTGTTTTAGAAATACCAGTAACATATCCTGAAGAAAAACATGTACTGGACAGATATCCTGTAGTACCAGTAAACATAGAAAGTCTCAATGATTAAAATAGTTATACTTGCCTATTTAATGGGCACTACACCCACACAGACCTATCAAGAATTCACAATGGGCCATGTGTTTAACACCATGGAAGAATGCAAACAAGAACTTACGATGCAAACAAGAATAGAAGGTGTGTATGATGTCACACATGATTTTGTTATGCAAACAGAAGCACAATATGATTGGGTAATGGCTGGATGTGTTGATGCACAAGGTAATAGGGGTGCGGAAATATATCCCATATATGACTATGGTAAACCACACGGTGTTGACGAGTTGTTAGAACTGTTAAAAGATTCTAGACCCGGTATTGGTGTTTAAAATGTTTCTTTTAAAATTGTGATTCTTGTGCTATAATAAATATTTGTTATAACAACAAAGGCAATAAAAATGATTGTACAAACATCAAAACAAACTGTTGATTGGAGTCTTTTAGAAAATTCTAAAAATGTTATGGTAAAAGTGTCAGGAGGACTCGATAGTGCTATAGTCCTTTACATGCTTTGCGATTACATTACCAAAACAAAAAAAGATATATCAGTAATTGTGGTTACTACAAACGATTGGAGGAAACCATATCAAGTCAAGTGGGCCGCTAAGGTAAGAGCTTGGATGATCAATGCATTTCCAAATATAAATTTTTTACCACACGAAACACATCAATTGAATACTGGAGAAGATTATGTAGAAGGTCAGCGAACACATCATAACCAAGTGCGTGAAAAATACAGTAATGATGGTCATCCTGTTGACTTTACTCTTTCTGGAATAAACATGAGACCTCCAAGTGACGTTGTATTCCTTGAATACAACGGAAAAGAACACGCTGGACCAACTGATGATCGCACGTCAGTTCAACCAATCAGCGGCAACGAATGGTTCAAACCAATATTAAACATGGACAAGAAAGAGATTGCGGAACTATACGAACAGTTTGATCTTTTAGATACTTTGTTTTATGAAACACGAAGTTGTGAAGAACCAAGCAAAGAAATAACCAAAGATTTTATGACTCATTGTGGAGAGTGTTGGTGGTGCCAAGAACGTAAATGGGGTTTTGGTAAGATATAAAATGCATAAACCCCGGACTTAGAATGCATCAAGCATTTGCCGGGGAAAAAATCAAAAACATTTTTTCTCAAAAATGAAGACATTCAGTCTTCTTATAGGTTATTATTGTTTATACAGTAGCATAAATTTTAAAAGCCTTTTTAAACCTTGCCTGCATTGCAGTACTCTAAGAGGTCGCTTACTACCAAACATAACCTACACAAAATAAACAAAGTTCGTCAACGGCGTCTGTGTAGCTCTTTGCTATATGCCTCGTCTTTGTTTGTTGCCCTAGGTAATAATAGTTATCACCTTTCAAGCCTGGTAAAAACTATACAGAACTCTATATCAGAGTGTTTAACTAAACTTTTTTATAAAAAGTTAACACGTATGCTAAAAACCATTAACTGTATGTTAACTATTAAACACACTAGTAATTCTTTAACCAAATACCATTAAATACATATAGTAGGGAGAGATATATCGTGGATAAAATTATTCTAACAGACATAGATGGAGTGGTCTTTGATTGGCACACAGCCTTTGTGAGATGGATGGAACTGCAAGGTTATTCATCAACTGGTGTCATCCATCATGACGCGGAAATTCATAACGAGTTTGGTATTTCATTACAAGAAGCGACAGTGAAGCGAGAAGAGTTTAATGCTTCAATGGCTTGTTCGGTACTAGAGCCAATGAGACAATCTCAAACATGGATTAAAAAACTTCACGAAGAAGGATATCATTTTGTTGCTATTACATCATTGAGTGACAAACCAATTGCACAGTATTATCGCTATCTCAACATTGAAGATTATTTTGACACAGATGTGTTTGTTGATGTAAGATGTTTACCTTCGGGTGCACCAAAGAGAGAAGCACTGATAGACTTCGAAGATTCTGGTTTTGTATATATCGACGATCGAATTTCTAATCTGGAAGACGCTCTACAGATTGGATTGAAGCCAATCATGATGAAACACGCCTACAACATTCACTACACAAACAAACGAGTACACCAAGCGGCTAACTGGGCGGACATCTATAAATATGTACAAGATGTCTATAATTCAGAAAAAAAATAAATCACAAAAATGGTGTGAGGCGGGAAGCTCTCATGTATGGTTAAGACATGACAACACTGCCTCAGTGTGTTGTGCCTTAAAAAAAGCAAATAAGTTTCCGTTAGATGACTATTCAAATTTTCAAAAAGTTATGCAATCACCACAATGGAAAAAATTCATACAACCTTTAGAAAATAGCCCAATTGGCGATAATCAGTGCTATCAATGTATCTCGCAAGAACAACAGACCGGGGAATCACAAAGAACGAAACTAAATCAGACAAACACAAATAAGTTTTTCTTAAAAATTGATTTTTCAAACAAGTGTAATTTAAAATGCGTAATGTGTAACAGTGGTAGGTCAACAGGTTGGATCAAAGACGAACAAAAAATGATAGAGCTTGGCTATATTGATGTTGACAATAGTTCTTATCAAAAATTAGCAGACAAATGGTGGCTCAACAATGAAAAGGAATGGTGGGATAATGTAGACAAAATAGAAATATCAGGAGGTGAACCATTTTATGAACCTATGTTATTTGAATTCTTTAACTTTTTATTAAGCATAGGAAAGCAAGATGTTTCGCTTTCAATTATAACCAATCTTACTTTATATAACAAAAAAATTGATGAGATTTTAAATAAATTTTCTAATATTATGCTTTTATGTAGTGTTGATGCTTGGCAAGAAGATATTTACCAATACGCAAGAGGAGGTATATATACTCTTGAAACTATAAAACAAAATATAAAAAATTTATCAAACATAGTTAGCAGATTATGTATAATAGACACAGTGCATTGTATTACATATGATCAAGGACCTATAGGAAAGCAATGGATCGAAGATCAAAAATTTAAGAACGTTGACCATTATCAAAACTTTGTTTATACTCCAAGACATTTAGATGTTAGGTCAGTTGTTCCTGATAATTTATTACAAATAAATAATTTAATAAAAATACCAAAAAATGGTTATAAAAAAGATAAAGGGTTCCAAGTTAAATTTTATAATTGGGTTAACATGCTCGATAAAGTAAGAGGATCAAACATTTTAAAAATTAGACCAGAATTTACAGATTGGTTTAATGAATTGAGAGAAGATGCGGAAACTAGGTAAGACTATTGGCATATATGGTGACAGTTTTGGTGTAAGACCTTTCAAATCTTGGGATAGCCAAGGAATAGTACAATCACCACCTAGTCGTCGCGACAGTCGGTACATTGATAGTGACATAATCGATTTGAGATACTGCTATCTAAGGGATAACAGAGAGTTCGCTGTGCCAGAAGATAGTTTTGTTAAAAATACTTCTTGGTGGATACACCAAGTTGGTAAACTATTTGACAATATGATTCATTGTGGTTATGGTGGATCATCCGTCGAACACATGCTATATACTCAGATTGATGTAAACAATGATTTTGAATATGCTTTTCCAAATGATCCTTTGGCAAAAAATATTGTCCCTGATGTCATGATATGTCTTTGGACCAATCCATGGAGATTTTACCTTGACCCGTTTAATAGAGATTTCACCAATGAGCTCGGTCTCGGTTATGATAATATAAGAGATTTGAATCAAATAGGGGCTCCCAATCAAACATATTTTAATGGCCGAAACAATTTAATAGAAAGATTAAAGAATTACAAGTATAAATCTTTACACAGCAAAATAAAAAATATTGTTGAAATTTCTTCTTCATTTTTATTTTATCAAAGAAAATTATCTTATAAAGTAATGTTTGATACCTATTGGTCACAAAAACTAAAAGAAAGAAATCCAAAATGTAAAATCATTCACATAGACTGTTTTAATGATTACGAACAAGCAATCAGTGGCGAGAATAACCAAAAAAATTTACATTCTATGAAAAACAACTTACCTTTAAAAAATAATCTTTGGATTAACAATTTTTATTTAGAAGTTTTCCATCATCCAGATGACCAACCTGACCGTGCTGACCATGTATATGATAACTTTGTTGGACACATACCTAAACAAAAAGATCATGATTTTATCGCAAATAAATTAATAGAATGGATAGAAAATTACGATGACCTTGTTGGAAACTTTGATTTTTCTGATTGGAAATCTGAATATGATATGCTATAATAAATATAGTATATAACAAAAAGAAAAATTATGGCCAAGATAGTAGCAATTGATAACGACATAAAAAATCCAGAGAATTTTCAAGTAACATGGGATCTTGGTAGAAGGTGCAACTTTGATTGCACATATTGTCCTGATCATCGACACAACAACACATCTGCACATTCAAGTTTAGAAACACTTATTAAAACTAGCGACTTTGTTTTTAAATATAAAAAACTTTTAAAATCATACATGACATACGATCGAACTTGGTTTTTAGGTTTCACAGGTGGTGAACCAACCAACAATCCAAACTTTCTCAACATGTGTGATTATATTCATTCAGTTGGCGATAAAGATATTAAAATAGATGTAACATCAAATGGAGCATTCAGTGAAAAATATTGCGAAAAACTCATGTCAAAAATAGACAGCATGACCATTAGTTATCATTGTGAAGCAGATCCTAAAGTTAAACAAAGAGTTATAGAAAGAATTTATCAGTTACACAATACTAAAAACATTTATTACAAAGTTAATTTGATGATTCATGCCAAGCCTGAATACTTTGACGAATGTATGATACTTGCTGATCGTTTCAAAAAAGATGGAATTAGGTTTGTCCCACGTATCATAGGAGAAAGTTACAAAGATTCAAAATATAGTCACAGATATACACCCGAACAACACGCATGGTTTAGAAATTTTTGGGCAGAAAAAAATAAAAAATTAAATGAAAACAAAGATGACAACAAAGATGCAGAGTTTGAATACAAAGATGATCAAAAAAAAGTTGCCAAACCACTTAAAGATAATTCCACTAGTGAAACAATAAACACAAGGAAAGAGTTAGGAAGACCTTGTTGTGGCCAAAGGACATTTTATACATTAGATGAAGATAATGCTGACAAAATGCTTAAAACAAATATAGAACTAGACAACAACAAATGGCAAAAGAGTGTGTTCTCATGCTCAACCGAATACAAAGATTGGTCATGCATGATTAATTGGAACTGGTTGCACATCGAACAAGAATATGATAACGTATTACATCACCAAACTTGCCGTGCAAATTTTGGAGGTGAACGTGGCCCAATTGGTAAAATATCAGAGTCAGATAAAATACTAGAAAGATTAGAAAAGCAACTGGCAACAGGTACTATGCCAGTGATAACTTGCCCTAACAAACTATGCGGTTGTGGTTTATGTGTCCCTAAATCACAACATCATTCTATTACGGAAAAAATGTTTAAAAAATCAGTTAAAGGTCTTACTCCTGTGATAGGTGGAACCATGCATGAATAAAGATTATAAAAAATTTATTGATGAAAATGGTGATTACTTTTGTGTGTTGCCTTTTACAGAAATATGTAACACAGCACAAGGACAGGGAAAACTGTGTTGCTATTCAGATAATGTTGACAACGAAAACTTTAATTACGACAAAAATTTTATTGATACATGGAAAAATAACAGTAAATTAAATGATGTCCGACAACGCATGTTAGACAATAAACCTATTAGAGAATGTCGCAGATGTTATCAATATGAAAAAGCTGGTGCACATTCAATGAGCAAAAGACTCAAACATTCTATTGGTTTAGAAAGAAAATTTCCAGGGTCAATAAAGGAAATGAAAGAAAATAAAAAATTAACACTAAGAAGCCTTGACATTAAATTTGGTAACAAATGTAATCTTGCTTGTATTATGTGTGATGGTGGTAGTTCATCATTGCATGTTAAAGAAAAAGAAAACAATCCTGTGCCTAAAGATTTACATCAATGGATACCAGCAAGTGGAAAAGACAACACATTTGATAAAAATAATTTAGAAGAGCTATTGGCTCAAGCACCAAATTTAATGAGATTAAAGTTTACCGGAGGTGAACCAACACTGTTAGATGGTTTCAAAGAATTCATTGAAAGACTGTCTGAAACAGAATATGCTAAAAACATTGATGTTATGATTGTTACCAACGGAACAACAGATGTAACCAAATGGATCGACACATTTAGTAAATTTAAACTGTTTGAAATAAATTGGTCTACTGATGGAGTTGGTAGTGCATTTGAATACATTAGATGGCCCGGCAAATGGGAAAAAACTCGCCAGATGCAAACAAAGTTTAATCAAACAATAAAAGAAAAAGGCTATACAAACATAATATCTATACTAACTTCAGCAATACAATTATTAAATTTAGATCAACTACCAAAACTATTACACTATTGTGAAGATGCAAATTTTGATTGGTTTTCACCAGTACTGGTCATGTGGCCTGAACCTTTGCAGTTAGGTATTGCTCCGGAACATATTAAACAACAGGTTATAAAAGATTGTTTACCATACACACAAAAAGGAAAAAAATTTAGTGAAGTAGATAGTTTTATAAAACTTATTGAAGGATCATCAAGTCACCTAACATGGGATGATACTAAAAAGTTTTTAAGTTATTACGACAATGTTAGAAACATATCTGCAAAAGATACCTGCCCAATATACAATGAAATAGAAAACACTTTACAAGGGGTTTCCCCCTTGTAATTCTATGTGTAGTGTTTAAATTCTTTTAAGTATCTAATGGGATAAAACAAAATCAATTGACGCGAGTTTCCTGATTTGTTTGTACATCTATTTAGTTTGCCTACCTATAATATAAACAATCTACAATATATTTTTTGGTAGCAATGAAGGGAATTGAACCCTTAACTTCGGCTACTGAGACCAATATTTTACCATTAAACTACACTGCATAATTATATTTATAGGTTTCTATAAGTAGTTAAAGTACAGTTAATAAATTACTTTTTAAATGGATTTAAACCAGAAACTTTTTTACCAATAGACTTTGTACCATCTGTGGCTTTTTTAGTTGCTGACTTTACAGAGTCTTTGGCTTTGTTACCTAAGTTCTTAGCACTGTCAGTTGCTGATTTAATCGATGATTTAACTTTGTCGAACATTTTCATAATCAAACTCCTTTTTGCTGAACAGTATTTATCAAAAAAAGCGGGGACTGTTTCCAATCCCCGCCCAAAGTATTCTTAATAGTGTTTGTCTAACCAAATAGGCTAGTCTAAACTAACCTATTAGTTTAATGCTTTGTACTCAACAGTAACAACTGCCGCACCGCCTGATGGTGTAGCCGCTGAAGCGCCACTGTCTAAGAAGTTCAATGTTAAAGTTGAACCACCTGCTGTAGCAGTTGAGAATGGTAAGTCAACTACGTAAGTACCTGCTGTTGCTACATCTGAATCGTTTTCAGTCACAAATGTGTATGAGCCGTCACCGATTGTAATGTGATCCACAGAACCGCCTGAGAAGCCTGTTGATACATAAACAGTTACTTTGTTAATGTAGTATGTTACACCTGATGTACTTGGCATTGTACCAATAGTCGCTGATGATGAACCAGAAGAAACAGAAGTTCTAATAGTCAGGTCATCAGTTGACGTAACAACGTTATCTTCAACCCATTTTTTAGTTACAAGATCGTCGTCATTTGATACGTTTGCGTCATAACCACTGTAAGTTGTGATTACACCAGTGCCTTTTGGACTTAACACTAAATCAATGTTAGTGTCATCACCAGTTGAGGCAATAGAAGCACCTGAACCAGTTGCCGCGTTAGTGAACGTAAGTTCATTAACAGCAGAAGCAGTTCTTTCAAAGATAGCAATTTCGTTGTCAGAAGAATCTAAGATTTTAGTCTTACCTTCTGCTGAACCACCAGTACCACCTTTAATTAACACATCACCTGATGCGTAAGAAGATGTACCGTTACCACCTTTAAGTACTAAATCACCAGCGTCTGCTGAAGTAGCCGCACCACCTGATGCAGTTAAGTCTAAGTGATCGTCCGCTTGGATAAGCGAGTTACCACCTGAAGATTCATTAATGATAACAGCACCTGAACCTTGACCTTTAAGTACTAGGTCAATGTTTGCTGAACCATCATCTGGATCTACTGCTTGTAGTGTTACGTTTGCAGATGAGTTAGTTAATAGGATTTTAGTATTGTCAGTTAATGTACCTTCAATTTCAAATCCTGCTGTACCGGCATCATCTCTGATTGCTGATACATAATCATACTGGTTAACTGAACCAGTTGATCTTAAGTATTTGTTTACAGTACCAACCGCAGTTAAACCTGTACCACCATTTGCTACTGGTAAAGTACCTGTAACATCTGCTGTTAGATCTACTTGTGCGTATGCTAATGTGCCTGAGCCATTAACTTTAAGTACTGTGTTGTTTGAGCCTTTACCTAACTCTACAACTGCACCTGAACCATTTGTAGTCATAAGTGAGTCTTGAGAGAAAGATGAAGCGTCAGTACCTGTACCACCGTTTGCTAATGAAACTGTACCGTCTAAGTCTGAAGCCGATAAGTTAGAAGCAGAGAAGTTAGTACCATCTGATCTTAAGTATTGACCTGTTGTGCCTACAGCGATTTCGCCGCCATCTGCTTCAACAAGTGAGTTGTTACCATGACCTGAAATTGAAGTTCCAAAGCCACCGTATGCTCTACCGATTGCTGTACCGTTCCATGTACCAGCCGTTACTGTACCAAAACGCATAGTTGCGTTTGTTGTAGAAGCCTGGCCTGCTGAACCAGTTGCAAATTCGAAAGAGTCGTTTGAGTCATCAAATGAAATAAATGCAAATTGATCTGTGTCGGCAGTGTTTGATCTTTTGATCTCAATACCACCTGCTAAACCAGTTTCCTGTATTGTAGCACCACTGTTTACTTGCATAAATTTATCTTCTGATGTAACTGTACCAACATCTAAAGTGATAGATGAACCTGAAACAGTTAAGTTACCATCAACAACAAGGTTACCAGTTACGTTTACATCACCGTCAAGTGTTGCAGTTGAACCTAATGTACCTGTTGAGAATGTAGTAACACCAGAGATTGAACCACCAGTAATAGATACGTTGTTTGCTTCTTGAGTTGCAATTGAACCTAAACCTAATGAAGTTCTTGCTGTAGCACCTGATTCTAATACGAAGTTAGAACCGTCACCAACAATGATGTTGCCATCAGTTGGTGTTAAGCCAGCGATGTCAGCCAAACCAGCGTCATAAGCCTGAACGTCAACGCCAATGTCAAGACCTAAGTTTTGTCTTGTTGAAGCGCCATCAGTTAAAGTAATAACACCTGTGTCAGAGATTGTTGCATCACCTGACATAGCCGCATCTCTCCAAGTTGATGTACCTGTATCATATAATAATAAAGATGCATCTCCTGGAGTTGTAATGTTAACGTCTGTCAATTCGCTAATTTCGTTTGATGCAGAGATTGAAGAGTCAACGTAAGCCTTAGTAGCGGCATCCTGAGCGTTTGATGGATCTGCAACGTTAGTAATCGCCGCTGAACCCATGTTTGCACCTGAGAAAGTTGGAGTGTCGCCTGTACCTAAGCCTAAAGATGTTCTTGCTGTTGCACCTGACTCAG
>Ga0075479_10001176_pt1 | contig 11794 bp, 11 predicted proteins | sample DEB08_DNA_8_FD_76341 | JGI IMG/M metagenome (GOLD analysis project Ga0075479, IMG submission 76341) | Aqueous microbial communities from the Delaware River and Bay under freshwater to marine salinity gradient to study organic matter... | ecosystem: Environmental > Aquatic > Marine > Coastal ... | reverse complement strand
TGTACTGGATGACTGGGGGTTTGGTAAGAGCGGGAAGTAAAGGACTTGCTGGATCAAGAGGTGAATCAGCTGAGCTTGGCTCGGTTGAAGCAAGACTTCTTCGAGTCTCTTCTTCAGTCACGAGTAGTCGTCTCGTCTCGTTTTCAAGATCCTTAAATTGAATCAGCTGTTCAAATGCTTCCTTTTCCTGAATTTTCTCTTTTAAGAGTCGTTCGATAATCTTCTCTTGTTTTTCGCGTATCTGAACGATTTTAGCATTAATCATTTCTCGACGCTCAAGAAGTACTGCGAGCATACGGGTAGTTTTTTCGGAGCGTTGCTCAATGAGGGTCAGAAATTTTTCAAAAGCCTCTTCATTTTCTGAGGCTGCATTATCCTGCTGGGGTGAGGAAGATGAGTGAGAAGGTCTCTCTGTCTCAGAATTCTTGATCTTATCTGAGCCTTCGGACCGAGTCGTACTTTTAGGAAGGCGGGCGGAAGCCCCATCGAGAGTGGAAAGCACAGCCATTTACTACCCCTTCGCACCAGGACAACAGATACCTATTTTTCCGATCCGTGGGGTAATATCCGAGACGGTGCACTTATAACGTCACCATTCGTTCTGCAGTATGAAGGGGAAGTCGGTATTTAGGCGAAAAACTAAAGAGTTGAACTCAATTTCTCTAATTTATGGGAGTTTCCTCTAAGCCTAGCATTTTCTGTAATTTATGACGTAGGTAAGTCTCATAGCCATCTTCCACGCCGTCTGCTTGAATTACCTGTTCAATAATACGCATTATTGACATTCGCTCATCGAGACTGAGATTGTCGGTCAAGAGCTTGCCGAATTGACTCACTCCTCTCAGGTTTCGAAGAATAGTCTGAGCTTGATTAATAAGAGCCGATACTTCATGTTTCTGAGTGCCAAACATTTCCATAAGGCCATGGACAATTACTTGATATTCACGAGGATCAAATTCTTGATCCGAAGCAGCAAGGTCAACGAGTAAAACGGTAACAGCGAGTTCAATGTCTCTTTTTTTTGCCTTCCCATTAAAGCGTCTTCTTGCCTGCGTTGATTTCTGTGTTAATCCGGATTGTTGTCCGAGAAGCTGATAAACTGTCTCTTTTAGCTTTGAAGATGAATCCATTTCCGTAACCTCTGATGGTGGCAAAACACGCGTTCTTTAATAGAGTTATGGGGTTATCGAGACAGGAAGTATCACAAAAATTCGATCGGAACGTGAAAGGCTAGCCAGATAACTATCGAGTATGATGACAATTTTTCTTGTTTTCAGAGATTTTCTTAGAACGAAGCTGAACAGCTTCGCTTTATTTCAGCCTGACGGAGGCTGCATCTTGAATATCAAGGAGTCCAATCGGTTCACTCTGTTCATTAATAACAATCAGTTGATCGACTCGGTGCTCTGTCATCATGGCAGAAGCTTCTTTCACAAGCATGTTTGGTGCGATGGTCTTTGGACTCCTCCCCATGTATTTTTCGACTGGTTCTTTAAGAAACTCTTCTCCAGTGTTCAGGCATCTCCTAAGATCTCCATCTGTATAAATACCAACGAGAGTTTTTGTATTATCAATAACGGCAGCGGCTCCAGGACGACCTCGTGTATTTGATATTTTCTCTAATACATCGCGACAGGAGGTCTCTTTCGTCACGATACACAGTTCATCTCCTCTTCGCATGATCTCGTTAACGCTGAGGAGTGAGCGACCGAGTGAGCCGGCCGGATGGAATCCGGCGAAGTCCTGCTCAGAAAGACCTTTTACGTCAAGGAGAGCCATTGCTAAGGCATCGCCAAGAGCGAGCATCGCGGTCGTTGATGTCGTAGGGGCTAAGCCTAAGGGTCCAGCCTCCTTGTGTTTTCCGAGCGCTAGAGTGATAAGCGAGTTTCTGGCAAGAGTTGAGTCTTCACACGCCGTCATGCTAATGACGGGACATCCAACTCGTGTAAGAAATGGAAGAAGCTCTAGAATCTCCCCGGTTTCCCCTGAATTTGAGAGCAAGAGCGCAATGTCGTAAGGGGTAAACCGCCCCAGATCTCCATGCACGGCCTCTGCTGGATGAAGAAAAAAAGAGGGAATGCCAATACTTGCAAGAGTTGCAGAGATCTTCATTCCAATAAAACTGCTTTTCCCCATGCCGCTCACGATCACACGCCCAATATCTTCCATCTGACTGATGGTACGAACTGAATTCTCAAACTCCGAGTTTAGCCGTTCTGCAATGGTTTGTAGTGCAGTTGCTTCTTCAAGAATTACTTCTTTAGCAATACTCATAATGGAATTTGTTTCATTGTTTTTCATATCGCTATAACCATTATTGTTCTGGAATAAGAGATGTTGAGATTGTTCCTGATAGCACCAAAATGACCATAAAGCAGATGTAGAGAAAGGCTCTGTCTTTTCTTCTGCGATAACCAATCAATAGTCCCGCAAACCCAAAGCCTATGACTATGACTGGCGCAAGTGTAGGGGATTGTGTTTGAGCAACGGGTAGTCCAATAAGAAGACCGCTGAGCGTTCCCAGAGCAAGTGAAGAAAGCATTTGAAAACGAAGAAGGCGATTTTCGCTGTTCATCAGAGCATCTTGGTAATCGGCCCCAGCAACAGAGGTTGAATCCATTTGCTTGTTTTCTTCGTCATGTAAAGAGTTGCGCTCAGGCATCATAGCTTGCGATCCTTATCGCAGGATAGAAGTAATTCGTTCGATTCCGATCACCGTTCCAATTGTGCCACATAGGTTCGTTAAGGCAATAATAAGCAGGATTCGAGTTACTCGATTTTTCCAAATTCCCGAAAAATGTTGGCTTATATCTTCAGCAACGGTTTCGAGATCGGAGACGCGTGGTTTACGAATAATTGCCTCTACGAGACCAGCAACCCAGCCTGCGGCAACAAAGGGATTTAAGGAAGTGAATGGTGATACGACAAATGCAGCAAGAATCGTAACGGGATGAGCCAACGCGAGCAAAGAGCCCAGAGCACCAAAACATCCATTAATCAAAAACCATGTCCACGCCATTGAGGCCACGGTCTCTATTCCCGATCCAAGAAATCCGAAGATAAAAATAGCAATTACGAGAATTGGAATCGTCCACTGAATTATTTTCCAAAAAGGGCTAGGGGAGGGGATTTTTTCGAGTGCAGCTCGGTCAATAGTCGTTCCAATTTTTTTCCGAATTCCAGGTACGTGTCCTGCCCCAACAATAGCAACAACGGTATCTCCTTCAGCCTCTTGAATTTTAGAAGCGAGATAAGAGTCTCGTTCGTCAATGAGTGCTACGCGAACCTCCGGTAGTAATTCCGAGAATTCTTTCATCATTTCTTCAAGAGCATCACTTTTCTTCAGTCGCTCAATTTCTTCAGCTTCGATTTTTTGCTCAGAGAAAAGGCTAAAGACCATGCTAGAGATCAGTCGGAATGTTCCAATAAATCCAAGCGCCGACCAGCTTCGTTTCAATGTTGTTCTAACGTCTCTATCAGCAAGAACTAATGTTGTTCCCAGCTCCTGAGCCACTTCAGCACTTCGGAGCATCTCGCTGCCAGGTTTTATCTTGAGTTGGTCCCCGAGTTTTTTCTGAAAGCTTGCAAGTACCAACTGTGCCATGAGCACATAGGCCTTGCCTGAGCGGATAACAGATACGATATCCGTATTTTTCCATCGTTCTGGATCCAAAAGGGATGCGTGTCTACTCTCGCATAGCTCAATAGCTACAGAGTCAGGAGTATGCTCTCGAATAACCTGCTCAGCTAGGTCAACGCTCGCTTGCGAGATGTGAGCAGTGCCCACGAGAAATATTGTTTTCTCACCGAGGACAATCTTATCGACATTTTCATCAATAGAGGTAATCTCTGTCATAGCCTTGTTGTACCGCGAATAGCTGGCAATTGGGAGTTGAAGGGGATATTTATCTACTCAGAATGAAAAAATCTTGGATCTTTAACATTTTGGCGATACTTCTGTCTGCGGTCTTTGGGGTCTTCTGCGCCTCAGAGCGGCTCATTGCTCGAGATGAAGGCTTTTATGCCTACGCGGCACAACTAGTGGCTGAGGGGAAAACGCCATATCAGGATTTCTTTTTCCCACAAATGCCGCTCACTCCCTATTTTTACGGTTTAGGCGGGTTCCTGGCAGGCTCCTCCTGGGAAGTCTATCGAATGGGCTCTGCCTTATGTTTCATAGGAATACTTTGGCTGGTATATCGTATCATTGCTCGTTCTAGTACTCGCTTCGTCGGTTTGTTCGCGCTGCTCGCTACGGCTACTTGTCACCTCTCTTTTGGATGGTTTCCGGTTATACAGACGTATGCGCTCTCGACCTTTTTATTATTGGTGGGAGTGTATTGTCTCAGTCAAGGAGTGGCCTATCCTGCACGGAGTTCATCAGAAATCAAATCGTATCCAGGTTGGGTATTATTGAGTGGCGTTGCTTTCTCTCTCGCTGCTCAAGCTCGACTCTTTTTTCTCCCCCTATGTGTTATTCCGTTGTTCTTTTTATGGAATACGCCGGCACGCCAGAAATCTTTTAGCTATTTTTTCAGTGGAGTGCTGCTTGGCTCTATTCCTTCTTTCACACTATTTTTTGTCAGTAAAGACTCGTTTCTTTTTTCTAACGTTGCATATCATCTTCACCGCTCAGATTTGTCTTTTCAGGATGCAGTTGCAGGAAAGTGGCGTATTTTTGAGGTATTATTTTCCTTAGGTCTCCCTAGTCAAAAGTTTAGTGGCTTCCAAACTCCAATTTTATTCGGTGGTCTTTTCTTGGGGCTTCTGTCAATGTGGCGCTTCCTTCCATTTGCAGCGAGACTTTCTGGGGTGGTTGGTGTACTTCTATTTTTCATTAGCTTTATTCCGACCCCTACGTATGTGCAGTATTTTGTAACAGTCATACCGTTCGCCGTTATAGTTCTCTTCACGAGTCTTTCAGCACTGCTATATCAAAAAAAGGGACTTCCTCGATTTATAATCGGGATGGGAGTCGTGGTATGCGGAATTGTGTATGAGCGCCATCTATTTACAGATATTGAGCGTTATACGAAAAGTGGTACTGGGGTAATCGGCATAGGGAATGAGAGAGGCGCTGAGGATTGGAATATCAGTAAAGTTCAAGAGATTGGTCAGCAAATTGAGGATTATACAGAGCCTGCAGATGTGGTGCTTGCGTTATGGCCTGGATATCTTGTCGGGATAGAACGTACCACTGCAAAAGGGAGTGAGAATCATTTTGGCAGAGGTATTGTTACGGAACGCCTGAGTGAAATAGACCAGAGGCGTTTTCATCTCTTATCACAAGCTCACCTGGAATCACTTCTCTTTGAGAGGAGTATCTCACTTGTTGTTGGGCATAGAGCGTACCTCTCTGATGAGCTGCGTATTGCTCTTAAGGAGCATCAATATGAACTACGAGAAAAGCGTGGAGAGGTGGAGATATATCGGAGCAAGAGCTAAGAAGCGTTTTGAATTCGGATGAATATTTATCCGAATTTCTCCAGTGAGTCCTATAATATGCCGATAAAAGCGATAGCCGCAGAGGGAGACAGTTTAAAGTAAGAGGTTCTCATGACAATAGAAGGGGTATCTTCTGAGGATAAAAAGGCGGCAAGGCGAGAACGTGCAAGGGCAAGTGCTGCAGAGGAACAGCAGCGCGAGGCCCAAGCAGCAGAGCAAGCTCAAAAGCGAGAGCAGCGACGAGACGACGCGGTACAGGTCGAAATTTCATCGAATAGTTCTTAGCGAAGATTCAACGTCTTCAATACGGAGACCATAGAGAGAGGCAATCTCTCGATTCATCGAGGCAGGAAAAGCTTCATTGGGAGCGCGTAAGCATCGTTTGCATTCTACGGCAAGCTCAGTCGCGCATTCTCGAAAGTTTAGTGGTATTGGAAAGGCACTAAGATCCTCAAGAACTACTTTAGGAAATAGTGTCCGCGAGGTCTTTCGACCACATGTTTTTAAGTACAGAGTACCTACTTTTGAGTTCAGAAGGAGCAAAAGCCCAAGTAGAAAGCGTTCTGGATAAGGGCAGTCATTGTCGGGAATAATGTGGAGAATGGAGCGATTGTAGAAAAATTCCTCCTCGGTATATGTCGCAACAAAGGAATAGGGTGCTGGATTAATTATTTCTCGCACTAAGAGTCTCGGACCTCGAAATCGGTCTTCAGGTTGATGCTCCGCCACCCATGGTCCATACATAAGCCATTCTCCTGCCCAACATAGGGAAAATCGTGAGACAGAGTTGCCGCGAAGGTATTTTTTGGAATTCTTGCCATCTGGAGAAGCGGAATGAAATGGATGACTTCGCACAATCTCTCCTGTTTGGGGTGGAGAGCCTTTTCCAGTTGCATAGACTTGTAATGCTATTTTAGGGGTAACACAGAGCTCGGCATCGCTTAGTGTGATTGAGTTTCCTAGGAGGGCTCGTCGAATGGCGATAAGATCATTACTAAAGCCTGTCGGAATGATAGCCTGGTTATCCTCTTTCAGAAGTTCCTGACAACTGATCACTGCTTTCAATGACGGCTCGGTTGATTGAATGGAGCGAAACGTTCTGGTCAAAAAGGTCGAACGAAAGCTTTTTTGTGCTGTAACAATGACTGCCTCAACACCTTTGGTTGGAAATATTCGCTTCTCGAAAGTATCAATGGCTATCAGATGACCGTCATGCAGAATTTTCTGACGAAACCTTCTTGCAGACCGAATACCAAGCCATGAATTAGGAATGAGAAAGGAGAGTCTGCCTTCCTGCACGAGATGTGAAAGGGCGGCTGCAAAAAAGAGAAGATATTTATTGGGCTTACCACAAAGAATTGCATTAAACTCGGCTTTATATTTCTTGAGAATATCTTCTCGAATTTGACCATTACGAGAAAGACCGTATGGCGGATTGGCAACGATATGAGAGAACTGTTTGGGAAGATTCGAATTTTTCCACTCAAGGGAGTCGAAGATTCGTTTCTGATCACTTTTTCGAAAAGAAAGAAAGTCTCCACAATAAAAATTCCCTTTCCATTCCCGATAACTCCTAAGATGTTCAGACATGTCTTCAGGAAAAAGTTGGGAGAGTGTGAGAAGGAGAGCAAACCGCGAAAGCGATACGGCTACGGGATCTCGATCGATTCCATATATGGAGTGCCGTATAAAGTTCGCTGCTTCTTGAGATGTGGAGAAGAGTTTGTTTCGATATGCCCAAAGAAGCGAGCGACAAAGCAGGATGCCTGTGCCACATGCTGGATCAAGAATGGTAAGGGACGAAGGAGTTGGAGTATCGATAAAGCATCGCTCGATTACCGCGTCTGCGGCATCTTCTGGGGTGAGAATAACGCCGTGCTGATTATTGTTGTCTTTCCAATATCCGAATTCGTGTAAGGCATTCAGCGCCGCTATTGGTGTGGTTTGTGACGAAGAGGGGTGAAGTGTCTGTAATTCATTACCAAGTAAAGGCGTAAATAGAGGTTCTGCAAGGAGAAAGGACCCCGGAAGATTGGGGGTCAGAATCGAGAAAAGGCGCGTGATAAAGTGAATAAAGGCAGAATCCTCTGTCCAACCCCCGTTCAGTAGGTGGTCTTTTTCTTCTTCTCTTGAGAGACTGTGCTCTTGCATTCTTGTAGAAATTGCGACGGTTTGTAATATGATTGTATGACTGAAAGAATGAGGGAGCAATTGAGAATTTCTAATATCATATCTTCATCACCAATTTGGTTATTCTTTTGTATTTTGTCTCAGCTAGTATGGTTCTCTGGATGTAGCAGTATGTTGCATCCAGAGAGTAGTCCTTCTTCATTCGAGTCAGAAATAAGAAATGCACAAACTACGAATATGGACCAAGAGCTAGAGGAGCGCTCGAATATTCTCTTTCGATACGTCGCTGGTAATTTATCTTATCTGAATGGTCAGTATGACGAGGCTCTTGAGTACTTAAAGGATGTGAGCAATCAAATACCTTTCCCAGTAGAAAAACTTCACTGGACTCTCTCAGAGCTGTATATGCGAAACGAGCAAAGAGAAGATGCCAGACGAGAGGTTGAAAAGGCACTGTTAGCAAATCCGAATAATTCTCGTTACCACTTTATGTTGGCTATTCTCCTCGCTTCGGCTGGAGAACTCGAGGAGGCAGAGAAGCACTATAAGGAAATGCTTTCAGCTTCTGAGGATCCAATTCAAGGAGCTTTTTTTTACTACGCGGAATTCCTTCAGGAGCAAGGGAGGAGGGAAGAGGCAATCAGTCTTGTCGTAGACCATATTGATGAAGCTGAGGATGTTGGAATGGCACTATGGGTGCTTGGAGACTTATATGAATCCTCGAATGATCTTAAGAAAGCCCAAGAAGTATATGAAGATGGTATTAAAAGAGGTGGCTTGAATGAGAAGTTATTCAGCTCTCTCGGCCGGCTCTATATGTTGAATAATGATATTCAGGCGGCACGTGAGTTGTGCGAGCAGATGGTAGAGTTAGAGCCTTTTAACTATCGCGCAAATCTTCTTCTCGCGCAGTTATTGGTTGCAGAGAATAAGCTAGATGAAGCAGTCGTACAGTTTAATAGATTGCTAGAAGACACTACGGCGCTCGAAGGATATGAATATAGTAAAATCAGAGATGTTCGTCTTGAATTGGCTCAGCTTGAAGCAAGGAGGGAGAATTACGGAGAAGCAGAAAGACAACTTTTATTGATTCTCACAGATGAGCCTCAAAATGACTCCGTCCGATATGAACTCGCAAGCCTTTACGTGAGTACAGGCCGGCGTATTAAGGCCTTTGACCTTTTAGAAGAGATTCCTCATGAATCTAGTTTTTACCTTCATGCACGCTATTTGTTGGCATTTATTCTTCGAGAAGATGGCAATCCAGTTAGAGCAGTAAAAGAGCTTCGTCTCCTTCTGGAGCACTATCCGGAACATTCTGCCATTTGGGCTCGTTTAGTAACAATTTTATCAGAAATGAATCGTGAAGATGAGGCACTTGAGGCAGCTCGTGAAGGATTAGTATTACATGGAGATAATGAGAGTCTGCTGTTTGAACAAGCGCGAGTTTTGGATAAGCTTGGTCAGCAGGCTGGGGCGCTCGAAATCATGGAGCAGATTATAGCTCTTAACCCAGATCATGCTTATGCTTTGAATTATATTGCGTATGCTTTGGCTGAGAGAGAGATAGAGCTTGAGCGAGCAGAGAAATTAGTCGTTCGCGCGTTAAAAATACGGCCTGAGGATGGATATTTCTTAGATACACTGGGTTGGATTCACTTCAAGCGCGGGAACTTAAAAGCAGCGAAGCAATACATTGAAAAAGCGGTTCAGCTCACAGAGGGGGACATTGTTATCCTGGAACACATTGGCGATGTTTTACAGGCGCTCGGTGAGACTGTAAAGGCTGAGGAGGCCTATGGGAAGGTGCTTCAGAGGGAAGCAGAAGATCTTTCGGCAGATGAGCGCGAAGCCGTAGAACGTATCAGACGGAAAAGACAGAGAGAAATATGAAAACTGGAGTTTTCAGTAGATTGATTCTTAGCTCCGTTCTTGTTCTTTCTGTAGGATGTTCCCTACAACATCCTTCGCATCGTAGTCATTCATCTGAGAATGTGTTCTCAAAGGAGGAGATTCTTAATGTAGAGAGAGCCTTTGTAATGGCTGATGAAAGTCCACTTCCGATAATCTTCGGACGGCTAAGGATAGATCTTGGCAGCCAGCATACAACTATTCGGGTCATTATAACGCCTGTCTCGAAGGAGTCGTTCCGAATACAAGTTCTTCCTCTTACTTCGCTTACAATATTGGAAGAGTTCTACATCTCTACTAAATCTGATGAGGCATTGGATTTTGAAGAACAAGGAAGCGCTTCTCAAGAGAAGATTTCACATAGAGATATCTTTAGAGCTGTGGGAAGATTGGTAAAGCCTTCAGATTTTCTTCGACTATTTCTTGGAAGAATTCCAGAAAGTATCTGGCGAGAAGTAAATTCGGAAGGAACGTTCCTGTGGTCTCAAGAAAAGGGGCTTGTATCCTCCCGCTTAATAAAGATGGAACTGGGCAAAAGTGATGGAGGAATACTGGAATTCCTTGAACTCTCAGATCAGTTTAGAGAAAAGCCCGTACTTTCATTTCGTTACATTGGAGGTCAGATTCACGGACAGCAGCGTTATCCAGAGCAGATCACAGTTTCCCTTCTGCGACGAGGTATTAAACTGGAGCTCGCTCCACTTACGATACGCGTACCTTAGCCTTTAATTATTAGGTGGACGAGAACTACGCGTTTGAGTTTCGTTTTGAGTAAGTTTTAAAAATATCTCTTCGAGCCCGTGAGTTTGACTACCCGTTTGCTCCTGAAGCTCCTCGAGAGTGCCTATAGTAAGAATTTTCCCCTGGTCCATAATGGCAATTCGATGTGAGAGTTCTTCAGCAACATGGAGAGAGTGAGTTGAAAGGAGAATACTCATTCCCTCCCTTGCAAATTGTTTTAATGAGCTCTTTAGTCGTTGTGCGCCATGTGGATCTAGCCCTACCATTGGCTCATCAATTACAAGAATTTTTGGTTCTGCGATAAGCGCAGCTGCGGTTGCAAGTCGTTGTTTCATACCGTGTGAGAATTGCTCGATAAGCTGTGCTCCCCACTCTGAAAGCCCAAAATGCTCAAGTAAATCTTCTATGCGCTTACGAAGCAGGCTCGAGGGTACGCGGTAAAGCTCTCCCATAAAAGAGAGAAATTCTATAGCTGTGAGTTTAGGGTAGAGATATGGGCGATCAGGAATATAGCCAGTAATCGCTTTCGCTTTTTCTGGCTCAGAACTCATATCAAAAGTATCAAGTAGAATCTTCCCTGAGGAGGGAGCAAGGACTCCTGAAATCATTCTCAGCGTAGTCGTCTTTCCTGCTCCATTGATCCCCAGGAATCCAAAAATCTCACCGGGATTGACATGAAGCGATACAGAATCAACCGCAATGAAAGAACCAAAATGCTTCGAAACAGACTCAAGAGTAATCACGTTAGTGCTCTTTAAATGCGCTTGGTAGTCTGGTAAGGACTAGATATATACCCTACTTACCGTATCTCATCGAGATAAAAGAGGGAAAGCACATTCTCAAGTGAGCAAGAAAGAATCTGAAATAATCCCTAAAGAAAGCACTTAGGCATTGAGACGGTTCAGATCAAAGTTTTGTCGTGTAAGAATCTCACCGAGCGTCTGTGCTGCGAGCTCGTAGCTTTCTATCTCGGTATCACTGTCCTCTCGAGCGACTTCAGTAAGAACTTCAACAAGCTCTCCGATAGTGATTTCAATTGTACTGATGGACTTCTGAACATCTTTTTCCATCGTTAAACCTCCTTACAACCCAAAAAATAACTGGTACTCACCCCGTGTGACTACCGAACCCCTTTAAGATGGAAAAATCGCCCCCTCGAATGTAATAAAAGTGTAAACACTTGCTCTACATGAGAAACGATGACCTATCCCCTTCATTATACTCCTTGTTTCTGGTTGGCTCTACTAAAAGCGAATGGAAAATGAGGTTGAAGAACGAACCATTCGTCTATTTTGGGAGTGAATCGTACAAGAGCTAGGCGAGTGTGAGAGAAACAGGATATGGCGGGAAGAGGTAAAAGGGAGTGGTTCTTCTGATGACTGGACAGAGGGAAGAGCAATAAAAACAGGAGCTTATAGTCGCTTTAGGGTAAGAGCCTTTAACGGCACTCCCTGTGAGTAGAAGAGGGCTTCAAATTCAGATGATGGAATGAAAGTTGCGGGAGAGTCTTGATAAAGATGTCGAGAGAGGGTTTTCACAGAAAATTCCTCTGATGCGTCTACGAGGG
>Ga0075479_10001171_pt1 | contig 11817 bp, 10 predicted proteins | sample DEB08_DNA_8_FD_76341 | JGI IMG/M metagenome (GOLD analysis project Ga0075479, IMG submission 76341) | Aqueous microbial communities from the Delaware River and Bay under freshwater to marine salinity gradient to study organic matter... | ecosystem: Environmental > Aquatic > Marine > Coastal ... | reverse complement strand
GGAATCTCTGGGCAACGCCGGCTTGATCAATGTGAGGCCGGCAAAACCGGACTGATCTGTTTTTTGTGTTCCATTGAGACCGGAATCAGCCCCAGAGCTGGTGATTAAGGGCTTTTGCCATCCCTTGTTGGTCTGCTATTTGAACCAACAGGGCACACCATGTCTGTGTTCATGCTTCAGTCAGTAGATGACCACGAGCGAGATACAGATTGGTGAGGGCTGTCAATACATGGATCTTGCAGCGGTTCTTGGCCAGGCCACGCAGCCGGGTCTTTTGGAAGCCGAACTGCTGCTTGATCACCCGAAACGGATGCTCAACCTTGGAGCGGATGTGAGCTTTGGCAGTCTCGATCAGATCTTGCAGCTTCCCTTCTGGCGTATCGGGTAGCACTCGCCTCTTCCCAGGTCGCATCGCCACTCTGAATTCAGCTTTCGTGCCGTCCATCTCGGGCCTTTTGGCGATGCCTTGGTAACCAGCGTCGCCGTAGACGACTTCCTCATCACCGTGCAACAGATCGGCAGCTGGCGTGAGGTCGTGCACGTTGGCAGCCGTGACGACGACCGAGTGGATCAGGCCTGAGTCCTTGTCCACGCCTGCGTGGACCTTCATCCCGAAATACCACTGGTTGCCCTTCTTGGTCTGGTGCATCTCTGGATCGCGCTTCCCCTCTTTGTTCTTGGTGGAGCTGGGAGCACCAATCAAGGTGGCATCGATGATCGTGCCCTGCCGCATCGTCATCCCACGTTCGCTCAGGTGAGCCTTGACGGTCTCAAAGATCTGCTCGCCCAGATCGTGCTTCTCCAGCAGATGGCGGAAGGTCAGGATCGTGGTCTCATCCGGGATCCGATCGCTGATCAAGGCGATGCCGGCGAACCGGCGCATGGTGGGCACCTCAATCAGGGCCTCCTCCATGGCTGGATCGCTGAGCGAATACCACTGCTGCAGCAGGTGAATCCTGAGCATGGTGGCCAATGGATATGGAGGCCGGCCACCTTTCTTGCTCGCTTTGGGGTAATGCGGTTCGATCAAGGCGATCAACGCCGCCCAGGGCACGACCTCCTCCATCTCAGCGAGGAACTTCTCACGCTTGGTCTGCTTCTTGGCGGTGGTCAGCTCGTAATCCGAGAAGCCGAGCTGCTTGGCGCCCATCACCTCAGTCCTGGCCTGCGATCACGGCTCCATTGTCTCGCGGCAGGCCTGGGTTTTCCAGAGTCTCCTTAGTTGACTTTTCTGAAAAATTTTACTAGCTGCTCAAAGTTAAGATAGCCAGCTTGGATCGAATCTTGTTTTTTAATAATTAATTTGGTTTAATTCAAAATTATATCATTTTTTATAGTTTATTTTTAAATTTTGAATTTATTGTTATGAGTTTATTGCGGCATTTGCTATTAAATGCCTTTAGGATGTATATCTTTGCTGTCTTTGATCGGTGCATAAAGCATGAATAACACGTGCTTGCCAGTTTTTTTACATGTTGGTTGCGGTCCTCAAGGCCAATCTGAAACTCCCTTTGCGGATAAGGCATGGAAGGAGATCCGACTGGATATTGATTCGTCTGTACAGCCAGATGTAGTGGGCACTATGACTGACATGGCTGCAGTTGGAGATTGCACAGTTGATGCGGTTTATTCTTCTCACAACATTGAGCATCTTTACCCTCATGAAGTCCCTACTGCCTTGGATGAGTTCCGTAGGGTCTTAAAGCCTGAAGGTTTCGTCTTGATTACCTGCCCAGATTTGCAGTCAGTCTGTCGTCTGATCGCTGAAGATAAGCTTTGTGATCCTGCTTATGAAAGTGGGATGGGACCTATTGCGCCACTTGATATTCTTTATGGCCACAGGGCTTCGTTGCAAAAGGGTAATTTATATATGGCCCATCGATGTGGGTTTACGGCCAAAGTGTTGGGGGGAACTTTGCGCCAGGCAGGGTTTTTGTCTGCTGTGAAGTCGCGTTCCAGGGCTTTCGACCTTTGGGCAATTGGTGCTGTTAATCAATCGGAAGAATGGCTACTTGAGCACGCTAATCATTTCTTTCCTGCTTAGCGAAAAAGTAGAAGCCTATGTTGCTTGCTGATTGAGAATCAGCAGTAAACGTTCATTTACTTCGCTTGGAGATTCGTCATGGGGGCAATGTCCTGCATGGGGAATCACCAATAGAGATTGAATGCAATCAAATTGTTGTTCCCAGTTTTTGGCCTCTTTGACCGGTTCCCAGGGATCAGCTTCCCCCCAAATCATGTGAACGGGAAGGGATAGGGATTCCAGTAAAGACGGCGCCAAATGATCATTAAAGAGGTTGATAAATCCGCGAAACGCTTCAGGGGCTCCTGGTCTTTGGCTTGGTTTGAATAAAAGCGAGACCAAGTCATCATCCACATTGCTCCCACTGGGATAGGCCTGATGGAGCACGCTACGGATCAGCGCTGGGCGGGCCGCATTGCGGAAAAGGGCTGTGCTCAGCCAGCGCTGACTTACCAGGGTTTTAAGGAGGGGGCGGATCCAAGCCATCCAGGCAGGTTGCGTTGCCAATTGCTTGTCATCCATGAGCCGCTGCGCGCAGTCGATCAGTACCACACCCTCGCAGGACACACTTTGGCTCTGCTCTTGCAAAAGTTGTGCGGCTCTGAGGGCAACGACGCCTCCAATGGAATTTCCCACCAACACCACAGGTTGTTGCACGACCTGTTGGCAGAAAGCCACCACCTGTGCCGCCCAGAGATCAAAGCTGTAGCAAAGGCTGTCACCTTCAACGGCATCGTTGTCGCTGAAGTCGTCGCCGAGAAGTGCTCGCGGTTGACTGCTCGTGCCAAAGCCGATCAGGTCGATGGCATACGTGTTAGCAGCGTTGGCCAGCACCGGCATGTTGTATCTCCAGTGCTCTTTGCAAGCTCCGAAACCGTGAATTAGCACAACGGCTAAGGCATGCTCTGGATCAGGTTTGTTTGGCTTTTGGCAGCTCCACCCCACTTGCAATGGCTGACCACAAGGACTGGTCCAGGTCCAGGGTTCTGGAGGGTCAGGGTGCATTGGCAACTGTGGATTCACCGGAGCCGGCATGTTTGTGACCAAACCATCGGGAACTGAGGCCCTTCACTACAACATAGAAAGGCGGCACTACTCCCAGAGAAAGAATGGTGGCTACGATTAAGCCACCAAAAATTACGGTGCCAAGAGATTGTTGGCTTTGAGCTCCTGCCCCATTGGCAACCACTAGGGGGAGAAATCCTGCCAAGGCAGCAATGGCTGTCATCAGGATTGGTCGCAGACGTGACTCTGCTGATGTGATGACAGCTTCTGTAGGGGTTTTGCCTGATTCGAGCTGCTGTTCTGCAACTTCCACGATCAAAATTCCATTCTTGGCGGCAAGGCCAATCAGGGTGACCAAACCGACCTGGGCATAGATGTTTAAGTCGATCGAGCGGATCGCGAGAAAGGCCAGGGCCCCCAGCATTGCCAGAGGTACTGTCATCAGGATGATCACCGGTGTGATGTAACTCTCGTATTGAGCTGAAAGCACTAGATAAACAATTAACATCCCAAGTCCGAAGACTAAAATACTGGCGTTTCCTGCTGAGAGTTGAAGTGCTGCCAGTCCTGTAAAGGCGTAGCCAATGTTGTTGAAATTAAGTTTTTGGAAAAGGGTTTGAATGGTGCCTAAGGCTTGCCCAGAACTTGTCCCGACGGCTTGTACACCTTGAATTAATATCGACCTGTAGAGGTTGTAATGGCTAATAATTGGAGGAGCACTATCTAAATCAGATGATGCAAACTGAGACACTTGTATTAAGTCTCCATCTCTGCTTTTCACGTAGTAATTGAGGATGTTGTCAATGGCCGAGCGTTCTTCGGCCGTTGACTGAACATAAACATTGCGTACTTGACCATTTTCATAGGTTAGACCCGTGTAGCTGCCACCGGCGAGAGTGGAGATGGTTTTCATTGCATCTTGATAGTCCACATTGAGTGCACCCATCACTGACCTATCTATGTTGAGGCCGAAGGCTGGAGCACTAGGAATAAACTGGGAATACAAGGATGAAAATAGACCACTCTCCTTGCCAGCTTTCACCAGTCGCTGGGCTTGATTGTTCAGCTGATTGAAGTTGTAGTTACCGCTTAGATCGTTAAATTGAAGAGAAAAACCACCTTGCGCAGAAAATCCTGGTACAGCAGGTGGCTGTCCAACGCGGACTAAGCCACTGTTCAATTGAATGAACTTTGCATTTAATCGATCTGCGATCGCGAAAGAACTATGTTTTTCTCCTGAGCGCTCACTTAATGGCTTTAGTCCGAGTAGGATTGCCCCTTGGTCAGGGCTTGAGCCGTTAAATCCAAAGCCGTTAATTACACTGCTGTTGAGGATATCTTTTTCTTGTTCGAGAATCGCAGCGATTTCACTACCAACGATTTCGGTTTGGCTCAAAGAGGCGCCGTTTTGCAGCTGATAGAAACCCATCAGGTAACCCTGATCTTCATCGGGGATGAAGGCTGTTGGCAAAGCCATGAACGCTAATCCGGTGACGATAATACCGCTGCCCAAGGCAACCATCACCCATCGTCTTGTTGCGATGAGTGTTCTGATCAAATATGAGTATCCACGCTCTAAACGCGCAAAATTTGTATTGAAGAGTCGAAAAATGATTGTGAGGTTGGCACCAGCTAGACCAAACATCACCATGCCGAGTGGATAAGTCCATGCTCCAAATGAGGCTGCACTGAAGCGGCCGAAGGCGAGACCGACAATGACGCCTGCGGTTGGCCAGATCCAGCCCCGTGGTTCAGGTGGTTTGTCGCTGCGTAACAGCAATCCCGAGAGCATGGGTGAAAACGTCAGCGCATTGAAGGCGGAAATCGCGATAGAGAAGGCGATCGTTAGGGCGAATTGTTTGTAGATGATGCCGATGCTGCCCGGATAAAATGCAACTGGAACAAAAACCGCCATCAGAACCAAAGCCGTTGAAACCAACGCGCCAAAGAGCTCTCCCATGGAGGTCAGAGCTGCTTGGCGAGGTCTCATTCCCGATTCAATGTTTTTCGAAACAGCTTCGATGACGACGATTGCGTCGTCGACCACAAGACCTGTGGCTAAGACCAATCCAAGGAGAGTCAGTTGGTTAATTGAGAATCCAAATACCTTGATGAAGGCGAAGGTGCCGATCAAGGAAATCGGAATCGCAAGGCTTGGCACAATGGTAGCGCGCCAATTCTGAAGAAAGAGAAAAAGGATTAGTAGCACCAATACAATTGCTAAACCGAGTGCATCGACGACGCCGTCCACTGAAGACTCGATAAACTGCCCAACGTTGTAGATTTGATTAACTGAAACTCCAGGTGGAACTTTTGCCGCAAATTCATCAATCTTGTTGATCACGTCTTTGGCTACATCAAGAGCATTGCTGTCGGAGGTTTGGTAAATAGCGATAGATATGGCATCATGCTTCTTGGAATTAATTGCAGAAGTTGTGTAGTCATTGAAGCCGTATGTGACTTCTCCTACATCTCGAAATCTCAATAAATTTCCGCTGCTTGTGCGGCCTACGATCAGATTCTCAAAGTCATCAATCGATAGTAAATTACCGTTGCCCTCAACGAGTAGTGGATAGGTATAGGCCTGGTCACCCGATGCAGGTGGTCCTCCCACCAAGCCTCCTACCGCCGTACTGTTTTGGGCCTGTAGCGCGCTAACTATGTCGTTGGCGATAAGGTTGTTGGCTTTGAGTTTATTGGGATCAGCAAATAAACGATAAGCAGGATTGCTGCCGCCGATGATAGTGACGTTGGCCACTCCTGGCACGCGTCCAAGTTGGTAATAAAGTTTGTCATAAATCAGGCCATTAAGGTAGGCGGAATCAAATTGCCCCTGTGTTGAAGACACTTGGTAAGCAAGTAGGATTGAAGGGGTGCTCTGCTTGACTGAAACACCTAAATTTGCGACTTGAGAGGGTAGCTGGTGCATCGCCAGAGAAACTCTGTTTTGCACGTTTACCTGTGCTATATCAATATCAGTTGACTCGTTGAAATAGACTGAAATGAGGCTTTGGCCCTCCATATTGCTTGTGGAGGAGATATAAGCTGCGTCAGGTACACCATTGATTTGCTGTTCAAGCGGGTTTGTTACTGCTTGCTCCGTAGCTAAAGAGTTGGCGCCATTGTAAGTGGCTGTAACTGATATTAAAGGTGGTGCAATGTTAGGGAGATTCGCTATTGGCAGGCTGGGGATTGCAATGATCCCCAGCAATACAATTAAAATGCTACAGACTGTGGTGAGAACAGGCTTCCTGATGAAATTATCCGAAAATGCCATGAATTTAGTTGATCCCGCCAGATGAGTTAACGGTTGTTGCCTTTACGGGCATGCCACTTTTCAGACGAGCAGTATTACTTACTGCAACATATTCTCCTTCTCGTAGGCCTGACTCGACTGGGTATGTATTGTTGTCGAGTGGACCAAGTTGTACTGGCCTTTGTATGACAATAGTTGTGTCACCGGGTAGTTCTTCAAGCTTCTTTTTATCTGCTTCTTGAATTGTCGTTGATGCTTTGATTTTGGTTAAAATCTGATTTAGTGGCTTCACTACGTATACAAAGGATTTTTCGGCTTCCATGAAAACGGCTTGAACCGGTACGCCGAGGCCTTGCGTTCTGCTCGTAATGATCTCGCTGTTGACAAACTGTCCGGTTTTAAGTTGGTTTGTGAGATTTGGAAAAGTCGCTTTTACTTTGACTGTATTTGCACCTTCATCAGTTCCTGGAAGTCCAAAGTAGGGTGAAATAAAAGTAATTTTTCCTTGCCCAACGATGGGTGGTTTTCCTTGTGATGTGACATTTACATCTTGTCCAATTTTGATTCGGTTGGCTTGAGTGGCAGGGATTTGCATCAAAGTCCAAAGGGTTGAATTGTTGACAATTCCTGTGATTGCTTCCCCCGTTTTAATGTAGTCCCCAATTTTGACAGTATCGAGATCACCGACAATTCCATCAATTGGTGACCGCACAAACTTGTAATTAAGGGTGGCCTTGTCAGTAATAGCCTGGTCGCGAGATTGAATCGCCAATGTGGCGTAGTAGTCTCTCTGTTTCGCTGATGTTGCTCCCTGCTCGTAAAGATATTGATAGCGTTCAGCGTTAATGAAATTTGTTCTTGCTTCCGCTTTTGAAGCGTTGAGTGCAGCACTCTGCTGCGTGTTGTCTAATACGATAATGATTTGACCTGCTTGTACCGTGTCTCCTTCTTCGACCAATTTCTTGATCACTCTTCCATCGGTTTCTGGTCGAAGTGCCACATTGGTTGTGGATTCGAGCACACTTACCGTATTTACGCTTTGCTTAAAACTACTTTCTGAAATTTTGGCAGTTTGAACTGCTAGGGCTTGTCTATTGGAATTGTTAGTCTGACTGCATGCTGCAAGGGCAGCTGACGCTATCAGAGCAAAAGTGAGTGGACCGCGCACACGGGTGTGTATTTCTCTACTCATGTTACTGATTCTTAGCGTTCTCGCCAAGCTTTTGTTAATGATTGATAGGTATTCCTTCTTTTGTTGTCATGAAAGCGAGATGGGCGCAACTTGTCAGTGAGAGTTTGAGTGCTTACTGCAAACATCTATAAATATGGTGTTTTGGATTCAAGGCCCTTGGTATTCAAAGTCCCAATGAGGAGGCTGTTTTTGTGGGTTTGTCAGTGTTTATAGATTGTTTTCTGTGTGCAGCTTTCGGTTTGGAGTATTGCAGCTGCTTTAAGGTTGAGGATTTAAGTGATTTTATTCTGATTGGGCGTATCAATCCTCGGTTGACGGGTTTTCAAGCATTTTTGCGAGGCGGTTAGGGTTATCAACGCGAGCTTCTGGATCGCCTACTAACCTGAAATCGCCATTCTGTTGCCACCAATTGAGTTTCAGGTTGCTAGCTCTATTATCAATGCCAGCCATTTGAAAGCCACCTTTGTTTTGCCATCGGCAAGGCACTCCGAGTTGGTAGACGAGTTCTTGCAATTCTCCCAGGCTTCCTTAGAAATGTATGTTTATCTTTAATTGCCTTTGCTACTTTTGAGCGGTGACAGCGCCTGCTGTTGGGGACCACTTCATAAACAAAAGGCTGTTGCGCTTGCATCACCACGGCCTGCACCCGTAACGACATCTGGGCACTCGATCCTGTATTGATTTCGGAGGACACCTATTGGCTTTTGTTGAATTGTCCGGTGAGGTTGGGGAACACCGCCTTCACCTTCAGCGTGTTGGGAGGATTACCGGATTGAGCAATCGCGTAGTAAGGCGATACAAAGGTGATTGTTCCTTCACCAGTAACCGGAGGGGTGGATTGAGACGCGAGCCGTACAGCTTGCCCCACTTTGACCTGGGATCCTTGTGATGCAGGAACTTCCATCAGGGTCCAGAGGGTGGAATTGTCCACAATTCCAGTGATGATCTCTCCTGCCTTGATGTAATCGCCGATTTTTACGGTGTCTAAGTCTCCGATTACTCCATTAATTGGAGAGCGCACTAATTTGTAATTCAGGTTGGCCTTATCGGCAATGGCTTGATCTCGGGATGTGATCGCTTTTGTTGCGTAGGCATCACGACGTTTCGCTGATGCGGCTCCTTGTTAGTAAAGAAATTGGTACCTCTCAGCATTGACTTTGTCATAAAGAGCTTCTGATTTAGATGCATCGAGCTGGGCGCTCAGCTGCGTGTTGTCGAGCACAAGAATCACTTGACCTGCTTGAACTTGATCACCTTCTTTAACAAGTTTTTTGATCACCCGGCCATCTGTTTCGGGGCTTAGAGCCACATTGGTGGTGGACTCAAGCGGGCTAATCGCTTTGATGCTTGGTTTGAAGCTGCCCTGGGAAATCGTTGCAGTGTTGATGGATAAAAAGGGAGTGCTGGATGTCTTGCTCTGCCCGCATGCTGCAAGGGCAACGGTGAGAGTCAGTCCAACAGCAAGGGGGCCCGCACAATGCAACCGATGAGTTGCGCGGACCATACCTGTTATTGACAACTTATGACGTTGATGACGCCTTTGCTTCAACTTGGTTAAACAGTTTTCCAGCGGAGCACTGGCATGGCCTCTCCTCACCGCCATGATTAGCTCAACAACAGGCGATCGACGAAATCGTGCCAGCTCAGGCTCTGTTGCTGGTTCGCGAAAACCAACGCTTGTTCCTTTGAGGTGAGGGGGGTCTGCCCAATACTCTGCAGGAGTAGGTCTAGTTCGTCTTGATCCAGGCGATCGTTGCCATTGCTATCCACTGGCATTAGATACAACAGCAATCGCTCTTCTCCCTGTCGGAGGCGTTGCAGTCTTTGGATGAGCTGACTGAATTCAGAGCAGTCGATTCGACCATCACCATTGAGATCCATCGATGCCATTGTTGCCGTTAATTGATCGTTTAGGGATGAGGTTCTGCGCTGATGACTTTGTTTGCTCGTCCCGCCTGACATCAGCGCATCCCGCAGCTCGTCAAGGCTGAGATTGCCATCATGATTGCGATCGAGTTGATCAAAAAGATCTTGCATCTGGCTGTTCAGCTCGATTTGAGGCTGCTCCCCCCCAGCGTTGGGGGCTATGCCGTCAACCCTCTGTTGCAAGTTGCTGCGGAATCGTCCCAACAGTTCACTCGCCACGAGAAACCGTTTGCGGTGTTCCTCAGGGCTGACAACGGCATGCAGGGCCACAGGAATCAATGCCGGCAGCGCTCGGCCAGCAAGACGCTGCATCATCCAAGTGATGACAACGAAGCTCAGGGTGAGTGGTGGCAGGTTGCCCATCCATCTCCCCTGCAGTCCTTGTAGCAAGCTGGCTAGCCCTGCTCCCATGAGAGCGATGGCGAGGGTTCTGCGTCCGGGAGCATGGAAGATGCCGCCGAGGGCGATCGCAACCAAAAGGCCGTTGTAGCCCCATAGGCCTTGGGCTATTGCTGCGGGATCAGCACCGATCGCCATGGCGGTGATCATCCCGATCAGTGCGCCACAGGCTCCAAGTGCGGCTGCGATCGGGCTTGCGACAGCAACGGCGAGGAGGACGAGCCATCCGCTCGCAAGGCCGGAGCAGAGAAAGACCTGTCCGAAGCTGTGGGGAAGCCCGACAGCCAACGCCTGAACTGAGCCTGGCGAAGCAGCTGCTTTCACCGCCTCGATACTGTCTGGTATTCGAGGACTGACCAAGGTCAACAGTCCCCAAGTGATCAGGCAAAACGGCAGTGTGAGTGCTGGCGGGTCGCCGCGGCGATGAAAGCGCTGCCGCCACAGCTCGATCATCACCGTTGTGAGTCCGCCCCCGAGTGCTACTAACACCGCGATCAGTGCTGCATCAGACACTGACCTGGTTTCAGACAGTACCCCTGCGGCACATCCGACAAGGGCACCGTTGAAGCCGTGGATTCCCTGATTACGGAGATTTCGCCCAAGATTCAGCAGGATTGAAATGCTATTGGCGGCAGCCATTCCAACGACAGCCAAAGCCGCCATCCAGGGCGATTGCAGCATGAATGCCAGCAGCAGTAGGGCGCCACTGAGAGGATGATTGATGAAGATCACCTGGGAAAAGCTGCGTAGGCCACTCCCCCAGGGGCCTGTAGGAAAATGCTGCTCAGCCAACAAACTCTGTTGCTTGACCGGTGGCGGCATTGGCAGCAGAGCCTGCAGCAGCTCGTAAACGGAAGGAGTGTCAGCTTGCATGGGATGAGGGTGAGGTGCTGAATCGCTGTCCGAGCACCTCTAGCCCAGCCCGGAAGATTCCCAGAGATACTTCGGCCAGGGTGTTGAGCTCATCAAGGTAGGGATTGATTTCACAGATTTCCCAGCAGCAGACTCGGGGATCGGAGAGCAGGGTGCGGAGCAGTAGAACCGCTTCATGGGCCCAGAGTCCGCCAGGAACGGGGGTTCCTGTGCCTTTGCAGATGGTGGAGTCCATTGCATCCACGTCGAAGCTCACGTAGATCAGGTCCACGTCGGCGAGGTGGGACAAGCAGCGATTGGCAGCTTGGATCGCTCCATCACGTCTGACTTGCTCGGTGCTGATCACTGGGATGGTGTGGGTGGCCAAGGTGACGTCCTCAGCGGCCTCGGTGTCTCGAACTCCTACATAGATCAGATCATGGAAGCTGATCGCTTCGGATTCTTGACCATGCAGGTCTTGAAGATCCATCCAAAGTTGCCGTGTGATCGTGTCTGGATCATTGATCGCCTCGGAGAGGTTGTCGTGCCTGCAGGCGATCGCCAACGGCATCCCATGCATGTTCCCGGAAGGGGTCGTGAAGGGGGAATGGATGTCTGCATGGGCATCGATCCAGATCACCCCAAGCCGCGACTGAGGATGGGCACGACGGATTCCTGCGATCGTGGAGGCGGCAGTGGAGTGGTCTCCTGCAAGCACCAGAGGGAAGCTGCCTTGCTGAAGCGTGGAGCACACCAACTCGGCGGCATCGTGCATGACTTCAGCGATGGTTCTGATGTGCCGAGCATGGGGAGTTGTGCTCTTTCCCGCGGTAGCTGCATTGGCGGATTGTGTCTGCCCTGCTCGGATCTCAGCGATCAGGCTTTCACTAATGTTGCGCAGATCTTGCTGGTGTTTGGCTGCATTTTTGAGCAGCTCAATGCCTGCACCTGCGCCGGGTTTGCCCGCCCCCAGGTCACAGTCCACCTCCACAAGACTGATTCCTTCGAGCCGAGCCGTACTGCTGAGCTGCACCAGGTTTTTCTTTAAGGAGTCTCTGGGCAACGCCGGTTTGAGCAGCGTGGTGATCCAAAAAATCTCTGCGGTGGCTTCGTGTCGTTTTGAGGCCCGTAATCAGGCCCTGGGTAGCTGAATCGGGGCCTTTT
>Ga0075479_10001163_pt1 | contig 11853 bp, 16 predicted proteins | sample DEB08_DNA_8_FD_76341 | JGI IMG/M metagenome (GOLD analysis project Ga0075479, IMG submission 76341) | Aqueous microbial communities from the Delaware River and Bay under freshwater to marine salinity gradient to study organic matter... | ecosystem: Environmental > Aquatic > Marine > Coastal ... | reverse complement strand
ATTGTCACACTTTAAAAACTTTCGTTGAACCGGACTATATTGTTGAACGTTAGAGAATTGTTGCAGTTGAAGAAAATCTTTATCAGAAGAGACAATTAGTATTTCTTCATGGTGCCCAAACTCCTGTGACTCCAAAACGAGTGTTCCGATGATATCATCAGCTTCGGCACGATCAACGTGAATTACCGGATAAGGAAAGTTCTCCTTAATCTCATCTCTAACTGTATTAACAAGTTCAAAGAAACGTTTAAAATCTAATCCAGATGAATCACGATGTTTCTTTCGAGCTGCTTTGTATTGAGGATAGATTTCTTTACGCCAAGAACTACTATCACAAGCAATGACCATGCGACCGTACTTATCGCGATTCTTCACATTGTGCATTCGTAACGAATTGAGAATCATATGACGAACCAATCCTTGATCCAATTGATCCGGTTGTTTTTGAGAAAATGCGGCCGCAACCGCAATACCACTATAGTCGATTATAATCATATTACTAATCTACCATACTTGATCGCCTTTGTAAATACTAAAATGTGTAAAAAATTAGTAAATTTCTATCATATTTCGAATTCTTTCGGCAAGAGTTCTACTCGACTGAGCCTCGGGATCTCCGTGTTTTAAAAGACTTCGAAGGTAATTATCTATCTCATGAAGTTGAGAGTAATAGTCTATCGCCTTAGTCGTCATTTCAAATTCTTCCCTTTCTTCCGGAAGATTGAATTCAAGCGTTGCTTTCATTTCTTTAGTACGTGTTTTCGGTGAATCTTTCCTCCCACAAAGGCGTTGTAGTATCTATCGGGTCTCAAAAGAACGTGGTTCGTCATCTGATACCACATTTCCCAATAAGACATCTCGCCTTTGGAGTCGCATAATCTCAATATTCTTCTTTCAAATCTCTCTCGGCCGGATTCTTCTACCAACATTTTGACCTCATCACTGGATCCAAAATAGTCTTGCCAATCCGATTCCTTTACAACCTTGCGTTTTCTCTTTTGCCCTTTGAGTGGTTGAAGTCTTCTTGTACTGTAGAAGTTCTTCTTTCCGATGTAACGCATATTATTGGTTCTATCTCGTATCTCATAAACAAATCCAATTGCGTCTCCTCGGTCTTCTAGTTGAAATTTTTTATCATCATAAAGCCACATGAAGATATTTATTCATCTTCATCCGAAACGAAATAACTTGGATCGTCAATATCCGCCGAGGCACAAAATGGACAATAACAAGGAGTGTCTATCATTGGGTGTCCGAACTCATCAAATCCGTAATCATATCCAACGGATGACCACGCAACCTCAAACTCGGTTTTACAGTTGCCACAAAAGAGTTTCTCGTGTCCAGCCATATCAACTCTCACACACCGCACAATTATTGATCGAACGAGCAAGTTCCTGTGCCGGATTCGCACTTCTTTGATAGTAGAGCGACTTGATTCCTCGTCTCCATGCGTAGATCATTAGATCATTCACTTCCTTTGGTTTTGTGTTTGGTGGAATCATAATGTTCAATGATTGCCCCTGATCAATTGCCAATTGTCTATCTGCGGCTTGTGATATGATTTCTTTCTGTGAGATCTCTCCAAAGGTTTTGAAGACATCCTTTTCGTCCTGTGTGAGTTCGGTAAGATGTTGAACAGATCCGCCTCGTTGTAGAACACTTCTCCAAGTATCCTCTCCCAGACCTTTTTCGTTGAAGAGTTTTGTCAAATAAGGATTTCGATAGGTGAACTTACCCTTTGCCAAATCCTTTACGAAATAGTTAGAGTTCAATGGTTCAATCGAAGGAGAAACCTGTCCCAGAATAAAAGAACTTGAAGTGGTGGGAGCGATTGCCATTGTTGTGGTATTTCGCAATCCATATCCAATCAAAAGTTCGGGTTCTCCGAGAAGGTTCGCAAGTTCCTTTGATGCTTCTCGGGTTCTCTTTGCGATTGTCTTAAAGATTCGATTGTTCTTTGCTCGAGCCGTGATTGACTCAAAGGGAATGTTATTCAATTGAAGATAGGAGTGCCAACCCAGAACACCCAGACCCAGAGCACGATGACGAATCGCAAAATTTCTTGGATGTTCCATAAACTCTACTCCTTTGGTTTTATCAATAAACTCTGACATGACCGCATCAAGGAAATAGATCATTGTTTGAATCGCATCGGTCTCAACTAACTCATCCCATCTTTCAAGGTTCAAGGAAGAGAGATTGCACACAAAGGATTCGCTTGGACTTGTGGGCAACATAATCTCCGAACAAAGATTGGAGTTGTGAATGCGAATATCATTGTCCTTATAAACCTGCGGAGCACCCTTGTTTGCGTTGTCGGTGTAGAAGATGTAAGGATAGCCAGACTCAAATCTTTTCTTAATTACCTTACCCCAGATCCTTCTCTTTTCGGTGTCTCCGTCAACCATTGACTTCATCCACTCATCTTCTACACAAACACCTATCGAAAGATCCTGTATAGAATCACCATCAGAACGAATGTGAAGAAACTCTTCGATATCGGGGTGATCAATTGGAAGATATGCCGCAAATGAGCCACGGCGAACATTTCCCTGTGATACATAGTTGACCAAAGAATCAAACACTGAGAGTTGATGATGTACACCCGTCGCAGTACCACCCGAAGAGATCGGAGCGCCGCGATGGCGAATCGCCCCAAAGTAACCGGATGTTCCTCCTCCCATTTTTGACATAATACCGACTTCTCCAACCTTATAGAGAATACCTTCCATATTGTCCGGTATATAGGAAGAGAAACAAGAGATCGGAAGCCCTCGTTCTCGTCCAAAGTTCGCCCAGATAGGAGATGACAGAGAATAGAATCCCCGTGCCATGTATCTCTCAAACTTAACCGCAAAGTCTTCAACACCGAGAATCTTCTCGGCGTGTTTTGCGATATCAAGTATTCTTTGTTTTGGAGACTCTCCTTCTAGGAGATATCCTCTTTCAAGGAAAAGTTTTGCCTCATCATTTAGCCAGTAATAATCAGTCATATCAAAATAGGTCGTCTTCGTCGAAGGATTGGTTTTTCTTAGAGTATTCGGTTGGGCGAGAGTGAAAGAAGTCTGTCATGTTGTTACCCAATAACTCCTCTTCGAACCAAGTTGTTTTCTGTAATAGTAATTTATCAACTTCGAGAGGCGTCCCAAATCCAATCTGATCCAAAGACTCATTGATGCGATTCTTTATGAATTCTTTGAGAATGTTCGCGTTGAGTCCTTCTTCTTTATAACCATTGACCATCCAGTCAACGATCTTGGCTTCGGCCTTGTATGCCTCATCTGCCTCGTGTAGAATTCTTTCTTTTAACTCATCGTCAAACAACTCAGGCATCTCTTCGCGAATCGTGTTGATGATTTTGATTCCAATCATACCGTGAATGTTCTCTTCGTTGCGAGTATATTTGACCTGTTGATCCGTATCCTTCAGAACATTCTTAAAGCGAGCAAACCAATTGATGATGTAGAACTGAGAGAACAAAGAAACATTCTCTACAAAAAGTGTGAAAAGAATGAGGGCGTAAAGGTATTGTTTCTTAGAATCCTTATAAAACCTATGCGTGTACTTCTTCAAATACTTGACACGGCCTTGAATCCACTCAAGTTTCATGTTCTCCTCGAAGATGTCTTCCATGTCAAGAACTGTCAAGAGTCTCTCATAAGCATTGTTGTGAATCACTTCGATGTTTGCCATCACATATCCCATATCGGAAAGTGAAGGGTGTGGTAGATTCTCACCAAGTTTTGCCCAAAAGGTTTTGACCGCAACCTCGATCTGGCCAATTGCCGAAAGAGTTCTTACGATAATCTCTTGTTCCTGTTCGGTGAGCTCAGTTCGAAACTGATGGATGTCAGACTTAAAGGAGAACTCCTTGTCAGTCCAAAAACCGGAATGCATTGCTTCCATGAACTCCTCAGTCCAAGGATATCGATTAGGTTTGCGTGTAATTTGTTCTTCGAAGATTGTAGACATAGATGGTACGTTAAATTTGTAGATAGTTATACTATAAGAAAAACGGCCGAAAGTAAAGACAATTTTTACTCGTTGCTCGCTTTTCTTCGTATAGATCTTAACGCACCTGTTTCTTCGTCTCTAAGTACAATCGTAGCATTGCGATTTCTTACCGCATATTTGTATATCTCAAATTGTTTTTCATCTTGGAGGTTGAGATATTTTGACCAACGTTCAAACTTATTTCTACCTGTCGAAAATCGACGAAAGACATCGCTCGGAACATCGAAGTCTTTGTATTTTTTCTTCGAAGCACCCAATGGGCGATCCGCAATTGCTACTGATCCTGTGGTAGTCTGATCCGCGATCATCTAATAATGTCCTCCTGTGTTACGTAAATGGTTTGTCTTGTTTTGTGATGGTATGCTTTGAACACCGGCAGATCGAATATACGACCCACCGGCGCTGATTCCGAGATTGTGACCCAAGTGTCTCGTTTTGCTAATATTTCTCCGGTCTTGGGTAATGCGATATCGCGGCCTAACGCATATTTTCCTTCTTCTATATTTCCTCCCTCATCGAGATACCACTCGTTGAGTCCTTCTGCTTCACACTTGTGTGGGTTAAATCCGGAAACTTCTTCAAGGATCTTGCCGATCTTTCGATCCGACATTCCAGTTTCCTCTTTAATGAGATATAGTGCTGCGGCATAGGAGGCCAAAGTTGATTTACCAAATGGTACTTTATTGAGAAGTCTTTTAAGATTAAAGACGAGTTTATGAAAAGTATTATACGCACCCTTCTCTTCGGATGTTTCAGGTTTCTTTAACTTCTTTCCATTTTCATCTACTATGCCCAACTCATAGGCAGTCGTCTTCTTCCAAGGTGTGGTAAGAAGTCGTAGAAAACGAAGGGCGTAAAAGAAATCTCCGGCGCGAAGTAGTGACATTATAAGTTTTTTAGTTTGTTTGCGATATTGACATCCACACCGACATTTTGGTATTGGTGAGATGTTATATAGTTAAGATATATGAGAAACGTTTTCAATGCGGGCCAGAGTTCGTCGTCGATGCGATAAAACATCATACGAGTCGCGGCCTTCATGTCAAACACATTATATATTGAAATTATGTGATTTAAAACCAGTCGTTCCTGAATGAGACCCGTTTCTCGGTATCGCCTCAGTAAACGAATGATGTATTTGAATCGTGCCAAATCCTCATGAAAATCCTCGATTGATAAACAACATGGATTTTCATAATATTTAGCAGCATATAGTTCAAAGTTCTTATTATTTAGATCATCAAATAACTTCATAGTCGAAGTTATTTATCAATTATTCTCTGTCGCCCGCAATAACTCCAGCAGTTTCGTCAACCAAACCACCAACGAGACCGATACCGCCTCCAATGACTTTTCCACTACCTTCGACAATCTTGCCGGTAGTTCCAAGTACAACATTGAGACCCTTATCTGCATCTCCGGTGATACTGCCAACAATGCGACCTCCGCCCGAAACAGCAGAGGTACTCATTGCATGACCAGTGTCGTATGCAACACGAGATGTGCCGCAACCGCTAAGAACTAGAGCAACAGAAATAATAAAAATTTTAGATATTTTCATATGCGTAGGGGTATGGTATTATTATTAGAAAGTCGTGATACATCGTTCTACATCTTTTTCATATCTACAATAACCGAAGCCATATCTCCTATTGCAAAGGAGACAGATCCATCTCGATTGTAGAGAAAGAACTTTACACCACTCTTAACATTATCTTTTGCAAGCGTAATCTTTTCGACACGAGCTTTTCCAACAACTGTTTTGTTACGAGTTACGGTGAATTCTCTGTAGATGAGTTCACCATCTTTGTAAATATCAGCCTTTGCGATAGGAGTATCATAAGCGATAGCGATCTTGTCACCCTTCTTCAGTTCGTTGAAGATTTTGAGTCTTTTCTTCGGATCCATACTCTTGGGTCTTTCTTCAAGAGTTTCTTCCTTGACCGACTCCTTGTACATATTCAACTCATAGCTTTTACCAGTGTTGTAAACCTGTACTTGAATCGCTCCACCCTTACCTTTGAGACGATAGGAGTTAGTCTTTCCCGTCGAAGGGCGTTTTGGGCCCATTGCAACATTAGTCATAATCTCTTCAGGATCAACTTCAACCTTTAACTTCTTCTTTGCAAAGTCATAGGCGTGTTGCATTGCAGTAGAGAAATCCTTGTGATAGATTTCGTATCCGGTTGCAGACTTGGCCTCATTAAAACCCCACTTTTGAGTAACGGATCGAGAGAGATCGTGTAATTGTTCTATGGTTTTTGCAGCCAGTTTTCGCCCCATAGAATCTCCTATTACAGCTCGAACTACGTTCTCTACTTCAGAACCCTTATACTCACTACCACCACCGTAGATTATTTTAAGAGCATCTGTTACTTTCTTTGCGTCATTGGGTTTGAGACCAGCGTTTCTCAATGCAAGATGAATTCTTGTAGTACGATAAAAGGCATTAGTAGATGCCTCTTTCAACGCAAAATCTTCTTTTACAGTATGAGTCAACGAGAAGATAGTATCCTTAACAGTTTTGCCTTTGGGAACACCACGGACTGGATTTTTGGCCATATCATAATTGATATTCGCAACCGTCTTCCTTGCAAACTTTCCGTTTTTCAACCAATGTTGCTTAAAGTCGCCGTAATTATCCGAAGTAACGGTGTACTCCACCTGAGGGTTTTTCTTAGATAGTTGAACCATCTTTTTTATGCCCGGATCACCCATGAAGAATTCTCCACCAACTCCGTCCGTTCCACCAAGTTTTACGACTTTATATGCCTCTTTGACGACCTCTTCTTTTTTTGTATCCAGCCAATGTTTTTGGCGATCTTTGGGTGTCAAACCAGCACGTTTTTCAAATGTTTCCCTATCAATTTTACCAGCTAAAAAATCATTAACATGTTTTGTAACATCTTTACCTGTTTTTTTGTTTACCATCTTCATTCCCTCATCCAAGGAAATTTCTTCATCAATGGATTCCTTCTTCTCGTCATCAGCTTTCCAACCAGCGTCGATTGCATCGTAGAATTCCTTTTCCTTATCTCCGGAAAGTTCGGCAGGAGACTTAACACCAAACTTCTTCAACATTCCCTGAAAGAACTTTTGGTATGCTTCCTTATCACCCTTTACGTCCTTATCCGCACCTTCTTCCAAACCAGCCTTTTTCCGAGCAGAGTAGTAAGCGGCAAGTGCCATTTCCTTACGTTCTTCTTTACTCTTACCCTTGAACTGAGGAGCGTCGGACTTAATAAAATCTTCGATCCACTCACTGGCGTCTGCCTTTGGATCCAACTTCTCGGTATAGACTTCCAAATCCTTTGTATGAAGATCTTTGAAATCTTTTTCTCCCTTTGCCTTTGGTTCATCAACTTCTTTTACATTCTTCTTTTCGAGAATGGATGTGACCGAGGCCAGTAAATCTTTTGATATGTCTTGTATGTTCATTGATTATTATCTCCTTAATATACGTCCCCAGTTGCTCTGCTTTGTGATAGTCCAGATTCGAGTTCAATTTCACCTACTTCAAATGCGACACCATCCAAAGCTGATAAAAATTTATTATTGGGAACAAACTTTGATTGTTCAATATCCTTGTTGAGTTTAACAAGAATCTTTTGTGCCTTGAGAAGTTCGGTGATTGCCTTGTCGTTTGCCTTAATGTTCTGAGGAGACATTGGATCGGGCATGTATTTTGCTTCTGTAGTTAGAACCTTCTCCACACTGTCTAATAATTCCTTTGATGTGTCTTGTATATTCATGATTGTGCTTGTGCTTGTTGTGCTACTTGTTTGATTCTTTCAACTTCGGCCTTCTTGACTTGGGGAAGAAGTTTCTTTGCGATCTTTTGGATCAGTGCTTGTTTTGTCTCGACCTTTTTATCGAGTTGAATTTTTTCGGAGTAAGACAATTCATCGTAAGATTTACCTTTTACGAACTTTGCTCTTACAACATCTCGGGCCTTTTTCATTGCTCGAACTTTAAGTTTCTCGGGTGTTGCCTTCTTCTTCATCGCAATCTTTCGTTTCATTGCGATCTTAGGCGCCAACCTCTTCATAATTCTTCCTCGTTGAATTCTCTGCTGAGGAGTAAGAGGTTTCTCTGTCAAATATTCTTTAAATCCTATCATTTTATTTTCCGCTAAACATTGCGATTGATCCAGCGACTGCACCAGCGACTGCCGTAACAATAACCCAAAAGAATTTTGAAAAGGCCGAAAGTTTTTGCTCGTTGTCATTCGATTTTGACTCAACGGATCGAATACGATTATCAATATCGTTTAACTTTGTGAGAGCAGTCTCCAAAGAACCTTCGAGATTGTGTATCTTCTCTTCGGCCCTTGCAAGTGAAATAATGGCTTCGGAGAGTTTGTCAATTTTTTCTTCTATTCTATCGAGTCTGTTGGTTTCGTCCTTTGTCATTTTTCCCATGAAGTTTTTTATGAAGTTCTTTTATCTCACTTGGTTTTGAGTCAAGAGTGATTGATTCAGCTATCTGAACTATGTTTCCACTATTCCCCAAAACACACTCTACCATTGATATCTTTCTTTGCATATCAAGAGAGTAAGAATCTTTCAAACGACCACCTGCGTCTTTAATCCACTTCTTTGCGATTGGATTCTTTGGCTCTTCCTTTGCGAACTTACTGAATTTCTTGTATGCTGAAAGTGAGGCTGCTTCCCAGTTTGCACCTTCGGAATTATCAACAATAATAAAGTCTTTACCGAAGAAGTTTTGAAATTTACCGAGGTTGTCCTGAACTTGATTCCACATGACCGTTGCATCTTTCGCTCCAAGAGTTCTTTTTCTTTTTGCATCACGGTCAATTGCAGTTTTAAGATTTGTGTTGACAAAAATCATTCCAACATCATAACCAATTTTTTTCAAATCATTGGCCTGGTTCTTAATTTTGTTGTAGTCTTTTCCCGTTCCGTCGATGACCAATCCAAGTCTTCCGTTGATATAAAGATCCATTTGCTTCGCGGAGACCTTCTTTGCATCTCCTCGAATCTTTTGTCCTTTTGGACTCCAGATGTTCTTTGGTATTGGTTCCAATCCCGCCTTTTTCAGAGCATACTCAAACACATCATCGGAGTTTATGATACGGAAACCTAAGGAGGTAAGACCCGTCTTACCGACCATAAAAGACTTACCGGAACCCGGCCCGCCTGCTAAGAATACTGCTTTGAAAATTGCTGGATCATCTACTCCCTCTTCGATTTCTTTTTCTATTTCTTCTTTCATTTCGCGTACTGTCCACCCTTGGCCGGGTACTTTATTATAAGATTCCAATTCGTTTCCCTTCGGTGAGAGAACCGATAGGATTTCTGCTCCTTTATATTTACTAACCTGAAATTTGAACTTGGTGCCGGGATATTCCTTTGCCCAATTCTTTTTGATTTGATTGAGAGTAAGATACTCAACTTTCTCATCCATTGAAACTTTTTTTCGGGCGGCAGTTTTACTCAGTTCCTTTTTCTTGTCCTTATGAACTTGAGTCTTTGATCCCATCATTCCCGTCTTATTCTTTCGAACCTTAACACTCTCTTCTTTCTCCGAAGAATTAGGATCATCGTGAGTATAACCGAGCTTAGCCATTCTTTCATGATCTTCGGGAGTTTTTGCGGTATACGCCTTTCCGGTTTTAGGATCATACATCTTATGAGGATATACTGCTTCTTCCGATTTACTTTCGGTTACGGGGGCAGCAGTTACAACAACTTCCGCGTCCTTTCCTCGACTTTTTAAAGTTGAAACTATTTTGTCGGCAAGTCTTTTACTACGGACAACTTTCCAAAATTTCTTTTGCCCTTTAAACATAATAGCGTAATTGTTAGGTCCTTCTTTTTCAAGTTCCCGAGCAATCTCACGCTTTTTAAAACTACTAATTTCTTTCAACTTACCCATGTCTTCTATTTATAATTTACTCTTCTTCTATACGTATCAAGAGATCTTTTTTTCCACTAAAAACTCTATGAAATGTGTTCTTTTTTATGTGATACTCTTTTCCTAACTCAAGTTTCTTTGGAAGTTCATTGTCCATTTGAAGTTCCCAGTCATTACCCGATGATATTATATGTATTGTTCGATCTTTTCTGTCACGATGCCAATCCAACTCAGAAGATTCTTCCTTTGCGAAGATTCTTCGAAAGTGAGATCCGTGGGCATAAAAGTCTTTATATTCCTCTACCACCACGAACTTGGATTGTCAACTTGAAGACCTAAAGATTTCGCAAAACGAGGAAGTCTACACGCCCAGTAAGAAGCCTTAGTTTTATCATTTCGTGTATCGCATTTGTGACGAGCAGCAAACGACTTCCTTGCCTCAGGATCATTAATCTTTACCTTCAGTCCGGTTGTGTCTCCAAAAGAAACCTTCTTAATGTTCTTTGTTTGAGGATCGCGAACATAAACATAGAACTTTTTGTTACCACCTCTTTTGGGTTTGTTGAGTTCTGGATCCTCTTCATTGAGAGACTCATTCTTTTTACGACCCTGACAATGAGCTCTCTGACTGAATCCCTTTGGATTGTTGCAGTCAATACTCTTCTTATACTTCTCGCTCCACTTCTCAACCATCTCAACCATTGGCCAATCCAATGGAACTTCGTATCCCCTATACTCGGCGATCTCTCCAATGTCAGTCTTGATGATGTCTTCATTGATATCGTTGAGCTCGATCTTTCCCTCTAACCAAAGTTCTCGGGTCTCTCGAAAGAATTCAAAGTAACGATCCGATCCGGGCCGATAGATGTTATCGACAAAGGGAATCTCTCTCTTTGCCATTTCGACTATGGCCTCAAACACAAAATGTTCTTTAAAATTCTTCATTGTTTCAACTCTTCAAGTATCTCTCTAAAACCAAATTGTAAAATACTGAATTCGTTTTCAGCCGCAAACTCTTCTATTTCCTTTATCTGTTCTTCTTCCAAATCGTAGATGTCATCAACACCATAGTGTTGTTCTATCGCAAATCTAACATCTTCTTTGATTTCATTTTCGATGTTTTCCTCGAACTTATACATTCTATTCCATTCAAACGGCATGATATTATCCCTTATGTTTCTTCCAGAGATCAGCGTCGGCAGTCGTTCTTGTCTTTCCACCCGTGATGAAAGAGTTGACTCGGGCGTGTCCCCATTGTTCCGGTGTTGTGCCGGGGCGATGTCCTGTTCTCCATGCGGCCACACCTCTCTTGTAAACCTGTTTCAGTATGGATGCAGAGATGCCAGAAGCCTTTGCCTTTTTTGCAATGGATTTGTCTGCCGAGGATTCGTCAAGTTTCATCTTCTTACGAAGTTCTTCAATCTCCTTACGTATCCTCAACTGAGCAGGAGAATTCGGCATGTGTTTCATTGCCTTCGTGTATAACTTATAGAGTTTTGCCTTATCGTTTTCGTCAAGATTGAGATCTTCATACGCAAGGACTGGATCAGACGTTTTGAAATCTTTCTTACGCATGATCGTTTTGTTTGTAACTTCGAACTCACCGTTCTTGAAATCGACCACAATAGGTAGATTAAGATCGGATTGCATGTCTTTCAGAACTACCTCGGCATCTCCATGCTTCTTGATATTCTTTCCCTTTTCCCTTGCGATCTTCTTGAACAACCTTTGCAACTCCGAAACTGTGATGGCTGGTTTGTTGCGTTTGTCGTTCATACGATCCGCGAAGTGTTTTGTAAATTCAATGTCAATGTCGAACTTGTTCAAGAGACGATCACCGAACTTCTCAAGATCTGCAAGTTGTTTTGCAGTGACCTCTTCCTTGTACAACTCCGGAAACTTCTTCTTCATATCCTGAGTGTATTTCGAAGGTTTCGTCTTGGCGGATGCATCGCCCGG
>Ga0075479_10001162_pt1 | contig 11858 bp, 12 predicted proteins | sample DEB08_DNA_8_FD_76341 | JGI IMG/M metagenome (GOLD analysis project Ga0075479, IMG submission 76341) | Aqueous microbial communities from the Delaware River and Bay under freshwater to marine salinity gradient to study organic matter... | ecosystem: Environmental > Aquatic > Marine > Coastal ... | reverse complement strand
CCTACTGAATCAGCGATCCAGCAGGAAGAGCAGGCTGCGCACCACCTTGGCGGCCAGCACGCTGCTGACCCCGCTGGGGTCGAGCATGGGCGCCAGTTCCACCACATCGGCGGCCACCAGGTTGTGGTGGCGCAGTTCATCCACCAGGGCGGCGAAGTCCCGCCAGAGGAATCCCCCCGGCTCCGGGGTGCCCGTACCGGCCATCACCGCCGGGTCAAACCAGTCCAGGTCAACCGTGAGGTAGATCGGTTTGCCCCGGAGGGGTTTGAGCGCCTCGGCCATCCGCTCGATCGCGACCAGGCGTCCGGTTTGGCGCAGTTCGCTGAATTCCTCGCGGGTGCCACTGCGGATGGCGATCTGCAGCAGCTGTTGGCTGGGCAGGACCTCCAGGCAGCGGCGCATGGCGCAGGCATGGCTGTGGTTGGCGCCGAGCCACTCATGGCGCAGGTCGGCGTGGGCATCGAGTTGCACCAGCACCAGTTCGGGATGCTGCTCGGCGACGGCGGCCACTGCTCCTGAGCTGATGGAGTGCTCACCGCCCAGCATCAGCGGCTTGAGGCCCAGCCCCAGCACCGCCTGCGTCGCCTGCTTCACCGCGGCCACCACCGGCTCTGGGGCGCCGAAGGGGATGTCCACGGCGCCCAGGTCGGCAATGGCCAGTTCCTCGAGATCTCGATCGAGCTGGGGGCAGTAGCTCTCGAGGCCCGGGCTGACCTCGCGGATCGCCGCTGGGCCAAAGCGGGTGCCAGGCCGGAAGGAGGTGGTGCCGTCGTAGGGCACGCCGAATAGGCCCACCCGGCAGCCGGCGGGATCCCGCTGGCTGCCCATGTAGATGGCGCCGTCGCTGTCAAAGAGGTCGTTCATGCGTTGATCGCGCGTTCGATGGCGGCGGGGATGGCGTCAAAGGCGCCGCGCTGCCAGCGGGGACTCCAGATCTGGCAGCCATCGACCACGGCCGCGGCGCGGGAGGGATCCGGCTCCAGATAGCGGCGGCCGTCGATGGCGGCGAAGGTCCAACTCCACCAGCCGCTCGGGTACATCGGCACCCAGCCGTACATCGGATCGGCATGGCCAAAGACCTCGCGGATCACCTGGACGGTGTCGATGTGGACCTGACGGAAGGCCTCGGGGGATTCGCTCTGGGTGGCGAAGACGCCACCGGGCTTGAGGATGCGGCGGCACTGCTCGAAGAAGGCCCGGTTGAACAGGCCTTCGGCGGGGCCAGCGGGATCGGATCCATCGACGATCACCACGTCGTAACTGGCGTCAGCGGCATTGGCGGCCCAGGCGATGCCGTCGCCCACGGTCAGGTGGAAGCGGGGATCGCTCCAGCAGCCTCCGCCGATGGAGGGCAGGTGCTGCTGGCTCCACTCCACCACCAGTCCGTCGATCTCGACCATGTCCAGGTGCTGCACGCCGGGGTGGCGCAGGCACTCGCGGGCTGTGCCGCCATCGCCGCCGCCGATCACCAGCACGCGCTCCACTGAAGCGGCGCTGCAGAGCGCCGGGTGCACGATCGATTCGTGGTAGTGCCGCTCCTGGCGCTCGGCGGTCATCCAGCAGCCGTCCAGCAGCAGGCCCTTGCCGTAGCGCTCGCTCTCGATGATGGTGACCGTCTGGAAGGGGGATTGCTCTTCAGCAATCACCCGCCCGGCCAGTCCATAGCGGACACCATCAAAGATCTCGTCCACCCAGCCGGGGGTTGGAGCGGGAGCGGCACTGTCGGCCATCGCAGGGGCGCGGGGAGATCTCTCCAGATTTGCGCACCGCCCTCCCTAGGCCTTGAGGGCCTCGATGAGCTCAGGGCGGCTGTGCCAGCTCCAGGGGCCGCTGGTGACGGCGTCGATCTGCAGCTCCCGGCGCAGGTCCTCCAGGTTGCGGGGCATCAGAGCTTCCCAGGGCTGGGCAAAGAGGGGTTGGGCGTTGGCACCCATCTCCAGCCCTTCACTGATGCGGCCAAAGGCATAGGCCGTGGTGTGGGCCTTGTCGGCGTGGCTTTCCAGCTCGTCGATCGGGGTGTCATCCCTGAACCAATTCAGCAGCAGGGACATCAAGTCGGTGAAGGCCAATCCTGGGTGGGAGAACTGGGCGACGCTGACGCTGATCACCCCCAATTCGCCGAAGTTGTCCAGGCTGAAGCCGGTGAGGATGTGGTGCAGGTCGTGGGTCGCATAGACCCGGTAGTTGATGTAATCGGCGTCCGTCTCGAGATTGCTGAAGAAGCTGGGCTCGGGGAAGAAGTTGATGTCGTAGCCCAGCGCCCCGAGCACCGTCGCGTAGGTGTGACCCAGGCTGCCTTTGGGCAGGGCTTTCAGGGCCTCTGGGTCGTAGGGGCCGCTGAGCTGCCGGGTTTGGATCAGCCGCTCGGCTTCAGGATCGCGGGCCAGGCGTTTGCGGCAGAGCTTCATCGGGTTGGAGTCCCGCAGCCGGTGGGAGAGCTCAAAGACGTTCTGGGCTGACTCCCCTCCTCCAGCCGCCAGGTCCATCAAGCCCAGAAAGCCCTGGATTTGCTCGGGGCTGGCCAGGCGATCGAGGTAGCGAAAACCCATGGGGGCTCCAGTGCCGGCCCCTCAAACTAGAAATGGTTTTTCGATCAGACCGCGTCCTGCTGCTCCTGGCGGATCTGGGCCTTGGCCTGCTGCCAGAGACCCTCGAGTTCGCGGATGCTGCGGCCCTGAAGATCGCCCCCCAGGGCGGCTTCGACGCGGGAGAAGCGATCGAGGAAGCGCCGGTTGGTGCCCGCGAGGCCTTCCTCGGGTTCGATGCCGCACCAGCGCGCCACGTTCACCAGGGTGAACAGGACATCACCGAGTTCCTCCTGGGCGTGGCGCTTGTCCCCTGAGGCCACGGCTTCCTTGAGCTCATCGAGCTCCTCGTGGACCTTCTCCCAGACACCGTTCATGTCATCCCATTCGAAGCCCGCCTTGGCGGCTTTCTTGGAGATGGTCATCGCTCCGGCCAGGGCGCCTTGGCCGCGCACCTTGCCCGCGAGGCGATCGCTCAGGGGACTGGCGGAGGGCGGAGCCTCTCCTTTTTCGCTGGCCTTGATGGCCTCCCAGGTGTCCTTGACCGCGGCGCTGTCTTGGGCGATCGCATCGCCAAAGACGTGGGGGTGGCGGCGGATCAATTTCTCGCTGATTCCCTGGGCGATGGCCTCGAGATCGAAGCGCTGCTCCTCCTGGGCGATCTGGGCATGGAGGACCACCTGCAGCAGTAGATCGCCGAGTTCCTCTTTGAGGTGGGCGTCATCCCCGTGGCGGATGGCGTCGGCCACCTCGTGGGCCTCCTCGAGCACATAGGGCACGAGGGACTGGTGGGTTTGCTCCAGGTCCCAGGGGCAGCCCCCATCGGGATCGCGCAGCTTGGCGACCACCGCGATCAGCTCTTGCAGGGCGTCGCTCATCGAAGGGGGGCCAGCTGGCTCCTCACGATCTCATTGCGCTGCAGGCCGGCGGCTGAACCAAAGCCGGTTGAACAGGGCCTGCAGCAGTTGCGTCGCTGGCTCCATCCCCGCCCGATGCAACTGCCCCGCCAGGCGATCTGCATCCACGGAGTAGACCCCGGCATTGCGGGAGGCCATCACGCGCTCGATCGTTTCGGAGTCCATGCCTTGGGCGTGGAAGCGGGCCCGGGCGATCGCCTGCCAGAGCTCCATGTCCGCCCCCGGTTCCTCGCTGAAGCCGCTGATCACCAGCACGCCCCCAGGGCTGACGCGGGCACAGAGCTGTTGGAGGCAGTCCTCTTGCTCAGCCGGAGGAAGCAGGTGCAGGACGTTGTGGCAGATCACCGCGTCAAAACGGCCTGGCACCTCCTTGAGGTCGTTTGGGGCCCAGCCGATGCGACTGCCCGCTTGGACTCGGGCGATCACGGCGTCGCAGAACCCCCGCATCTGCTCGCTCGGCTCCACCAGCTGCAGGTGTGCGCCGGGGATGGCCTTCAGCAGGCTAGGCAGTTCTTCCCCTGCCCCAGGGCCCACCACGAGCGCCGATGAGGCCGTTGGCACGAGGGCCCCGAGTGCAGCAGCGGCGAGCTCGAAGTGGGTGTCGTAGGCGGGAATCAGCCGGCGAATGCTCTGGTCGTAGTGCCGGCCGTAGTCGCCATCGAAATCAAGGAGCGCCATGGGGCTTCGCGATTGCCTGTGGTCTAGCGACGGCGCCAGAGCCGTGGCATGGGATCACCGTCCTGCAGCAGGTGCAGCCAGGCGCTGGCCTCGACGCCAACCAGGGCCACCCAGAGCAGCCGCTCCTGCTGCTTGAGCCAGATCAGAACTTCGCTGCTCGAGGGGACTCCCCAGGGGTGCAGCAGGCCGCTCAACAGCAGGACAATGCCGAGGCCATAGCCCACCCGCACCAGGGTTCCGACCACCGGCGTGTGGGACAGGATCGAGCGATGGCGCAGGGTCTTGCGGTAGGGCCACCAGAGCCAGCGCAGGGGCCCCCAGCGTTGGTAGGGCCGGGAGTTGGTGTCGAGATCGGGGGAGAGCCAGAGGCCTCCGATCAGGAAGGCCAGGGTGCTGACGACCGTTCCGAGAGGTCCAAGCCAGGGCCACCAGAGCAGCCCATAGGGCAGGGCCAGCCAGCAGGTGGCGCGGTCGTGTTGCTGGCCGCTGGCCATCGCTGGGGGTGAATGCTGCCCTGCAGAATGCCGTAACCGCCCGGTTAGCTCAGCGGTAGAGCGCCTGCCTTACAAGCAGGATGTCGCTGGTTCGAACCCGGCACCGGGCATCACTGCACTAGTGGGCTGAGGACAGCTCCCCGCCGCGGCCGCCGGCTTCTTCTGCCACACCGATGCGGGCGAAGAGATCGGTGCTCTCTTGGTTGAGGTTGATCACCTCGACCTGGCTGCCGCCGAGCTTGAGCTTGCGGATGACCTGATCAAGGGCGGTCACGCCGCTTTGATCCCAGATGTGGGCCTCGCCCATGTCGATGGTGACGCGAGCGGGATGTTCGTGCAGCTCAAACCCCTGGCGGAAGTAGATGCTGCTGACGAAGAACAGCTGACCGCGGACGCGGTAGATGCGGTGCTCGCTGCCGCTCTGCTCACTGCTGACCTCGATCACCTTGGCGACCTTGCGGCTGAACAGGATCCCCGCCAGAGCCACACCGGAGAGCAGGCCCACCGCCAGGTTGTGGGTCAGCACGGTCACCACCACCGTCAGCAGCATCACCGAGGTGTCGCTCTTGGGGATGCGGCGGATGCTGCGGATCGAATCCCAGTTGGCGGTGTTGATGGCGATCATCACCATCACCCCCACCAGGGTGGCCATCGGGATCTGATTCACCCATTGGCTGGCCAGCAGGATCATCGCCAGCAGGCTCACGCCCGAGGTCAGGGTGGAGAGGCGGGTGCGGCCGCCATAGCCCACGTTCATCACCGACTGGCCCACCAGGGCGCAGCCGGCCATGCCGCCGAAGAACGAACTGACGATGTTGCCGATGCCCTGGCCGCGGGCTTCCTGGTTTTTGTGGGACGAGCTGTCGGTGACGTCGTCGAGGATGTCCTGGGTCAAGAAGGTCTCCATCAGACCCACCAGGGAGATGGCCAGGGCGGTCGGAAGGATCAGGCCCAGGGTGCCCGTGGTGAAGGGAACCTGCGGGATCCCGAATTGAGGAAGGCCGCTGGGCAGGGTGCCGAGGCTGCTGACCGTGGGCACATCCAGGCCCATGCGAATCGAGATCCCCGTCGAGATCAGGATCGCCACCAGGGCCGATGGCACGACCTTGGTGAAGCGCGGCATCACGTAGATGATCACCAGGGTCAGGGCCATCAGGCCCCAGACCGCCGGCAGCTGCCCCGCGGTCACCGCCACCTTCTCGGGGTGGAAGAAATCAAGGCCGAGCTGAGGAAGCTGGGCCAGGAAGATCAGGATTGCCAGGGCATTGACGAAGCCCGCCATCACCGGTTGCGGCACGAAGCGCATCTGGTGGGCGAGCCGTAGATAGCCCCAAGCGATCTGCAGGACTCCCGTCAGGACCCCGGCCGCCAGCAGGTACTGCAGGCCCATGCCTTCGCCGAGGGCGTTGCCCTGCTCCACCAGCCCGGTCATCAGCAGGGCGGTGGAGCCCGTGGCCGAGGTGATCATCGCGGTGCGCCCGCCGAAGACCGCCAAGGTCACCGAGAGCATGAAGGCGCCAAAGAGACCCACCCGCGGATCCACGCCGGCGATTCCGGAGAAGGCGATCGCCTCGGGGATCATCGCGAAGGCCACCACCAGGCCCGAGAGGATGTCCCGATGGGGTTTGCCCCACCATTCTTTGAGGGCGAAAGTCATAGGGATCGGCGGCGGCTGTCGTCTGGCGTTCCCTACAGGGAACCGCCCGCTGGGGCCGACCCTATCAGTGCTGCACTGACCGACCTGAGGCGTGCGCAGGCCTCGACGTCCAGCGCTTGAGGGGGCATGCGGCAGCTGGTGGGATAGCCCCGCAGGTTCCCGAAGCCGCCTGGTCCGTAGAACACCCCGGCCTTGGCCTCCGGCGCGGTCGCGGCAAAGAGCTGGGGCAGGGCCCCCATGGCGGCGCTCTGGAAGAGCGGGTCCATCAGGCGGTAGGCCAGTCCCTCGACTTTGGCGTTTTTGGAGGCCACGGAGGTGGGCTGCAGGTTGGTGCGGGCCAGGCCCGGGTGCGCCACCAGCGAGAGCACGCTGGAGCCCTCCTGCTCGAGCTGGCGCTGCAGCTCCAGGGCCGTCATGGCGTTGGCCAGCTTGCTTTGGCCGTAGGCATCCCAGGGCCTGTAGCGCGTCTCGCCCTGCAGGTCATCGAAGGCGATCCGGCCGAAGTAGGCCGCACCGGAACTCACATGCACCACCCGTCCACTGGGGCTCTGCTTCAGCAGGGGCAGCAGGGCCTGGGTCAAGGCGACGTGGCCCAGGTGGTTGACCGCGAATTGCAGCTCGAAGCCCTGGCGGCTCAGGGTCCGGGGCGGCGCCATCACTCCGGCGTTATTCAGCAGCAGGTCCAGCTGCTCCACCTGGGCGGCGGCCCGCCGCACGCTCTCCAGGTCCGCCAGGTCCAGTTCCAGCGGGATCAGCTCTCCGCCGGTGTCCGAGCGCAGGGCCGCGGCGGCGGCGTTGGCTTTCTCGAGGCTGCGGCAGGCCAGCAGCACGCGGGCCCCCTTGGCGGCGAGGGCCCGGGCGCTCTCCAGTCCCAGGCCGCTGTTGGCGCCGGTGATCAGGGCGGTCCGCCCCCGTTGATCGGGAATCTCAGCGGCGGTCCAGGGCACGGCGGGGCGGGGCACTACGGCCCCAATCGTCTCGCCCGCAGCTCCAGCACCGTGGGTCCGACCCAGAAACTGCCGGGATCCGAGGCGGCCGCCTGGATCTGCCCGAGTGCTGCGGTTTGGTCCGCAGCGCTCCAGAGCCCGAGGCGCTGCAGCTGCAGCCCGTAGACCGCAACAAAGCGCTCCAGCCACTGCGCCGCCATCGAGCCTTGGGGACCGAGCACGGGCAGGGGGCGCAGCTCTTCGATGCTCCAGCCCCGCGCCGTCAGCAGCGACGGCAGCCTTCGGTTCACATCCGGATCACCGCCGGCCGCTCGGAAGCTCCGCTGGCAGGCCTGGCCAAAGCGAGCAACGGCTTCGGCCCCGGGGTGCAAGGCGAAGGTGTCCCAGTGGACGTACTCGTGGAACAGCACCTGGCCGCCGGGGCGGATGCATTGCCCCAGGCCCGCCAGGAGCGGTTCCAGGTCCGCCAGGAACATCGCCAGCCAGCGGCACCAGGCGAGATCGAACTGCTCTTGGGGCCAGGGATCCTTCAGTAGATCGTGTTGGCGGACCTCCAGCTGATCGAAGCCGCTTCGGCGAGCCAGGGCTTGAGCCTCGGCGACGTAGTCAGCGCTGAGCTCCAGGCCCAAAACACGGCCGCTGGGTCCGACGAGGGCAGCGAGATCGGCTGCAGCAAAACCTGGACCGGCTCCGAGGTCGAGCAGGTGCTGCCCGCTGTGGATGCCGGCCCGAGCCCAGGCGGCTTGGCTGATGGGTGACCAGAGCTCGTGCTGAAAGCGCAGGCGTTCCAGTTCGCTCTGGTGGGTCCCCAGGACGTAGTCCGAGGCCATGGCCCCACGGCTCAGTCTTCGGGGAAGAGCAAGGAGGCGAGTTCGTCGGGATCCACGTCGTAGACGCGGGCCAGGCTGGTCTCGATCGCAGCGGTCACCTCGCCGGGCAGGAAGCGCATGGCGCTCAGGGCGTCATCGGTGATCTCGTCGCTCAGAAGCTTCTCGCCGCCGAGCTTCTCGTCATTGATCACCGCCATTACCCAGCTCTGGTAGGCGTAGACCAGATCGGCAAACTCCAGATCGGCGTCGTTGAAGTCGAGGGCCATGGCTCGGCGTTCACTTGACCGCAGTCTGCACACCGATGGGGAGGATGGATGTCATGACAACTGCATCTCCTGACCCACTGGCCCTGCAGGCGACCTTGGTGGATTTCGCCCTGGCGGAGTTGGTGCGCCAAAACCGAGAGAGCTTCCAGCCCCTCTGGAGCAGTGAGAGCTGGGCGAAATTGCTGATCTGGATGGCTCTGAACTGCGGCTGCAGCGGCGATGAGGAGGGTCTGAAGACCTTCGCTGAGGCCCTCGGTGCGGTCCAGACCGGCCGGATGCGGCGGGTGTTCTTCGAGCGGGAGCTGGGGGATCTGGAGCTGCAACTGATGGCCGATCCCGCGGAGCAACAGGTGCTGGTGCTGCCCCAGGGCCCCGCCGATGAGGTGCTGGAGCCGGGACGCATCACCCGCGCCCTGGAGCGCGTTGGGCTGACGGAGCGGTTGCCCGCGGATCAGGAACGGTGGCAGCGTCTGGACGCCCTTGTGGCCATTCCCTGGCTGGAGCAGGCTTGATGGAGCTGATTGCGCGCTACAGCAACCCCGGCTTTGAGGCCCTCTCCGATGGGGTGATGGCCTTCTTTGAGCGGCGCGAGGACCTGCAGCGTCCCGGTGTGGCGTTTGGGCCCGATGGGGCTGAGCCCGCCAAGGTTTCGACTGACATCAGCCTGGTGGCGATCGATCGCTCCGACCCCGAGGCCTTTGCGCTCGCGGAGGTGATCCTGCGGGGGGTGACGGCCGGCCTGGAGCGCTACCTGCAGGAGCGTCCCCTCTTCCGGGACTGCTGCCCGGATCAGGAGCTCTTCGTGAACCCGATCTTCAACCTGCAGCGCTATGCCCCCGGCGAGGGCTTCAAGCGCTGGCACTGCGATTGGACCATCAGCGATGAGGCCACCGAGCCGGTGCATCGCGTCCTGGCCTGGATCCTCTATTGCAACAGCGTTGAGGAGGCCGGCACGGAGTTCCATTGGCAGGAGCACCACGAGGAGGCCCAGCGGGGCAAGCTCGTGATCTTCCCGGCCGGGCCTTCCCACATCCACCGGGGCCGGGTCAATCAGAGCGCGAGCAAGACCATCGCCACCGGCTGGATCAATGCCGGCAGCAGGGAGGCCTATCTCAAGCGCCTGGCAGCGGGCTGAGGCCCCGGCGGCCCTTTGCGAGCATGGGGCGATCGCCTGATCTGTTGACGTGACCGACGCCCTGCCGAAGACCTATGACCCGGTAGGCACCGAGGCGCGGTGGCAGCAGGCCTGGGAAACCCAAGGCGCATTTCACCCGGACCCCAAGGCCCCCGGTGAGCCGTTTTCGGTGGTGATTCCACCGCCGAACGTGACCGGCAGCCTGCACATGGGCCACGCCTTCAACACGGCCCTGATCGACACGATCGTCCGCTTCCAGCGGCTCCAGGGCAAAAACGTGCTCTGCCTGCCCGGCACCGACCACGCCTCGATCGCCGTGCAGACGATCCTGGAGAAGCAGCTCAAGGCCGACGGCAAGCGCAAGGAAGACCTCGGCCGCGAGGCCTTCCTGGAGAAGGCCTGGGAATGGAAGGCCCAGAGCGGTGGCACGATCGTCGGCCAGCTGCGCCGCCTCGGCTACTCGGTGGACTGGCGCCGGGAGCGCTTCACCCTCGACGCCGGCTGCAGCGAAGCGGTGATCGAGGCCTTCAACCGCCTGCATGAGCAGGGGCTGATCTACCGGGGCGAGTACCTGGTCAATTGGTGCCCCGCCTCCGGTTCAGCCGTGAGCGACCTGGAGGTGGAGATGAAGGAGGTGGATGGTCATCTCTGGCACTTCCGCTATCCCCTGAGCAGCGGCCAGGGCTTCCTGGAGGTGGCGACGACCCGCCCGGAGACCCTCCTGGGTGACACCGGCGTGGCGGTGAATCCCAAGGACCCCCGCTATGCAGAGCTGGTGGGTCAGACCCTGACCCTGCCGCTGGTGGGCCGGGAGATTCCGATCGTGGCCGATGACCACGTCGATGCCGAGTTCGGCACGGGTTGCGTGAAGGTCACCCCCGCCCACGACCCCAACGACTTCGCCATCGGCCAGCGCCACAACCTGCCGCTGATCACGGTGATGGCCAAGGACGGCTCCATGAATGAGGCCGCCGGTCGCTTCCAGGGGCTGGATCGCTTTGAAGCCCGCAAGGCCGTGGTCGCGGCGATGGAGTCCGAAGGCTTCCTGGTGAAGGTGGAGGACTACCGCCACAGCGTTCCCTTCTCCGATCGCGGCAAGGTGCCCGTCGAGCCCCTGCTCTCCACCCAGTGGTTCGTCAAAACCGAGCCCTTGGCGGCCCGCTGCCGCGAGGCCCTCGAGAACGCCGATCCCCGCTTTGTTCCGGAGCGCTGGAGCAAGGTCTACCGCGATTGGCTCACGGACATTCGCGATTGGTGCATCTCCCGCCAGCTCTGGTGGGGTCACCGCATTCCCGCCTGGTTTGTGGTCAGCGAGACCGGCGGTGTGATCACCGATTCCACCCCCTATGTGGTGGCCCGGGATGAGGCCGAAGCCCAGAGCAAAGCGGATGCCCAGTTCGGGGCGGGTGCTGTTCTTGAGCAGGATCCGGATGCCCTCGACACCTGGTTCTCCAGTGGTCTCTGGCCCTTCTCAACCATGGGTTGGCCCAATGCCGAGGCGGCTGACCTGCAGCGCTGGTACCCCACCAGCGTGCTGGTGACGGGCTTCGACATCATCTTTTTCTGGGTGGCCCGGATGACGATGATGGCCGGCGCCTTCACCGGCCAGATGCCCTTCCAGGACGTCTACATCCACGGTCTGGTGCGGGACGAGAACAACCGCAAGATGAGCAAGTCGGCGGGGAATGGCATTGACCCGCTGCTGCTGATCGAGCGCTACGGCGCCGATGCCCTGCGCTTTGCCCTGGTGCGTGAGGTGGCCGGTGCTGGCCAGGACATCCGCCTGGACTACGACCGCAAGTCGGACACCTCCGCCACGGTGGAGGCCTCACGCAACTTCGCCAACAAGCTCTGGAACGCCACCCGCTTTGCCCTGATGAACCTGGGTGGGGAGACCCCCTCCAGCCTGGGTGAACCGGATCCCGCGGCCCTGCAGCTGGCGGACCGTTGGATCCTCTCGCGCCTGGCCCGGGTGAACCGCGACAGCGCCGAGCGCTACGGCAGCTATGGCCTCGGCGAGGCGGCCAAGGGGCTCTATGAGTTCGCCTGGAATGAGGTTTGCGACTGGTATGTCGAGCTGATCAAGCGCCGCCTGAACCCGGGCGAGAACCCCAGTGCCGAAGCCCTGGCCGACCAGCGCACGGCCCGCCAGGTGCTGGCCAAGGCACTGAATGAATTGCTGGTGATGCTGCATCCCCTGATGCCCCACCTCAGCGAGGAGCTCTGGCATGGCCTGAACGGCGAGCCCGAAGAGACGTTCCTGGCCCTGCAGCCCTGGCCGGCCCTCGACGTCTCGGCCCTGAATGACGAGCTGGAGTCGTCGTTTGCCGAGTTGATTGAGGCGATTCGGGTGGTCCGCAACCTGCGCGCTGTCGCCGGCCTCAAGCCCAGCCAGGGCGTGCCGGTGCG
>Ga0075479_10001158_pt1 | contig 11884 bp, 4 predicted proteins | sample DEB08_DNA_8_FD_76341 | JGI IMG/M metagenome (GOLD analysis project Ga0075479, IMG submission 76341) | Aqueous microbial communities from the Delaware River and Bay under freshwater to marine salinity gradient to study organic matter... | ecosystem: Environmental > Aquatic > Marine > Coastal ... | reverse complement strand
GCCGAGGATGAAGTTGTAGAGGCGGTTCGCCCTGAGGGAGCCAAAGACTTTATCGGCGACGAAGAGAATGCCACGGGCATTGTGGTCGCAGATGGAGAGCAGATCGTAGTTCCGGCATACCCCGAGCCGTTCTTTAACGGTCCTCGCAACGCGGTATGCATCAAAAAGGTAGACGGTGACGGAGAGGAGTATACGCATTTCGTTTACCGAGATCCGTTCTACGCGGTCAAGCGAGTCAAAGACCCGGACAAAGGCGAGATGGTGATCATGCGCCTGCACCTGCCGCGAGACGGCGTGCAAGAGTTCATTGTACCGCTAACGTCGATCACTTCGCGCGAGGAGTTCAGAAAATGTGTTGCCGAGCATGGCATCACGGCACACGGAGATTCATTAGGTTTATTGGTGGCATATATGGTTCAGTGGATAGAACACTTACAGAACAGAGAATCCGCGCTCGCAGCGCGCAGACAATTTGGATGGACCGGCCCGGCGAGCGCCCGGTCGTTTGTCCTAGGCAGCAAAGAGTACATGCCGGACGGCAGTGTCGTGCATAACCCCCCATCCAGTTCGACGGCGCAGTTTATGGGGGCCTTTGACCCCCGGGGTACGCTGGGGGAGTGGAAGGAAGTCGCGGAGTTTTTCGACCGTGACGGCATGGAGATTTTTCAGTTCATGATGTGCGCGGCTCTCGGGGCCCCACTTATGGACCTCACGGGGTGGAACGGTCTATCCATCAACGTCTTCGGTAAAAGTGGGCTAGGTAAGACCACGATCGCCTCGGCGGGCCTGTCCGTATGGGGCGACCCGACGCGCATGAAGATGCACCTGAACGATACAGCTAACTCGAGTATGAACCGCCTCGAGATATTCAAAAACCTGCCCGTGCTCCTCGACGAGATCACGCTAAGCAGCGAGAGGGAAGTCTCCGAGCTGATCTTTAAAGTGACCGCGGGGCAGCAGAAGAACCGTATGTCCGGTAAGAGCAACGAGGAACGCCGTCGCGGTGAGCCCTGGGCCTTGCTGAGTTTCATGACCAGTAACGCATCCGCGGTTGAGTTGATCCGAGCGAATAAGACTGTCTGGGACCCGGAAGCGCAGCGCCTGCTAGAGTTCCACGCGGCGAAGTACCAGTTCAACGATAAGGCCGTCACCGACCAGCTGACTGATAAGCTCAACGGCGTGTCCGGCACAGCGGGCCCGGTGTTTATTTCCTATGTTGTCCAGAACCGCCAGGCAGTGACCGAACTTCTCCGCAAAGTTCAGCGTAAGGTCGACGCCGCTGCAGGGCTGGAGAGCGAGAACAGATACTGGTCAGCGGCCGCGTCAGTGACGATGACTGCGCTAGTGTTGAGTAAGCGCCTGGGGCTGCTTACCTACGATGAGAAGAAACTTTTCAATTGGGTTATTAACATGTTGAAAGAACACAAGGCCTCCGTAAATGAGGGCATGCTCTCCCCCGAGCAAATTATCGCGCGGTACCTTGCGGAGTCGCAGGGCCGCACTCTACGCATCGCATCCACCGTGCGGGGCAAAAAGATCGAGGACGTATCGGACCTGGTTGACCCTGAGCGCACTCCGTACAATGAGCTCGATGTTCGATATGAGACCGACCGCAACGTGGTCTTTATGGACACCAAGCCGCTACGCAAGTGGTGCGCGAAGGAGCGGATCGCGTATGAGCCGCTGGTTAAGGCTCTCATCTCGTCTGTGGGCGCGCGCAGCACTATGAAGCGTATGGGCACGGGTACGTCCCAGGCCCTGCCCCCTGTGTGGGCGTTAGAGGTACCGCTGCTGACCGACGTGTTGTCGGAGGCCGTAGGCGGTGAGTGAGTCCCTGGTTGCTTCGGTTGACGATATGAGCCCCGACGGGGTTCGCATCGCGGTGGAGTGGGATAAGTGGGAGTTGGGAGCGTCGGTGTTCGTGCCGGCGCTGGCCGTGGATACGGCCATAGCCCAGTTTAACTCTCACGCAGCCCGTAGAGGGTGGGCTTTAATCACCCAGATCGTAGTAGAGGACGGCCTGTTAGGCGTCCGAGCATGGAGAGTTGATCATGACCACAATAATCAGTCCGAGCGTGAAGGCGACGTCGAAAGCGTCAGCTAGGGAGAAGGGCATCGAGATGAAGCACCTGCCGTTTTATCACTTCAAGGAAGACCCGATCGACGGCGTCTATGTGAACGCCACCATCGCAGACAATATGCTGAAGGCACGAGCGGCGCGTGACGTTACTGTGACCCACGTGGCCGAGCAGCTGGGTGTCTCTCCCGCTATGTATGGCAAGTGGGAGCGCGCCGAACACCCCGTTCCCGCTAAGTCCTTATGGCTAGTAGCACGGGTTCTGGGGGTCAGCCTGCACGACCTGCTCGACGGGCTGCCAAATGCTGGGGCTAAAACTCACTCGCAGAGTTAATCAGATCCAAGAAGGAGAGAGCGTCCTGGTCCATCGCAGACATGCGGTCTAACTCGTCCTTGTATGTCACGCTCAGACCATGCATTTTCTCTATCTCGCGTCGCTCCCGCGATTTCATAGATCTAGACAATGTGTCGTCTGTAATGGCCGCCTCCGGGTGGTCCTGATTGAAGCGAGCAATTTGCTCGAGGGTGTGTGCCACACCCGCATAGCTTCCCCTGCGGATTTCAAGAGCGTATCGGTCGAGTAGTTTGTTGCGGCGCGCGCCAATGGCACGGTCGATTTTGGCCGTTTGCTGCGTCTCTTCTTGGACCCGCGTATAGGCCGCCGGCGTGAACCCCAAGGCCTGAGCAAACAGTTCGTACCCGGTGAAGTCATCATAAATTGGGCTGCCAGTCCGGGTGTTTGCACCACCCTCGCGGTAGTAGCGCGCCGTCTTGAGCAGGTTGCGGACCGCCGTAGGGGAGATGTTTTCAAAGCCTCGAGCCCACTGCCCGCTACTAAAGTCCTTCATGCCCTGCTGGCCCTGTTTAACCAGGCTCCATGATGGGCCGAGAACGTGGGAGAGCACGTGCTCACTAAGCGGCTGGCCCTCAAGATACGGGTTGTCCCGCATAATTAAGTCCGGGAATGACAGCGAGATACGATTGGCGGCGTCAATACCCAGCAATGTGAGCACGCCCTTGTGGAGCACGTCGTTGTTGCCGAGGAAGTTCTTAGCTACGGTGTCGAACTCGTTCTCGTCGTCTCCGGCCAGCATATCGTACAGCCGCTCAATGAGACCGTAGATCGGCATACCAACGGCGCCTGCCAGCATTCCAGTAGAAGCGTGCAGCAGCATTAACTGCTTCATACCCGCGCGCGCGGCTTCGAGCTCTGCCGGAGGGAGCTCACCCCTGCCCACCTTATGCTTGATATAGCGGAACGTGTCCGACGCCATGCGCACTTGGAGCGCCGCTTGGATAAGTGTCCAGTTCTTAAACAGCATCGCCGTACGGCCGAAGCCCTTCTGCGCTAGGCGCGGCGCAGTGTGGATGCCCGACCCGCCGTTGACTTCTAGCGTGTCTTGTATGGCCAGCTGTGCCGCTTTCTCTCGCAACTTCACCGGGTCCGCGCCAGGGTTGTCCGCTGTGAGTTTTTGCAGCGCCAAGGTGTATGACGCTATCGACGTCACTTGGTTGGGCACCTGCTCTGATACGTGGAACGGGAACGCCAAAAAGCTGGCGACTTTGCCGATCGGAGTTTTGCCCGTGGGAGTCTCTTGCACCGACTCCATCCATACAGATCGACGGAAACGTCCGTTGTCGGCCATAGCCTTTACCAAGGGACCCAGGTCTACTAGGCGCGCTTTCAGCTTAGGGTGAGCCTTAAACAGGGGGTCCAGGTCATCGCGCAGGACATAGTCACCCACGTCGTTGAGGGTGAAGTAGTTGTCCAAGGACGGCTCAGATTTGCGTGTGATGGTCTCATACTCGCCTGGCACGCCTGTAGGCACTTGGATTGTATGTGTTCCTACCCCGAAGTAGCTGTTAGAAAAAATCCCCAGGCCTCGCTGGATGGCTACGGCCGATTTAGCCACGCCGTACTTGCCTCCGAGCACGCTGATAGTGGTAGTCGGCAGGGTCGCGTACGACAGCAGCCACGTAGAGGGGTTTGTCAGCATCCAGAAGAACGACGTGGTGTTAAGAGTTCGCGCTAGCGTATCTCGTCGCGGGTCGATGGTGGTCAAGTTGTCTAGCCGCTTCAGAAGTTCTTCGACGATGGAGCGTTCCATCGGCGCTTTTTCCCGGACGAATTTACCCCCACGCGCAACTACTTTCTCCCCGCTAGCCAGCGCACGTGCTCCAGGGCGCACCCGAATAAGATCGAGCAGGTCGTCGGAGATCCGACGCGCAGCGTTTCGTACCCGCGCAACTTCAATGTTACGCGCCAGGGGGTACGTCGACTCCGTGAAGGCTTCGTACAGGTTCTCAGCATCGGCGCCGAGCACGCCCCTGCCTTCTTCACCGCCACGCTTACTCAACGCTTTCATCAGCGACGTTTCCGGGAGGAAGTCGACCATAGACTTGGCGAAGTTCTGCTTGAATGCGTCGATCTCGGCCGCCTTGGTCGGGTTCTTCTTCGCGTATCGCAGGATCGCTTCGTCCAACTTCTTCATGACCAGAGCAAACTCAGTGCCGCCGAGGCGACCGCTGTACGCGCGGGTCTCCATATCGCTACGCGTCATGGTTTCGATGTCGCCGATAATCTGGAACCCTCGTTCTTTGGCGCGCGCCTGCAGCTCGAGCTTACCGGCCATCATAGCCGCTTGGGTGTCGAACGTCTGGAGCACTTCTTCTTGAGATACAGTGCCGTCTCGCGCATCCATGTGCCTAACCTGAGCGGACAGAAAATACTTACCCCGGGCGCGAGACAGGCGGGAGTACGCCTCGAGCTTCTCGAAGTCCATCATCTTATCGATGTAACTCTGCACCGTAGCAAGAGTGTCGGCATCCCCGGCGAGCGACTCGCGCATGTCTGATTCCACGCGGTTTTTGTACGCTGCAAACAGCTGCTCATTGACCGCCAGCGTCTGGCGGTAGAGCTTTTTCGCATCTTCGGACAACTTCGCATATTCCTGCGATGTCTTCTGCCACAAAGCAAAGCGCTTACTATCACGCCCGTATCGTTTAGCCGCTTGTTTCTCTGAGATAGACCGGTCGGTGTTGTTGTATGAGTCATCGGTCTTGTACTGAGACAGCAGCTTGTACTCCGCGGGGTTTTTAGACTTCAGCTCCAGGATCTTGCCGGCGACGTAGTCGATCGGGGCATAGCGGTGTTGGATAGCAGACTCGAAACCGTTAATCAGCGAAGAGATTTTATCCGCATGGGGGATTTTGAACTTGCGCGCCAACTGGATGATTGGGTTAAGCGGAGTGAGTAGCCCAACTCCGTTGCGCAGCGCAGCGCCGAGGTCATTCTTAGCTGCGTCCGTGATCTTACCTGCGACCGTCCCCCGGCCCCCGCCTGTAGGAGCGAATGACGACATCTGCGTGGGCTTGAGCGCGCCCTGCGCTTTGTAGTCCGCTACATTATTCATCTGATACAGGGCTTGCGCGTATATGTCGCCCGGGTCTTGCGCCATGATGGCCTCGACCGCGTTGTAGAAGTTAGCGGATCGCGCCGCGTTTGCTCCGTAGTTGTACCCCAGCAGTCGGCCGAGCGCGTTGCGGAGTTTGTCAAACAGCCCTCGCGGTTTCTCAGTGCCTGGCTCCACTAGACGGGCAACGGCGTCACGCACCTTATTGTTGGAGACCAACTCAGTGACAAACTCGTCGAGGTTTAGCGCGGCAATCTGGACTTCATGCGCGAGGTCCGGGTCCGCCTTTACGAGGTCCAAGGTCTCTTGCAACTGTTTAACAGCCGCGCGTTCGTTGACCGTACGCTCAGTGTCGGGTTTTGCCAGCACATGCCGGGTGGCCCAGTGCATGACTTCGTGCAGCACCGTGTGGGCGTTCATGCCCGTTTCGGAGTCGAGGGTGATAGTCCGTGTAGCTGGATCGTATTTGCCGCGGAAGGGCGCGTTGTCGACAACGACAACAGTAGGAGCGTTAGTCCCCGCCTTCTTGAGCAGACCGAGCGCTAGGCGCACTACGCTTGTAAGGCCGAGAGCGTTCTTGACTTCAGGGCGCGTAAGAATGGCTTCTACCGCGCCAACCACGTTATTGTTCCGTAGCTGCCCGATCAGTGCAGGATCAGTTTTACCGTCGAGCGCATCCGCTGTGTTTTTACGCTGCTTGGCCTGGATAGGGTTTTCGCCCGCTACTGTGGCCGCTCGCGCGGCTTTAGTTTCAGTTGCTTGGCGTTCCAGTGGAGTTGGCGCCTCTTTTTTCGCCGCGGGACGCTTCCGCGCTGGTTGCTGGGCGGGCTTCAGGGCAGTAGGCTCAGGTTGGCTTAAGCGTTCGAGCGTCGCAGGGTCGAGGTTTGATTCTACCCAATACTTAGCCTTGTTATCGGCGCCGTCCATGATCTTGCGCAGGGCCGTAGTGGGGTTTGGGTATGCACGCAACGTTTTCGACGCAGCTATGGCAGCATCCTGGCGTGCGGACGGGCCACCGGACTCGCCTGCTTGGATGGCGTCTAGGATGCGGGCTTTGTCTTCTGGCGTAGTGACGTCCGGCTCAGCTGTATAGGCATCGGGGGCATCTTGACGAGTACCCTCAAAATCAAGGTGATGTCGCAGCAAGCGCTGCGCCTCTGGAGACGTCGTATCTACGGGGCCGAAAGCGTCCAGCACCGCGCCCTGATCTCCAGGGAGCCGCCCTGAATCTTCTTTGATCTGCCCAATCGCGTCAAACGCAGCTCGCATATATGGACGATGATTGGCCAGCGCAGGTTTATTGCCGCTCCGAATGCGGTTCTTTACGCCTTCGAGGAGCGATTTAATCGCGCGGTCGTGAGTGCCCGGGTCCGCCGCATCGTATCTTTTTAGCGTATCAAGCAGCGTTTTTGTCCCCGAGGCGCTGGCATTAGATATTCCAACCGCGCTTAGTGCCGCTCTGGACTCCGCCGCGCGTGGCTTGGTCACAGTTTTAGCAAGGTTAAGGAGCTTAGTGTCTCGCGCAGGGATGGCGGGAGCCTGAGCCGGAGGAGGCGTATCTCGAGTCGGAACGGGCAGCCCTGTCAGTGGACCAAAGGCCGCATTGTATTTCTCCGTTGCGGCGTCGAGCGCGGCGTTGGCCCGAGTTAGTCTGCCGCTCCAGTGGCCGATCGCGCGTTTATTTTTGGCTTTCCGCGCTCCAGCGAGATTTTTCTCCGCGTTGAAGACGTCGAGTTGCGCCTGCTGGCCCTCGGCAATCATGCGGGCCTTGGCCGGGGATACCGGCGTTGTTTTACCCTTATCTCGCTTAGCCTCGAAATCCTGTCGCATGCGATCCAATGACTCGCGTTGGCTAGCGGCTTTTTCCGCCTCCTGGTCAGCAAGAACTTGGTCGAACTGCTGGCGCGCTGGGGCCTGCTGGGCGAGGCGCTCCGCACGATAATCCGCCCGCGGTGGCCCGCCGAGTTCAATAGTTCCGTCTTGCTCTAGGACGTTTACATCCGGTTCTACCGGGGCGGTGGGCGCCGGGAGTAACCCTTTTGTCGGCCTGATGCTCTGCCCTTGTTTCCGGGCCTGGGCCGCGGCGGTCTCCATAGCAGATAGAGCGCTAGATGCTGCCTGTTCATATGTAGTGGCTGCCTGCATAGCGTCGGAAAATTCAGCCGCCGCCTGTTCAAGCGCCATATTAGTTGCGTCGGTCGGATTATCGGTGTGGGCACGCCGCGCCTTGTTAAGCGCAGCCTTGGCTTTTTTCGCTCGAGTGAGGGACGACGCATGGGCCGCCGAGGCGTCTTCGTACCTTTGTTTATACTGCTCCGCCGCGTCGTAGAAGTCACGCGCAGCAGAAGGTACAGGCTCTCCGGGAGGGGTCGCTGAGGTGTCAGGAGCGGGCAGGCCCGGGGGAGCGGCGCGCAAGCGACCGGGCACGACGAGATCGGCGATAATTTGCAGGGCCGCGCCCGCAGCTCCGCCCATAGTGGCGGCTTCTTGAGTGCCAGCGAACGGCTCCGCTTCGGGGTCATACCCTTTAGCCATCAGGTTCTGCAGCGTATTCTCGATGACCTCGGATACAGCCTCTTCCCCGCCGGTCCGCAAAGCACGCTGCGCCCGCAACGCCGCAGATTTAATGATACTGGGGGACGACTCGACAACGCGGGTCAAGCCGGGCATTTTTGTGACGAGCGTAGATGTGACAGGGCTAGCTGCTAACGGCTTGAGCATACGTCCAATGGGGAGGGCGCCAACAGTAGCACCGACAGCGCCGCCGCCTAGAACAGCACCATATCCGGCCAGAGTGTCCTCTGCGCCCTTAGCCCGGGCGCGCTCGTAGGCTTCACCTGCACCTTGAAGACCGGACAGAGTAGCCGCTAAAGCGAAACCCCCCGCGCCCCCTGCAGGCGCGGTACCGATACCGGCTAAGATAGACGGCACGGCAACGGTGGCCATACCCCCGACGTTTTCTGCAAGCCGATAACCGAAGCCCGGCTGGTCCAAAGTCTGAGGGGCACCGCTTTCAGCCAACGCGGCAAGACCGCGTGCAGTCGGCTCCTCAATAAACTGCGGGATAAGAGGACTGACGCCGCCGAGAGCGCCTTGCGCTATGCCTACAGCGCCACGCTGCATACCCCCTATCAGGGGGCCGAGTCCCAGACCAAAGCCCAACGTCGGGGCATCTGACGGGCGCTCTTTACCCGCGGCGCGTTCTTGCTCGCGAACCAAGTAGTCATATTCACGCGCCTTAGCTACGGCGAAATCGCGTTCTTCTGGGGTGGGTGTGTCCCCCTTGCTCTCGAACGTATACGGATGGTTATAGTACGGCCCGGCCTGAGTAAAGATACCCATTAGTTATGCTCCCTAAAACGCTCGTGTGACGCCGACGTTGTCGAGCAGGCTAGCCGCCCCAGGCGAAGGCGCGCCCATGCCACTCATCAGGATATTCCGCGCGGCGTCCATTTGATCTTGCAGTGCTTTAATCTGTTCGTTGCGGGCGTCGATGGCGCGCCCTCGCTCGCCTTTTTTCATCTTTTTAAGCGACGCTTGGAATTGCGTCTGCGCTTGCATGCCGGTCAGCGCTTCTAGTGCGTCTCCGGCGTAGCGCAGAGTGGCTTCCGCGCGTTGGCGTTCTTCCGACTGCTTGTACCGCTCGGCCGTGGCCTGGGCACTCTGAATGGCGGCACCAGCCCGCATGAGGTTGAGTTCGGCCGACAACGCGTCCCGCTCAGCCCTAGACGAAGCCGCCGCGCGCTGCTGCTCAAGGGTCTGCATCTTGTAGTACCGGTCGAACTGTTCTTTAGACATAGCACGGCGGTCGAGCATCTCCTGGCGAGCCTGGGCGATGCCTTCTTTGCGGCGGGCTTCTTTTTGTGCGGCGATGTCCTTGGCTCCAGCTTCATAAGCTGCGATACCTGTTTTCGCTGCCTCTCCGATAGCGCCACCTGCGGTTACTTCTTTGGATCCAGCCAGGGCGAAACCGGCTTTAGCCAGGGCGAGCATGGCGTTGCGACGGCTCTCCCGAGTGAGGTCACTAACACCGCCGGGCACACCGAAGCTCGAAACCGCCTGGGTGTATGCTTTCTCGTCAAATTTAGGCGCAGGGGCGACCTGAAGCGGCGTAGCCGCGGGGAGCGAGACCGAAGGCGCAGCCACTGTAGGGGTAGGGGGGGTCACTACAGCCGGGGTAGGAGGAGCAGTCGGCGGCGTGCCGCGCGTAAGATTATAATCCGCAGGGGGCAGGGGAGCTACGACTGGCGCGGCGTCTAACTCGCGAGGGGAATCAACGAAGCCAATCTTGTACTCTCCCAACCCCTCGAGCGGAATATTGCGGCTATATGCTTCGCGCGCCTCGGCTTCAGTCAGCCCGAGCGTAACGCCTTGCTGTAGATACGGCCCGATGGGGGTCGCAGGGCCCGTGGCCATATCCGTTAGTTGCCCCTTGCCGAATTTCTTCTCCATCCACCCCGGGCCAAATAGGCCCCCGTCATCATACGCTCGCACGATTCCGCCTTCGGCGTAACGGAACAGGATGTTGTCTTCGATGGTGGGTACATACGCGTCGCGGCGCTTCTGCGCATCGCTGCGCGGGTTGAACAGGTTATACAACCAGTCAGCCCACGATTGGCTGTCTTTTGCAGGAGCCGTCGCTTCGGGTATAGGGCCGTACTGTTCTTCATACTTCTGCAGGCTCTCGAGATCCAAGGCGCTGGGCTCGCTGATGCGGGGCAGGGTATATTCTGAGTTCATGCCGATCTGGCCTCCGGGTTCAAACGCTTGGACAATACCGCCTTCGGCGAACAGACCTAAAAACTTTTTGCGCTCTGGATCCGCGTCCGCGGCGGGCAAGCCTAGTTCGTTTACACGGTAGTCGTTCAGCATGGCTTCTGGCACTGGCTGGCCGAACGTATCTTCATAGCGCTGCGTAAAGCGCTTCAGCTGCGTAGCTTTTGCCAATGCGTCCACCATCTGACGCGGGCTGTTTTTGCGCCGAGCGTGCTCCGCGATGCGCTGCTGATACAAATGGTCTAGGCGTGTTACCGGGTAGTCTAGGGTCTCTTCTACAGTGGCGTACGCTGGGCGGGTTACCTTGCTTGGGTAGCGTAGCCGCGTTTCGGGGTTATCATAGGATTCAACAAATCCTTCATTAGCGCCGTAGCTCGCGTGCGCGCCGGTGCCGGCAACGGTACGCAAAAAATCTTTAAGCTCCGCGGCATCGCGTTCCGGGTCGTCGGACGTCTTACCCAGCAGGGTGGCCAGTTCGGCGGGGGATGCGTCTTGGTATGTATCAACTAAGTCCCTAAGCCCACGATGCCGAAACTCATGCGCGTATGCGGGGGCGGCATAGTCAAACATGGGGGTAGAAATAATCGAATCGTCCGGGGCGCGAAGTCCAGAGTCAGATGACGCCCCCTCCGGGGCGTACGCCATAGGCCCCATATGATTAGGGCCCGTAGTGTCGGCGATAAACATGCGCCCGGGGTCGTAACCTAAGCGGAACAGCGCGTCGTCGGCTTCAAAGTCTTGCCGTCCGTTAGACCCGACGCGGGTACCCAAATTGCCGTCATATAGAACCATGGGAGTCGCTAGGTCTCCGCGATCCGTAATGCCGAAGCTCTCGGCGAACCGCGCATCTGTGTCGGATAGAGCAGGGCTAGGAGCGCTATCGGAGCCGTATTGAGCTTGCAATTTCGCCACGAAATCGTCGACGGACTTTTTGATTTCCGCTTGTTCGGGCGTCATAGCTACATAGTCTGGCTTAGGCACTGGGAGCGGGGGGAAGCCCCCGCCTTGTAGGCCAACAATACCGCCTTCGGCGAAGCGTGCTGTGCTCTGCTGCGCGTCTTCTGGGCGCATCGCCTGCGCCATCTGGTTACCTACGGCCTGGGGCAAGCCGGGAGCAGCCATAACTTCTTGAGCGACGGTAGTGTTGTCGATGGGCTGTGACGCTGCCTGGGACTGCCGCATGCCGGCGCGTCGGTTGAGTTCAGCGAGCACGAGATACTCGGGCGCCATACCGGCGCCGCCCTGCTGCATAACTTGCTGGAGCTGTTGGTCGGAGAGGTCTTTGAGGCGCGCTTGGATCTGGAGAATATTCACGTGTTATTTCCCCAATCCGCCGCCGTACTGCGCGCCTAAATTATACATAAGGGGCCGCGCTACTGGAGACGCAGCGGGGACGCCGCCCATGCGGCTGCCGATCCAACCAGTGGCGGCTTGGCCAAGCCCTGCGCCGAGGCTTCCCGCGGGGGCGCCCAGCATGGCTCCGCCGAGAGTACCAGCGAGACCGATACCGGTCCCGAGAATCTGGCGGGCGAGGCCCGGCTGGCGAGACATCTCAGACGACGTCTGGTTCATAGGCACACTGCCGTACAAGCCGCTCATGATGCCGGTGTAGTTCTGC
>Ga0075479_10001150_pt1 | contig 11906 bp, 11 predicted proteins | sample DEB08_DNA_8_FD_76341 | JGI IMG/M metagenome (GOLD analysis project Ga0075479, IMG submission 76341) | Aqueous microbial communities from the Delaware River and Bay under freshwater to marine salinity gradient to study organic matter... | ecosystem: Environmental > Aquatic > Marine > Coastal ... | reverse complement strand
TATGCAAAAGTTACGATCTGACTGTTGTTGATACCGTCAACGTCAACCATAACAGCCCAAACACGAATCTTGGCGTTTACGTTTGCAGTGGCAATTGTAACGTCAAGAGTGTCGGCAGCGGCATATGCTTTTGGAACGTCGTTGGCAACAGTAAGCTGAGTTGCGCTTGTTGGTGCAGCGGCTGCAACATAAGTTAGCGAGCCGTCGCCAAGAGCAACAGTACCTGTGCCTGTACCAGCAGTTAGAACATCAATGCCAGCGGCAATGACGCAAGTGTTTGCTGGAACGCGAAGTGCCTGATATACGTCACCAGAGGTAAGAGCAGTGCTAGTACCGTCGATTACAACGGACTGAGCGTATGCAACCTGTGGGGTTGAAACGTGACCAACGCTTGTCTGATCACTATCAAGAGCGAGAGTAGGCATAATGTATCTCCTTTTTCTCTATTAAGTGAAGCTGACAACGCCAACGCCAAGGGCTTCGGGACGAATAACCTTGCGACCATAAACGTGAAGACCACGAACAATGTCGGCAAAGCTATCTGGGTCACGAACAACCTCAGTTTTGGCAATGTGTGAAGCGGTACAGGTTGAAGACATATGACCAAAAAGAACATAGTATTCGTTAGCTGTACCAGTAACAGTTACGTCTGTTGCGGTAGAATCACCAGCAGCAAAAGCATTGGACTTGTAAAGGTTAAAACCGCGAACAAGACCGTCTGTTACACGACCGTTGCGAATTGGTGAAGAAGCATCACCAGTAACGCTTGAGTCAATTAGCTTGGCACCAGCAAGGCTAAGGTATTCGTAGAAGATTGGGGCGGCAACAAAGAAACGATTTTCTTCTGGAACGTCCTGATCGTCTAGAACACGGGCACAAAGTGCTAAATAGTCAGCAGCTTCGTTTGCGTCGGTGGTGTTAAGGTCAGCAGTTGAGGTGTTGAAGCCAAGAGTAGCAACAGTTGAAACTGAGCCACCTGTGCCAGCAATACCAGCACCTGAAACCATGTTACCAAGTACGTTGTTGTCGTATGCCTTTTTAAGAGCATAAGCACCTGAAGAGGTTGAAAGAGCCTCAAAGTTGATGTGGCTCTGACGCTCTTCGATGTCGTCTACCTTGAAAGCAAAGTATGAACCCTGATCAACGGTCAGAGTGATCTGATCGTCAACAAGGTCTTGAGTGTTAACAGTTGTACCGCGATTATAAGCAGAAACGCTGATTGCAGGTTCCTTAATAATCTTTACGGTATCGCCAAAGTTTTCAATTTCACCAGCGTAGTCTGTGTTGGTAATGTCTTCAACAACCGACGCACGACGGAAGAACTTGAGTACTTTTTGGCTAAAAATTTGTGGGGTAAAGTTACCATTAACTAGGTTGGTATACCCCGCAGCACGATCAAAAGCCATGATGTTACTCCTTGGATATTAAAGTTTAGGGTTGAACTCTTCCTTCGCGGACAGCGGCATCAATTTCAGCTTCGAGTTTTTCAAACTCATGTGCTTTTAATTTGCCGATTTCCGAGAGCGACCAAATACGTTCATTCTTTGATGAGGCTACTGGTTTATCCTTTGTAGGAATATATTCAGCGGCCTTAGTATTAGAACGCTTGGTCTGTTTTTTGACTAAACCTTTATCAGTTTTATAAAGATCGAGAACACGAATTGCCCATTTTGCATCAGTATTATTTTTAGTAATACCGTCAGAGATTGAAGAAGGCTGCTCTTCTAACCATTCAAGAAACTCATCGGTTTCTTTTAGATCAAGAAAATCAGGATGTGCTGTTAATAGCGAATCCCTAGCCTGCTCTTGAATTAATCTAATTTCTTTTTCTTTTAATTCTTCAACTTCGCTACGCAAAAATTCCACACGCTCTTCAGCTTGTTGCTGAGAAATCGTATGCATTGCACGATATACATCAGGATAATCCTCACGAAATCTAGCAAGTTCTTCACTACCAGAAAAAACCACATCAGATTTATTCTCCTTAATTTTTGCTAAGAGTTCTTCTTTTTCTTTTTTAAACTCATCTAGCTTTGCATCATAATGTTTCTTTAAATCATCATAACGCTTTTTATAATTATGCTTAGGCTTAGAAGTATCTTCTTTCATAAACGAAGTTGCCTCTTCGGTGTTCGTTTCTGCTTCTGATTCTTCTTCTTCGTCAGGCGCATCACTGTAAACTTCTTCTTTGTATGCGCCCTTGTAAGGTTTACTTTCCCATTCTTTATTTTTAGATTCAGTCATTATTACCTCCTGCGGGGCCAATTTGGGTAGCCGCTTTGGTTGTTAAAGACGGGGCCAGCTTATGCTAGGTAGCCGTCGATTATGTATCTACACCTGTTTTAAAAACCTCTGAAATAAATTCTGCTCTTCGTCCGACCTGATCAGCCCATCGGCTTTGAAGAACCTCTTCAGCGGCTTCTGTGTAGAAACCATTCTTTAAGTATTCTAATGTTTTCTTAAACTTCATTAAAGTTGGTGTACCTACATTGTACGCCATATTTAATAAAGCACGTTTACGCGCAGCATCTAAAGTATTCCACCAAGGAATGTTTTTATTTAATTCATTAATTAAATTTTTAATGTCATTGGTAGCTAAATAATATGCTTCTTCTTCTGTAATACCATTGTCTTCAAGATTTCGTCCTAAACCAATGGTAAGTTTATTTGATGTGCAGTGATAAGGTTTAAGTTCTAAACCTTCAAAATCTTTTAGTTGTTTTAATAATACTTCTAAATCCATATTAACGCCGTACTGGCCTTGGAGAAATATTAGAATATTTTTTAACAAGCCCACCTTTTTGCATTTCTTTTACTTTTCGTTCTTTAAGTTCTTCAAGGTCACTACCTTTTAAATCTTGTGTAGTTTCTCCAGACATTGCTTCAATTGAACGAAGGTCTTCAATACTTTTTTTAAGCAAGCTATTTCCAAACTTATCTAACTCTTCTTCTGAACTACCCCTATTACGGCTCATAGAAAGAATAGAGTTAATAATTTTTGTTTTTTCATCAGCCATGTTAATCTCCTATCGTATAAACTTTTTAATTCCGCGCATACCAAAACTTGCGCCTATTGACATATACACAGCATACTGAAACCAGTCTGGTGTTGAATTAGATAGTACATAGAATCCCTGCTCAATATAAACTTGAAGACCGGGAACAAAACAACCAACAATTACTGCAATAAAAAGAATTGTCCATGCTTCATCTTTCCAAGAATCATCAGAAGCATTTGCCATAGCCATTTCCCATTTGCTTTCGTGAGCAGCGGCAGTCTTTAAAACTTCTGCTTCAGCTTCTGCTTTAGCTTTTTTAACAGCAGCTTTACTTTCAAGATGTGTTGAGGCTACGTTAAGAACACCTCCAAGCACATTTCCAATAAGTCCTATACCTAACATTTTATTTTCTTATCCAAGAGGAACATAAGGTGTGTCAAAAAGTTTTGCTTCAATTTCTCTACGATTTTTTAATCCAGCAAGAAATTTTGGCTCTCTAGTTAAAAATGCATTAGGTCCAGTAAAAGCTTCTTTTTTAAATTCTTCAAACTTACCATCTAGAAGTAACTGTCTTGATTTTGAATTAAGCCACTTAGGTAAACCTACATTATAAATCAAAGAGGATACAGCAGTAACTTGATTTTCTGTTAAACCACGAGTACCATTTTCTTGAATAAAATCAATTTCAGGATACACATTATTTACTAAATATTCTTGTGCTGCTTCAACTGCTTCTTGCTTTGTAATACTTTGTTGTCCTTCTTCTGCTTTTGTACCAAAACCAATAGATGTTTGTTCAACATCATCATAAGGTTTTGGTTTAAAACCTTCTCTAGCTATAATAAAATTAAGAGTTTTAGTTTGTACTTGTTTTACATTTTCAATTTTATCTGGTGTATAATCTGCTGGAGGAATCATAAAAATAGGTGTTTTTCTACCAAGAGAAGTGTTTGGTGGTCTTGAAGATGCTCGTGTTCCAACAGGAACTTTAGTTTCAGTTTTTCCACCAATACGGATTTTTACACCTTCTATACCTTCTTTAAGTTCTCGTGGTGTTGCGCTACGAACTTTTACACCTTCAACTACAGCACGCAAAGGTTTGCCCGGAGTTTCTTTTAAACTTACTCGACCTACTCGACCTACTCTAGTTAATTGTGCTAATCTTCCAGCAGGTGCAAGAAAAGGAATACCTTGTAATACTTCTAATCCACCTAAAACATTTTCTAAGATTTTTGGATCATCTTCAGCAATGTTTTGAATAACATTAAAAGCGGAACGATAGCGTACATCATCTTGTAAATTTTTTAAATCTTCTTCTGTGACCGGCCTACCCATTTCAGCACGTTGATTTAATTCAGTTGAAAGCCTATCTAGTGCTGATCTTTGTGAATTACTTAATTCTTCACTAGAAGCTAAATTAACTATAACACTGGTAAAGTCTGTAATATCTTTTTTGTTTGCTTCGGAAACAATTTTTTCTGCTTGACGCATTTCATCAAAAAATTGTTGTTGTTTATAAGCAGATTCTCTAAAATTTTCTTGATCAAATCCATCACGTTCCTGATTAGGAGGTAAAACACCTTCTCCTCCTTCTGCTTGAAAACCCGGTAAAGGTTTTGTTTCAACATCACGTCCTGCATTAGGACTTACAAAAGGTTCATCAGAAACAATCTGTTGATTAACACGCGCAATAGCCTCTTGCATTGCTTGCGGAATACCTTCAAAAAAAGCAGGAGGTGGTTCTTGCCTTTGAAGAATTTGAGAAAGAGTTTGTTGTGGTTGACGTTCAAAACCAAAGCCCGGAAAACCTTCACGCCGACGAATTTTATATTGGTCCTGAATTTGTGAAGACTTAACACCCATACGAGCAAGGTCTTTTTCCAATCTATCAGAAGCAACAGTATCAAGAGTTTCTCCTTCTGCTGCTAACTCGCGCTTGTATTCTTCAATTTTATCTTGTGCAGAAAGTTCGATGTCAGCCATTATTGTGTTTCCTTACTACTACGAGCAGCCCGTTGTTCCATTAATGCTTTACCACGATTATTAATTTTTGTAAGACGATCCAGTCCAATAACTTCTACAAGTTCTTTTGGAATTACAATTTCACCATCGCCCAAAATAACATCAACAAGTTCATCGCTTGTTGCGCCTTGAGGTACAACAAAATTACCAGAGCGTTCAGCAACTTGAACAGCTTCATTTATCATTTTGCGTACATCTTGTTCACCAGCTACTTCAACTGATGCGCTATTTAATACAAAATCACCTTCGCGTAACTTTGTTTCAACAGTGTCTTCCGCTGCTCCATTTGGAGAAGTAGGTGCTTGAGGATCATTAACTTCAAGAGGTGCAGGAGATGGAGAAACAGGTGTAGGTTGCTGTGGCACACCCCCTGCTTGCATACGCTTTACATTACCACCGTATTGCATATTGTTTACAAGTTCTTTTAACTTGTAACTGTCACCCATAATTTTTACTTCTTCGTTATCAAAAGGTGTGCTTTCAATTGATGACACCATAAACTTTTTAACTGACATGGGAAGTGCTTGAGTAAACTGACGTTCCATTTGCATATATGCGCGACGATTTGCAGCATTGCTGAAATCTGTTTTAGATACAGCATTTGCTGTATTAATCAGAAGGGTTACTAGTTCTGCTGGTCTAAGCATAAACAATCTCCTTCTTTGCTAAACGACGGCAAATAAAAGCACCTACATTAAACATAGCGGCACCAAGTAATGTTTTAGAAGGATGTCCCATTTTGTAAGCAATATGTTTAACAACTGGACGAGAAACAATCCGAACAATGTGTGTAATTGTTTTAGATTTACGCATAGCATTTACTACATTATAAGCCCAAGCATGATAACCTTCAAGCAAAGCAAGATCATGCTTGCGAAGATATTCGCCAAACTGTTCGTCAAGACTGTAGATAGAATGTTCAAGCAAGCCTTGATCGTAAAGTTCTTGACAAATTACACTAGGACCATCACCACCACCACCTCCATCACCGCCTACACCAGCATTACCTGCTCCAGTAGCTTCTGCTAAAGCTGTAATTTCTGCTGTATTTGTTTGTCCAGTTGCTACTGCTGTAATAACATTTTCAGAATGTCCGCCTTCAACCATTGCATCAATTGTATCTCTACCTGATTGAGAATCTGCAAAAACTCCGTTATTAATTCCTGTACTAATAATATTAGCTTCATCTGCCTGACTAACGCCAGCACTGTAATGTGAAAAAGAAGTAAACGATCCTTTTCCACCAATTGCAAAGTCAGGACTAATCTCTCCACCTTGTCCATATGCAGGGCCAAAAATATCAGCGCCTACAGAAGCAGGAGTAGCTGCTGGTGCTGCTGGTGCTGGTGCTGCTGGTGTAACCGTAGCACCAAATCCGCCACCGGGATAAGTATATCCAACAGGTGCTGGCGCTGCTGGTGTAACCGTAGCACCAAATCCGCCACCGGGATAAGTATATCCAACAGGTGCTGGTGCTGCTGGTGTAACCGTAGCACCAAATCCGCCACCGGGATAAGTATATCCAACAGGTGCTGTAGTTACTTTAGTTGCTATAGGAGTTGTAGTTGTTGTATCTGCTTTAGAAGTTGTAGCTGGTGTATCTGCTTTAGAAGTTCCAAAAATAGGTTCTCCTGATAAAGCGCGTTGAACACTTAAAGCAACCTTGCCGGGAGGAAATGCTGCAAGAGAAAGGCCTAAAGTTCCTTTAGGAGTAAATGGTAACAACGGTCCTAAAACGTTATCAAATGCTCTAGAAAGCGGTGTTTCTGGTCGGTTCATTGCTACAAGACTATCATAAAAGGCACCATCTTCAAATCCAGTAAGTTGAATACCCATAGCCGTAGCAGCCGCTGTAACTTCTGGAGACTGTGCAGTGTAGCCAAAACTGGAAATATTTGATACACCGGGATCAAAATTTTCAGGTTTTTTTTCTCTAATAGGGGTAATACGGTCAGGCTCTCCAAATGCAGGAATTGTAATAGTAGTAGGAGTCTCTTCTCTTTTTATTCCGGTAACAGTTTCAAAAGTTAAATTAGGACGTTGACGAGGTGTTACAGCCTTGGTTGTTCCTGTAGGATCGGGCTGTGCAAATGGACTAACAAAAGTTTGCCCACCTTCCTGCATTTTAAGAAAACTTTTAAGTGACATTTTTCAAAACCTCGTTAACCGATTTCCTCATTTGCAGAAGATGATTCAGCAAAGCTAGTTTCCCCTGCCATTGGCGTAGTGCCGGTTCCGATTGTTCCGTTGCCAGAGCCTGTAGCATCCATTGCATTTGCTCCTGAAGAAACTCCTCCGTTGCCTTCCATGCCTCCGGGTTGTTGACCCATGCTCTCGCCTTCATCGCCGTTTCTTGGTTGATTAACATTGAGACTCCTTAAAATTTCTGCATAGATTGCTGCCTCATCTGGATCATTTACAAGTTCTTCAGGGTCCATGTCTTGAGAAATAGCAAGTTCACGAATAAGATTTTGAATTTTCATAAATGGAGCAAGCATTGGATTTGAAACAGTTTGTAAAAGCATTGTAAGACGCTGGCTACGAACTTCTTTCATCATTACAGAAACTGTGCCGCGTGGTTTAATTTCCAGATCACCTTGGAAAATTTCTGCCTTTTCATTGAACTGCATATTCCATTGAAAGAATGCTTCACCAAGAGGACGAAGAAGATAGTCGTCAATGTTTTTAATAACAGTTTTAATATTCAAACCAGCAGAACCAAGAATCATAGACAAGCCAGAAGCAGTTCGTCCTGTTCCTGTTACACCTGTCTGCCCATGCATTACACTTGGAATACCTGTTTCTTCATCAGCAAGCTGACGCGCCTTATCATACATCTGCATGTTTTCACCAGCAGTGTTTGGAAATTTAAGGCCATTAATTGCTGTTCCGGTAACGCCAGACTGACGCCTAAAAATTTTACCGGGATAAATATCAAAGTTCTGTCCCGGTACTAAAGAAGCCTCATCAACATCAAAAACCAAATTACCTGCAAGAGCAAGGTTATCAATAGCCATACGCATATGACCATTCATAAGAAGCTGTGCATCTTCCATGTTTTCTGCAACACCAATACCAAATACTTGATATGGATTTTTTTCATATGGAAAGATTTGATAAGGAATACGCGCAGGTGTAAAAGGATTTAAAACTACACGCAAAACTTCATTACGACAAATCCAAGCATTGATTTGTACAGAACTAATGTCATCAATATCATATGGAACATCTAGTCCATAGTCTCTTGCTGCACGAGCGTCTAGTGTTCCCCAGTATTCTAAAATTTCATAACGGTTTTCATTGTAAGTAGGATCGTTATCAGCATAAATTGTATGTTCAAAATATCTTTCTTCATACGTTGCTGGCATTGAAAGAATACGATTAATAGCCGCAATGTCAAAGAGTGGTAAATCTTTTAATGCTCTTAGCTGTTCACGGTTTAACCGATGTCGTTCAATTACATATTCACAATCTTCAGCATCTACAGCACTTGGATCAGGATAAAAGTTCCAGCAGGAAACATGACCAATGCGAGGAACCATTTTTTCAAATGGTGTGTAAATTCTTTGACCTTCCTCATCCATATCCCATTTGTGAATTTTTTTGTAAAAATTAAATGGACCTTTTAAAATACCAGTACCAAGCATTGCCTGTTCAAATAATGAGCGGCGAATTTCTTTTACAGCAGATGTATCAACCAGTTGATCATGTACAATTTTGTTGAGGCGACGAGCAGCAATCTGTGCCGGTTTTAAATCCGGCTCACCGAACTTGCTATAACCTTTTTTTAATGAGGCACCCTCTAATTCTTTTGACAATCCTCCCAGCTTTGGCTCGCTCGCTTCAACTGCCCCCGGTGCAAGTTCACGTCCGTCACCCTCATAGCCATAAGGGTCTAGACTAGGACCACCTCCTCCCATTTGTTTTTCAACAAGATTAAGATGGACTGATTCTTCAATTCCTTCTGGATCAGGAGTAGGTTCAATTGTTAAAGGAAACTCACCACGCCCAAAAAGAATTTCAGAGATTTGCCCGTAAGCAGCCAGAACTTTTACTTTTGTAATTTTTACTGTAACTTTGGAGCGTTCTGACTCTCGGTAGTTTTCTGACTCTTCTGGTAGACCACGATAGTTTTGATAGGAACGTAACCAACGCTGCTCATCTGAACGGCGTCCTTCTTCTGCGGCAACAAATTTTTCCCGCACATATCCTGAAAGCCCCGGTAGTAATGAACCGGGAACTACAGCAGGAACATCTTCTAAATCAGAAGAGTCAATAAACGACATCTAATTAGCCGTAAATTTTATTGTCGTCAGCAAGAGAATTAAAGTTTGCATCAACATGCATACTGCCGCTCGTCTTCTTTCCTGCATCAACTTCATATGGACCTTCACGCCCAGTTTCCATTGACTCAAGTGCTTCACGAGGAGCAGGACCGTCAGCAGCGGGATTTAAATCACCCTGCTTAATTTTCATCTTGTCATTGAACATTGTCTGTCCGTACATAGATTTTCTCCTAATATCCAAAAACTGTGTTAATAGGTTGGGGTTGTTGTTGTTGAGAAGCCCAGCCATTATACAAACGACTTGGACTTTCAACCTGTCTTGTCATGCACATATATCGCAAAGCATCGTAAGCATGATCAGAAGCTTTGGTATCGACATCCTCACTGTTTGTTTTGCTTAGAGGTAAGGATGTAAGTTCTCGAATAATGTTTACACAATTACTAAAGATACGAATCTTAGGGCCGGTTTCAGGATCAACACGCAAACGTTTATGAATTTCTAGTTTACCACGAATACGATTTTTATCAGCAGGAATAAAACGACAACCTGATTTATTAATTAATTCAGCAATAGTAAGACCACTACCAGTTCTATTCCAACAAGCACCATCAAGAACAGAAATGATCGGCGCTGGATCACCATCTTCCATTTGGCGTATGCGAACACCAAGTTCATCACCATTTTGACGAGTAATATAAAGTTCACGATAAATCCAAAGATTGTCGTCGTGATCTAATGCGCCCCACAAAACACAGGATGGACTTGTGAACCCATAGTCAGCCGCCCTAACTCTGTACCATCCTCTTGGTATTTCAAATGGATCGACAACATGATGATAACGAGTAAACTCGCTAAATGCTGCGCCTTCCGCAATATCCCAATCACCTTCTAATAATCTCTTTCTTTCTACTTCTGGTAAGGACAGTAGCATCATTTCGTATTCGCCACTGTGCAACAGATATGGATTGTCAGTTAATTTAGCAGGAATAAACTTTCGAGTAAACAAAGGTTCGTCTGCTTTTTCGGAATGGTTTAAAGGATAACGTAAAACCTTTCCAGTAGTAATATCTGTAGCCCAAAAGGGTTTATTAGACGGTGCTGGGTCAATATAAGTTTTCTTTACCCAATCATGTCCCGGACCACCGGGGTTAGCTGTCGCTCGCATGTACGTTTTAATCTCTGGATTTGTAGTACGCAAGCGTGAACGCAAGTAATCCCAAACATACGGACTTGGATAATGTGTAATTTCGTCAATACCAATCCAAGTAAACGACTGACCTTGGTAACGACTTACATCTGTGTCCTTGTCGAGATAAGAAAATAGAGCGGTTGCTCCAGAAGGAAAGACCCATGTACTCTTTGCTTCCTTAAACACTGCTCCTTCAAAAGCCTTTGGATAAAATTCTTTACTTTTCTGTATAAGTTCTGTCAATTCTGCTAAAGTACGGCGCAGCAGTAGCGCACGATGATCACTTATGTGTGCAAATCTTAGCAGATCAGCAAGAAGAGCGTAGCTTTTACCACCTCCTGCGGCTCCCCCGTATAGTACATCACTCTCAGGTGATGCTAAAAACTCAGTTTGTGGACCGGGATTGGGTTGAAAAGCTACGTCATTGTTTTCAAGCTGCTGTTTTAGACTTTCTGGAGCAATTTGTACCAGATCATCTGTCAAAACCTGCTTACCTTTTACAGCAGCCTCTACTCTTTTAAGTTTTCTACGTCGTTGTGTGTTTGCTTTTAGCTGTTTTTCTACAATCTTCTTTATATTTTTAGGATTACGACTACGATTGTAGGGGCTTTTAGCTTCGCCGGGTTGTTTTTTTGGTCTTCCGGGTTGTTTTTTTGACTGATTGTTTTGATTTTCCATTGGAACTTCTTTTTACTGTTGATGGTTTTTTAACAACCTTGCCGCCTTTTTGTTTTTGCTGTGCTGGCTGTCGTCCAGCGCCGCCTACTGCTCTCAATACACCAATAGCTTTAGTTACCGAGGAAAGAAAATCTCTCCCTTCTTTAGGAGAATTTTTTTCTGCTATTTTTTCAGCTTCTATTTTTGCTGCTTGCCTTGCTTCTTTAGCATACGTATCAATATTTGCCTTGTAGTCTTCCTCAGAAGTTCGGGGAGGGTCCATGTTCATAAGAACACGCTTCCAAGCTGGAGTATCTTCCCAAATTTGACTATACGTTTTATTTTTTTTATCAGCCATTTTTAATTTCTTTCATCTGGATTGTAAATTTCTACAGGTTCATACTGATTTTTTTGTGGTAAAACTACAACAGCGTGTAGATTTTTAGTTTCAATAACAGCTTCCTGCTTTTTGTTTACACCACTACGATCTAAAATATCCTGTGCAGCACGAAAGCGTAGTTCTGTGCGTCCAAGAGGCTCGCCTTCATTGTGTGCTGCGGTCATAGAATCAATAATCTGTTGCACTGCGCGTGGAGAAGTGGCTGCTAATGTTACTTTTGCACGTTCAATAATCTCGTTACGCATCTGTGTAAGAACATTAGGATAAGATGTTTCAGCATATCCAGCAGCAATACAAGATTGTCTAGCATTATTAAACGTAACTGGATTATCAACGTCAAAATAATGCGTTA